>Ga0187781_10003209_pt1 | contig 12341 bp, 9 predicted proteins | sample 0715_SJ02_MP02_2_FD_132447 | JGI IMG/M metagenome (GOLD analysis project Ga0187781, IMG submission 132447) | Tropical peat soil microbial communities from peatlands in Department of Meta, Colombia - 0715_SJ02_MP02_20_MG | ecosystem: Environmental > Terrestrial > Soil > Wetlands > Peat | place...
CGTGAACCGCGACGACGACAACGTGGGCGGCGCGCGCATTTTTGCGGAGACGATCCGCCTGATTCGCGATTTCACGCCGGGCTGCCGCGTCGAGGTGCTGATTCCGGATTTTCAGGGGCTGGAAGAGCCGCTGCGGATCGTGCTGGAAGCGAAGCCCGACGTGCTGAATCACAACACGGAGACGGTGCCACGCCTCTATCGCGCAGTGCGTTCCGGCGCGCGCTATCAGCGCACGCTCGACCTGCTGGAGAAGGCCAAGAAGTGGGACCCGATGACGGTGACCAAGAGCGGAGTGATGGTCGGAATCGGCGAATCGCAGGAAGAACTGATTGAGGTGTTCCGCGACTTGGGCGAGCGTGGCGTGGGCATACTTACGATTGGGCAATATCTGCGCCCGTCGAAGGATCACTTGCCGATGACGCGCTTCTACACGCCGGACGAGTTTGCCTTCCTCAAACAAGAGGCGCTGAGGTTCGGCTTCAAGCACGTGGAATCGGGCCCGCTGGTGCGCTCGAGTTATCACGCGCACGAGCAGGCGGACGTGGCTGCGCGATAGAATCCGCTGTCGGTATTCGCTGTTCGCTTTTGCCGCTCGCCGCTACACTATCCGGCACTTTCTTGGGAAAGAGCAAGCGCGGGCAGGAATGCCCGCGCCACACAAGCTAGCACGGAACGATCTCAGAATATCTTGACGTGGAAGGTCAGGTACTTCTTGGGGTTCTCGCGGACCGCCTTCACCAGTTCGCGCGTTTCCACCAGCATCTGATTGCTGTTGTTGTAGAGCGCCGGATCCTGGAACAGCTTGCCGACCGTGCCTTGGCCTTCTTTCATTTGCGTGGTGAGCGCCTCGAGGTTGTTGATAGTTTCCTGCAGCTTGTTGGCGAACTCCTGGTCGTGAGTAAACTTGCCGGCCGCTCCCTTCCCGGCATTGATGTCGTCGGTCAACTGGCGCAGGTTGGCAATGGTCTTGTTGGCGTTATCGTAGAGCTCGGGATCCTTGAGCAACTTGCCGGCCGAACCTTTGCCGGCCTGCAGGTCGTCGATCACCTGGTTCATCTTGTCGATCGCGGCAATGGCTTTCTTGTAGGCCTCGTCGCTGGTGAGCAAGGGCCCGAGCGAGCCTTTGCCGTTTTGGATGTCATCGATCAGCCCTTTGAACTCGGCGACAGTCGCGTTCAGGCGGTCGTACAGTCCGGGATCGTAAATCACCTTGCCGATCGAACCCTTGCCGCTTTCGATGTACGCGATGATGTTATCGAGGCGGTTGATAAGGGAGTTCATGTTCTGCAGCGTGCTCTGGCTGGAACGCACCACGTCCTGAATGTCGGGCTGCTCGCGGGAAGCGAGTACGTCTCCATCCTGGGCCTCGGGTCCTTTCGCGGTGGAGCTGTCCACATCCACGAAGGTCTCGCCCAAAATGCCGGCGGTGCTCAGCAAGGTAGTCGAGTCCTTACGCAGGTTGAAGGAATAGACCGTATTGACCTTCATCGTGATCTCGACGGGAGTCGTCGGTTTGCCGCGAACAATGTGGATGCTCGTGACGTTGCCAATATCCACACCGGCAAGGCGCACGGGCGCGCCCACGCGCAAACCACCGGCATTGTCAACGTAGGATTTGAGGATGATCTTGTGGGTGAACCATCCGCCCGTTCCGGTCATCAGGAAGATGAGGACCATGAGCGTGATGCTCGCGATGATCACGGTGAGTCCGACGCGGAGCTTCGACCATTGCAGCTGTTTCTGGCTAGGCAAATGAGCGTCTCAGAACCAAAGCAGCATCATAGCAAACCGCAAGAAGTTTCCGGGTCGCGAGACACTCAACCCGGCAGCGTCGCGGAAATTCGAAGCGGCGGGCGGTGACGGACGGCGGCGCAACGTGGATGCGCGAAAAGGGCAAAGGCTCCCGGCGCTTTGCTTGTTTCAGCGCAAGCGCGGGAGCCCTTGGAGATGGATTCTAGACGGCTCGGTCCGCGCCCCTAGCCGCGGCCTTCGTGCTTTGATTGCTCGTGCTCCTGCTTGGGCTGATGCTGCTGCGGATGGCCGCCCCCCTGCTGGTGCGATCCTTGTCCTCCCTGTGGCTGCCGCGATGGCTGATTGTTGGGGTGGAAGTCGGCGTTATTCCCGCGGTTGGCAGGGCTCCCCATCCCGCGGTTGGCATTGCCCGATTGTGCCACTCTGGCTTCGGCCGAAGAAACGCGGGCTTGCTGCGGCGACATGGCTGGCGCGTGATATGCCGCGCCGGCGGACTTCGCCGCGACTACGCCTCCGCCGCTGAACTCGCCCGGCCGGCCGGTGGCTGCAACCGAGGGACGGCCCTGGTTCTCCGAAGCGAACATGGCGCGGTTCTGGCTGGCAGCCTGCTGATGCTGGGTCTGCGCCGCCAACGCCGGAGTGTGCTGCTCCTGCGCGAAGCGTTGCTCTTCCGGAGTGGGCTGGGCCACGGTTCCGCCGGTTCCGCCGTTGTAGCTGACGTGGCTGACGTTGTTGACGACGACCGTCTTGTTGTAGACATTGGTCACATTCGTCACGTTAATGTTCGTGACCGAGCGGTTGTAGAAGAAAGCTCCGCCGCGCCATTCGCCGCCAACGAAACCAACTCCGCCATAACCGAATCCGTAGTTAATGCCGCCGTAGAAGCCAACGTGCGGGCCCCAATAGCCGGGATACCAGCTGTATACGCCGCCGCCCCATCCCCAGTAGCCGGGCGTCCAAAGCATGCCGACGGGCGCGACCACCCAGGTTCCGGGAACCCAGTAGTAGCCGCCGACGTCGTCCCAGGCCCAATAGCCGGGAGTCCAGAAGTATCCGGGACCGGGACAGATGGGCTGAGCGTAGACGGGGATTGCGGGCGGTCCGATGCGGACCGAGGCGCCGATGAAGACTCCGGCAAACGACGCGGCAGAGAGAGAGAACACGAGGCCGGCGAGAATGAGCCAGCGGATTGCACGATTGTTGTTCATATGGGGATCCTTATTTGTAGGCTGCCAATTTTATCCGTAAGCTGCCAATTTTCCTATGCTGCCAAACTCAGGAGTAAGAACACAAGACTCGGAGGGTTGTTGCGGGTATTGACCATGTAGCTTCTGGACCCCCATACCATCGGTCTTTCAGAATCAAAGACCTAGCGCGAGAATTTTCCAGGTCTTTGAGAAATAAGGAGTTAGAGGTAAAGTCTTTATTTTTCTATGGTTTGGCGTGGAACTGACCGATCTTCCGAGTCCCAAAGTGGGAAGATGGTAGCGCAATCCCACGTTTCGAACACCGCGAAACGTGGGGCACTCGGCTGGAGCTACTTAGAGAGTCTTCGATATTCCCAGAGGAAACCGCTGAGAAAAATGAGAACTGGGACAAACCAGACGATCGGATTCGAGCGAGCCAAGCTCACCAAGTCCCAGCCGGTCGAACCTTCACCCCGTGTCGGATGAATCAGCGTGTAGGTCACAAGCCCGAAGATCAGAATCCCGATTAGGAGTATGGGAATGGCGATAAGCGCGAGCAATCCGACCAGCACGCTCTTCACGTAGATCAGCATGGATATCGCTTCTGCGCCTTACTCGGGGCTGGACGGGCGAGGACGCCCGTCTCTCCACTTACCCGTCAGGGCGGGCAGGAATGCCCGCCCCACACAAACCTAGATATCCAAATTCTTCACGTCCAGCGCGTTGTCTTCGATGAACTTTCTGCGCGCTTCGACGTCTTCGCCCATGAGCGTGGTGAAGATGGTCTCGCACTCGGCGATGTCTTCGAGCTTCACCGAGAGCAGGGTGCGGCGCTCCGGGTCCATGGTGGTTTCCCAGAGCTGCTCGGCGGTCATTTCGCCGAGACCTTTATAGCGCTGCACGGAGTACTCTTTCTTGCCCTCATTCAAGATGTAGTCAAAGAGGTCGCGCGCCGTGTTCTTCTCGACGATTTCCGGCTCTTTAAGGGCACGTTTGGCAGGGACCTTTCCCGTCTTCTTCTGTGCCTTTTCGGCCTCGGCGAGTTCGGCGTCGCTTAACTCTTCCTCTTCGTTGTCGGAGGCATTGGCGGCGCCATTGCCTGCTTCGCGCGGCTTGGCCGGCGCCTTCGGCATGCTCTCGACCACAAAGGGCGGCTCGAGATACTCGGCGATCTGCTTGAACTTGGAAATGAGCTGGCGGCACTCGGGCGAGGAAGCCAGCTCCCAGTTGATGATGTGCTCAGCGCCCTGCGCGTTGACGTATTTCACTTCCCAGAGGTTGTGCTCTTCGTCGAAGTGAGTTTCGATGCTCTTGAGCTTCAGGTCTTTTTGCAGGCGCTTGAGTTCTCTTTCGAGTTTTTCGATTTTCTTCGGCGCAGTCTTCTTGTCGCCTTCGAAATCGGCGCGCTTGGAAAGGTCGAGGCGGGGCAGGAATTCGGTGATCTGCTCCTCACGCAGGCGCTGGTTGACCTTGTCGAAGAAACGGAGATATTCGTCGAGCACGGTCATGAAGCGCGTGAGCGTGGCGCCTTCCAGCTTGGCCGCGCCTTCTCCGTAACGGACAACGATGCCTTCGGAGGCACGCTTGACCATGACTTTGACAAAGTCGTGCTCGTTCTTGATGTACTGGTGAGACTTGCCTTTTTTTATGCCGAACAGCGGGGGCTGCGCGATGTATACGTTGCCGCGTTCGATGAGCGGCTTCATCTGGCGGAAGAAGAAGGTGAGCAGCAAGGTGCGGATGTGGGAGCCGTCAACGTCGGCGTCGGTCATGAGGATGACTTTGGCGTAGCGGAGCTTTTCGATTTCGACGTCGTTGTTGCCGACGCCCATGCCAAGGGCCGTGATCATGGCGCGGATTTCTTCGTGGGCGAGCGCCTTGTCGATGCGAGCCTTTTCCACGTTCAGAATTTTTCCCTTGAGCGGGAGGATGGCCTGGAAGCGGCGATCCCGGCCTTGTTTGGCGGTGCCGCCGGCGCTCTCGCCCTCGACCAGGAAAAGTTCGCAGCGGTTGGGATCGCGTTCGGAGCAATCGGCGAGCTTGCCGGGCAGGCCTCCGCCATCGAGAGCGCCTTTGCGGCGGGTAAGGTCGCGGGCTTTGCGGGCGGCTTCGCGCGCGCGCGCGGCGTCGATGGCCTTGTTGATGATCTTGCGGGCAACGGTGGTGTTCTGCTCGAAGAATGCGCCGAGCTTTTCGTTGACGACGGCCTGAACGACTCCGGCTATGTCGGAGTTAAGCTTGCCCTTGGTCTGGCCCTCGAACTGAGGTTGGGGCAGCTTCACGCTGATGACCGCGACTAAGCCTTCGCGGACATCGTCGCCGGTAAGATTTTCTTTAACATCTTTGAACAGTCCCATCTGCTGGCCGGCATAGTTAATGGTGCGGGTAAGTGCGGTGCGAAATCCGGATAAGTGCGTGCCGCCGTCGACAGTGTTGATGTTGTTGGCGAAGCTGAAAACGGATTCGGAATAGCCGTCGTTGTATTGCAGGCCGATTTCAATGTGAACCTGATCCTTGTCGGCTTCCATGTAAATGGGCTTGTCGTGAAGAGCAGACTTGCCGCGGTTGAGGTGCTTGATGAATTCGGAGATGCCGCCGTTGTATTTGAACTCGGCGCGCTTGGCCTCACGGGTCTTCGAATCGGTCTGGCGCTCATCCGTGAGCGTGATGGTCAGGCCCTTGTTGAGGAACGCCAACTCGCGCAGGCGCTGGGCCAGCGTGTCATAGTTGTATTCCGTAACGGTGAAGATTTCACGGTCGGGAACGAAGTGAACCTTGGTTCCGGTCTTAATCTTCGCAGCGCCGGTCTTCTTGAGTTTGCTGGTCGGTTCGCCTTTGGAGTAGGTCTGCTCCCAGGTGAAACCGTCGCGCCAGATTTCGAGTTCCAGTTCGTGGCTGAGAGCGTTGACGCAACTCACGCCGACGCCGTGCAAGCCGCCGGATACTTTATAAGTCGAAGAGTCAAACTTACCGCCGGCGTGGAGCTTGGTCATGACGACCTGGGCAGCCGGGACTTTCTCGCCGTCGATATCCATGTTATCGACGGGGATGCCGCGGCCGTTATCGACAACGGTGATGGAGTTATCGACGTGGATGGTGACATCGATTTTGTCGGCGTAACCGGCGAGGGCCTCGTCGACGGAGTTATCGACAACTTCGTAGACCAGGTGATGGAGTCCGAGATCGCCCGTCGAACCGATATACATGGCCGGACGCTTGCGAACGGCCTCCATGCCGCCAAGGACTTTGATGGACTCGGCAGTGTAATCGGCGTTGCCGTTGAGGGTCTTGCCGTTCTTATGTTTCGCGTCGGCGTTCTTGGTTTCGGCGTTCTTGGCGTCGACCAGTTGAGGCTGCAATTCTTTGGTGGCCATTCTGCTCCCGTGTACCATCCCAGCGGACAAAAACTACGCTATTGGACCCCGGTTCATCCACCCCAGCGCGACAAAGGCGGTCTCGCTGGGGACCCCGGTTCATCCACCCCAGCGCGACAAAGGCGGTCTCGCTGGGGACCCCGGTTCAGCGGTCGGCTGGAGGGGACGCTGCCGGAACTGCTCGGGTGACTTCAAATCATTGAAATTTCTAATAGTTAGCCATCACCAGAGATAGACCAATTTTACCATAGAAAGGCCGATTTGTGGGTCCGGACCAAGCCGGTAAACCTCGCCTTTTGTGCTCGTTAGGGAGCCTGTTTTCGGGGCGAGCGGACGGGGGGTGTTTCGTTCAAGACAAGCAGCAATTCATCACTCACTTTTCGCGCTTACCGTTCGTCGAGACCCGCGGTTGTTGGTGGTCAAAGATGGCCTTGTGACTCTATCCATGGTGGCATGGCTTATCGGCGGGTCGTCGGGCCAAAGTGAAGAGCTTCGATCAGGTCGTCGATTTCGTCTTCGCTGCCGGCGATGAAGGTGAAGGAGACAATTTGGCTTCTTGAAAGCAGCACGAGCGTGGACTGGTGCATGGTGAGGGCGTCGGTATCTTCTTTGGCGGGGTCTTTTGCGGGGCCGAGCGGCTTGGCGAAATCGGCGCGGATGAGCGGGCGCGAGTCGATGGTGATGTCCTCGGGATCGCGTGAGGGCTTGAAACCCTTGGCGGTCGCCAACTCGGTAAGGGGCCCGAGGTAATCCTCGGCCTTCTTGAGGCCGGGATAGGCGCTGACGCTTTCCGCAAGGATGACAACGGCGGAATTGATGGTGTCGCCGACGGCATCGGGCGGGCGCTCGAAAATCGCGAGCAGGACTTGGCCCGGTGAAGACGGCTCGCCCTCGCTTGCAGGGCCTGCGGCCGTCGGGGATTTCTGCGACTTTTGCTCCAATTCATGGTTGCGCGGATTTGAATTTGCGTTGTCGGATGCATCTCCCGTGGCGGCTTTGGGTTGAGCGTTCGTTTCCTGGGTGTTCATTTCCCTGGTGCGATCGACCCAGCCGTAGGGAATTTTGTAGCGGAAACCGAAGGTGGGATTGCGGTAGAGCTGCGCGTCAGCGGCGGCGGGATTGTCGGTGTGCGCAGTGGCTGGATTGTGCGGTGGAGGCGTCGGCGACTGCGCGGCCGCAGGAAAAGCGCTCGCGGCCAAGAGGAGGGCGACGCTGAGGAAGACCAGAAAAAGGTTGGGGAGACGGCTCATCTGAATTGCCACCAGTTTACATGGCTTATGCTGAGGGTATCGTGCCACGTCCAAGCGCAAGAGCGCGGCTTTTCTACACCGATCACTGCGCGCTGCCGCTGCCGGCGGGGCATCGGTTTCCAATTGCGAAGTATCGGCTGCTGCGCGAGCGGTTGGAGGCCGATGGCGGATTCATGCTGGAGGCGGCGCCGCTGGCGGATGTAGCGACGATTGAACTGGCACACGATCCCGCGTATGTGCGGGCCTTTGTCGAGGGGCGGCTGGGCGACGCGGCGATGCGGCGGATTGGGTTTCCGTGGTCGGAAGGACTGGTGAAGCGGACGCTGGCTTCGGTGGGAAGCACGCTGGCGGCGACGCGCGAGGCGCTCGATTGCGGGTGGGGAGGGACGCTGGCGGGTGGCACGCATCATGCGTTTCGCGGGGAAGGGTCGGGGTTCTGCGTGTTCAACGATATTGCGGTGGCGATCTGCCGGTCGCGGGCGGCCCGCGGGGTGCGGCGGGCGGCGGTGGTGGATCTGGATGTGCATCAAGGCGATGGAACAGCGGAGATTTTTCGCGACGACAGCGACGCGCTCACGCTTTCGGTGCATTGCAAGAACAACTTTCCGCTGCGAAAACAGCAGAGCCGGATCGATGTGGAGCTGGAGGCGGGGACGGGCGACGAGATGTATCTGGAGACGCTGGCGGGAGTGTTGCCGAAGGTTCGGGAGTTTCGGCCGGAGGTCGTCTTTTATCAATCCGGGGTGGATGGACTGGCGGAGGATCGGCTGGGCAAGTTGGCGCTGACGCTGGCGGGCCTGCGCGAGCGCGACCGCAAGGTGATGGAGATGGCGCGGGCGGCGGGAGTTCCGCTGGTGATCACGATGGGCGGAGGGTACGCGGAGCCGATTGGGCTGACGGTGGAGGCGCACGGGAATACGTTGGGGATGGCGAGAGAAATAATGAGGCGGGGCGAATGAAACAGGGTGCGCCCGGCAAAATGTTCCACAAGGAACATATCGTCAGGCGGAATGTTCCGCGGGGAACGTATCGTCATGACGATTGGAGCCATACAAGATTGTCATGACATGTAAGCCCAAGAAAGTAAAGGGACCGGCTTGCGAATGGCAAAGGCTAAGAAGACCGGTTTGCGGACGGGAAGGATCGGGCGGCAGCGCGCGTCGGTTGAGGATGCTCGAGCCAAAAGAGGGCTTGAGTGGGGCACCGGGCGACGCTAGGATGGGGCACTCTCGGCACCCGGCAAAGTACATAGATCCTTCGCTTCGCTCAGGATGACACTCACGACTCGAGTGGCGTTCACGGGTTGCGGTGTGGAAATTTTGATGGCGCCTTTTCGGCGGCTCGGCGAGCGATCCGAAGTTCCCCTGAAATCTGCTGCTCAGATTAGGATAGTGGGCGATGTAAATGAGGCTAACTGAAGATGGCGTTGCGGCTGACTGAGAACGAAGTGCGGGTGCTGGGGGCGCTGATGGAGAAGGACATCGCTACGCCCGAGTATTATCCGCTGTCGCTGAATGCGCTGGTGAATGCCTGCAATCAGAAGTCGAACCGCGAGCCGGTGATGCAGCTGGACGAAAACGCGGTGCGCGATGCGCTCGGCGGATTGCAGGAGCATCGGCTGGCCGGGCCGGCGAGCGGGGCCGACAGCCGGGTGACGAAGTATGAACATCGGGCGCAGGAGGTGTTCAACTTCACGCGCGGGGAAAATGCGCTGGTGTGCGTGCTGCTGCTACGCGGGGCGCAGACTCCGGGCGAACTGAGGGGGCGCACGGAGCGGATGCACCGGTTTGAGACGCTCGACGATGTGCAGGCGGCGCTCGAGAAGCTGATGCAGAGAGAGCCCCCACTGGTGAAGATGCTGCCGCGGCAACCGGGGACGAAAGAGTCTCGGTATGTGCATTTGCTGGCGGGGGATGTGGTGGCCCAGGTTAGCGCCCAAGAACCGGGCGCGAACCCTTCGACAGGCTCAGGGCGGGCTCTGGGGCACGCTGCAGGGGTTGCGGACGACGGGCATGCGGGCGGGGGCGAGCGCGTGGCGCGACTGGAAGAAGAAGTGAGGGCGCTGCGACGGGAATTGGCAGAATTGAAAAGTCAGTGGGAGCAGTTCCGACGGCAGTTTGAGTGACTCGCAGATCATTAATTCCACTGAAAGTTGACTTCCCGCTTGAGCGGAGCCTAGGATTCCCTCAATTTCGAGGGTGGTTGCCGTTTTGCGGCCACGGTAGAGCTTCAGGGCAGAGCGCAAATCAATCAAGGCAAGGAGGTAGCAATGGTGGAAGCCTTTGGCGAAAACGGTTGTTTCAATCGCAGGAATTTTCTGACGGGCTCGACGGCTCTTGTAGCTGGAGTTTCGGCTGGGGCGGGAATGCTGTTCCTTCCCGAGTCGGCGCGGGCCAGCGACTCGGGCCCGAACGTGCTTGGGCCGCTGCCGGGCTACTCGCCGCAGGTAGGGATGTTCATCTCCATGCTGACCTGGATGCGGGAACAGAATGGCGTGATCCGGGCGACGGAGAAACTTACGATGGCGGACTTGGACTACTTGTTCGACCGCAACGCCAACACCATCGGCGCTTTGATGCTTCACCTCGCCGCCGCCGAAACCTATTACCAGCTTCACACCTTCGATGGCAAAAAGTGGGGCAGCTGGCCGGATTCCGTGAAACAACAGTGGGACGCCGCGATGAGTCTGGGCGACGCAGGCCGAAAAACCATTAAGGGTCACGAGCGGGATTACTACCTGAACATCCTTCAGGAGACGCGTGCGAAAACGCTGGCAGAGTTCAAGAAGCGTGATGATGGGTGGCTTATGGCGGTCGACAAAGACTTTCCATGGGGCCCGACCAATAATCTCTGCAAGTGGTTTCATGTATGCGAGCACGAGGCGCATCACACGGGACAGATTGCCTTCCTTAAGAAGCGCCTGCCCGGCGCGAAAGCGGACAGCGAGTAGGAAGCAAGAGGAGGCAGCAGGAGTCTTGGGAGAGCTTGCGGACCTAGGGGCAATTATTCGCTGTATTACTTGAAACAGGGCATCCGTGCAGCCGGAGACGACCGTTTACAATGTTGCTTCCCGCCCCGGCGCGCGAAAACGGCGCGCGCTGGGACCCCGAGCTATGATGCCTCCAGACGATCGTCGCAATATGGAAGACCGACGCCGCAACCGCACGGTCCGCAAAGCGGTTTTCCCGGCCGCCGGGCTGGGCACGCGCTTTCTGCCTGCCACCAAGGCACAGCCCAAGGAAATGCTGCCGCTGGTGGATAAACCGATCATTCAGTATGGAGTGGAAGAAGCCGTCGCCGCCGGATGCGACCAGATCATCATCATTACTGGACGCGGCAAAAGCGCGATTGAGGACCACTTCGACCACAGCTATGAACTGGAAAAGATGCTCGAGGACAAGGGCAAGCAAGGCCTGTTGAAGATCGTGCGGCAGATCTCGGACATGATTTATGTGTCGTATGTGCGGCAGAAGGAGGCGCTGGGGCTGGGTCACGCCGTGCTGACCGCGCGCGAACTGGTGGGACGCGAGCCGTTTGCCGCGCTGCTGGCGGACGACGTGATCGACGCTGAAGTGCCGGTGCTGAAGCAGCTTATGGACGTGTTCGATGAGAAGCAAGGCTCGGTAATCGCCATTCAGCCGGTGGATGGGCCGATGATCTCTTCTTATGGCGTGATCAGGGGGAACGAAGTTGCGGGCTCCGGGGGGCGGCTATATGAGGTGCTGGATCTGGTGGAAAAACCCCGGCCCGAGGATGCGCCTTCGAACCTGGCGGTGATTGGGCGCTACATTCTGACGCCCACCATTTTTGAAACACTTTCCGACATCACGCCGGGGGCAGGCGGCGAACTGCAGCTCACCGACGGACTGCGCGGGCTGCTGAAGCGCGAGAAATTGTATGCGTATGTGTACGAGGGGCGGCGGCATGATACCGGCGACAAGCTTGGTTTTTTGAAAGCGACGGTGGAGTTTGCGCTGAAGCGGGAGGATTTGGGCGGGGCGTTTCGGGAGTATTTGAAAGGGCTGAAGCTGTAGCTGTGAGCTATGAGCCACGAGCTTCGAGCGAGTAACCTCAGCGGCTAAAGCCGTCCAATTCTGTGCCGGCTTTATCGCAGCACTGGAAGCGCTGCGCCACCCAAAAACCCAAGGGGGCGAGTCTCGTGGAATCCCACCCTAAACGCGGCAAAGGGCGCCGCGTTTAGGATGGGGCACCCGGCAAAAAGCCCTAACTTCCTTGTGTTCTGGTTGGCGTGGGCAGTAACAGATAGGAGTTCGTAGATCCTTCGCTCCGCTCAGGATGACTCGCTGCCAAGGTTCTTCCTCGAGCAGTGCTTTACCTCTCCCCCATTATTTTCCTCCCCGCGGAGACAATTTTAGCTTGCCGGATTTTTCTTCTACGCCTTTGGCTAACTTTTCTTTGTGGGCGTCGAGCTTTTTGGCGATAGCGGCGTCGGACTGGCCGATGATTTGGGCGGCTAGGATGCCGGCGTTGGTGGCGCCGGGACGGCCTATGGCTACTGTGGCTACGGGGATGCCGGCGGGCATTTGGACTATGGCCAGGAGCGAGTCCATGCCTTGGAGCGACGTCGAGGGAATGGGCACGCCGATTACCGGGAGCGTGGTGTGGGCGGCGATGACTCCGGCTAGATGGGCGGCGCCGCCGGCTGCGGCTATGGTGACGCGGATGCCGCGGCTGGCGGCCTTTTTGGCGTAGTCGGCGGTGCGGTCGGGAGAGCGGTGGGCGGAGGTGACGTCGATTTCGTAGGCGATCGAGAATTC
>Ga0187781_10003210_pt1 | contig 12341 bp, 18 predicted proteins | sample 0715_SJ02_MP02_2_FD_132447 | JGI IMG/M metagenome (GOLD analysis project Ga0187781, IMG submission 132447) | Tropical peat soil microbial communities from peatlands in Department of Meta, Colombia - 0715_SJ02_MP02_20_MG | ecosystem: Environmental > Terrestrial > Soil > Wetlands > Peat | place...
CTCCCGATGACGTACCACGGTACACGTTGTATCCGATGTTCGCGCCTGTGTCGGTTGACGCGGTAAAGGTCAGCGTCACACTGTGCTGACCATACGCCATCTGCGTGAAGAGTAGTAAGATTGAAAACAGTAATATCCTTAGTCGCATTACGCCTCCCAGTAAGGGATGGCGCGGCTTGTCGTACCGCGCCTTGAACCTCAGCGGAATTGCTGGCTCCCGACAGCGTGTCCGCTCTGGTAACGCCTCAAGGAGAGGGCTTAGGTCGCAGGCTTAGTCTGCGAAGGTGTTGACGCGCCTCCCGCTGCGGTAAGGATGACGGGAGTGATTGCTTGCGCTAATTGTGCTAGTGCGCTGAGTATCCCGGCAAGGACCGGTCCCGTGAGGGTTGGGATGTTCGCTGCAACTTGTTCTGCGGACACTCCAACGCCGCCCTTGATCCCTTCGGATTCTGCTGTTCCAGCGGGACTGACGGTTTGCTCTTGCTCGGTTGTCCCGGTCTGTACCGCAGGCGCAACCATCATGTTAACAAGTTTATCGAAATCCTCTGAGTTGTGAGCCTTACGGTTAGTGATAATGTGAGCGTCCGTGGCTATACTAAGCCCGAGGTTCTGCAACGCTCTTGCCGCAGCTTGGTTGTCAGCTAACATCTGAAAGATAAGGCCGGCAATCGCGTCATAGCCGAGCTTCGCGTTAAGCCCTGCGTTGTCGGACTGTCCGGGTGGATGCTCTAGGACTACTGGTGGTCCGTCCATGTTTCCTCCTCAAGGATTGGATTACTGCAACCTAGACAAGGTCTGGTGCGAGTTGAACGACACAGAGCTTGTGCAGGTATCACTTACGGTTTCAGTTTGGACTACTCCGTTGTCAGCGTCGGTATAGGTCAAGTTCAAGGTTGGGTTTAAGGTTGACACTATGGTTACGCTGTAGGTTATTAAGGTCCCACCCTTAGCATCGAAACTGACATCTAGGGATGGTGTACCAGTGTTCCTTGTATTGTTAGTGCAGCCTATCGTGCCTTTGAAATCAAAGACTGCGTTTGACAGTGGAGCATACATCGTGGTCGCGCCAATCGCTCCGGTCTGAGCTAGGTCCGAGTGGCTGTAGAGGATGGGCTCAAGTCCCCAGTAAAGCAAGACTGTTGGGTCTGGTACTCGCATCGTTGCGGTTGCTGGTGCGCCTCCAGACGTGGTAAAGGCGAACATGATGGAGTCGGTACCGTAGCCTCCTGTGTTACCAGTCGTTTCGGTTATTGAATAGGTTCCGATAGCTGAGACTGGTAGTTCATAGAGACTGGCGAGGGTGTTATCTCCAGTCTGCAATGGCGCTTGAATGGTGTTCCATGCGACGCTGTCTAGTACCTGAGTCCCGACGTACTGGCCCGATTGGATGACTGCGAAGATGACGTCATAGGTTGCAGTAGTGGTTAAGGGGGCACTCCAGGTACCATCTGAGTTGTTAGTCACTATGGGGTTGGTTCCATCAAACCCAGTGACAGGCGTAAGCTCGAACGCCATGAGAACGCCCTCATTACATGACCCTACAGAGCTGGTTACGGTTATGGTGTCCGTTCCACCCGGCGAGCTTAATTTATAGAAGATTGAGACGTGCTGGCTATGAACGTAGTAATTGGTAGTCCAGGTACCACTTAGGTTTCCACTAATGGTAGCTGCGCCGCAGTTGGAGCTTTGAATGTAGTCATCGAAGAATACGACCTCAGAGTCACCGCTTGCGACACCGGGTAGAACGATCTGCCAACTAGATGCAGTTGCTGTCCCAGTGAACCTTACTTGTTGAACAACGCTAGCTCCTGTGCCTGGGTCTGGACCGAGTAACGCGGTTCCAGGGTTTGCGGTCCCTGCGCCTTGAACCTCAACGATAGTATTCCCGCCTGTACTCTTGATGCGTGCCGCAGTGTACCCGGAATCAGGAGTTGGAGTTGACGAGTTGAGGTTCATTGTCGAGAGTACCGGCCCGCTGTTGACACTGACCTGAGTTCCTGACACTGGCGGCGCGGTTGATACAGAGGTTGACAACTCCCACGTGGTTCCATCGTTCAACATGAGGTACTCTGCTGGAGCGGCAGCGATGTCACCCGCTGCGAGGGTTGTAGTTGTACCAGCCTGTAAGCTGATAGGCTCCGCAATTGACCCATTAACCGCAAGAGTCGCACTAGTCCCGGTGTTCGCGATGTCCGGCTGAAATATGATCATCTGCGGTATCTGGAGGTCAATGGGGTTGGTGTTGCAGGTGTACGCGGTACCACTTGCGGAGTTCGCTTTGCAGACTAGGGTTTCCTCAATCGCTGGTACAAGTGGTGGGTCGGTAACCACTTCGTACCGGAAGCTAGGAGGGCCTGAGCCCGGAGGCGGCCACACTGCAGGCTGAAAGACGAACATCGCCGCTTCGGTCTGGCAGTTGAGACAACTCGACCAACCCGCCGCACTGTACTCCAGGGTTAGTCCGGGTGGGTCAGCAATCGGCCCCTGTGTCTGGTACGCGGAGTAGAGAAACTGTTGGTCACCCCATGCGGTACCAATCAAGGACAGCCAATTCTGCGAGTCTTGGTAGAGGAACGTAGGACCGCCAATCGCGGAGCTTAGACCTAGCGCTATATCTCCGTTGTGAGCTAGCGCTCCGGTAACGCTGACCGTGTTCGCTTGGATGTTGTTCCCCGCGCATCCTTCATAGGCCCCAAGGTTTGGTACTTCAAGTATCTCCGCAGCGTTCGGGCTGTTTCCACCAGCAAAGCTAACTGTATCGGGGCCGGATAGGGAGAAGGTAGACCAATAGACTTGTGCTCCTCCGAAACCCATGGGACAGTTGGCGTTAGATTGGCTGGAATACGTGTTGCCCTGGCTATCGGTTACTGTACCAAGAGGATACCCTTTGCCTCCGCAGTTATCGCCTGGCCATCCCCAACAGTAGAACACTGCTACTACTCCGTCACCTGCTGTCACTGGGTTGAGGAATGGAACACTAAACGGTGTCGATGTAGATGTAGCAGCATTGTACTGTGTTATGTCGGGGGCGTTACCGGCAGGAGCTATCGGTCCCGCGCATTTCTCAGAATCCGGGACAAACCCGTTAGCGTCCGTCTTGCATGGGCCAGACGTACCGGGAGGCGCTGAGATCATGTCTACCCATACCTTATGCTTCCCATCGTTGGAGATACAGACGTAAGGGTGCTCGCTGCCGTCAGTCGCTCTGACCCATAACTCCGGTGAGTAGCCCGCTGGACAGGTTGGGGTTGTAATGACCGTTCCCGGTGCCGGTGGTGGTAGGGGTCCCTGTGGGAATATTTGCGCGCTTAATCGCTCGTTCGTACAACCAAACCATACCAAGAGAAGCAAGGCCAACCGCAATGATGGGAGCGATGCTCTTGGTGAGAGTCGCCGCAGCAACTCCCAGTACACCGTTAAAGAGGAAAGCAGGCGCATAACCACTCCGTAAGTTGTCGAGGTCCGATTGGTTGCGTGGGAAGGTAGTGATGGTGAAATAGGACGGCATAAAGGCGGAGAAGGCGTGTGCTGCCTCCGCTCCGACCAAGATTGTAAGTCCGATTTGTTCACTGGTCATTCTCCCCCCGGTTTAACTGGTAGGCCAGCCTACGTCATTGTAGAGCTTGACCAAGGCGTCGTTCGCAGCCTTGGTGAACTGCGCTACTGCGGTAGTCACCGCGTCCACCTTCGCGTTGGGGTTTGCCTTAACGATAGCGTCCGCAATGCTCTCAATCGTACCGGAGGCGGCCTGCTCGACTGCGAGCCACTTCTCAGGGCCGGATTTGGGCTTGTGAGCCCAAAGAGCCTCAACGCCCTTGATGAGAGATGGTAGAGCTTGGAGTAACTGTAGGACTAACGGTACATAGATCATTTCGAGTCACCTTCCTTGGGGAATTGGCAGATCGAGCCAGTCTTGCAGGGGAGGTTACCGATTGAATCCTCCAGCACTCCAAGCCTCCGTCCAGCGTCCTCTTTCAGATCGTTGAGCTTTTGCGCTACTCTGCCTTGACTGTAGGCATAGACTAGGAGTTGAATGACGAATCCAACTCCAAATGATAAGAGTGCCACGTAGTCGATCATCTTCCCCTGCTAGTCATTACTATGTAGCGAGCCTTTCCCTTAATCCGCCTTTTGCGGATGAACCCATGCTTAGTTCTGCGTTCCTTCCTTACTGCCGCTGCCTTGGACAGGAACGCGCCATGGAACCGGAAGTGCTTCCCTGTACCAGCCATGTCACAAATCCTCAAGGGAAAGGACGGAATCACCCGCTACGCCAGGCGCGTTGACAATCCAAAGCTCTCCAGACCATTCAATCTCGACCGACCCAGTACCGGAGAGGATGGTCAGACCCGCGCCAGGGTTAGTGTCCAAATCGGAGCGGTTATTTGCCAGTACAACCCCACCCACCGTAACCAGAATGTGTATCTTTTTAGGCTGGTGGTAGGTTCCGTGCCAGCAAGGCTGCTTTCCATTCTTGATGGTTAACTGCATTAAAGCCCTCTTGTCGCGATTATTCCCGCTTTCTTGACCGGTGCGGTTGGATGATAAGAGTCGTTAATTGGCTCCCTAGAGTTACTTGGCACAAGATGCGGACTTGGTAGTATCTCCCCCGTCGCAGGTTGCGGTTCCGGCTGGCCACGGTTCAAGAAAGATGTGAACTCGGTTCGGAAGATGGAGGATAGCCCACTAGTCTTTGAGGTAGTCTTGCTGCGGGAGATGACCAAGTGACCGGGACTCGCGGCGGGTTTCGACAGTGTTGCAGTCCCTACCTTCGCGACTACTCTGATCGGCGCGACGGTCGTTCTCCGTCGCTGGAACCATGCAAGTATTTTCACTTCTCACCACCTATCCCGTTTGCTGGCCTGACATGTCGGTTGAGTCATCCCCTTGCGGTAAGAGACTCGATGTGTCTTGAATAATCACGGAGTCTGGTAGCAACCCCTGAGACTGGTTCAACTGTTGCGCATAGGTGTTAGCTTGCGCGATTTGTTGCTGGTTTGCCCCAACGTCATTCCCGGATGCGATTTGCGTCAGTTGCTCAGAACCGGGCGCGGATGCCGCTCCGATGTAGGCTTGTGTTTCCGAAGCCGCCGCCGCTGGAGTCAAGCCAGAGGTAGAGGTTACACCTGTCGCTCCAGTAAGGGATGGTATCAGGTTTGCAGCAATCCCCAGGCTCGACAGGATTGATGCTGCCGTGCTTCCTTGTGGCACGGTCAGTTGCGGTGATTGTGCCTGGACCGCCTTCGCGGCGGCTACCTTCGAGTAGAGCCATACGACACCCAGTCCGATGACTCCGATGATTACCCAGTTCATTGTAGGATACTCCCTTGTGGCAGTAGATTGACGAATTGATTGGTCATCGACTCGCCCTGTTGAACGCTCCATGCGTACCAGTGACCTGGACCGATAAGACCGGATGGAAGCAAACGGGAGAAGTAAACCGCTTGCGCTGCTGGCAAGGATACCGCAGTGTCCGCAGGTGTCGCGAAGCCAGGATTGGATTGGACTCCGTTCGCAAAGCTATTCATATCCGCTTGGATGTTCGATAGCGAACGGCGGTAGACCGACACGTCAACCTTACCCGATTGCTCCGCGTCTAGTTCCGCTTGCTCGCAACCCTGAACCGCTGCGTTAATCGCATCCTCTAATAGCTGTTGAGGAAGTATCTTTGGACCCCACCCGACACACTGCCTACTCTGAGGGTCGAAGATGCAACCTCCCAGTGTGCAGAGATTGAGACAGAGGATGTCATACGCCTGTTGGACTTCTGCGCTCGCAACCTGGGTAGGGTCTGCGCCCTTAAAGAACAACCTTGCGATGGAGGTCAGAGCTGCCAGGATGCCCGATATGATTGGTCCGACAACTGGTATAAATGCGGAACCGACTGTAGCGGCTTGGATGATTGAGGTTTCCTCTGCGCTCTGTGCCGAGGCAACGCCAGGCGCTCCCGCAGCAATCGACTGCGAAGTACCGGAAATTGATTCGACTGCGACCGCCTCTTGTGGCGCTTGAACTGCCTTCTGCACGTTGCTGGAGAGAGAACCTAATGCGGAGGATAGTCCACCACCTACTGCAAGGTTCGCAAGTCCCGGAGCTATCCTAGGGATAAGGAAGTATGCAGCGATAACTCCCAGTACAATCCAACCCAACGCTTCCATTTTAGTGCCTCTCTAGAGTTGCACTCCGCGCGACTTGCGGACTTGTACCAGCGACTTTGTTACGTACTGGCCAGGCTCCGTTGCTCCCGGTCCTACACCACCCTTACGCCCAAGGAAGATTGGACGAACATCGCGTACACCACGTATTGCTGAGGTAGGATTAACTGGCTTGAGTGTCTTACCAGCGTTCTGTGGAAGGGTCGCGACCTGCGGCACGGTAGCTCCAAGCACGATCTGCCTCTGCGAAGAGGTAAGGAAGCTACCCGCTCTAGGAATTGATGGGTTAAAAGAAGGATGGTAGACAGGTGGAACACCCGCGCCAGGACTAACGATACGGTTCGGTAACCCGCGACGGCTTGCAGGTACTGAAAACGCCTTAGCCATTGATGTAATCCCCCAAAGTTGAGTTAACATCTACACCTAACTGGGCGGCTACGTTCGCAGCCCAAGGTGTGCTAGGTCCTGCGTACTTCGCTCCAATCTGCGCCCAAGTCATGCTAGTGTTGATGTTCCTGGAGCCACCGTTAATCCAAAGAGCAATCTGGTTATAGAGAGCCTGCCAGCCAGCAGGTGCGTTCTGGAACACGGTTATTTTCTCTCCACCAGAGCTGGTTATGGTACCATAGCCGATGTCGCCAACGCAGAGGTCGCCAGGGTTGTTAGCTTTGGTCGGTATCGCGCCCGCTGGCCCGAAGCCTTCCGCACTAGCGATTGCTTGCGCGATTGCTTGAATAGAGGGTGACGGTCCACCCGCCATCTGCGCCGCTGCAGTCTGTATCTCCGATGTCAAGTCGGATAATCCCTGCGTACCGTCGCTGTCACCACCACCGCTAGACGCGCTTAGGTTTCCAACGTCATCCCCATCGCTTGAGTTCATCGGGTCATTTGCCAGCGAGTCTGAATCGCTTCCGGTTTGGTCGCTTCCTGGTAAAGGTGTCGTACCGTCACCTGTAGCAGTTGACAGACCGCTAATGCTACCGGAAGCGTAAACATAGACGCCAGCAAGAACGACAACCGCTAGGATAATCCAACCCATAATCAACTCGCAGTGGAGCCACCAAGGTTCAACTGCCACCAACCTTCGTACTCCCCAAACGCCCCGACTGCGCCGACTGCAATGAAAATGCTTCCATACTTACCTACTACCGGGACCGACATGAGAGCTATACCTGCAAGTGCGACAATCGCCCAAAACCCGTAGTCAGTCAAACTACCAGAGATTGACGGCAAGAGGTTATTTAGCGGGTTCTGTGACGGGTCAGTCCCACTTGCTAGCAGTGCTCCGGTAACATCGGACTGCGCTTGCTGTTGAGCGCTAGAGGGGTCCATCCCTGCCTGTTGCAATTCCTGTGACTCTTGTTGGATGAGTTGGTCCTTCTGTGCCTGCGACTGGGATCCAATAACGTTTGCCGCAGAGAGTCCAACCGCTGCACCTGAGCCGCCGGTTGGCTCGGAAATGGATTCTAGAGTGCCCTCCGGGTTGGAGATTGTTGTCCAAAGGGCACTCCAGTAGCTAGGAACTGCGCCCATCTTCATCCCTTACTTCGCTGCTAGGGCTGGAGAGCCCAGTATCTCTTCCTGCAAGAGTACTCCGATTTGGTTGTTCGCTCCAGACACGTCACCATCAATCTCGAATCGACGCGCTGCGGTCAGTGTTTCCGCAGGAAACGCGGAATCGGGGTTACCAGATTCACGCATAAACGAGTACTCGTTGTACCCGACCGGCATGATGTTACCGCCGAGCCATTGTGACCATTCTTGTTCATCGAAACCGGAGCTTATCTGCACCAGTTCCTTACCGTCCAACCCGACCATGAGGCGGGTTAGCATCGCGTCCGACATGGATGCGTAAGCTCGCATCGATGCCGATAGGCCGGCGAAGGGTGTCCCGCACTCGGTCATCACCATCGCCATCTTCTTACCGATATTAAGGGTGGTGATGAGGTTGTTCGCGAAGGTTGGCCCTTGGAGAACCGAGTCCAAGAGCTTGTAAGACTTGAACGAGATTGCTGGTGACAGCCGGTTCATCGTGCTAACTCCGATGTTGGGCCGCATGACTGACACGTACAAGGTAGGGTTGCCAGCCCCGGAACCGTAGGCACTAAATGCTACGGTAGCGCCAGTCCCTCCGAGCACGGAGAAGTCACCGCAGTCTGCCTCAAGGAAGAGGTTCCCGGCCCAGTCCGGCCCCTTAAGCGAGTACATTGGAGCGAGTGACAGTGACATCGGTTGTGGGAAGAGAGGGAGAGTCCAGAAGATGTCGAAGTCATAGTGTCCCGCCGCCTGTGCTGCACCTGCGGCTCCCCACGCCGCACTATTCGCTGCGGAGGCTTGGTCGCGTGGAACGTAGTTAAATCGAAAGATGCGGTTAAGGGCGCGTACCAGTCCGCCACGGATAACGATTGGGCGGATGTTTCCATAAACCGCGTGCTGTCCATACAGGCGGATTTCCTGTATCAGTTGGCCAAGCGAGTCAACCGTGAGGGCTGCGATTCCAGCCCCGGATACGGTAACCCGGCCATTCCAGTGCAGGACAAGGCCAACAATAAACTTGTCAGTACGAAGGCCAGCGGGTGACTTGACCGTAGTACCCGCAATCCAAGGTTGATTAAACTCCGCCTCAGGTTTTCCAAGGCGGCCCAGTAGGGCGGCAAACTGCCGCTGAGTCTGCGCCATTAGAGTGCTCCTTATTTGAAAGTCTACCGCATCACGCGGTCCGCTAGGACGACGTTACGGTAGTTGTTGCAGTGGGAGCCGTACTTGAGCCAATACCGAAGAATTTACCTACTACTCTCGCTGCAATGATACCCGCAGCGATGATCAAACCAGTCCAGATGTACTTTTGCATCGTGGTAACCTCTGTTAGTTGTGATTTTCAGGCTGACTCTAGTTGAGTCAGCGGTTAAACTTGAGGCAGTCCCAACTGCGCCGCAAAAAGGTCATAGACATAGTCGATTATCGGCACAGCGATTAGGGCCGCCACGAAGGAAATCAGAAAAAGCTCGGCTTTGTGTTCCATTTGCCCTCCGGTCAAGATTAAGGTTCCTATCACGTTAGAGTGGCCAACTATCGCTGGCCGGTTCCCTCTTAGGCGACGGTTCGCGCTTCTTTTTGCGTGAATCCTCGTCAGCCTCAATCTCTTTGAGAGCTTCCTTAACCGCTGCCTTAGTCACTTCTCCGTGGAAGCGGCGAAGGGTGTCGAATCTCTGGCGGGTCAACTGATTCTCAGTTTTCCGCCTCTCTCCCTGAGTGTTAACGTCATAAGCCATTGTGGCTCCTATTTCTTCTCTGGTACAGCCGGAGGTGCAGGTTGTGGCGCTGGTTTCGGTTCAAGTGCAGATACTCGCAACTCAAGCGCCGCTAGCCGTGCTACCAAGGTTTCAAGGTCTGGTGTTACGGATGGCATACTACCCTCCTCAGTGTCCTTATACAAGTGCAAGCTCCGTCTCACGCGCCTCTTTCGGTAGGCTCAGATCAACGTACCAAGCCTCCTGATTATCGACCCTTTCCCACTCCGCAGAGTCAACCTGATAATGGATGTAGACCCTGCGTTCTCCTGGTTGCGGTGGGGTGTGGACTGGTGGTAGGTCAGCAACAGCGATTGCAACATCCTGCCCGCATTCTGCCTCTATTGCCTTGAGGTCTGCGGTACGGGTCAGCTTAAACATGTACCAGTCGGTCGCAAGGGACCGGGTACGGGACCAAGTATCCGCAGGCGCGTGGCACGTCTGCATTAGGATTGCATCATACTGGGTAGGCTTCCTTACCAGTCGGCGCAAGGACGCAGTTGCCCACATGGGGTTCTGCACCCAGTGGCACTCATCCACCAACAGAACATAGTGACTCTTGCTCTCCAGGACGGAGAACATTGCCTCAAACTCTTCCGGTTGGTCGTCACCTACGGGTTGGTAAACGATGACATGGGGACGCTCATCTTCGTCACCGTTAAGTATCTCGCTGAGACGCGCCACATTATGCGCTGTACTCTCAGGCCAGTGTTGGAAGCACCACGCAGGGTCATAAACGATGACACCCCGGCGAGACCTTAGAGCATTGTGCATCGCCAGGGTACTCTTGCCGTACTGACGGCGGCCAAAGTAGATGTCGGCCCGCATGATCTTCCTGGATTAACCGGTGGGAGCTTTCCGGTGGGAGCTATGTTGCTGTTACTTCAACTGGTTCTACCGGTTGTACGTAAACCGGAGAGGCTGCGCTAACTTCCCCATCACCACTTTGAGGCGCGGTGGCTCGCTTCGCTTCCTTGTCCTTCTGCCGTTGCGCTGAGACGTAAGCGGATGCGTTTGCAAACTTAGCGACCGTCACACGCGCCAGCATCGTGCAGAGCGCAATTTCCTTCTGGTACTCCAAAAGCCACAGTGGTAGGTACTTTCCCAGTACCTCTTGCGCTACCGGGTCGATTTGCTCATGCTCTTTCTCGGTCAGCATAAACAACTGGGCAGCGACCGGGAGGGGCACCTTCTTTGTGGCGGCAAAGACGAACGCTTGCGTTTGAAAGAAGATTCCTAGGGCTGCGTTGGCAAGCTCTTTATCGCAGGCAACAGGTTCCTTAGCCTCTCCAAATAATAGCTTAGTTGAGGGGTCTTGAAAGAGTACTCGGAACCGCTCAATTGTTTTTGGTCTTGCGCGGTCCCAGTCGGGTGAGCCGTCCGCCTTTAGAGGTACGCCAAGCATTATACGTTCGCCCTGTGCACCAGCGCGGTCAGGGAAGTTGACGGGCTCTGCGCCCGCAGTGGGCGCGGCGCTGGAAGAGGTATCGCGCCATCCCTCGGCGGACGGTTCGGACTCACTCGACTTGGACGCGGAATCTGACATCACTCCCTCAATATCCCCCTTCCTCAACGTCTTGTCAAGAGAAAAAAAATAAAACCGCTAAGCGTAACCACCCGCGTCTTTTTTCAATATCGTCACTCGTTCATACACAAGGTCATTCAATACAGGTTAATATCAGTCACCATATTACTAACTTCCAACAGCATGGTACTTTCCCTAATAGCGCACGGAGGCAGGGGTACCTAATGCCCGTGCTATTTAGGAAAACTACCCTGGAGTGAAAACTCGGACAATTTGTCCAATTCGATTTCCCTTGACAACACCCGCGTACTTTCCTAGAATGTCTACTGCGGTGCCGCAGGTGAGAACGATGCGGGATATTTCAAAGGTACATAATATGATTCTAATTGATACCTTGGCGGAGTGTATCAAAACGTGTTATCAGTCGGTGTTCGTGAAAAATGAAGTCCCCCTGTCCTTGCTGTTACTCGCAGAAACCGACCACGGGAAATCGCAGCTGATTCTCAATTACTGCCCTCATGTCGAACATCTGCAAGTCGAACGGTTAACCGACACCAGTTCCATGGGACTCTACAAGGCGGTGAAGGATAAGAGTGACCCTGTGATGCTGGTTATACCGGATTTTCACGCAGTAATTAGCCACCGCGCATCGGTTACGGAAGGCACCCTTAACGCGCTTATGACCTTGCTGCAAGATGGCGCGATGAAGGTCAGCGTAGGACCGAACGAACCTATAGAGCTAAAGGGCAAGCGAGCGAGCCTATTAACCGCAATGACTCCAGGCATGCTTTTAGGGCGCGCTGGACGCTGGCGCCGCCTTGGATTCCTACGCAGATTAGTCCCGGTCTATTACACTTATTCTGAAGCGACCGCAATGAAGATACACAAGTCGATCAAGGATGGCGAATATCATAGAATACTTCCAAGCTTTAAGCTGCCTGTTACCACTCCGCAAATAGTACAAATACCGAAACCAATCGACACAGAAATAGAGCGTTTAGCGGTAACTATCAGCGCCAGGCTCGAAAACAGGGGCTTCACCGTTCACAAGTTTTTTCGCGTCTACTGCCAAGCGCGTGCCCTACTGCACGGACGAAACAGAGTGACCGACAGGGAGTTTAAGGAACTGGAGAAGTTTTCCCAGTTCGTGAACCTTTATACACCAGAGCAAATTTAGTGCCACTCTTCGCCTACACCTGCGAGAAGCAAATCCTGTACCCGGAGAGGATACACGTTGAAACATGCTCACTATACAAAAACCGAGCAGGTGGTCTGGATAATTATCGCCTTTGCGTTGATGATAACTGAAATTCGCGTCATCAAGGAGTCAGATGAGGATGCTGAGTCACAGAAGAGAATATTCGAGCAAAG
>Ga0187781_10003211_pt1 | contig 12340 bp, 10 predicted proteins | sample 0715_SJ02_MP02_2_FD_132447 | JGI IMG/M metagenome (GOLD analysis project Ga0187781, IMG submission 132447) | Tropical peat soil microbial communities from peatlands in Department of Meta, Colombia - 0715_SJ02_MP02_20_MG | ecosystem: Environmental > Terrestrial > Soil > Wetlands > Peat | place...
CCTGGAGCGCAGCTACGTCGCACCCGGCAAGATCGCCGGCTGCCTGGTCGCCGTCGTGCGCCACGGCGAGCTCGCCCACCTCGCCTGTCTCGGCCTGGCCGACCGGGAGCGCGACGCCCTGCTGGAGGCGATCACGGCGCACCCCATCCTGCTGGAGCGCCCGATCTTCGTCGTAGGCGACCGGGCGGGCATCGAGCGGTTCTGTGCGAAGCTTCAGGAGCGGCTCGGGGTCGACCGCTTCCTCGCCTCGGCCGTGGCGCCGCTCCCACCCGCGGATCTGCGCGAGGAGGTCGAGATGCTTCAGGTCATGGACGAGGAGACCAAGATCTGGGGCAAGTTCGACGGGCGCGGGCTGGTCATCCTGACCGATGAGCCGGTGGCATTCCATCCGTCGGGGAAGACTGCCAACGTTGTTCATGTGAAGGCGCTCGAGGATGCGATCCGACACGTGAACGTTGCCACGCAGACGATCGGCATCTACCCGGAGGAGACGAAGGTGAAGCTGCGTGACAGGCTGGCGAATGCGGGCGCGCAGCGCGTCGTGCGCCTCGGGTCGGCCGCGAAGCACGTGGGGGGCTCGCCGCACGATGCCATGTTCCCGCTGCAGCGTCTCGTGCACTGGATGTCACAGGAAAACGCCTGAGGCTCACTGCGCCGAAAGGGCGAGCCGAGGGGATCATAGGTGCCGACCCGCCTCATGTCGACCGGGGCGGTCGATGGGTCCGCGCCCGCTCGACGAGCTCGACGAAAGGCACATAGCCGAGCGCGACCCGCTGCATCACACGCGCGCCATTCGCCGGCCTGATCGGATGAGCAGCAGCTGATGCTCATCGAACGCGGCGCGAAGCTCCTCGATGGCCTGCGGCGTGATCGGGTGCGAGGCATCAACATCGAGCACCTCCGCACCAAAGTCCGAATGCAACTTATGAAATCGCATGACGGCGCAGCTCCGAGGCGATCCACAGGCGCTCCCACAGGTTCTTGTCGGCGCCCTGCGCGAGCAGGAGCTTGAGCGCCTCGCCCTTGACATCGAGCGCCGCGGGAGACAGCGGTTCGGTCGCGAGCGCAATATCGAGCAAATGCACCGCCTCGAGCGGCTTGCCCCCGGTCACGAATCCGCGCGCTCGCTCGATCAGCGGGTCGATGCCGCCGGCAAGCTCGACGATCGTCGGGGCGACGCTCGCGGGTCCGATGCCGTAGAGCTCGGTGGTTCCACGCGCGGGATCGAACCAGCCGGTGTACTCGTGCCAGATCGCCCGCACGTTCCAGGAGACCTTGCCGTATTCCTCGGTGAGCGTGAGCTCGGGCGGCGGCCTCACCTCGCGCATCAGGGTTCGAAGGTCGACACCGGCGTTCATGCCCTCGACGGTGCGGTCATGAATCCACTGCACGGAGTCGATGACGCGCGTCACCTCGCGCTCGATGTGGTCCGCCCCGCGAATTGCCTCGTGGCCGGTGAGCACGAGCTCGGGCCGAAGCGCGCGAAGCTTCTTCACCGAATCGATGAACTCGAGGGCGGAGCGCGGCTTGTCTCCGCGCAGGGTGTTGAGATTCGGCTGGTTGCCGAACAGGGGCCCGAACAAATTGCCCACGATGGCGATTTTGTCGGCGCCCAGCCAGACGATCAGCGCGGAGCGCGTCTCGCCGCCCGGCGTCCACAGGATGTCGAAGCGCCGGCCGCCCAATTCGACCACGTGCCGCTCATCGATGAGCAGATCCGGCTCGATCTCTCGGGTCGGCACGATGTCCTCCACGGCCCCACTGATCTTGCCGAATATCCGTCTCGAGCCGCGCCGATAGTGAGCGCTCAGCGCCTCGGCGTAGCGCCGGTCGGCAGGGTAGTTGCGGTGCGCGATGACCTGGTTCTCGGCGCTCTTATAGAGCTCGAGCCCGCCGTATTGATTGGCGTGGCTCTGCGTGAGAATGATGTAGCGGATGGGCGCCGGGGAGACTTGGCGAAACAGCGCGCTTGCCCGCCGCGCATCGCCGAGCGTCCCGGCGTTGATGAGCACATCGCCTTGCGCCGTCGTGCACAGATAGCTGTTGCCGATACCGCGACTTTCGTAAATGCCCGCGGCACGCTCGATCGCGGCGGACTGTCCTTTGCCGGACTGGATGAGTTCGGCTACTCTGAGCCCTCGATGCGAGAGGCTCTGCTCTGCGGACATGTGAACCCCTCCGTTTTGATGCGCATGCCGTCGTTGCCAGGCGGCAGCATCAGGATACCAAAGGCATCTCGAGACCTTGGACCCGCGGCCGGCGGAGTATGGCCGGTGCGCTACATTGTGGCCCATGCGCCACGCGGGTGGACTTTGCGCTGCGCGAGTGCGCTTCGTTATGGTGTGGCGCACACGCGGGCGTGCGCTCGGACATCAGTTCGGGCGCCGGGGGAAATCCGATGAAAGTCGCCGTCGTTCACGGTCCGGGAGATCTGAGGCTCGACGAGGCTCCGCCTCCTCGAGCCGGGGACGGGGATGTCCTCGTCAAGGTGGCGGCGGCGGGTATCTGCGGCACCGACCTACACTTTCGAAGCATGGGACCTCGGTTCAATCGGCCGATGCCTCTCGGGCACGAGTTCGCCGGACGAGTCGTCGAAGTCGGCCCTCGGGTCAAAAGCTTCAAGGTGGGCGACCGCGTCGCTTACAACTCCAACAACAGTCCCGCCGACATGGGCCGAGGAGGGGAATGTGGCGGCTTCAGCGACTACGTGGTTCTGCGCGAGGTGGAAGGGCACCTGCAGTCGCTGTGCCGGGTTCCGGACAACGTGAGTCTGGACCATGCCGCCTTGGTCGAGCCGATGTCGGTGGCCACCCATGCGGTCAATCGAGCGAAACCGGAGCCTCACGAGAGCGTGACCGTCTTCGGCGTGGGACCGATCGGGCTCGGTATCGTGATGGCACTCAAGATGCGCGGAATCGAGGACGTGGTGGCCTTCGATCTCTCGCCGCTGCGTTGCGAGCGCGCGCTCGCGCTCGGTGCCCGCGCCGCCTACGATCCGCGTGAGAAGCCGCCGGCGGAGGTTCTCGGAGAGCTGCGCGGACACCGGGATGTGTGGGGTGTCAGCTATCCCTTGACTGACATTTATTTCGAGGCGAGCGGCGCGCAAGGCCTTCTCTCGCAGATCGCTGCCTTCTGCAACAAGCAAAGCCGCATCATCATCGTCGCCATGCAGCGGCATCCGGTGACCTTCGACGGCACCAAGCTGATGAGCAAGGAGACGAGCCTCATCGGCGCGCAGGGCTATCCCAGCGAATTCCCGCTGGTGATGGAAAAGCTCTCGGCGAAGGCGGTGGATCCGGAGAGCATGATCACCCATCGGTTCCCGTTCGCTCGTTTCATGGAGGCCTTCGAGACGGCGAATGACGCCCACCGCGCGGCGAAGGTGCTGCTGCAGTTCGACTGACCGGCCTTGAATCCCGGAGCGATCCGTGAGTCCGAGCATTCCCATGACTCTCGAGGAAATATTGGACGCCGCCCGCCGCGAGACGGGGCTGCCGGATCCGGATAGCGACTCCTGGCGCGAGGGACTCGTGTTCCTGCTTCGCGATCACGCCAAAGCCGACGTGCTCACCGAGCGCGGATGGGCGATCATGCGGGGCCGGTACGTGAGCGCTCTGGCGACCCGCATGCGGGTCGATGAATTCATGCGCCGCAATCCGGCGTTGGCGGCTGCACCGGTGAAGCGGCCCGTGTTTATTCTCGGTATGGTTCGCACCGGCACGACCATGGTGAGCTACCTGATGGATGCGGACCCGGCCAACCGCTCTCTCCTCAAGTGGGAGGCCTACAACGTCACGCCGCCGGCCGCAGCGGGGGCGCTGCGAACCGATCCGCGCTGCCTCGCCGAAAAAGCCAAGGACGCAACCCTGATCGCCTCCAACCAACAAGGGGCAGCGCTGCACTTCGAGGCGGGCGATGGTCCGACCGAATGCGTGCACCTGGTGGCGCAGGACTTTCGATCGCTGATGTTTGCGATCATGACGAGCACGCCCACCTATCACGATCGGATGCTGATCTGCGACATGACACCGGCCTTTGTGCACCGCAAGCGCGTGCTGCAGATCCTGCAATCCACGAATCCCGGACGGTGGGTGTTGAAGATGCCATCCGATTCGCTCTTCATCCGCACGCTCTTTGCGACCTTCCCCGACGCGAAGGTGATCTGGACGCATCGCGATCCCTATGCGGCAACGGCCTCCTCGATGAGCATGCGGGGCCAGTCGCGGCTGATCTTCAACAAGGACATGGACCTTCCCTACATGCGCGGGCGCTTCCCGCTGCAGCTCGCGCTGCATCTTGCGCGACCGCTCGAGATGAGCCGCGAGCGGCCACGCGACATCTACCATCTGTACTACGACGATCTCCTCGCCGATCCGATCGGGCAGATGAAAAAGGTGTACGCCTGGCTCGGAGACGCGTGGACAGCGGCGGCGGAGGCGGGGATGTGCGCCTGGCTCGAGGACAATCCGCAGGGACGGTTCGGGCCGCACCGCTATTCCCTCGCTCAATGGGGTTTCACCCAGCAAGACCTCGAGCCCTATTTCGCGGATTACCTGCGAGTGCATCCGGTGGCCACCGGCGTGGAGGTGTAGATGGCACGGGGACTCTTCGACTTGAGCGGCAAGGTGGTACTCGCGACGGGAGCCAACAGCGGCATCGGCCTGGGGTTTCTGCAGGGGTGCGCCAAGCAGGGCGCGGATGTGGTGGTGTGGGCTCGGCGGCGGGAGAAGAATGCCGAGGCCGTGGCGGCGCTGCGGGCGCTGGGCGCGCCGCGGGCGCATGCCGAGGCGGTCGATGTCTCGGACGAGGCGGCGGTCGAGGCCGCCTTCGCCTCGACGCTCAAAGTCATGGGCCGAGTCGACTGCGTCTTCGCCAACGCCGGATTCACCCATCGTGCGGCGTCGTTTTCCGATATGAGCAGTCAGATGTATCACGAGCTGCTCAACGTGGCGCTGCACGGGGCCTTCTACACCTTGCGCGCGGCCACCCGGCACATGCGCGAGCGCGCCCAGGCGGGAGATCCCGGCGGGTCGATCGTGGTCTGTGGGAGCCTGTCCATCTTTCATGGTCTTCAAGGCATGGAGCATTACGCGGCGGCGAAGGGGGCGCTGGCCGCGATGATGAAGGGGCTTGCGGTCGAGATGGGTCAATACGGCGTGCGCGCCAACATGCTGGCGCCCGGCTTCATTCTCACCGGCTTTACCGAAGGCAAACCCGAGACCGAGGCGGTCATCAAGCGCTTCTCCGCCATCACTCCGCTGGGGCGACCGGGCTATGTCTCCGACATCGAAGGACCGGCCGCCTATCTGGCCTCGGACGCCTCGATCTTTCAGACGGGCGATATCCTGGTGATCGATGGCGGACGCTCGGTCAAGGGGCTTTGATTGGACAAGACGGATCTCGTCGAGCGCTATTTTGCGTGCATCAGGAATCGCGACCTCGATCCAGGGTGACGAGCTCGCCGTGGCTCGCGGCCGACTTGCGAATGGCATCGAGCACTTCCATCTCGGCCACGCCATCCGAGAACGTCGGTACGGGCACGGCACTCTCGCGCTTGCCCTCCATCATGCCCCGCAGCGCCTCGAAGAGACGCGTGTAGGGCCCGAGCTCCACCACCGAATACTCGTGCCATGGATCATTGCCCGCGGGAGGAGGGGGGGCGGGTAGCACGAGATCGGAAGGCATCGGTAGGTCGCGCGTCCCGTTGCGATCGGCGATTTTAACCGTGTCGCTCTCGATCCATGCCGTGCCTTGCGTTCCGGCGACCCGCGTCATACCGGCAAACGGACCCCATGCGCCGCCGCTTTGCTGCAGCACGCCTTCGATGCCGTTCACGAGGCGAAAGCGCACCACGTAGGAATCCTCGGCCACCCCTGCGCGCGCCGCGACGGTCGGCAGCGCCGCACTCAGCGAGACGAACTCGCCCAAGGTGCTGCGCACCTGATCGACGATGTGAGAGCCCGAGGCACCGAGCCATCCGCCGCCGGCCTGCGCATCGAACCACCAACGGGGCATCCTTGCCTCGGGACTCGCGACGAGCGAGACATATTGCAGAAACGTTGCGAACCGGGGCTCTCCGATCAGACCTTCCGCGACCGCGCGGGCAAGGAGGGCGCGCTCGGGCTTCCAGCGAAATTCGTGGCCGACCAAATGGAGCACGGAGGCACGCTCGGCCGCGGCGAGCATGCGGCGCGCCTCGGTGGCGTCCTGGGCGAAGGGCTTTTCGCAGAGCACGTGACAACCACGCGATAGGGCGAGCATCGAAAGCGCGGCATGCGTCGGGGGCGGCGTGGCCACGGTGACCAGCGTTGCGCCGGTGCGTGTGATCGCAGCGTCGAGATCCGTGAACGCCTGCGGTATCCCCCTGGCATCCGCGCGCCGCTGGGTGCGCGCCGCATCGGTACCGACGAGCCCCAGCACCTCGAAGCCGGCGGCTCGCAGCGCCGGAACGTGAATCCGGCACCCGAACCCCGACCCGACGACCAGTACGGGCGGCTTGGATCGAGTCATCAGTGCCTCCTCGCGCGCTGCCTTGCGGCCCGGCGTTGCCGCGCTGAGCCTCGCGCGGTATGTTCTAGGCCTCGCACGCTATGTTGAGCCAGCGCGTGGCGCTCGACAACGTTTGCCTCGAGCGAGCGTCGCGTGCAGCAGCGCTTCGGACAGGACGGCCAACGATGACGACGATTTCAAATCAGACGCTCGCACAGATACGCGAGCGCCAAGCTGCCATTCTCGGCGAGCCGCAACGCATCCACTCGCCGGCCGACATCAGCGATGAGATGCGGGCCCTCGCCGCGCCGCCCCGCGGATACGGCAGGCCGGGTGAGCTGCCCGAGATTTACGCCTCGATGTTGCACGCGTCGGGGTTGCTACGGCTCTTTCGGCCGCTGGGCGCGTATTTTCTCGTCGAGGGATCGCTCACGCCGCGCGATCGCGAGCTGGCGGTCCTGCGAGTCAGCTGGCGCTGTCAATCGCCCTACGAATGGGGTGAGCACGTGAAGATCGGCAAGAAGGCGGGTCTCACGACTGAGGAGATCGAGCGCGTCAAGGAAGGCTCCGGCTCCCCCGCGTGGAATCGCGAGGATCGGGCAGTCGTCTGCGCGGTGGACGAGCTGCTCGATACCGCGATGATCTCCGATGCGACGTGGCAGGTGCTCGCCGAGAGGCTGCACGAGAAGGAACTGATCGAATTGATCATCCTGATCGGACAGTATCAGGTAACCGCCTATTACTTGAACGCGCTGCGTATCCCGCTCCGCGAGGACAATCCGGACGGCCTGCTCGCGCGCTGATTCGAGGCGGCGGGCGTATTCACGCGGCGTGCAGCGCGCCGGCCGCGCGCGCTGCGCAAGCCGCACGCGCCGCGGCCCACAGCGCACCAACGGGCATGAGGCGCCTGCCTATCTCCTGGGCAACTGGATTTCGCCTTTGGCCGTCGCCATCGTCATGCCGTGCTGATTGGTCATCTTGTGATCGACCTGCACGATGGCGCGTCCCTGATCGTCGAGGGACTTGTCAATCACCGTGGCGTTCATGATCGTGATGTCACCGGTGTAGGCGGGGCCCCGGTAGGCGCAGTTGGAATGGACGACCATGCCCCACTCGCCCGCCCAACCGGCGAAGTAATCGAGGATCCAGGCACCCATGGAGGCGCCGTAGCCATAGCCCCGCGGCATGCCGATGTAGCGCGCCCAGCGGGGAAACAGATGGCCGCGCGAGGGACCGATGTAAGCGCCGTCGGTGAGCTCGGGATTTTCCTTTTCCAGCACGGGATCTTGCTCCTTACCGGCCATGGGGCCGGTGAAGCCGAGCGCCGCGATGTCGAGATCCGTGCGGCGGTGGACCCCGCACCAGAGCGTGAACAGGTAAGCGCGCCACTCCGTGGCGAAGCTCACGATGCTGTGGGGACCGAATGTGCGGGTGGGCAAGTGGTCGCCGACTTTCACATCGTCCCAGTAGCGCTTGCGGTGGCCGAGCTCATGCATCATCTTGACGTAAGCGAACGCTTGCTCCTCGATATCCGCAAGCTGCTTGTCGGTCCACTGCGGATCCTCGGTGTCTTTGAGCGCATCCTTGTCGCGGGCGAGATCGGCGCGGTAACGGATGCTGGTGGATCGCTGTGTGGCGATCTTGTCGCCTCGGTCGTTGTAGTAGTGATTGTCGCCGCGCTGAAAGCAGGTCGGCCCCGCGAACTTGGTCTCCTTCACGACGTAATCGAAGGGAATGCGCTCGTTGTGAATGAGATCGCCGGCGAACATGCGGGGCCCGTAGAACCACCATTCGTCTCCGCCGAAGATCAAATGCGACTCGGGGATTTGGCCGACGCAGGCGGGAGCGGAGCCGTGGCCGTCATCGGTGGCCACGGCGAAGGATTGCGGCGCCACCATGCGGGTGAAGCGGCTTTCGGCGGCGAAGTCATCATCGTAGTGCAGGCGATTCGGGAAGTGCATCGCCTGGGCCCAGCGCCGGATATCCGTGTTCGAGATTCGCTCCTTGAGGCGCGCCGGCTGGATCGGCTTCCCGAGATAGCGATCGATATCGGAACAATCCAGCGCAGTATCGTTCATGGGTGAGCTCCAACAATCGCTTGAATGCTTGCGTCCTCCCATCATAGAGTGTTTTTTGCCGGGCTGGGAAGCGGTCCGGCCGTAATCAAGCCGCCGTGCAGTCGAGAGAACGATGGATTCGACCATTCGAGGCGTACCGCTGGAAGAGGAGTCCCTGGGCTCACTCACGCTCGGTGGATTCCTGCGCGAGGTCTCAAGCGAACATGCGCACAAGGAGGCAATGGTGTTCCATCCACCCTCCGGCCCCGTGGTGCGTCGCACGTACGCGCAACTGTGGGACGAGGCTTCCGCGGTCGCGCGATCGCTCATCGCGCGCGGGGTGACCAAGGAAACTCGGGTCGGATTGCTCGCGACCAACCGTCCCGAGTGGATCACGGCGATGTTCGGCATCGCGCTCGCGGGCGGCACCTGCGTCGCGCTGAGTACCTTCGCCAGGGGCTCGGAGCTTGGATATCAGATGCGCGTCGGCGATGTCTCGGTCCTCATCTTCGAGCGCTCGGTGCTCGATCGTGATTTCGCGGCGGAGCTCACCGAGCTGTGCCCGGATTTGGCGACCGCGCAGGGCGACATCCGCTCGCCGCGGTTTCCCTTCTTGCGGCGCGCCGTGTGCATCGGCGATGCGCCCGCGGGCGCCTTCGAGCCGTGGTCAGAGATCCTCGACGGTGATCGCAAAGCCTCGATCGAGCTCCTCGATGCGATCGCCACCGAGATTGCACCGACCGATCGAGCGCTGGTGTTTTTCTCCTCGGGCTCGACCGCGAAGCCCAAGGCGGTGTTGCATGCGCACCGTGCGGCCGCCATTCAATTCTGGCACCTGCGCCGCGTTTACGCGCTAGACCCCAATGTACGTACGTGGGCAGCGAACGGTTTCTTCTGGTCGGGTAACTTTGCGACCGCGATGGGCGTGACACTCGCCGCCGGTGGGTGCCTCGTGCTGCAGCGAACGTTCGTGCCTGGGGAGGCGCTGCGCCTGATGCACGTCGAGCGCGTGTCGTACCCCGTCGCTTGGCCGCATCAGTGGGTGAGGCTGGTCGATGACCCCTCATGGCCGGAAGTCGACCTCGGCTCGCTGCGCTACGTCGGGGAAAGCTCCCCGCTCCGCACCCATCCCACGGTCAAAACGTCCTGGTCCGAGCCGACGGCGGCCTACGGCAGCACCGAGACCTTGACGTTGAGCACCGTGCATCCGAGCGGCACGGCTCCCTCCATCGCCCAGGGAAATCACGGTGCACCGCTCGCGGGCAACACGATTCGTATCGTCGATCCGGCGACCGGTGCAGTATTGGCGCGTGGCGAGGTCGGCGAGATTGCCGTGAAGGGTCCGACCCTCATGCTCGGGTACCTGCGCGTCGCGCCGGAGCAATCGTTCGATGCAGAAGGGTTCTTTCGCACGGGCGACGGCGGATACACTGACCCCGAGGGTCGGCTGCACTGGCAGGGCCGCCTCAGCGACATCATCAAGACCGGGGGTGCGAACGTCTCGCCGCTCGAGATCGATGCGGTCCTCGCCGAATGTCCGGGCATCAAGATCGCCGCGAGCGTGGGAATACCGCACGATACGCTCGGCGAGATGGTGGTTGCGTGTGTGGTGCCGGAAGCAGGCGCGAACATCGATGAGGCGGCCGTGCGTGCTTTCGTTTCCAAGCGGCTGTCGAGCTACAAAGTCCCGCGACGCGTGTTGTTCCTCGCCGAGTCGGATCTCACTTTGACCGGATCCAACAAGGTGAGAACCGCGCCGCTGCGCGAGCTTGCCGCGCGGCGCTTGGGCGTACAGGAGTCGTGATCACCACGATGCCGGGTGCGTGATCACTCATTGGGTTGTGATCACGCCGGCGTATCGTGGTTCCAGATTCGCCGATGCCAGAGCCTGCGCTCGTAGCGCGCCGCGATCATCGCGAGCTCCGGATTGCCGTCGGCGACGCTCTCGAGCGTGAGGATCTTCGCATTCCTCCAGCTGCGCACGAACTCGCGGTGCGCCGGCGTATCGTCTCGCTCGGAAGGGGAGGCAAACTGGCCGCGCGAGAAGGCGATGTTGATCTGAAAAATGAGCTCGATGTAGGGACTCGAGGCGAGCTCGAAGATCGCCGTGCGACTCGCGTTCTCGACGCGCAATACGTCGTGAAAAGAGGCCTCGTTGCGCAGCGCTCTCACCCTCTGCAGTTGCTCTTCAGCGACCACCCTTGATTTCTCGTTGTTGACGCTCGCCGCTCGACGAATCACCTCCACCCAGAGCACCGAGGCAATCGTGGTAACGTCCTCCGGATTGGTGCGAACCAGCTGCAGGTAAGAGCTCACCGTGGTCTCGATGGTGCGCACATCGGGGCGTTGAGCGAAGTAGCCGCCGTTGATGCCCCGCCTCACCCGCAAGAGCCCCTCTCGCTCGAGCAGCCGCGCGACCTGCCGCAGCGTCGATCTCGACACACCCAATGTCGCGATGAGCGCCTCCTCGCTGCCGATGAGAACGCCCTCCTCGTGGGCGAGCGCCATGGAGCGCAGCTGCGCCGCCGCGGCATCGATGGCGGAGCTCGTCTTCGGGGTCGTTGCGCTCGCGGTGCGATCGAGGTCGATCACCATGGGGGCCGCGCCTCAGGCTGATGATAAGAGGTCCCTCTAAGGCAATAATTTCGGTTGCATTCCATAATCTGTCATTATAGAGTATCCTCAATTGCTTTCCAGCCAGGCTTCGGGGCTATGTCACGCTTACCGTGGGACATGACGGGCAAGGTCGTCGTCGTCACCGGCGGCAATGCGGGGATCGCGCGCGCTTGCGGGCCGCCGGGATTCGGCCTTCGACCTTGATCACGGGCTGCTTTGCGCTGAATGCGCCGAAGAGCTGGGATGCAACCCGCCGGACGGTGAACGCATCACTCGATCTCGTCGCCTCCCTCGGCGGGGGCTCGGTTTACTTCACTCCCGGTCGCACTGCCGCGGTCGAACGTGCCTGCGAGCTGCTTGCGGCGATGGGACTGTAGGCCTTCACGCCGAAGGAGGATGCAAGAGCCATGTTCAGCTTTGCAAACAAGAACGCTTTGATCATCGGCGCCGGACGCAACATCGGGCGCGCCATCGCGCTCGAGTTCGCCCGTCGCGGATCTCGCGTCGCGGTTGCCGATATCGAGCTGGCCGGCGCTCAAGAAACGGCGCAGTTGGTCGAGCAGGCCGGTGGCCGAGCAACCGGCATCCAGTGCGACGTGACGAGCGAGAGCTCCGTGCACGATGCCGTGACCCAAGCCGAGCGATTCCTGGGCTTCATCGACGTTCACATGAACAACGCGGGCATCATCCACAGTGGAAATCCGGAGGATTTTCCAGTCTCCGAATGGGAAAGGATGTTCAGCGTCAATCTCTTCGGGGCCGTGCGCGCGAATGCGCTGGTTCTGCCGAAGATGCTCGCGCGCGGGCAGGGCTACATCGTGAACACCGCCTCCTTCGCGGGCCTTTATCCCTACGCCACCAGCCGCATTCCGTATGCGGCTTCCAAGGCGGCGCTCGTATCGATGTCGGAGAACTTGGCGGTGTATCTCTTGCCCAAGGGAATTCGAGTGAGTTGCCTGTGCCCTGGGCCCACCATGACGACCTCGATTCAAGGAATGAGGCCTTGGTCGGAGAATGTGACCATGCGCGGGCCGGGCAAGCACTTGCGGGTCAAGAGTCAAGAGGAGGTCGCGCGGATCCTCGCGGATGGTATGTGCGCGGAGCGCATCATCATCGCAACGCACGAGGAAGGATGGGAGATCGTCAGGCGACGTGGCGCTTCGCCCGATGAGTTCATC
>Ga0187781_10003212_pt1 | contig 12340 bp, 8 predicted proteins | sample 0715_SJ02_MP02_2_FD_132447 | JGI IMG/M metagenome (GOLD analysis project Ga0187781, IMG submission 132447) | Tropical peat soil microbial communities from peatlands in Department of Meta, Colombia - 0715_SJ02_MP02_20_MG | ecosystem: Environmental > Terrestrial > Soil > Wetlands > Peat | place...
CATTTTTCGCTCCTCATCGAAGTCGCCCGGCATGCAGCCGATAAAGTAAAAGCCGGCGGGACTTTGATATTCATGGGGGGCACCGGCGGCCGCCGACCGGCCGTTGGCTTCGGGATCATGTCGACGTTGACTGTCGCACTTCCGGCCCTTACGGCCAATTTGGCGCTTGAGCTGGCGCCGGTTCGCGTGAACCTGATCGCCGCCGGCTTCGTTGACACGCAATTGTCCGCATCACTGTTGGGCGATGAACTCGAAAACCGCCGCAGCCAGCTTCGAGCCAAACTTCCCATCCGGCGGGTTGTTCAACCCGCGGATGTCGCCGCACTAGCCGTACACATCATGACCAACACTGCCCTTACGGGAGCGACCTACGATGTCGATGGCGGGCAGCAGTTCGTCGCCGCCTAGCCTCCAATGTCATTGGAGGAGTCAAAGAATGCGTTCTGATATTGTGCCCGGAAGCGTTTTTCCCAACTACGAACTGCCCGATCACACGAATCAACTGCGCAAGCTCAGTGAGCTGCAGGGCGACGATCCGCTAATTCTCACGCTCGCGCGCGGCCACTACTGCCCTAAAGAACACCAGCAACATCTGGAACTCGCCGCGTTTTACCCGAAGATCGCTGTCGCATACACTCAAATCGCGACGATCGCCACCGACGACCACCATACTCTCCAGGAATTTCGAGCATCCGTAGGAGCGGAATGGACATTTCTCTCCGATCCTGACCGGATCGTTCAGAAGGATCTCGACATCCAGGAATATACCGACCCCGAGCACAACCCGATGATTCCGCACACGCTCGTCCTCAAGCCGGGCCTCGTTATCTACAGCATCTACAACGGCTACTGGTTCTGGGGTCGTCCGTCGATCGTCGACCTTTGGCGAGACCTGCGCGTCGTAACCAGCGAAATCCGTCCAGACTGGGATCTGAGCAGCCCTGGGCTCCGCGAGGCATGGAGTGCAGGGAATCTCTCGCCTTTCCACGGATGGAATAAGCGGACCGGTCGAGAGTGACGTTAGAGAAGGGAAGTTTTCGAGATGGCACGCTTGCTCTCAGTGAATGTCGGCCTTCCCCGTGACGTGGCATGGAATGGCAAAACTGTCCGAACGGCGGTCTGGAAATTTCCTGTTGCGGGGCGGCGCATGGTGCGCAGGCTCAATATCGATGGGGATGGGCAGGGCGATCTCGCCGGTCACGGAGGGGATCATCGCGCCGTCTTTGTCTACGCGATGGACTCCTATCATTACTGGGAGCGATTTTTGGGCCGTACTGATTTTGCTTTTGGGCAGTTCGGCGAAAACTTCACGGTCGAGGGGCTTCCGGATGACGAGGTCTGCATCGGTGATCGATACCGCATCGGCGATGCACTATTTGAAGTGACGCAACCGCGCGTCACGTGCTATCGCGTCGGCATCCGCATGAATGAACCCCGGATGGCAGCCCTGCTCGTAGCACATCACAGGCCAGGATTTTACTTTCGTGTGCTGCACGAAGGGGAAGTCGGCGCCGGCGATGAGATCGTAAAAGTTGCTGCCGGTCCGGAGCGGAGTACCGTTGCCGAAATTGATGGCCTCTTATATTTGCCAGGGCATTCGCGCGAGCAACTGCAGCGCGCCTTGCGGATTCCTGCGCTTAGCAAGGGTTGGCAGAGTTCGTTCCAGGCAATGCTGCAGCAAGACTCGACCAGCAAGGCCGTGGCGGGCAATCCGGGACTCGCACATGAGGAGCAAGCTCCAGCATGGCCCGGATTTAGACAAATGCGAGTCGCGCAGATCCGTAAGGAGAGTGATAGCGTGACTTCTTTCGTTCTCGCGCCGGTCAATGGTCAGCCTCTTCCTACCTCCCCCGCAGGCCAGTTCATCGTCTTGCGGTTGCTGGTTGATCCCGACAAGGCCCCGATTCTTCGTAGCTATTCTTTGTCCGATGTGCCAGCACCCGATCATTTCCGCATCACGGTCAAGAGCGAATCGAATGGCGTTGGAAGTTCGTTCCTGTGCAACCACGTGCGAGAGGGCGATGCATTGGACGTGAGCGCACCGCGGGGAAGCTTCACTCTGCATCCCGGCGCGAATCCTGTGGTTTTGTTGAGCGCCGGAGTCGGCGCGACTCCCGTGATGTCGATGCTGCATGCACTCGCCGCAGAAAAATCCGAACGAGAGATCTGGTGGATCTATGGAGCGCGCAATCGCGGCGACCATCCTTTCGCGCAAGAATCACGGTCTCTCTTGCAACAGCTCTCTCACGGGCGAAGTTACATCGTGTACAGCAGACCTGCGGCAACGGACAAGCTGGAAGTGGATTTCAATGCCTCCGGACACATTGACGTAGCCCTGTTGGAGAGGATCGGTGTGTCGCCCAATAGTGACTTCTATCTGTGCGGCCCATCTTCGTTGTTAGAGAATATGCGCGATGGGCTGCGAAATTGGGGTGTGCCCGCCAGGAATGTGCACGCTGAAATCTTTGGTGTACTTGAGGGCATTACACCTGGCATGGCGACGGCCGTTCATACACCCCACGTGCCACAAGGGCCAACGGGAGCGGGCCCGTCGGTCTCATTTGCGCGTAGCGGGATCACGGCCGCGTGGAACTCGAAATATCAGAGTTTGCTGGAACTGGCGGAAGCGTGCGATGTTCCGGTCAGATGGTCGTGCCGGACTGGGGTGTGCCACACCTGCATGACGGGTCTGATTGGCGGATCGGTCAGTTACAACCCGGAACCGCTGGAGAGGCCTGCGCCGGGAAATGTGCTGGTGTGCTGCTCGCAGCCTGACGCAAATGTAATTCTCGATCTTTGAGGACATTGAAATGCGGAGAGGCGATTTCGCCGCCGCAGCGCTCCGCCCGCTGATCTTCGCGGCGTAGATTAAGGCCGCACCGACATGGAAGAGACGCAGAGTTTCCGGACCCACGGGGCCAAAGTAATCATGAAATAGAAAGGCAATTGCAGCGCGCACGAAATCATTGGTTTGCACCCTCAGATTGAAGTTTTGTCACCGGCGGCTGATTCCGCAACAAATTTCCAGTGGCGAATTCAAGGTTGACTGCATCCAGAAATAATTCTGATCGTGCGGAGACACTGGATAGTCGAGCCTGGGCCAGTTGCTTTTCCGCTGTAACAACGTCGACGAGGTTCTTGACTCCATATTTATATGCATCGAGCGATGCCGAGTAAGAGGCGTTGGCGGACTCGAGAAGCGCCACAGCGGCGTCGTGCTTTCGCAACGCCGTACGGAATGCTAGGTATGCGGTCCAGACCTCGCGCGTGGTCTGATCATGGATCGCCGTAAGTTCATCCTGCGCTTCCCGGCGCTTCGACTCGGCGATCAACAGCTCGTTCTTGCGGGCACCTCCGTCAAAGAGACGCCACCGGAAGCCGAGTTCGAAGGACCACGTAGGCTCGCTCGCTTGACCGAGCACGCCGTAGTCCGCCGTGGGCCACAGCGAGGTCTGCGCAACCGATCCGGAGAGAACAATCTGCGGTTTGTACTCCGCCTTTGCCGCACGAATGCGAGCCTCAGCGGAGCGGATGCGCAGAGCTTGCGCCATGAGCTCGGGGCGATCCTTCATCGCGCGATCAATCAGCGCCTCGATTGACATTGTGAGTTTTTCCGGCAACGGCGCACTCCTCTGGCTGTCGATCACTATGTTGGGAGATGGATCGGCTCCAACCGCTTCAGTCAACGTGACCCGAGCAATCTTTTCGTCCCCATCCGCGGATTCCTCATCGAACGCACTTTGCGCTGTTTCAGCCCGGGCCTGGAGAACATCTGGAAGAGTCGCAAGCCCGTTGTTCAGCCTGTCTTCAGCCGCATCCTGCGTGGTTTGCGCGGTTCGCAACGTGTCCTGAGCGGCCTGCAATCTTTCCTGCGCAGTCACCAGCTGGTAATACGCACTGGCAACGCGAAACGCGAGCGCTTGATTTACCTGAATAACGCCCGCGCCCGCGACGAGCTTCTCCTGTTTCGCGAAGTCCACGCTTGCTTCGCGTTTGCCAAAGTCAAAGATGAGATATTGGAGCGTGACCTCAGGCTTGACCTTGGGTACCTCGACCATGACGTAGCCGCGAGGAGCCAGCGGTTCCGGGAACGGTTGTATCAATCTTTCGTCGCCGAATACAGCCAGACCTTCCAGCTCGGGATAATAAGCGCTTTTTGCCAGGCCGAGTTCACGCGCTTTCTGCTTTGCGCGCTCCCAGATGGTGCGTGTGAAGGGGTTGTGCTGCTCGGCAACGTCGATCAGTTCGGCCAAGGAGTATGGGTGAACTGGATCGAGAATCGCCGTTCCCTCGCGAGGAGTTTCGCGAGCAGCACAGTCGGCGACAGCTGCTGGAGAAGATACGTTGCCGGCACATTGCCCCAAAGCTCGCGCCGCAGAGAAGGCGAGAAGCAGCGACAGAAACAGGATCTTCCATGACGCGTTGTATTCGATCAATCGGAACGTCCTTCGGTTCATTCCCAGCAACGCACGAAAATGCGAGCGTCAACCGCGCTGGGCGCATTACACCAGAATCCTGGACGCGAAATGATTGGACGATGGTATTGGTCGATACCTTAGTGCAATAGATTCGGCCCTTAACTCTGTGGCTCAATCGAACCGTAGGAGCGCGGCTAGGCGGTGATCGACCGGCCGGGTTTTCGACGCACATGAGTGTGCTGGGAATGAACACCGAATCGACGGAGCGCAATCGGGGCCGAAACTTCCTACTTCGCTACCTGGCCGGTTTATCTTTGGCGCCGCCGTTGGCGTTGGTTGGTTGCTCTCACGCGCCTGAATACAGCATATTCGGATCTTTTTTCCCCGCGTGGATCTTCTGCTCCGTCGGTGGCCTCGTACTAACAGCGGGCGTACGCGTGGTAATCGCACGTACTGCTATTGCCGGGCACCTGGCTGCGCCTGTGCTTCTGTATCTCTGCATTGCGATCTTCCTCTCCTGCATGTTGTGGCTCTTGTTCTACAGCTAGGTAAACGCCATGCCGACCCAAGACGGTGCCAAAGCTGAGCGCGATAATCGCACAGCAGAACTCGACTGGTACGGTCGCGTCCTCACCTTGGCCATGGTTCTGCTGGCGATGGTCGGCCTGATTGCTGTCTACTCGGTCACAATCCGGCAGCCTCAGACCGATGACGCCGAAATTTTTGCCAACTACATTGGAATCGCCCCCGTTGTCGAGGGACCCATACTGCACCTGAACGTCGCCGACAATGAGCACGTTAAACAGGGTGATGTGCTTTTCGAAATTGATGATCGTCCCTATAAGTATGCCTTTGACCGCGCCGTGTCGGACCAGGCCGCCCTGGAGGGCCAGATCGTCGACGAGCAGCGGCGCATTCAGGCTGAAGTGCACGCTGTCACTGCCTCCGGGGCGGCAACCCGCAGCGCCAGCGCCAACGTCGACCGGGCGCAAGCCTCGATCCGCGAGGCGGAGGCCGATGTCGCCCATTCTGAGGCTGCGCTCGATCGGGCCAAGACCGAGTGGGCATATGCCCAAAATAACCTGCACCGCGTGGAGCCTCTGCTGATCAAGCAGTTCGTCACCGTCGACCAAGTGGACCAGGCACGCACGACAGAGCAAGCCAGCGCACAGTCGGTGCATGAAGCCGAATCGCAATTAGCCCTCAATCGAGCCCACCTCAACTCCATGCTGGCCGCCCTGGCGCAGGCCAAGGCCTCGGCAGAGCAGAGTACCGCACAGCTTCATCAATCGCAGTCGAGCGTACTCACGCTCGATCCCCTCGTGGCCCAACGGCAGGGGCGGACCGCCGCAATCGCCAATGCCAAATACAACTACGACCAGTGCCGGGTCTATGCTCCATTCGACGCGCGTGTAACCAACCTCGTCATTTCCGAGGGCGCTTACGCTCACGTAGGACAAGAGATTTTCACGCTCATCGACACCCGTGTCTGGTGGGTGCTTGCTAATTTCCGCGAGACACAGCTGAAGCATGTCCGGCCGGGGATGACTGCGGACATCTATGTGATGTCTGATCCAGGGTTGCGATTTACGGGCGTCGTCGAGAGCGCCGGCTACGGTGTCACACCCGATCCCACGTTCTGGGGGCGAATCACGTCAGGTCTTCCGGACGTACAACGCACTCTGAGCTGGGTGCACCTGGCCAGCCGCTACCCAGTCCGCATCCGGATTCAGTCGCCTCCCTCTGACGCGATTCGTCTGGGAGAATCTGCAGTCGTAGTTGTCCGCGGCTACAAACGGAAGTCTTGATATGGCGACCCGAGCCCTTCCGCTTCGCGACCAAGCGGCTCGCCGAACCGCCTCCTGGCTTTGGTTTCGGGAATTCATCCGGTGGGAAATTGCTCCCTATCCAGGACGCGTGAACACCGTGGTCCGGATGACGATCACCGCCACGCTGGTCATGATCATCGTCGTGACCTTCCGCATTCCCAACCCTTTCTTGGCTGCTTTCTTCTCCATTCTCATGGCTCGCGAAAATCTCACCGCGACCTGGCGCGGGGCGCAAATGGTCGTCCTTGGATTCATTGGCGCGAGCCTCTACACCCTGCTCGGTGCCATGCTGTTCCGCGGTTACCCCATTACTCATTTCTTCTGGGTGATCGGAAGCTTATATCTGATCTTTTTTGTTATTCGCACGGCGAGTAACTACTTAGCGGCATCGGCTTTCACCATTCCGATTGCTGTTGCCCTGCCGGTATGGGATCGCTCCTCGCCGAGCGAAGCCCAAGTGGAGAGTACTCTTTGGTTTGTCTTAATAGTCGCAATTGGTGCTGGCGTCACTGTGGCAACCGAAGCGATCTACCGCATCTTCGATCACTCCGATCCTCTCATCACATCCATCGACGATAAGTTGCTTGGAGTGCAGCAGGTGGTACACAGCATTGCCGGTCTCCGCGCTCCATCGAAGTCGGCTGTCGACAGAATTCTTCAATACCAGATGATCGGAACTGGCCGGCTCAGAACCATGCTCGTGCGCCAGGGCTTGGACCCAACCCGGCGGGCGCAGCGCACCGCCCTGATCGCGATAGCGGGTCGGCTTGTTGGCCTGGCCGCGAATCTGATGCGCACGCCTCCCCAACCCGACCAGGACGATGCACTCCGTCTACGCGCGCTCTCTGAGAGGCTCGGAGCAATCCGGACGGAGCTCCTCGAATCCGGCGTTGTTTCCGCTTCTCCTGTGTTCGACGGGCCGCCATCCTCAACATTTCCCATGCTTCAAGAGACGGAGCGAACCGTCGCAATCATCCCCGAAGTCTTTCAAGGCGATGAGAGTATGGATGGTTTGCAGAACACGCCAGGACGGCCCTGGTGGCGAGCTGTGTTTGTGCCGGATGCATTCCACAATCCGGCATATCTGCGCTTCGCTTTTGCCGGATGCCTGTCTGCTTCCGTTTGTTACATACTCTACAACGCGCTCGACTGGCCGGACATCAACACCAGCGTCCTCACTTGCATCGTCACCGCGCTGAGCACTGTCGGCACCTCCCTCCAAGCGCAGTTTCTCCGCCTTGCCGGATTTGTTGTCGGAGGGCTGGTCCTGGGGCTTTCAGCGCAGATTCTCGTCCTACCCGCTATCGACACCATCTTCGGGTTCGCGTTGTTCTTTGCCGCCGCGACCGCAATCGCCGCCTGGTTCGCCACCTCCAGTCCGCGGCTTTCCTATTTTGGAGTGCAGATGGCGCTCGCTTTCTACTTCGTCAACCTGCAGGGTGCTCAGATTCAGACCGACCTCACCATCGCGCGCGACAAGGTTATTGCCGTGCTATTGGGCATTCTCGCCATGGGCTTCATCTTCGACCGCTTCGGGACAAAGAGCGATGCGGAGCAGTTGCAAAAACTGCTGGTGCGGAACGTACGGATGCTGGCACAGCTCGCAGTCTGTCCAATAGCACACGACAGGTCCATTGCCGTTTCGGAGTTCAGCCGTCTCCGCAATCAGATCAATGAAAACTTCGCCGGCCTGACATCGCAGATGGATACCGTGCAGTTTGAGTTTGAGTTTCGCCAGCGGCGCGAGGAAGATGTCGCCGAATGGGAGCGGATTCAGAGGGCTCAACCCGCTTTGCGCTCGATCTACCTGCTGGAACTTACTCTTCTCTCACGTCGTGAGCGACGGGAGATCGACTCCGAATTAACCCAACAGCAAAATCTGCTTCTGGACCACTTTTTAAACGAATATAGCGACAAACTCATGCACATTGCCGCATGGATCGCGCACGAGGACGGCATGCCTGCGCCCATCCCGGATGATTCCGTCCGGCTATTGCAGCAGACTCTCGAGGACCACAGCTCCCCGAACTCGCAAGCTATTACCGATATCTGTCAGAAGATGGTCTCCTCTCTCAACATGCTCGAGAACCAGTGCTAACGCACATTCTGGCGAGCAGCTCTCAACCACGAAGCGGAGTTACAGCAGTCCGGGACTCGTCCGGTGCCGACCCAGCAGCCTTAACAGATATAGGGAACCGTTAGAGTTCGCATTACTACGGGATACCAAAGTATTAGCGATACCATTGTCCAATTGTCTCTTTCCACTCCATCTGCTGTTATAACGTCACCCGAGAGCTCGAAAACACCGCCAGCACAAGACATTAAGGAGACGAATCATGCGACCGAGAATCATTATTATCGGCGGTGGTTTCGGAGGTCTATCCGCGGCGCAGGCTCTGAAATCCGCGCCAGTCGATGTGACGGTGATCGACCGACGTAACTATCACCTGTTTCAACCCCTTTTGTATCAGGTTGCCACCGGCTCGCTTTCGGCTGGCGAAGTCGCTGCCCCCATACGCGGCATCTTGAGCCGTCAGAAAAACACGCGCGTCTGGCTAGGGGACGTAGAAGACATCGACCCAGTCGCAAAGCGCGTGCTGCTGGCCGACGGTGCGAGTCTCGAGTATGACTTTTTGATCGTTGCCGCCGGTTCGCAAACCTCTTACTACGGACACGACGAATGGCAGAAATGGGCTCCCGGCCTGAAAAGCGTGGAAGAGGCGGCTGCCCTTCGTCATAAGATTCTCTACGCATTTGAGGTCGCGGAACGCATGCCCGACCCGGCTCAGCGCCGCGCCTGGCTTACGTTCACCATCATCGGAGCCGGCCCCACGGGCGTTGAATTGGCTGGGGCAATCGCGGAGATTTCGCAGCAGACACTCAGACACGACTTTCGCGCTATCAATCCCGAGGATGCGCAGATCATTTTGTTGGACGCAGCGGCACGTGTGCTGATGCCATTTCCCGAAGACCTTGCAGAGAAGGCTGTGCGATCCCTCACGAAACTTGGAGTGAAAACAAAGATGGGCGCCCGTGTGCATGAGGTCACTCGTGACGGCATCAGCTATCAGGCCGATGGTTCCACCCAAACGCTTTCCACAAGAACGGTCATCTGGGCCGGAGGCGTGACCGTATCTCCGCTCGCCAAGACGCTGGCGCAGCGCGCCGGTGCTGAAACCGATCGTAGCGGAAGGATCAAGGTCGGGCCGGACCTGACCATCGCCAATTTTCCCGACATCTATGTCGTCGGGGATATGGCTTTCTCGATCGACAAACAGGGCAAGCCGCTGCAAGGTGTGGCGCAGGTGGCCATGCAGGGCGGCACCTACGCGGCGAAGGCAATCACGAGGAAATTAGAAGGAAAACCGAAACCGGCGCCGTTCAACTACTTCGATAAAGGAAATATTGCAGTCATCGGACGGGCGGCTGCGGTGGCCAACCCTTTCGGCGTGCATCTTTGGGGACTGCCGGCGTGGATCGTATGGGCCTTTATTCACCTCGCGTACATCATCGAGTTCCAGAACCGGGTGCTGATTTTCATTCAGTGGGCCATCCAGGACGCGACTTTCAACCGCGGCTCACGCCTCATTACCGGGGTGGCCCCAACGGACTTCAACTTCAATCATGCCGTTGCCGGGGCAAGAAGTGACGTTGATCCTTCGGCTCAGAAGAAGAACGAACCAGCAGTGGCTTAACCCGTCATGATCTCTACGATGACCTACGCGGTCTTGGATCGCGTTCAGATCACTATGGCGAGCTCCCTCAGGGGCTAAAGCCCGCGTCTTTTGTCGCCGTAGACGACACGACTGAAGTCGTGCCCTTCCCAAAACCATTTATGACATAGCTTCTAGTCTCGCGCTGCTGCGATCCGTTTCCGACATCCCACGGGGCACTCCGCGGAGAGTTGCGTTTCGCGCGATCGAGTGCGCTCAGTTGATCTGGGACTTTCTTCCGTTCCAAACCGCGAACAACGTCGGACAGGGCCATTATTCTTCCGCGACATCGCATTCCAGGCAGGCTTGGCGGCGTTGCCGGCTGCCGTCCACCCGGTGAACTGTGAAACATAGCAACGGCCGCGGCGCTATCTCGCAGCAGGTGGAGGAGGAGAGCCGGTGCTCGATTCTCTAAGGGAGTATTTCAGCAGGCAATAAATTGCACGCACTCCGTCCTTCCAGCCGATTTTTTTCCCTTCTTCATAGGTTCGCCCGCAGTAGCTGATGCCCACTTCATAGATACGCAGGTTGCGGCGCGCCACTTTAACCGTGATCTCCGGCTCAAACCCGAAACGATTTTCCTCAATGGGAATGGATTGAATTACTTCGCGCCGGAATGCTTTGTAGCAAGTTTCCATGTCGGTGAGGTTGATGTTGGTTAAGCAGTTGGAAAGCAGGGTAAGAAAACGGTTACCCACCGAATGCCAGAAGTACAGAACGCGATGCGGCCCTCCGCCGAGAAAGCGCGAACCGAAGACAACGTCGGCTTTGCCCTCGAGCAGCGGTTCGAGCACGATGGTGTATTCGGCGGGATCGTATTCCAGATCGGCATCCTGAATGATGACAAAGTCGCCGGTCGCCTCCTGGATGCCGCGGCGCAGAGCAGCACCTTTACCCATGTTGTGTGGCTGGAGAAAAGCACGGATCTGAGGATAGCGTTGTTCGAGGTCGGCGAGTATGTCGCGCGAGCCGTCGCTTGAGCCATCGTCAACGCAGAGCAACTCGATCTCTATGGGTACGGAGAGAACCTTATCGACGACGTCACGCAGCGTGGCGCGTTCGTTATAAACCGGCATGACAACCGAAAGCTTCATGGCGATATCGTACCCTCCGACTCATCCGCTAACAACGGCGACCCAGCCTTGACAACCACCGCTGCGCGCCCACGGTTGCGGCACTGCCGACTGAGGGTGGATCAGTCATCGCCCGGGAACTCCACTTCTTCGGTCGCAAGCAGGTTGTACTTTTCATTCAGTCGGTTTCCTCTGACAGCCGATTTGCTCGCATGAATGCGGCGTTTCTCATTGGGCAATGGCTGTCGCTGCGAGGACTCGCGCAAATGCTGAAACAAGCGCCCCGTCTGGTACCGGCGCAGTCGCAGTCTCCGGCCTTTGCTATAATCAACTTTCTATAGAGCCGCACGATGTGCTGGACTTGAGCATTGCAGTCAAACATCGTTCGATCATGGCGCTATCGTCTAGGGGTTAGGACGGAAGATTCTCAATCTTCAAACCCGGGTTCGATTCCCGGTAGCGCTACCAACTCACATCGTGCTATCTGGTGCTACTGCTTGCACTTTCCGAGATTGCTCCTTGATGCTCGAAAATCGTCCGTAGCCTTGCGTGGGACACAATAGCGGCCAGTAGGGGGCACAATCTGGGGCACAGCGCTCGGGTCTTGCCCACCGTCCTTAACATCACACGAGATGACCAGATGACCCAGCCTAATGCTTTGGGCCGACGAAGGGGGCAAAAACAGTGGTCGGTAGGGGTGAGGTAGCGTCATTGAGCGCGAGACATAGTTTTCAGGTGCGAGGAATCATGCTTACTTGCCAAGAAGTGCGCGCAACATCACCATAAAGGCGCATTTTAAGGGCGCTTGTCGATGCGGGTGAACCATCGCACAGTCGGCGTAGGGAATCGGAATAATTGGTGTCACTGCAGAATTTTCGAGGCAAAGCAGCGAAGACTCGCAGCACACGCGGCAAGTGATGCCCATCACTTCGCCGCATTGCACAACCCTCTAAACTTCCGGTGGTAAGGTGTGCCGGTTCAATCGGAGTGGAACCATGAACAAAGCGCTTCGTCTTGCCCGCTTCGTAACTGCAGTGTCATTTGGATTGTCCCTCGGCGGGCTGTCCCTCGGCCAATCCGGAGCCGTTATCCCGCAAGGCGGGGCGGGACACGCAGCCCAAGCTAGTTGCGTCATCCTCAAACGCATGGGGCCTGCCGATCAGGTCACGAGTCGCTTGTACTCATTCGGTATCCGTGGAAAGCAGTGGCAGTACGTCGAGGGCAAGTTGCCCGAAGGATTTCCCTTCCACGGCAGATTGACAGACCATGACGTGCGGGACCTGCAGGGACGCGGTGCTGAGGTAATA
>Ga0187781_10003213_pt1 | contig 12333 bp, 8 predicted proteins | sample 0715_SJ02_MP02_2_FD_132447 | JGI IMG/M metagenome (GOLD analysis project Ga0187781, IMG submission 132447) | Tropical peat soil microbial communities from peatlands in Department of Meta, Colombia - 0715_SJ02_MP02_20_MG | ecosystem: Environmental > Terrestrial > Soil > Wetlands > Peat | place...
ATCATCGCCACGGCGTGCGCGACATCGGCGGCCTGCAACATTTTTTCTGCGTTCTTGCCAACGTGCGGGCTGAACTCCGTGTGGACAGAGCCGGGAGAAACGACCGACACGCGGATGTTGTGCGCGCGGAGTTCTTCAGCGACTCCGTAGCTCAATCCGTTCAGTGCCCACTTGGAGGCGGAGTAGGCAGCACCGTTGGGCAGCGGGTTCCTGCCCGCGAGAGATGAGATGTTGATGATGTGTCCGCTGCGCGCGCGGATCATGAGAGGGGCGAGGCTTCGAATCATGTAATAGACGCCGCGCAGATTGGTGTTGAAGATGTCATCCCATGCGGCGGGCGGAAGCTCGTGGAGCGGGCCTGCGGGACCGGCGATGCCGGCATTGTTGACGAGGATGTCGAGGCGGTGGAAGGTGCGGTCGACGCGCTCCGCGAGCGATTCGACGGAGCGCAGATCCGTGACGTCACATTCGATGATGGCGGCCTGGTTGCCTGCGTCTTGGATTGTGTTGGCCGTTTGTTCAAGCGAAGGACGCGAGCGGCCACAAAGAACAGTTTGCGCGCCCAAGGCGGAGAGAGTGTTAGCAATGGCGGCGCCGATGCCGCGTCCAGCGCCGGTGACGACGGCGATCTGACCCACAAGCGGTTTTTGCGTCGAGGCCTGGTTCAAGGCTGGCTCCTTGGGGAACGGGACATGCGACGGTCTTGCAGCCGCGGCGGTTCGATTCTATAGGGCGTTGGCGGGGCGCGGCGACCGCGGAAACCGGGAGCCGTTCCGCTGGCTGGATGGCGCGGGACAACCCATCCGGGTGTTCCGGTTTCCGCATCGTACTTTGGAGGGAAGGGCACGTAACTGGCTTGCCTTAGGGGGACTACATCCATATAATCCGCTCACCGGAATAATCGTTCAGCCGCGCAGTTCTTGCATGCGGCCGAGGATTTACTGGAAGCCCATGGCACGCAGTGGTCATGGTGAACCCGGCGGCACGATGATTTGCCGGGCAGTACGTGAATCCATCTTTCCTAATGAGTGAAGGAGCAACGGGAATGAAAAGAATCGTTCTTGCGATGTTGCTGGTAGCCGCAGTTACCGCCGTCGCGCAAACCGCCTCGACGCCAGCACCGGCGTCGCAGCAAGGTGCAGCGCCCGCGCCCGCCCCGCAGAAAAAAGAGATCAAGGATCAAGCGGAGTACAACGCTTACATGGGCGCCTTGGGGCAGACCGACCCGGCGGCCAAGATTAGCGGCCTGGAGGCGTTTCTGACGCAATACCCGAACAGCGTGATGAAGGAAGATGCGCTGGAGCTTCTGATGGGCTCCTATCAGCAGACAGGCAATTCGGCCAAAACGCTCGATACGGCTAACAAGGTTTTGCAGGCTAACGCGTGCAACCTAAGAGCGCTGGCGGTGATTGCTTTCACCAAGCGCGCTATGGCGGAAGCTGGAGGCGCGGGGGCTGCTCAGAATTTGACCGAAGCTGGCCAGGCTGGCGATAAAGGTCTGCAATGTCTGCCGACGGCGGTGAAGGCTGATGGTGTTTCCGATGCCGATTTTGCAAACTTGAAAAAGCAAACGGCGCAGATTTTCAACGGAGCATCGGGCATGGCGGCGTTTTCCGCCAAGGATTACGCCAAGGCGCAACAAAATTTGCGCGCATCGGTGGAATCGGATCCGACAAATCTGCGAGACGTTTATCCGCTGGCGCTGGCTTACCTGACGCCGCCGCTCTGCCCTCCTCCGGCTCCCGCTGGCACTGACGCCGCGAGCCAGACACCGCCTCCGGCCGGATGTTCGAACGCCGAAAAAGAGACTGCCGGTCTGTTCTTCATCGCGCGCGCATCGAACCTGGCACAGGGAGCGGGGAAAGCGCAGATCGCCAAGTTTGGACAGAGTAAGTACACGAAGTACCACGGGAGCGACGAAGGTTGGAGCGACGTGCTGGCTAAGACCGCGGCCGTCACTCTGCCTCCGGCGGATTTCACAATCAAACAGTATGTTCCGCCGACGCCGGCCGATCAGTGCGCGGATCTGGTTAAGACGAAGAAGGTCGAGGAAATGGCGTTTGCCGAGTGGCAGCTGTGTCTCTCGGAGGGCAAGCCGGAAGATGTCGACAAGGTGTGGAGCACCCTAAAGGGGAAACCGCTGCAGATGGTAGCCCACATCATGAGTATTGAGTCTCCGAAGGAGTTGAAGCTGGCGGGGAGCTCAGACGACATCGATGCGAAGCGGGCGGATATTGACTTGAGCTTTGCCGCGGCGATTCCAAAGGCGCAGATGCCGAAGGAAGATACGGACCTGCAGTTTGAAGGCACACCGGATTCCTATGTCGCAAAGCCGTTCGTGATGACGATGAAGGACGGGGCTTTGCTGGTGAAGGCTCCGCCGAAGAAACCGTCCCCGACGCACAAGAAGCCGGCCGCGCAGTAACGTTGAATTGAGGCTTAGAAACAAAGGGCGGTCCCAGTTGGGACCGCCCTTTTATGTTTCGTACGCGGCTGGTCAGCGAATCTGTTTTCTCTCCAGTGTAACCGGGCGCGCGCTGCGCGGGGGACGCTTGGCTCCGGCGCGCAGAGAGTGAACGTCAATCTTGAGCTCCTGCATGGTTCGGCTGAGCGTGTTGCGGTGCATGCCCAGTTCGCGAGCGGCCTTGCACTGGTTGCCGCGGTTCTCTTCGAGAACGGTCATGATGAAGCGCTTTTTGAATTCGCGGACTGCCTCGGAATAGAGAATATTGCTCTTGTACATTTGAAGGATGAGAGCTTCCAATTGATCTTTCACCACCGCCTCATTTCCGCACCTTTGTTATTTTGAAATTCTCTCCACAACGAACTATTTAGACGGCAGGGCCGGCTTGGGATGAGCTTGCTCGATTGCTGCCGGCGCACGCCGCATATAATCCAGACCCTGGTAAAAGCGTTGGCGCAATTCTGACGGTGCGAGCCAGATCGCAGCCCTTCCGCCTACCAGGAAATAGGGAGCCAGCTGGGATTCATCCAGCCACTTTGCGGCCGGCGCGAAGGCAGTCATGGCCATGAGCACAATGGCCACGACCAGGACGCCTCGCAGCAGGCCTAGAACGGCTCCCAAAAACCGATCAACCACGGTGAGCCCAGCTTTCTTCATCATCCAGCGGGCGAGCCGGCCAGCGAGGCCGGCCAAAATCAGCACCGCAAAAAAGATGATGAGAAAAGCAGCGATCTCACCAACCCAGGGCGACTTCAAATAAGGATCGAGCCAGCTGGCCAGGCGGTGATACTGCCAGGCGGCCAGCACAAACCCGACGACGAGGCCGACGAGATGAAAGGCTTCGTGAAAAAAACCCTCAATCGCCGCCCCGACTACGGAGAAAATCAGGAACGCGAGGATGATCCAATCCGCGACGCTCATAGCAATGGCCGTAAGCGAGCGCCGGCTAGACCTCCAACTCGCGTCCCGTCAAGCGACGATATGCTTCGAGGTACTTTTCGCTGGTCCGCCGCGCAACTTCTTGGGGGAGGGCGGGTGCGGGCGGTTGTTTGTTCCAGCGAATTTCTTCGAGATAGTCGCGAACATACTGCTTGTCGTACGAATTCTGCGCTTTGCCCGGTTGGTAAGTGTCGGCCGGCCAGAAGCGGGAAGAATCCGGTGTAAGCACCTCATCGGCCAGAGTGATGCCCTGGCTGGTGAGGCCAAATTCAAACTTGGTGTCGGCGATCAGAATGCCGCGCTGGCGGGCGTGGTCTGCCGCTTTCTTGTAGATGCGAAGAGTGAGATCGCGCAGCTTGAGAGCGAGATCCGGATCAACCAGCTTGCACATTTCTTCGAATGAAATATTAATGTCATGGCCGCTCGTGGCCTTGGTCGCGGGCGTGAAGATAGGCTCAGGAAGCTGATCGGATTCTCTTAGCCCAGCAGGCAGTTTGATCCCGCACACGGTGCCGCTGGTCTTGTACTCTTTCCATCCGGAGCCGGAAAGATATCCGCGAGCGACGCACTCGACGGGAAACATCTGCGCGCGCCGCACCAGCATCGAGCGGCCACGAAGTTCATCGGCATGCTTGCGGACGATCTGCGGATATTGATTCACATCGGCGGTGATGAAATGGCTGGGGACGACGTCCTTGAGAAAGTCGAACCAGAACAGCGAGATTTGCGTGAGGACTCGGCCCTTATGCGGAATGCCAGTGGCGAGCACGTAATCGAAGGCTGAGATGCGATCCGTAGCTACGAAGAGCAAGTGATCGTCGTCGAGGTTATAGACGTCGCGAACCTTGCCACTTGCGTGCAACTTCAGGTCGGAATAGCTGGTCTCTAATAGAACGGGATCGAGAAGATCAGGGCTCATGATTCAATTCTTACCGGGAGAAAACTGTCGCGTATTCTAGTCAGCGCAGAGAATTTGTCAACGCTTTCGATCACCGGTGCCGGGTTGGGTTCGGCACCACCGGGCGGAAAATGGTTGACAGTTTCAGTGTAAGCGAGAAGCGGTGTCAGTGGCTGAGTTTGACGAGATATGGATGTGGAAAAGCTGAGGAAGACTCTGGAAAAAAGGGTGGGAGTTTTCGGGGATCGGATAGCAAGAAGATGCCTGTTGCGTCAACCCAAAAAAGAGGGACTCGTCGGTTGATCGGCCGGTGCGGCATGTTGGCACCTCACAAGTGAGTCGGCCATTTGCGGGCTGCGTGAAAGACTCGCAAGATCTGAACCGTTTGGCCGCGGACGCGGTAGGGAACGATGTACGGCGTACCTGAAACCTCCAACTCCCTTGTGCCGAGCACGCGCCCCGGCCGGCCGAGAGCCGGGAATCGAGTGAGATGTTCAACCGCAGCGACAATTGTCTGCACGGTGCGGACGGCTGCGGCAGGATTGTCCTCGGAGATATATTCCGCTTCGGCGACGAGGTTAGAAAGGGCAATACGCAGCCATCTAACGCGCACGGCGGGTCCAGCGCCTTAGAGATTGCCGAACTTGTTTCGCGGTGGCAAACTCGCCGCGATCGGCCTCCGTAATGGCCTTCTTGATCTCGCCAATCTGCCATTCATTGAGGTTCACAAATTCCTGAATCGCTTGGGCGGCGACAAACGAACGGGTGCGGCTCATGGCTTTGGAAAGATGATCGAGCTGCTTCTTCAGGTTAGCAGCCAGGCGCACAGTCACGATCGCAGTTCTAAGCATGTATACATTGTACGCAAATTGTATACAATCATTCGCTCGCCTATGCGGCCCCAAAGCGGACGGAAACAAGCTTGGAGATACCGGGTTCCTGCATGGTCACGCCATAGAGAACGGGTGCGATGCTCATGGTTTTCTTGCTGTGAGTGATCAGGATGAACTGTGTCTGCAGGCTCATCTCGCGCACGAGTTCCGTGAAGCGGCCGATGTTAGCCTCATCCAATGGGGCGTCAACCTCGTCGAGGATGCAGAACGGGCTGGGCGTGTACTGAAAGATGCCGACGAGCAGCGCAAGAGCCGTCAGCGCCTTCTCGCCGCCGGATAGCAGCAGCACATTCTGCAACTTCTTACCCGGGGGCGACGCCACTACATCAATGCCGCTCTCCGCGCTGTTTTCAAGGTCGGTGAGGCGCATGAATGCATTCCCACCTCCGAAGAGTTTGCGAAACGTGGTCTGGAAGTTCTCGTTGATTTTGTGGAACGCTTCTTCGAATTTCTGGCGCGAAACCTGATCGATCTCGCGGATGGTGGCAGTCGTATTCTCGATCGCGTCCAGCAGATCCTTGCGCTGCGTTGCCAGGAACTGATGGCGTTCGGCAGTCTCTTTGTATTCTTCGAGCGCCATCATGTTGACCGGTCCCATGGCGTCGAGGCGGGTGCGCATCTCGCGATAGTTCTCATCGGCCGCAGCCAGTTCTTCGCCGGCCAGGGGCGTGATTGTTGTGTCGGTCATAAGCGCATCGCGTTCGATGCCGAGTTCATTCAGGCAGGTATCCGCCATGTGTTGCAGATCGGATTCGAGTTTGGCAGCGTGGGCAGATAATTCGCCGCGGCGATCGCGCGCGGAATCGAGCTGCTGGCGAGTATTGCGGAGCATTTCTTCGATCTCGGCCAGCCGGGTGCGCACCTGTTCGGACTCGCATTGCAGTAACCCGTCGCGGGCCTCGCCGGCATTGCGCTCGGCTTCGAGCTGCAAGAGTTGTTCTGCCAGTTGCACGTTCTCTTCTTTTCGTTGCGCGATTTCCGCGGCGGCAGATTCCATTTGGGCCTGCAGAGCGTTGGCACGCTCGCGCATTTCAGAGAAGACGGTTTGAATCCGCTGAAGCAGGGCCACCGCTGAGCGATGCCTTTCTTCGAGCGCTGCAACGCGGGCAGCGCGCTGCGAAGCCGTCTCAGCGGCTTGGTCGCGCCGGCTGCGGAGAGCGGTGAGTTGATCATGTCCCTCGGCGAGCTGGGCCTCGTAACGGGCCCGTGAATCTTCGATGGTCGCCAGTTCCGCCTGGCGCGCCTGAATCAGCGCGTCTTGGTCCTGCCGATCGGAGGAGAGCCGCTGAAGTTCCAGTTCGATAACCGCGATGCGCTCGCGGACGCGCGACATCTCGCTCTCCAGTTGCTGCAGCAGATGGCCCGAGGTCATCGCTTGTTTCTCGGCGTCGCGCTTTTCATTCTCCAGACGTTCGAGCAGAGAATTATGCTCATGAATCTCGCGCCCAAGCGTGATTGCACGAATTTCCTTTTCGCGCAGGGCTTGCTCCAGTTCATCGAGCAGCCGCAGAACGTCGCGCAGTTCGCGCTTCATCGAAAGCGGGCCTTCGCTTCGCTGTTTGCCGCCAGTGACGGTGACATTGTGGAAGCACTCGCCCGACTGCGACAGGAAAAACGCATCGGGACTGGAGAGAGCGAGTTCGCGGCCAAGCGCTGCATCGGGCACGATGTAACCGTTGCCCAGCTTGGGCAGGATGACTTCGAGAGAATTGCCGAATCCATTCAGCACGCGAATCGATTTTTTCAGCGGCAACACGGACTCGTTGGCGGGCGCGTGGTGGGCGTTTTCGTCGGCTACGAAGGAGAACCTGGCTTGCGAGTCTTCGGGATGAACGAGGAAGGTGGCGCGTCCGTCGACATCGGAGCGCAAGAGGCGCAGGCCTTCGTCGGCAGCGTCCCAGCTCTTGACGACGACGTAATTCAGTTCGTCGCGAAGAAAATCCTCGACAACTTTTTCGTAGCGCGGGTCGACTTCGAGAAAATCGGCGAGAACTCCGGCGGGAGCGTGTCCGCCCTGGAGAGCGCCGGATTGAAACAGGCGCCGGACGGATTCGGTCGAATAGCCGTGCTCAGCAATGACGGCTTCGAGCGATCCTTTCTTCCCGAGCGCCGTCGCGTATTCGGAGCGAATCGAATCGAGATGGCGCTTGGTATCGCGCTCTTCGTTGCGCTTGCTTTCGAGGGAGTTGCGCAGAGAGGCAATTTCAACGGCAATCGTGTTTACACGCTGCGAGACCGTTTCGAACTCCAGGGCGAGTTGACCACGCTGCCCGCCGAAGGTTTCGGATTGGGCGGTAGCTGTTGTGATTTCCGCGCGCAGGCGTTGCTCCTCGCGATCGATACTGGCGAGACGTTCTTGCGACTGGGTGAGCTGATTGCGGAGATTGGAGGCTTGGCCGACGGCCTCGAGAATCGCAGTACGGCATGATTCCTGTCCGTGCTCGAGGGCGGATAGATCGGCTGCGGCGGTGGCGGATTCTTGTTGGCTGAGGACGAGGTCCTGTTGCGCGGAAGCAAGATCGGCAGCGGCGGAGTCGAGCAAACGCTGATTCTCCGCTAGCTCCTCGGCAAGCGATTGGAGGCGATGATTTACCTGCGCCAGTTCGGCTTCGGCCGATGCCATGCGCACAAGCAACTCAGAGGAACGTTCGTCGTTGGTTTTGATGCGCGCTTTGCCGCGGTCGGTTTCCATGGCGATCTGGCTGAGCCGGTCACGATTCTGCCGCGTTTCGGTCTCGATCGCGTAGCCGCGCTGCGTGCGCTCGGAATGCTCCGATTCTGATTGCTGAACAGTCTCTGCCAGCTGGCGGATTTCTTCGCCGAGTTGCTGAATCTGGGTATCGAGCGAAATGCGCTCCGCATCCATGAGCGTGAATTTGCTGGCCAACACGATGCGCAGCTGGGCGCGCATTTCGTCACGGAGCCGGCCGTAACGCTCCGCCTTGCTGGCCTGGCGTTTCAGCGAATTCATCTGCCGCGTGACTTCTTCGAAAATGTCGTTGACGCGGTTGAGATTTTGCTTGGCGTCTTCGAGCCGCGCTTCGGCCAGGCGCTTCTTGGTTTTGAACTTGGTGACGCCGGCGGCTTCTTCGATGATGGCGCGGCGATCGGTGGGGCGGCTGCTCAGGATCTGGCCAATGCGTCCCTGCTCGATGAGCGCGTAGGATTCGGGGCCGAGGCCGGTGCCCATGAATAATTCCTGAATATCGCGCAGGCGGCAGAGTTTTCCATTGAGCAAATATTCGCTGTCGCCGCTGCGGAACAAGCGACGGGTTACGGCGATTTCGCCTGCGTGCGCGGGTTGCCGATTGAATTTGCGGCGGCGAATCTTCAGTACGACCTGTGGCGGGACGAGCTGGGGTTGGACCAGCTGCGGGCCGGGTGCGGGCGCTGATTCGCCGACGGTGGTGGCTGCGGTAGCATCGGGTGGAGTGGGTTCCTGTGGTCCTGCCTGATCTTCTGTTGGCCGGGCGGGGACGCCCGTCGCTCCACCATCTTGTGAGCGGGCCGCCACGCCGGTCTCTGCAGCTGCTTCTTCGGTTTTTCCGGGTTGCGCTTCTTCCACGGCGCGTTCGGTTTCGGCGGCGGCGTGGGCGCGCAGTTCGGCTTCGTCCCAATGTTCTTCCAACAGGTCGTCGCTCAAGTCATCCTGAATTTCGATTTCGGTAGGGGCGTTGGAATCGGAGCCGGTGTAAATCTCCGGATCGATCAGTGTGAGTGTCACTTCCGCCATGCCGGTGGGATTGCGGTCGCGGGTGCCGGCAAAGATCACGTCCTCCATGCGCGAGCCGCGGAGGGTCTTGGCCGACTGCTCGCCGAGCACCCACGAGATGGCGTCGGCAATGTTCGATTTGCCGCAGCCATTGGGGCCGATGATGGCGGCGATGCCTTCGCCGTGAAATTTGAGCTCGGTGCGATCGCAGAACGACTTAAATCCGAGGATTTGCAGCTTCTTGAGTTTGAGCAAAGTCACTCCTTCACATCTGCGGCAAAATGGCGGCCGACATTTCTATCGGCGTGCGTGTCTCGGGCGGATATTTTCCCGCCCACGCGCTGGCTGGACCGACTGCGAATCTGCGGGGACACTTGCTGGCTAACAGGCGGTGTAGTACCGCGATGTTAACTGGCGAGGTTCCTCCTGATCGCATGCTGAGATGCCTTCCGCGCAAACGGCATCAGCACCCCAGCGTTGGTCCAACTTTAACGGCGAATGGCGGGACGGGTCAAGCATTAAAACACCATATATGGGGGTAGACATCCGACCACCGCCTTTAGTTGCACAGACACTGCAGCTATTCCGCGCGAATCAATGGTGAGAAATAAGAAGGTAGGAGACCGCCAGAGCTGGTACTACTGTAGCGCCGGGCGGGACGGGATGCAACGATTTGACAAGGAAATTGTGGCTACGCGCTTATTTGCAATCCTAGGGTGTTGCATCTGATGTGGCGCAGCTGCGGAGCTGCGCTCCGCGGGACAGCCGAGGGCGGCTGTCCCTACGTGGGCTTGGGTGGAAGCCGGATTGCGGTGTTGTCGCAAGCGCTAGAGAAGTTCGCTCACGGCGCGGTGGGCTTCATCGATGGCGGTATCAGTCTCGGCGCTGGCGCCAGCGTCGGAGTTGGCGATGGCGATGCGGCCGAAGCGCTGGCGCCCGACGACCCAGGGTTCCTGGCCTTCCTTCCAATCCGGATCGAAAAGAGGGTTCGGGGCGAACGAATAGCCGTGCGCCCACCGATTCACCGTGATGCCCTGGATATCGCGCGCCGGATCGAAACCGGCTGAACCCAGCATGGTCCCGAGTTGCTCGCGGATATTGCGCTCGAAAGTCGCGAAGGACGTGGACAAGAGCTGAGCGCGGCCAGCACGATTCTGGGTGCGCATGGGCAGGCCCGGCTTGTTCGGAGTTCTGAGCATGAAAAGCACCATCGGTTCCTCCGGATTCGAGGAGAAGCGATAGTCGCCGAGGCTCACGGGATAATCCATCATCGTGAAACAGTGATAGCTGCCGGGAGAGACGATCTGGTGAATGCCGAGCTTGTGGAAGCTGGTCCAGTTGGAAATGGCGACGTGTGTGTAGACGAGCGGCTGCTTGACGAGATAAGAGAGGGCTTCGCGCTGCTGCGCAGGAAGATCGGGACAGATGTTGGGGATCATGGTGTTGTAGCAGGCGAGGATGCAGTTCTTGGCTCGAACGGATTGCAGCTTGCCGCCGCGCTCGTAGGCGACTTCCACTTCTTTCGCAGTGTTCGCGGGTCCATCATGGCTCACGTGAACTGCGGTGCTATTGAGGCGAAGGCGTATGTTGGAACCAGCCGCATCGAGACGGCTGTAGTCCGTGGGGGCGGTGACGATGTCGTCCATGGTGTGACCGGGAATCGACTCGGGAATCAGGCTGCGAACCAGCATGCGGGCGATGGATGCGTTGCCGTCGGGAAAGTGAAAGATGTATGGCTCTTTCTCGCGAGCGGCCTTCTCGGGCGGGTCGCCCAGGTCGAGGCCGTCGAAACCGGGATAGCTGATGGCTCCATAGTCGTCGCCCACCAGGTAACAAAAGTAGGCGGGAACCGCTTCGATGCCCACGGTGAACAAATCGTGGGTGTAGGTCTGGAAGAAAGGAAGCGCGGCTGGAGTCATCTTGCAGATTTTGGTGAGGAAGTCGGCGTAGCTGGTTTTGTTGAGGCGCTCGACTTTTTGCTCGCGGGTGAGACCGGGCAGGTAGTCCTTTTTCTCGGTATAGACGCGGGCGATATCGCGGCGGACTTCGTCGGACAGAGGGGAGTTCGCCAGGAACTCGGGCCACGGAGCCTTGCCCATGCCCGGAACGAGGCGATCCTCGCCGAAAGTAGCACGGTCGTAGAACATGGCGGTGCCGAGCTGGCTGTAGAGTTTGCGGTCATATGCCTGGTAGAAACGCTGGACGTCAATGCCGAGGTCGACGAGCAGGCCCTTGGCAACTTCGCTGTATTCGGCCGGGCGCTCGATGGACATGGTGCCGCCGTGGGCGAGGACGGTGCGGTTTCCGACGCGGAATTCGTTGCGTCTGGCATGGCCGCCGAAGTCGTCGTGATTGTCGAGGATGAGGATGCTGCACTTGCTGTCGGTGCTGTTCCCTCCGGACATCTTCTTTTCCGCGATCTGGCGATAGAAATACGCAGCGGCCAGACCGCTGATGCCGGCTCCTACAACGACCAGATCGTAGGTTTCGCCGATGCTCTCCGGCTTGCCGCCAGAGTTCCAAGCCTCGCCGTCGCGGAGGCGGTGTGCGTAGGTGTAGGAGCCGTCGTGGTCGCCGCGCATGCCAGTCAACGCCGGGGGATAGTAGCCGGGCGCCTTTTCGGGAGCGTAGGGCGCGTCTGCGAAGGCCAGCGCAGCAGGCGGAAGGATAGAGCTGCCGATGGTGAGGGCGACTCCGTTCAGGAAATCACGGCGGGAAATGGGGCGATTGAGTCCAAGATCATCCTTGTCATTGCTCATAAGGGCTCCAAGCTCATAAGGGCTCCGAGACCCGATGATTATAGCCATCCAAGGCAGGGCTGGGCAGCGGCAGACGGCCGCTACTGTAGCTTTGCGTATTCCGCGTTGGCTTGTTTGAGGATGGGGATATCAGGGTCGGCGTTCTTCCAGGCGGCAAAGAAGTCCTGGTAGGCGGCTTTGGCTTGGGCAGTGTTGCCCTGGAGGGCGTAGGCGCGGCCAAGTCCCAGATGAGAGAGATTGTAGATAACGCTGAGAGGGTTCGTGCCTCGGTGGGCGAGGATTTTTTGGTATTCCGCAGCGGCTTTCGCGCCGTCTTTCAGATGGAGGTAGGCTTCGCCGCGAAGGTAGTTGATCGAATAACCAGGTCTGCCGGGGCCGGTGCCGAATTCATAGGTGGTAGCTGGTTCCAATCGGCTCACAGCTTGCGCAGGCTGGTTGTGGTACAAGTCGGTCCACGCCTTCACTACCGGAACCCAGACCTTGTTGAGGGTTGTATCGTTTGGATTCTGGTGGGCTAACTCCTCCGCCATTTTCTCACTGCGGGCGGCGTCTCCCATCTGAGCGAGCAGGAGCATAACGTCCGTCCTCGTACCGCGGTCCTGCGATGCAGCGAGAGCTTCGGAGATTTTCTGGCGGGCCTCCGGCAGATTGCCCAACTGTAGTTCGTC
>Ga0187781_10003214_pt1 | contig 12332 bp, 12 predicted proteins | sample 0715_SJ02_MP02_2_FD_132447 | JGI IMG/M metagenome (GOLD analysis project Ga0187781, IMG submission 132447) | Tropical peat soil microbial communities from peatlands in Department of Meta, Colombia - 0715_SJ02_MP02_20_MG | ecosystem: Environmental > Terrestrial > Soil > Wetlands > Peat | place...
CGGCGATTCGCTGAAGCGCATCCTTCAACCGACGTTGCTCCGTTTTGGCGAGAGTCGTGAATTCAACGACCGCCGATTCGCGGTACCCGACCGAGCGAACCAACGCTAGATCCCGGCTTGACGGTAGACGGTTTCGGCCGGAACGACACGCTCCTTAGTCCGGCGAGCCATCTCCTCAAGAAAGGAACGAGGCGGATACAGCTCGATGAATCGGAGAATGACCTCTTCGTAGGTCTTGCTCTCGGCTTTGTAGTGCTGAAGCAGGCGCAGGGTGGACGAGTGCACCGAGATGCTCGTGAGAGGGTCGTCGACTGCCATGGGATATGGATTCCATAGATAATCCATGGTATTAATAGGATGGGCTACTCGCAGTCACTTTCCACCGGACTTGAACCCCCCGGGGGTTCGAACACCCCCTCCGACACTTTCTAGCGATTTCTCCCCGAGAAGGAACACTCAGTGACTGACTCGGGTGGAGAGTTCGAGCCCGTGAGTTGCGCGTCACGCTAGGCGCATTTACGCTGACGGCGCGCCTGCCCCACGATCCGACCGGGGGGACCCGGCACGTTTATCCACAGAGCCATCTAGGCGCCTGCGGCCGAGAGGAATCGATCATGACAAGCTGGGAAGGGTGCAAGACTTCGCCCGTCCAGACGGGAGAGTCGGTGGACCTGATGGGAATGACTTTTACGTTCCGACTCACGGGCAAGGACACGAATGGGAAGTTCTCCATCACGGACCAGTACGCCCTTCCCGGGGCGGGTCCCACCTGGCTCCACACTCACCCCGCCGAGGAGACGTTCATTGTTGTGGACGGCGAGTTCGAAGTCTACGGAAGAGAAAACGGGACGAAGGTTGCGCGAAGACTGGGGTCGGGAGGCATCCACCACGTGGGAGCGAACGCCCCCCACGCTGTCAAGAACGTGGGGTCGACCTGCGGAAGAGTCCTCTTGCTGTTCCACCCTGCGGACCTCCAAGAGGGGCTATTCAAGGAGGTTGGGACACCCACCACGGCCACGTCCGACCCGGCGCCGGAACAGGGACCTCCGACGCCGGAGGTGATGGCGAAGCTCCTGGCCACGTTCAAGAAGCACAAATTCGAGTTGCTCGAACCCTTGAGCCCGTAGCCGGGGTGAGTCCTCCTCGGCAGACCAACGGCTTGTAGGGGATCGGCAGAACTCAGCCGAATTCCCCTCCGACACCTGAACTCGCCGTGCCATGGTCGCAACCGCCCACCACGATCGGCTCACGAACGTCAGCTCTTAGTTCGCACCCAATCCATCGAGGAAGTCGCGTATGGCTTCAATGAACTCCACCCGGTTCTCCCACATAGGAAGATGAGAACCATCGGGGAACACGACCAATCGGGAGCCGGGAATGCCTCGGTGGATGGTTCGACTGACGGAGAGGGGTACATGGTCGTACTGTCCCCCCATTACAAGTGTGGGCAGGTGAATCTCGGGGAGTCGATCCGTGATATCCCAGTCCTTGAGGCGGTCCCCGATGGGATTCGCGGACACTTTGGATTCGTACTGGTGCAAGGAGTCAAACATCGCAAAATCGTCATAGGGCCAGACTCGCAGCCGACAACCGTGCTTCCGGTAATAGGCATCCAGGGCCACCAAGTACCTCGGGTTCAGGATATCTCTCTTGGTACTGTACTTCGAGACCGCCTTCCGTACTTGTCGAGGCATTCGGGACCACAGCTTCGAGTTCTCGGAAAGCCACTCGGCGAGGCTGGCCAACCCGCTCGAGATCACCAGACTCCGGAAGCTCCTCGGATACGCCAAGGCTACATCGAGCGCCAGTGCGCCTCCGTAGCTGTTCCCGACGAGGTGTACCCTTCCCAGCCGCAGAGCCTTACGAACCGCTTCCACTTCCTCGACGGCTCGTCTCTCGGTGTAGTACTCCGCCCCCTTCGGAAGATCCGAGCGGCCACAGCCGATCTGATCGAACAACACGACTCGATACCCGAACTGAGTCAGATCGGCCAAGGGAAGCATGTAGCTCTGAGAACAGCCTGGGCCCCCGTGCAGCCCGAGGACGGTTCCCCTCAGGGACTTTCCGAACGAGCGGTAAAAGAGACGGAATCCTAGGATTTTGACATAACCCTCCCGAGTCGTCATGACGCCGGGAGTCCACCACCCAATAGGCTCTCGACGTCCCTTATGACCCATGCTCGACCGCTTCCCCGTCATGCTCCCAGCGTGCAGTCGGCCCCCCTCGCTTTCGGAGTGGAGAGCAAGCGCGTCATCGCGCAATCAAGCTAGCCCCCAGACCACCGCACGCGGGGATTCGAACCATCTCGATAATCCCCCCTCCAGATTTGATCTCTGGTTTCCGCCGAAGGATCGACGATTTCGACCTTTCACGCGGGGGGACTTGAACCTACAGTTGACTGACTCGGCTCGGCCCGCACCGTCGTACCTTCAGGGACCGGAACCAGCTGCATTGGGCCTTGAATGTCCTGCTTCGGGAGCGTGGGACCCGACTAATGGAGTTCCTTCTCCGCCCGGCGGGGTGGCCCCCCAGGTGCGAGTACGCCCACAACTTGGAGTGCGATGAACACGACTCCGACTACGACGAGCGCAATCAGCGGGTAGTTGAAGTAGGCCAGAGTCGAGGAGACGGCCGTCCAATTCGACCGGAGCACGGTCCCGGAGTAGATCAGGGCGAGTGTGAACGGAATCGAGCCGAGGACGGTGTACACACCGAACCGGACCGGTTCCATTCGGGCCGTCCCGGCCGGATAGGAGATGTAACTTCGAACCACAGGGACAAGCCGGGCGAGGCCGACCGTCGACTCCCCGTGGCGTGCGAAGTAGCGGTCGACGCGTTCGAGGTGACGTGGCTCGAGACGTAAGCGGCCGATCCCGAGGCCGGTGACGCGATGGCGCCACCAGCGTCCGACCGCGTACGCCGCATAGGACCCGAGGAGACCTCCTAACACGGCTACGGAGGCTGCGCCAGCCCACGAGAAGGTGCCTTCGGCGACCAAGAACCCAGTGAACGGCAAGATGACCTCGCTCGGAAGCGGGGGGATTCCAAAGCTCTCCACGGCCATCAGGGCGAACAGACCGGGCAAGCCGATCGTCCCAAGGACGGTGATGACGACGTCGCTGACCGAGCCGATGAACGAGAACATTCAATCGATAGGCGTCGATCCCACGCGTGCCCCTCCGTGTCCTCGCCCGGCGGGGCGAGTTCTACATAATGGTTATCGGAGGGGCCCGCGCGAGCGAGGGTAGTGACCTTGAGGAACGCGGCTCTCGCGGAGGTAACTGCGAAGTTTAAGCAAAGTGCCGGGGCTCAGAGAACCGTATTCTCCACGGAACGCGTCCCGGAATGACGGAAACGAGCAAGAATCTTCGACGCGGGCTTCTCCGCCGCCTTCCGCCGGCCCGACTCGTATGGCTCTTGCTGCTCGCGCTCGGACTCTATGGTGCCAACTACCTTGGAGGGCTGGGGCTGGGCCTCCTCGTCGTCGCACCGCTCGTCGGTGGGATTACCGACATCGGATTCCAGTCGGTCCGATTCGCACGACCCCGGTTCCCGGACGCCGCGCTCGCCACCGGACTATTCCTCGCGCTGATCTTTCCCCCGACCTCCGGTCTGGTGCTGGTCGCGGTTGTGACGTTCGCCGCGGTCGCGTTCCGTCACATCCTCCGATACCGGGGTCGCCCGTGGTTCAACCCGGCCGTCTCGGGAGTGCTACTCGGGACTCTCTTCCTCGGCCTTGCCCCCGCCTGGTGGGTCGGCATTGGAACGTACGGCGAGCTGCTGATCATCGCTCTCGGCCTCCTTCTGGTTGCTCGCAGTCCGCACCAGTGGCGCTTACCTGCTGTCTTCCTTCTCACGTACGGGCTTCTTGCCTGTGTTCAACATGTGGTCACCGGCGCTTCGGTGGACCCGCGCATCCTCCTGTTGCAAGCAATCGACCCGGCGACCCTCTTCTTCGCGCTATTCATGGTCGCCGAGCCTCGCACGGCCCCGGGAGCGACCCACGAACAGGTGCTCTATGCAGGGGTGGTGGGAGTCACGGCCGCATTCCTGCCGCTGTTCTTGCCGAGCCTCGGAATCCTGGTCGCGCTCCTCGGAGGGAACGTGCTCGCGACTGCCCTCCGTTCACGGGTCGCCGCGAGCTCACCCTCGAATTCTCGGCGGGCCACGCATCTGCGTCGGTCGGCCTCTTCGCTTCCGTGGCCGGTCAGTTACCGAGTGGGAGCGGGAGTCCTGACCGTGATCGTAGTCACCGCGCTTGTGGCCGTAAATCCGGTTGCACACACCGCCGTCCCTTTGATCCAGTCGCCCTCCTCTCCGGGCGGGGTGGGAGGCGGGGGCGGCTCCCTCACGAATTGCCAGCACGACAATCCTTCCATTCCCACGGCGACGCTCTCCGAACTCCAGAAGCTTCTCGGCCCATCGGTGATTCTCTCGTACGATTCTTCGACCGGAATCGTGGTGTTCTATGATCCCGTCAATCAAGTCACGGTCACCGAGTCGGACCTCTACGAGGATTACGGCTTTGCCGAGTTCAATGGGGATGACTACGCGGTCAATGGCTGCGCTGCGTGAAGGGGTCGCCGTGGCGCTGCCTCGCCCCCTCTGACCAACAAGACCGTTCGAGGGCTGATCGGATTGTTATCTCGAAAGTGAAAGGTGATGGACTCGCCCATGGCCCCTTAGACACTCCGCGACGCGTCGGTCTCCCGCTGGCGCCGTTTCGCTTCGAACGGCACCTCCGGTGGCCGTCCGGTCGCGGACCGGAACCCCCCGGGGGTACAAATTTTCCCTCCGAGATTCCGCTCGGGCCCACACCCACCCTTCGATACGGATTCGGTGCGCTCTCTTATGACCTCGAGGACCTCGACTTCGCGGCGAGGAAGCACGTGTCTCCACCCCCCGACGAACCGCCCCGCTCGGACCGGGCCGGCGACGGGGCTTCCTTCGAGGAGCTTCCCCTGCACTCGAAGCTCCAGAAAGGGGTCCGGGAAATCGGATATCGGGTTCCGACACCCATCCAGCGAGGCACCATCCCGCACGCCGTCTCGGGTCGGGACATCATCGGCACCGCCCAGACCGGTACCGGGAAGACCGCCGCGTTCCTGCTCCCGGTGCTGGAGCGTCTCCTTGAGGAGCCGAAGGGCCGCATTCTCGCCCTCATCTTGACGCCGACCCGGGAACTCGCACTCCAAGCGGACGGCTTCCTCCGGAAGCTGGCCGGCCATACGCACCTCCGAGGAGCCCCGGTGTATGGTGGGGTCGGCATGGACGACCAAACACGGGCATTGCGCGGGGGCGCCGAGATCATCGTCGCGACCCCCGGCCGGTTGCTCGATCACATGAGCCGGGGATACGTCGACTTCCGCTCCCTGCGAATCCTCGTGCTGGACGAGGCGGACCGGATGCTCGACATGGGATTCCTCCCGGACGTTCGTCGGATCCTCGACCGGCTCCCGCGGCAACGGCAGACGATGCTCTTTTCGGCGACCATGCCGCCCGAGGTGGTGGCGCTATCGCGGCAGTTTCTGCAGGACCCCAAGCTCGTCCAGGTCGAGGAACGCACGGTCGCCGCCGTGGGTGTCTCCCATCTCGCCCTCCCCGTCCCGTCGCATCTCAAGGCGGACCTCCTCCTCAATCTCCTCGAGGACGAGACGATGACGAGCGTCCTCGTCTTCGCCCGAACCAAGCACCGGGCGGACAACCTCTTCCGGCGGCTCGAGCACCGGGGAATCCGAGCGGGCGTCATTCACGGGAACCGGAGTCAGAGTCAGCGTGTTCGGGCCCTCGAAGCGTTTCGGACGGGGGAGTTCCGCGTGCTCGTCGCGACGGACATCGCGGCGCGTGGAGTCGACGTCAAGGACGTCAGCCACGTCGTCTATTTTGATGTACCGCACGAGCCCGAGACCTACGTACACCGCGTAGGTCGCACGGCCCGCGCACAACAACGGGGAGATGCGCTCACGCTGGTCGCTCCCGAGGAGGAGGGTGACCTCGGCCGAATTGAGAAACTCATCGGCATGTCGATTCCCCGGACGCGTGTTCCGAGTTTCCGCTACGATATGCCTCGGCCGACACCGATAGGCCCCCCGCGATCTACGCCACGGGCCCCCTTCCGGGCCCGACGTCATCGTCCGCGCTAGCCGTGCCCCGGGGGTACGCGTCCCGGATTCCGGACAAGCACCTCATCTCGCCATCAGGCCAGACTTCGAAGTCCCACCGAGTCGCGGTTTGAACCATCCATGAGCTCTCCATTGCCCTCTGAGAAAGGAAGGAGCAGGGCAGGGTGAATCACAGTGTCCAACCCGCGACCCGTCCCTCCGTCTTTTGTCCCCTCCCAGAATTAGCCTTGGGCAATCCGGAAGATGACCCGAGAAGCGTACGTCGCCGCTCACGTCCATGAATCCGCCATCGTGATCGACAGCCACGCCGACACGCCGCAGCGCTTCGTGGACGAGCAGTTCGACCTCGCCGACCCCTTGAACGGCGGCAACCTCAACCTCGAGTCGCTTCAGCAGGGCCACCTGAGCGCAGAGTTCTTTTCCATCTGGGCCGAGCCCAAGCGGTACAAGGGGCAGTACGCCCGCCGCACGCTCGAGCTCATCGACTCCGTCAAGCACCAGGTAGCCCGACATCCGGACCGGATGGTCTTCGCATCCACCCCCGACGGTATCGAGGATGCCCACCGGTCCGGCAAGTTCGCCGCCTTGATGGGCATCGAAGGGGGGCACTCAATCGAGAGCTCGCTCGCACTCCTGCGCCAGTACTATGCGCTCGGCGTGCGCTACATGACCCTGACCTGGGCGAACTCCACCGGCTGGGCCGACTCCTCCGGGGATCTCGACGATTCGGCCGTCCCGCACACCCAGGATGGCCTGACCGAGTTCGGCGAGCAGGTCGTGCTCGAAATGAATCGGCTGGGCATGATGGTCGACATCTCGCACGTGGCCGACCGCACCTTCTATCGAACGCAAGCCGTCAGTCGTGCTCCGGTCATCGCGTCCCACTCCGGGGCCCGCGTCCTGTGCAATGCGCCGCGTAACATGACCGACGACATGTTGAGCGCCGTGGCCCATTCCGGCGGACCCACCTCAAAGGGTGGTGTCGTCCAGGTGAATTTCTACTCCGGGTTCGTCTCCCAAGAGTATCGCGACGCCTCCAAGTCGCTCTGGCCCGAGGCCGACAAGGTGGTTGCCGACCTCCAGGCAACGGCCAAGGCGGAAGGTCGCGAGGTCACTTACGCCGAGGAGGACAGGATCCGGCGCAGCTACATGGACAGGATTCCCCGCCCTCCCCTGTCCCAGCTGATCGATCACATCGAGCACATTGCGAAACTAGCGGGCATCGACCACGTGGGCCTGGGCTCCGACTTCGACGGCGTCAACGGTCAGCTGCCGGAGGGCCTGGATTCGGCTGCCGATTTGCCCAAGATTACGCAGGCTCTGCTCGACCGCGGCTACTCCGACGAAGACTGCCGCAAGATTCTGGGCGGCAACCTCCTGCGGGTCTTCCGCGAGGTTGAGAAAGTGTCGAGAGAACGGCAAGGCGAACCCCGCTTCGGGTAGGGCGCCGCCTGCGATGGAATTGCCCAAAGATCCGTAGCAGTAGTGGGCGCAGTCCGACTTCAACTACCCGACGTCGAGCTGATCAGGCCGGATTCTGACCCCGTGGGAGAGGGGGTGGGTACCCGATCACCGGAGACGAGCGCCCACCGGCCTGATTTGTTCGCTAGTGGAACCCCCGGGAATTCGAACCCCTCCTCTAGCCATCCGCCCCGCTCTCAGGTCGAAAAACCTCGTGATGGTGGAGCCCGCAGCGAAAGGATTCAAGCTCCTGCACAGCTCCCCGGGTCCCATGTCCAAGGAGTCCTTCGTGCACGAGAAGGAGGACTCCGCCCGATCCGATCTTCGCGACTCGGCCCGCCAGTTCCTCGAGTTCCAACGGGGCTTCCTGCGACGACGATGGGCCTCGTACTATGCGATCTGGGCTTCGGCCGTGACGGGGTATTTCCTGGTCCCCTTCCTGCTGGGCCTCACAGGGTTCGCCTCGCTTCCGCTAGCGATCCGGTTGCTGACGTTCGCCGGGATCGACCTGGTGCTCACCGGGACCGCGCTCGCGGTCACCGTTCTGCTCTGGGGGCTTGCGACACGAACCTCGGACGTCCGTGACGCGGCCGGCGGGCGCCGCTCGTTGACGGGCAGCCGAAATCTCGTTCGGTTCGCGATCACTCTGGCCGTCGTTGTCGGCGCGGTGGCGGTCTCGACACGGTCGGAGTTCGCCTCGTTCCTCGTGGGCGACACGAGCCTCCTAATCCTGTCGTTCCTCCTGTTGTTGCATCTCCGCCGAGCCTTCCAGCCCATTCCCTTCGAAGGCTGGTTGGCGGCGTCCTCGTACATCACGGCGGCGGCCTTCTCGTACGTCTCGCTTCTGCTGCTCGATTTCCCGCTCGGTCACGAAATTGCCTGGTCCGCCGCGGCCGTTGTGTGGTTCGGTTGCGCGGCGTTCGCCCGGTTTGGCGTCCGCGAAAGCGTGGAGGGTTCGTGATGGGCACGGGAACCGGGTCCGTTGCCCCCGAGCTTCTCGCGAGCCTAGGGGAACAGTTCTCCCAGGAGGAACTTCGAAGCTCCGTTCGCATTCTGATCATGCTCTCCTTGGGCGTGAACCGACGCATGGGATTCCTGGCCCTCTTGCGGCTGAGCCATTGTGCGAAAGGAAGTCTCAGCTACCACCTGAAGCAGCTCGAAGAGGCCGGCCTCATCCGGACCTCCACGGTGTTTACGCTCGGTGGCCCCCGCGTCGTTGCGGAGATCACGGACAAGGGCCGGGCGCGCTACAGCGGTCTCATCGACGAGCTTCGGCGGTTACCGGTCAACCACGAGACCGCTGAGCCCGTGTCAAGCTGAACCATGCTATGAGTCGGTCAAACCACTGAACTTCCGTACCGTAACTTGGCCTACCCAGTGTATACCCTGGCTGGGCAGGACCCATGCAGCGAAACCCCAACCCCGAAAGCGAGGGACCAGTCCTATGATTCGCCTCGCATTCGATCTATACCAGCGCCGCCAAGAACGGAAACAATCCTCCTCGGTCACCCCGGGACCGAACTCGGGAGCCACCAGCACCGAGGGCTCGACTCGCGCGCCGTCGGCGACTCCCGTGATCGAGGTGAGTCATCTCCAGAAGTCCTACGGCAAAGTGCACGCGGTCAACGACATCAGCTTCGATATCCATGGGGGGGAGGTCTTCTCCTTCCTCGGGCCCAACGGAGCCGGGAAGTCGACCACCGTTGAGATTCTCGAAGGGCTCCGCGATCGCACCGGGGGCGAGGTCCGAGTTCTCGGCCTCGACCCGTGGAGTCACTTCGACCAGGTGAAGGCGCGCATTGGAGTGATCCCCCAGGACTTCCACTTCTTTCCCAAGCTGACGCCTCGCGAGGCGATTCGGCTGTATGCTCGCCTCTTCAAGGCGCGGGTCGACCCGGACGAACTCCTCGCGCGCGTGGAGCTCACCGACAAGGCGGACGACTACTACGACACCCTCTCCGGAGGACAACATCAGAAGGTCGGCGTCGCCCTCAGCCTCGTGAACGACCCCGAGGTTTGTTTCCTCGACGAGCCCACGACGGGGCTCGACCCCCGCGCCCGTCGCTCGATCTGGGCCGTCATCCGTCGGCTTCGGAGCGAGGGTCGGGCGGTGTTCCTTACCACCCATTATCTCGAGGAAGCCCAGCAGCTCTCGGACCGGATCGGGATCCTCAACTTCGGGAAGATCATCACGACGGGAAGCCCCAGCGCGATCATCACCGAGTTTGGTCGCCCCGAACGCATTCGCATCGTCGGCGACCCATCGATCGCGGGACAACTGAAACCCTTGGGCCTCTCGATAACCCAAGCGGACGGAGAGGTCGAGGTCGAGCTGCGCTCCAAGAACGACGCACTCCCCATTCTCCAGACGGTCTCGGCCAGTGGACTGCGGTGGGAGAGTTTCTCGACCGTCAACGACTCGCTGGAAGACGTCTTCATCCGGTTGGTCGGACGCCTCGAGGACGGCGCCTCCGGAACGCCACCGGTCGGGGAGGTGGCGGCATGAACCTCGGTCGGGCCCTCGCCTACTTCCCGACGTTCGCTCGCATCTGCTTCCGCAGCCGCCTCGGCGTCTTCATGACGCTGATCTTCCCCGTCGTACTGATCCTCATCTTCGGGGCCCTTTTCTCCAACTCCGGCAGCACTCGGGTCCCTCTCTCCGTCGAGAACTTGGACCACAACTCTCCGCTTAGCCAGCAGTTCATCGCCGGGCTGAACTCGACCGGTGTTGTGTCGGTTTCCTTCGTCTCGCCTTCGGTCGGCAACCTATCCGACTATGTCGCGCACAATAGTCTCGTCGCGGGACTCGTGATCCCCCAGGGTTTCGGTGCGGCCCTAGATAACCGATCGCCCGTCCGATTGCTCCTGTTCACCGACCCTTCCTCCGCGGTAGCGGCCGGTGAGGTGCAGGGGGCGGTCCAAGGCGTCGCGAACGGGATGGACCTCCGGATCGCGGGAGGCTCCCCGATCGTGACGTACGCGGACCTGAACGCGGGGGGTCACATCTTCACGGCGATCGACTACCTCGTCCCGGGGCTGATCGGGTTCTCCGTGCTCGTGAGCCCGATGATGCAGATGGTCAATCTGAGTTCTACCTGGAAGCGGGAAAAGCTGTTTCGTGAGCTGTCCCTCACGCCGCTCAGCCGCAGCGAGTGGCTGTTTGCCACGCTGCTTTGGTACGTGGTTCTGGCCCTCGTTTCGACCGTGCTTCTCACGGGCCTGGGCACGCTCTTGTTCGGCGCCCATGTGACGATCACCGCGCTCGCACTTCCGTTCCTCATCGTCGGGCCCGTGCTCTTCGTCTCGATCGGGCTCCTGGCGGGCACCGTCTCGAAGACGCCCGAAGTCGCCGCGATGATCGGGAACGTGATCACGTTCCCGATGATGTTCCTCTCGGGAACCTTCTATCCGGTCTCGATGTTCCCGAGCTGGCTCGTCCCGGTCGCCCATGCCCTCCCGTTGTACTACCTGATTGACGGCCTGAATGCCGCACTACTGTTCGGGAACGTCTCGACCGCTCTCGCGGACCTCGCGATCGTGACCGGATTGGCGGTCGTGTTCGCGGTCGGGGCTACTCAGGCGTTCACGTGGCGGGAGGAGCGGGGACGGGTGTTGTCCCGGGGGAAGGTGACCCATGACGGAGCACGAGGACCCGCGGTCAGCTGAAGCCCCGGTGGGTTCGTCCCCCGCGGTCCCCGCCGTTGGATGGCCAACGCCGCCCGCGTACCGGCTCGGCATCGGGTCGATCTCCGACGTGGTGTTCGGGCTCGCGCTCTCGATCGGGTCGTTGATCCTGGTCTCTCAAACACCCACGACGGGTCACGCGCTGGCGTTCGGCATCTTCTACTTCGGTTTCAGTTTTCTCGTCGTGATCCTGGTCTGGCTCGCCTTTCGACGGATCACCGTCGTCCTTCCCTACGAGACGCAGGCGACCCTCGCCGTGAACGTCGCGCTCCTGTTTGGCGTCGCGATCGAGCCGTTCCTGTTCTACGTGATGATCACCCCGAATGCGATCGGCGCGGACGCGTCGATGGCCTTCGCGGTCGACCTCGGCGTGCTGATGTTCCTTCTCGCGGCCCTCGGCTACCTGTTGCTCCAGGAGGAAGAGGGCGAAGCCCACCACCGAATCGCGCGTGACGTGATCGATCGAATCGATCGGTCGACCATCTTCCACCTCGTCGTCGGAGGCATCTTTCTGGTGTCCGCAGCTCCCCTGTTCTGGAACCTCCAATTCGCCGGGGGCCCCATTCGTTACGACTTGTGGTACTTCGGACTGGCCTGGATCTTCGCGGTGCAGGCACGATCCGCCGCCAACGTGCGGGTCCGCGGCTTGCCCGGAAGCCCGAACACCCTTAGCACGCCTGGGCGGCCAAGCGGCACGGAGGCGCAGTGACATGGCCCGCACCTCCGTTGTCCGACTCAGCTGCCCCCGATCACTGTCCACCGATCCGGTGCAAGGCGCCGGACTGGCGTGTCACTAGGAGAACTATGGTAGGAACAAACCCGGTCACAGGAAACGCCCAAACGACGATAGAGAACAGTGGCGGGCACCCCCGCTCGCTCGGTGCGGCGTTCGCCGCATTGCTCGCGGTGATTGGCATCGCGGTCATATTCGGGGTGATGGACCTGCTCGTCCAGGGGCAGCTGCCTTCTTGGGGGGCGGCGCTGGCTTCGTGGAGCTGGGTCCTGAACGTATTGCTGGTGATTCTCGCCATCGTGATCATCGTCATGGTCCTCCGGCTGGTTTTC
>Ga0187781_10003215_pt1 | contig 12330 bp, 11 predicted proteins | sample 0715_SJ02_MP02_2_FD_132447 | JGI IMG/M metagenome (GOLD analysis project Ga0187781, IMG submission 132447) | Tropical peat soil microbial communities from peatlands in Department of Meta, Colombia - 0715_SJ02_MP02_20_MG | ecosystem: Environmental > Terrestrial > Soil > Wetlands > Peat | place...
CAGGACGCGGGCAGCGGAAAGTTCTGCCAGAACTGCGGGGCTGCGCTCTGATCCCCCGGGGGTCGTTCGGACCGGTCGCGAGTTCGCTAGGAGGGTTCGAACATGGCCTACTGCATCAAGTGCGGCGCCCAGATACCGGACGACGCCGCGTTCTGCATGAAATGCGGGACGCCGGTCCGGGGCGGCGCCGCGGCGCCGCCGCCTCCCGCCCCCAAGCCCGCGTCGGCTCCTTCGATCGCGGCGGCGGGCGTCCAGGAGATGAAGTGTCCGTCGTGCGGCGCTCCGATCAAGCCGGCGTTCGGGGAGATGGTCATCACCTGCGACTACTGCGGGGCCTCCGTCACCCTTGGGGGACAAGGGTGGAAGGAGATCCAGAAGCACACGATGCTGAGCCTCGCGGTACCCGACCGGGACGCGGCGCTCAAGATCGTCCGAGGGTACCTCGACCAGGGGTTCATGCATCGGCACTTCCTCGAGGAGTCGAAGGTGGTGGAAGAGCACCTGAGCTTCGTTCCGTTCTGGGTGATGCCCTCGTCCGCGTCCACGACCTACCAGTACCAAGCGGTCGCGACGAGCGTCGGTTCGACGGTCGGCACGATGGCCGCCGGAGCCGTGCTCGGAAGCGTACTCTCGGGGGCGATCGGCGGCCGGCGCGGAGGATTCGCGGTCGTCCCGGTCATGGCCGGGCCGGTCGTCAACCCGACCCGTTCGGAGACGATCTCGGGGCAGTATGAGTACGCGGTGGTCGCGGTGAAGGCGATGAGCGCCTACCAGCCGAAGGACTACCAGTTCTCGCTCACCGACCGCTCGCTCTTCGACCACAAGGCGGTCCCCACGGGAACCCCGATCCTGAACGGCGACCTCGGCGAGGACGCGGCCCGGTTCGCGGCCGAGGCGTTCGTAAAGCAGCTCCAGTCGGAGGCGGCGCACCAGAAGCACCACATGGTCTCGAACATCAACTGCCAGGTCCAGGTCTCGGAGGGCGAGCTCCTGCACACCCCGATCTGGTACTTCGCCTTCGACCACAAGGGCGAGACCGTCCGTGTCCTCATCGACGGTCACGCAGGGCGCATCATCCGGACGATGCAGTGACGTCGGCCTTCGTGGTTTAATACAGGGTTTCCTGCTTCCACGCGCCATGCGATCAGGGCCGTTGCACGAGGCTGGCCCATACACGACAGCGATACCGCTCTCTGCTGCGCTAGTAGTGGTCCTTCTGACTGCATCGCTCTTTTTACTCGCTTCGCCCGTTGCCACTAATCACGTCAATCAATCCACGTCGAACTTGGCGAGTTCCACGTATACATTGCCACGGGACGCCGGCGTTTCCAGTAGATTCACTATTTCTGGCCAAACGGTCCTGCGTTCAGAAAACTCCCCCGAAGTCGCCGATTCGGTCGAGAGGACGGTCTTCCCCGGGTATAATACGTCGTTAACAGAAGCCTTCGAGTCCGGAATCCCGACATGGTCGATGGGGACACCTGCCTATGTCCCATCGTCCAAAACATTGTGGTGGCCCCAGAGAGCAGGCTCGGTCGAAGGGTTTCCTGCCCCGAGCCTGGCGCCGACGGCAGTCTTCAACATTTCGAGAGGTCAATTCGAAAAATTTGATGTGAATATCACGAACGCTTCTGCGATAGCGTACGACCCCGGAAATGGACTACTATACGCCGCTGAGCCGGCCACAGACTCTGTCACAGTGGCGAGCCCAGTGACTGGCGCGATTGTCGCACCACCGATTCCGGTCGGGTCCGATCCAAGTGCGGTCGTATTCGATTCCGGGGCTAACAGCATAATCGTTGCGAACTCCGGTTCGGCAAACCTGACAGTTATCGACCCGCTCGACAACCGCGTCTCAATTGGGAACGTGCCTGTAGGGATTGACCCTACCTCCGTAGTCGATGACTCTCAGGACGGTTTCCTTTTCGTTGCGAATGCCGGAAGCGATTTTGTTACCACAGTCTCCGCAGACGATCCTGCTGATATCCTGGCCCAAATTACATTGCTTTACGGACCTTCAACTAGCCTAGCGTTCTCACCGAGGACGGACAACCTGGTCGCGACCATTCCCTCGAGCGATTTCGCGACGATCATAAACGCAGAAACTAAAACCGTCGTTACGAGCGTGATAGAAGTCGGGAAAGACTTCAACTCAGCCGTCACAACTGGCAACGGTACCGAATTTGTCATCGGCAATTCGAGCGCGGGAAGCCTAGCCGTATTGAATTCCAGCTTCGGGACAATTATCGACTCCAGCTTGTCCGTCGAGAAGAATGCAAGTCAGCTGGTCCTCGATCCTGCGACAGGGGCCATTTTTTGCTGGAGTACGGAGACACGTGTCCTGGAGCTCCTGAACCTAACCTCAAACACAGCGATTCCCGAGACGAGTACGACGCTCCCTCAGCTTGTCTCAGTTGCGTACTCTCCGATGGGAACGAGTCTGCTGGTATCGGGCGGAAACTCCTCCTTAATCTACGTTCAGGGCCCAACCGAGTTTGGTCAGTCATCGCCTCAAATCACAACGGCTTCTCCGGCGCTGTCGTTCGCTGAAAATGCCGCTAGAGCGCTCTTGTACGTCGGTACGACAAATGGACTCGAAATCTACAATGCTTCCTCATATCGATTTGTTGAAGACGTCCCGGGGCTGAGCGGCAGGACTAGTCAACTTGTCCTCGACTCGGAAGATAATCTGCTTTGGCTCGTGAATAGTTTCTCAGGGGTAGAGGCAGTAAACCTCACAACCAACCAATTACAGATTTCCACGGAACTTTCAGTAACCCCGGGTTCGGGACCCCAGATCGCCCTCGATCCATCAGCGTCGCTCCTGTTCGTCCTGAACTCCTCCAGCATCATAGAGGTACTAAGTTCTCGGACGGGTGTTCTGGCTCATCCTGGAATTTCCGCTGGCACCAACCTCACCAGCGTAGTTTTCGACCCCGTTGACAACCAGGTCTATGCGGCCGGTGATCAAGTATCGCTCCTGAATGCGACGTCGCTTGAAGTTGATGGGGAACCTATCCAGATTGGGGGTGCCCACAAGGTCCTCAGCGAACTCTATGAGCCTTCGAGAGAGGAAGTGTTTGTTGCCAGTGCCGGACTCTTGCCCGGAAATGAAGGGACGATTACCGGTCTCGACGGCTCTTCGGTTGCCGCGAGCGAAAGTGCAACGGAGCAGATCCCGGTTGGCGAACAACCCGACGCCTTCGCCGTTGTTCCAGCGGCCAACAGCACCGTTCCGGGATCCGCGACGATTTGGGTTGCCAACGAGTTATCCGGGACCGTGAGCGTTATCGCGGGCCCACCCCAGATACAGTATTTTGCGGCGACACCGAGTACGATCGACTTGGGTTACACGACCAAGCTCAACGTCACGTTCGTCGGGGGAGCCGGAGATTCGCGCATCACGTATTTCGGTCTCCCTCCGGGCTGCGAGTCGGAGAGCTCAACAACCCTCAGTTGCACCCCGACCACCACAGGCACCTTCACGTTGTCTGTGAATGTGACGGACTCGTTCGGATTCTGGGCGAATCAATCGACATCGCTGATTGTAACGCGAGCACTTGCAATCGCCGTGGGCTTTTCGCCTGCAACTTTTCCTTACGTCGAACCCGGCACCGTAGTCGACTGCACCGCGTCAGCATCCTACGGGCTACCACCGTACTCCTTTTCCTGGACCTTTTCCGATGGTACTGAGCTCTCGGGTGCGACTGTCACCCATTCGTTCTCTTCTCCCGGTATCTACGAGGTCACCGCAGTGGTCCGCGATGCCACGGGGGCCTCGAACACTTCCTCGGTCGCAGTCGTCGTGGTTCCTCACCCGAGCGTCGTCGTTTCCGCCACGCCGGGAAATGTCACCGACGTAGACGTCCCGGTCACTTTCAATGCGACGGTCTCCGGAGGGACGGGCACTCTTCAAGAGAACTGGACGTTCGGCGATGGGAGTCGAGCAAATGGAGCGAATGTCTCTCACGAATGGAGTCGCGCGGGAAATTACACGGTCACTTTCGATTATGAGGATCTGCTCGGAGTTGTCGCGAGCGGGTCGGTCGAAGTCACGGTCCACTCTTCTCTCGAAGCGACGTTGAGCTCGGGAAGCGTCTCGGTGTCCAACCCCACGACGCCCGCGACCCCGGTCTCCTTTGCGGCCCTGGTCTCGGGAGGAACCCCTCCCTACGCGGTCACGTGGGCGTTCGGGGACGGTTCTTTCGCCGCCGGACTCACAACGAGCCATAGCTACGCATCTCCCGGACGATACACCGTCGAAGCGACCCTGGTCGACCGAGTCGGTGCGAAGGTAACGGCGAACCTGACCCTAGCGGTGAGTTCGCCGTCCTCGGGGGGCAGCCTCACTTCGTTGACGGGGGGATTCGGGGCCGGACTTTTCCTGGGCTTCCTGATCGGCGGGGTCCTTGCCGCGGTCGTGCTGTTTTCGATCGGATACCGCAAGGGTGGGCGCCCACGCGGTGGGCCAGTGTCGCCTTACGTTCCGCCCTGACCGCTGGGCCGGGCAACGGATCGCGCGGACTCGACCCGCCTCGGGCGCCCATCGATCCCGGCTTCCGTGAAGAGATACCGAACGGGGATCCTGCGCATTCCGTGAGTCCAGTAGTCGCATCGGGTGCACCGCTGTCCAAGGACCACGGTGTCGCCGGTGAGGGTACGGTTGTGGATGGGGGCGAGCGGAGAACCGCAGACGGGACACTCGACCAGGGGCCGAGACGAGGGCCGCTCCGTGAATCGGACCGTCATGCGCACCCCCGGGACATCGATCAGGAGTCTCCGCAACCGCGGGCCACCGAGGACGGCCAGCGGCTCGTCTCGGCGTAGCAACTTGAGAAGAGCATCGCGAAACTCCGCCTGGGAGGAGAACGATGCCTTTCCGCCGCGGACGACGCGTCGGGCCGCGCGCTGGACGGCCTCTCCGGGAGGCCGCCGGTAGCGGACGACACGGTATTTCTTACGCGGCTGCGCGGCCGTGTCGGCCTTCCCGGGCACGGATCTCCTCCTCGTAGAAACGACGCGCGAACTCCGATTCCTCCGGACCGATCCGGACCGCCTCGAGGTTCGGCGTGGCGAAGTACGTGAGCAGGGACGCGGCCGCTGCGAGGCGTACGGCCCGCGACTTGAGGCGGGGCGAGAACTTCGGGAAGTCGGTCGTCTTGAGGGCTTTCTCGGAGACCTCCCGCAACCGGTCGTAGAGGGTTCGCTCGAGCCGGACCGGCCTCGCACGGAATTTCCCGGCCACGAGCGGGTGACCGGTCTCGATCGCGTAGACGAGCGTGAGGTGGTCGCGGACCTTCTCCGCCAGGGTGAAATCGAGCTCTCCCAGCTCGAGACGCTCGGAGCTCGCCTCGACCGCCCGGAACCGGGCGCGGGTCATCGGGTGGAACCGTAGGAGCATTCGGTCTTCGAGCGCGGCGAAGTTCGGGTCGGCGATCGTCGTCCAGTAGTCCTGGGCGCCGGCGGTCCGGACGTTGTAATTCACGGTGAAGAACGAGCGGAAGGTGTACGGTCCGACCGTCCCGAAGGTCGTCTCCCACTTCACTTCGCGCTGTTCCATCACGAGCTTCAGAGGTTCGACCATCCCACGGTACTTGAACCAGTCGTTGAACTCGGGAACGATGAAGTTGAACGTCCGGCCCGTGTACGCCGCGCCGACCCGGAGGAACTGCACCGGAGTGATTCCGCCGCAGTACCGGTTCCGGCCCGGCAACCCGTGAGGAGGAACGCCGCTGCGAGGGTTCCCCCGAACGAGGTCGTCGATCGAGAACGTCTTCCCCGTACCCGGGGGCCCGAACAGAGCGAGGTGAAATCCGGTCGCCCCGGTCGGGCGTCCCGTGGGCGCGAGGAGGGGCGCGTCCGCGAGGGCGTACTGCTGGAGCAGCGAGATGAGCGAGTCGAAGTACAGCTCCTCCCCGAACAGTCCCTTGAGATACGCCGCGAGCTTTTGGACGCTGAACGACCGTCCGAACTCCACGGTCGCCTCGAGGCGGTCCCTCAGCACGTCCCGAAGCCGGTCGAGAAACTCCCCGTCCATCGCGCGGATTTCGGCGCGTTCGTCGGGGACCGGTCCGAGGGGCGAGGAGTCGACGGCCTCCGACCGCTCCACCTCGTCGAGGAGAAGCTGGCGGAGCTCTTCCGGGTAGGGGATCTGGTAGACGCGGTCGCCCTTTCCCTCCGCGAGCTCGATCAGAAGTCCTCGACGTTTCAGGCGTGCGACGAGGCGGGTGGAATCCTCGAACACGCGTTCGCGCAGGAGTCGAGTTCTCAATTCCGAAACTCGAAACCGCGCCGGTTGGGCGGCGAGGCCCCGAACGGTGCGGCGCCGGTCCGAGTCGGCGACGACTCCCGCGAGGACCCGAGCCACCGGTAGGTCGGATGCGAGGATCTCGAGGCCGGCCGAGGCTGCCACTTTCCCCCGCGAGTCCCCCGACCGACTTATATTATGCCACTGACAGAATCGCCTGCCGTGGTCGGACACAGCTCCTCGGCCTACGAACGGGAGCTTCGCAGTCTGCTCGAAGGGCAGCCCGACGCCGTTCGGAGCTATTCTCGCTCGCTGCCTCCCACGGATCGGGCCGCGTTCGAGCGACTAATCGACCGACCGTTCCTCATCATCCGGGCCGCCGGTTCGTTCGGGTTCGACCTCGTCGCATTGCGTCGCGAGTTCGCGTTCCCCCTCGAAGTGAAAGCCTCGTCGGACTCCGTCATCCGATTCTCCGCGGCGAGCGGCCGGGCGAACGCCCAACTCGCTTCCCATCGGAAGGCGGTGGCGCGGGTCGGTCTCACCGTGCTCTACGCGTATCGCCGGGTCGGGTTGCGCGGCACCGAAGCGTGGCGGATCTTCATCGCGGGAGCGGTCCCCGAGACCGGGGTGTTGAAGTACGTCTGCCGGCGACTCCCGCCGGTGAGCGAGACCGCGAACGGCAACGGGATCCTCCGATGGGAGGAAGGACAACCGCTCTCCGAATTCCTGGGCCGGGTGCACGAGCTCACGGAACGAACCCCGGGGTCCGGCGGATGAGCTGCCACATCTCTTCCGTCGGAATGGGCCGCTTCGGGAAGCGACCCGAGGGACTCATCGAGCTGGCCGCGGAAGCCGCGAATTTGGCGCTCGAGGGGGTGGGCCGAAAAACGGTCGACCTGCTCGTCGTCGGCTCCATGTTCGCCCAGGGGCTTCACGGACGCGAGGCCCTGCTGCCCCGTCTTGCGGGTCGCCTTGGAGTCGAGTCTGCCTCCGGACTGCGGGTCGACTCCTCAAGCGGCACGGGAGGTATGGCGTTCCACACCGCGGTGCTCGCGCTCGAGAGCGGTCGCTTCGAAAGAGCCTTAGTCGTCGCCGTGGAGAAGATGACCGACCGGTCCACCGCGGAGATCACTCGCGACCTTGCGGCCTCCCTCCACTCGAGCGAGGTCGCCGCGGGGGCCACCATGCCGGGACTCGCGTCGATCGTCGTGCAGCGCTACCTGCAGAAGTTCGGCCTTACGACGGAGGTCTGCGACCTCGCCACCGTGCACGCTCGCTCCATGGCCGCCGCGAACCCGAACGCCCACTTTCAAAAATCGGTGACCGCAGCCGAGGTGGCGGCGAGTCGGCCGGTCGCCCTTCCCCTTCGACTGTTGCATTGTTCGGCGATCTCCGACGGCGCGACCGCCGTCGTCGTCGAGCGCGGGACCGGGCCGGCGACCGTTCTCGGGCTCGGACAGGGATTCGATGCTTTGCGTCTGGTGGACCGGGAGGACCTGAGCTCGTTCGTGGCGACGCGTCTCGCGGCCCGACGGGCGTACGAGGCCGCGCGTCTCACGCGCAAGGAGATCGACTTTGTAGAGGTCCACGACGCGTTCTCTCCGTTCGGAATGATCCACATCGAGGACCTCGGGATCTGTGGCCCGGGGGAATCGCCCATGTGGTTCGAGAAGGGATGGGCCGCCCGGGACGGTCGGGTGCCGGTAAACCCGAGCGGAGGCGTCGTCGGGCGGGGTCACCCCGTGGCGGCCTCCGGTCTCGCGGAAGTGGCTGAGGTCGCTTTGCAGCTGCGCGGCGAAGCCGGGCAGCATGCGATCGCCAAATCTCCCCGGGTGGGGCTCGCCCACGCGATGAGCGGGATCGCTTCTCACAATTTCGTGACGATCTTAGGTCGGAGCGGGTCGTGACCGCTCCGGAGACGATCGAACTCGCCCGGTGTGGGTCGTGCCAGGCGCGTTTCCTTCCGGGGGACGGACCGTGCCCGCGGTGCGGCTCCGCCGATTGCGGCGTGTACGCGGCGTCCGCACTCGGGAAGGTCCTCGCGGCGACCGAGCTCCACTATCCCGCGTCGGGATGGCACTCGCCGCATCGCCTCGCGCTCGTCGAGGTCGCCGACGCGGTACGTATCCTCGCCATCTTGGAAGGCACCCTTCCCGCCCCCGGCGCCGTGGTCGAGGTCCGAAGCGACGGCGCCGTGTACCGGGCCCGGACGGAGCCCTCCCGATAGGACGCGGGGAGGGGGACGTCCCGAGGGGGCGGTCGATCCGGCCCCTCTTTTGAACCCCCGAGGTGAAATCACCACAGGATTAGCAATCCTGCGCCTTACCGGGCTGGGCTATCCCCGCGCGAGGCGGTCGAGCCTTGTCAGCGCCTTAAACTTTCGGTTTGCGCCCTTCGGTGCGGCGGCCCCGGCAGGGAATTCCTATGGCGGCAGTTTCCCGGAGCGTCGGGGCGACGGCGTGCCGATCGGCCGGATCGTCCGGCGTGAAATCTCTCCGGCAGGTTATGTAGCGGTCCCGTGGTGTCGCGCCCGGAGTCGGTATGAGGGTCGCGAAGGCAGGCGTCGTGGGCGCCGGAACGATGGGGGCGGCGATCGCGGAGACGCTCGCCCTCAACGGGATCGAGGTCGTCTTGAAGGACGTCGACGCCCCCCTGGTGGAGAAGGGTCTGGCTCGGGTGCGCGGGTTCGTCGACGAGCTTGTCCGCTTTCACGAGGGACGAGCCGGAAAGGAAATCGAGCGGATCACGGAGATCGCCGGTCCGCTCTCGGACGAGCAGACCGCGAAGGTCCGCGCTAAGCTCGCTCCGAAGGTCTCCCGGGCCCGCGGCGACGAGGTCCTCGCCCGCGTGCACGGAACGACCGACTACGCCCCGTTCGCGGAGGTCGACCTCGTGGTGGAAGCGGTGTTCGAGCGAGCGGACGTGAAGCGCCCGGTCCTCGAAGCGCTGGACTCCGTCCTCCCCGAGCACGCGGTCATCGGGTCCAACACCTCCTCCCTGTCGATCACGCGCCTCGCCCGGGGCCTGAAGCACTCCCGCCAGACCCTGGTGACGCACTTCTTCAATCCGCCGACCACCCTGCCGCTCGTCGAGGTCGCGGGGGGAGTCGAGACCCGCGAGGACGTGGTCACCGACACCATCGACTTCCTTCAGGGGCTGCGGAACCACCGGTACCCCTTGGTCCCGATCCGCGTCAAGGAGTCCCCGGCGTTCGTCGTGAACCGTCTGCTGATCCCGGTCCTCAACGAGGCATCGTTCGCCCTCGAGGAGAACCTCGCCTCCTCGCGGGACATCGACCTCGCGATGAAGACCGGCGCGGGGATGCCGATGGGGCCCTTCGAGCTCGCGGACATGATCGGGCTGGACGTAGCCTTGGAGGTCGCGGAGACCCTCTACCGGGAGTACGGGGACTCCAAGTACCGCCCCGCGTACTACCTGCGTCGTCTGGTCGACGCGGGGCACCTCGGCCGAAAGACGGGGTCGGGGTTCTACGACTATTCTACCTGAGCGGCCCACCCGAGCTTCTCAGGGATAGCCTCTTAGGTACGAGCCCAATCCCATCGCCATGAAGTTCCCCTCCCAGGAATGGGCGGACGCCTTCCGCCAGGAGCTCAATCGCAACGAAGCGTATCGGGCCGCGGCGCAAGCCTGGGAGGGCGACATCCTGTTCCTCGAGAAGGGAGTCGATGCGACCGCGCCGGCCCCGGGGATCCACCTCGCCCTGGCCCACGGCGAGTGTTCCGCCGCGACGTTCCACCCGGACGCGCGCACCGTGTCGAGCGAGTTCGTCTACGAGGGCTCGCCCGAGAATTGGCGGAAGCTCCTCGACGGGCAGGTCGACCCAGTGAAAGCGATCCTGGACGGGACCTTCCGGATCAAGGGGAATCTCGCGAAGGCGATGCGGTTCACGCGTGCGGCGAAGGAGCTCGTGGAGACCGCCGCAAAGGTTCCCGCCGACCGCTGAAGCCCGGGTTCGGTTCACCCGCTCGGGGTCGCCGGCGAGGTCGGCGCGGGCGACGCGGGGGCCGACGGCTTGGGAGCCGTTGCCGGGGAACCCGTGGGGGTCGCGACCGCTGGAGCCGGCGCCGACGGGGACGCCGGCGTGGGCGGTTTGGGCGGCATGACGGGGGGTTTCGGAGGCGGCGGCAGCAGCTGGCGTTTCAGGAACGCCTCGATCCGCGCCCACGCAGCCTCGGCCCGCCCGACATCGTACCCGGAGAGGTCTCGGGCGAGGAAGTTGTGTCGGGCTCCGGGCACTTCGAAAAACTCGAAGGAGGTCTTGCCGGTCGCGGGGACCGCCGCGAGCTGGGAGCGGCTCTTGCTCGCGGAGCGGTCCGCCGTCCCGCCGACGTAGAGAAGCGGGGCCGAGACGAGCTTCGCAAGGTCCGCGGGGCGCACCGGCATCGGGTAGGCGAGGACGACGGCGGCGAGCCGCGTGTCCTGGGCCGCCACCCCGAGCGCGAGGCTCGCGCCGTACGACGTACCGAACACGGCCGCCTTTCCCGGGTCCACCATCTCCCGCCCACGGAGATGCTCTAGGGCGTCCACGTACAGGTGCAACAGTTGCGCGACCCGAGCGCTCTCCACCGCAACCCCGCCGCGGAACTGGGCGCTCGAGCGGAGCGCGACGGCGTGGCCCGGACCGATCCCGTCGGTCTTGAACACGTCGGGAAGGAGGACCTCGAACCCGTCACGAGCGAACCGGATCGCCGCGTCGAGCAGGGTGGTCGTGATCCCGTAGATGTCCGGCGTCACGAGGACCACCGGGTGCTTGACCGTTTTCGTCGGAGAGAGGACGATCGCCTGCGCCCGTCCGGACGCGACCGCTCCGGTGTCGAACCAGACGCGGTCGCTCCGGTAGAGCGGCGCGGGGGCGCCGGGCTTCTTGTCGGTCTTGATCCAGGTCTTGTTGAGGAAATCGAGCACGCAGAGCTTGTAGCGCTCCTTCGAGAGGACGATCACGGCCTGACGGCTTCCGCAGATGTCGCAGACGCCGATCACGCCGGAACCGAACTCGACCTCCGCAAGGTTCAACAGCCGGTCGTCATCGCGCATCGCTCTCGGGCCCTCGTGGGCTCACGAGCCGGGGTCGATTCATAACCGTTGCCGCGGCCGGGGAGTTCAGGGACGGCGCGAAGGGCGGGCGCCTCGCTGCCCGAGCGGCCGACCCGGTCGCAATTCGAGCCGGTGCCGGTCGCGCGGCGTCAGGACGTCGACCCCCAACGTCCGGAGGCGTTCTGAGAGCGCGCGGTCCGCGGTGACGACGCAGGCACCGAGGGCCACCGCAGCCTCGAGGACCCCGAGGTCGCCTCGGCCCGCGGTCCCGTGGACGGGGAATCGGTCCGCGAACTTCGATGCGGCGCGGGCCCCCGGCACCCCCCGAACGATCAGTCGGTCGAGCTCGCCCACCACGGAAGAAGGCACCTCGATCACGGCGCCGGGACGAAGTCGGTGGACCTCGGCCTCCAGAGGGAAGTGCGACTGCACGGGCAGGAGCAGCGCGTTGGTATCGAGGAGGACGAGCCGCCGGCCCCGACTGCGTGGAGGGCTACGGACGGACGAGGACGACCCCAAGCTTGTCCCGGTCGTGTTCGATTCCCCCCCGTCGTTCCCGGAGCACGAATCGTTGTGCCTTCTGGTTCGCGGTCTTCGGGATCTCCTCGAGGAACTCGATGTACTTGGGCACCATGAAGAACGGGAGGTTCGTCACGCAGAACTCGAAGAGTTCCTTCGGTCCGACCTCGGCCCCCGGCCGCAGCTGCACGAACGCCTTCACGTCCTCCTCGCCGAGCGGGGACGGAACGCCGACCACGACCGACTCGAACACGGCGGGATGGCGGTTGAGGACCGTCTCGACATCGTACGGAGCGAGGTTCTCCCCTCGCCGCCGGATGATGTCCTTCTTCCGGTCTACGAAGTAGTAGTACCCTTGCGCGTCGCGCGTCACGTAGTCGCCCGTGTGGAACCAGAGATTCCTCCACGCCTCGACCGTTTTTTCCGGCTTGTTCAGGTAGCCGGAAAACATCGTGTACGGCCGGGTGGGCCGAACGACGAGCTCGCCCCGCGTGTCCGGCGGCACCGGA
>Ga0187781_10003217_pt1 | contig 12327 bp, 15 predicted proteins | sample 0715_SJ02_MP02_2_FD_132447 | JGI IMG/M metagenome (GOLD analysis project Ga0187781, IMG submission 132447) | Tropical peat soil microbial communities from peatlands in Department of Meta, Colombia - 0715_SJ02_MP02_20_MG | ecosystem: Environmental > Terrestrial > Soil > Wetlands > Peat | place...
CCTTGCCTCGAGCTTTCATTCTGATGAAGTCGTCTACGTCTCTCTTGGCGACGGCGCTTCGAGCGAGGGTGAATTCTGGGAATCGCTCAACTGGGCTTGCGGCCGCAGGTTGCCGGTCCTTTACGTGGTGGAGGACAACGGGTACGCGATTTCAGTGCCGGTGGATGTGCAAACCGCCGGCGGCAGCATTTCGCGGCTGGTGAAGGGCTTTCCTCACCTGCTGGTGCTCGAATGTGACGGCACGGATTTTCCCGAGAGTTACGAGGTGGCCGGGAAGGCGGTGGAGTACGTACGGCAGCGGAAAGGGCCTGCCCTGATTCATGCCCACGTAATAAGACCTTACTCTCACTCTCTTTCCGACGACGAACGGCTTTACAAATCCGAAGAGGTGCGTCAACGGGAAGCGCAGCGAGACCCTCTGCTCCGGCTCGGCAATCTGCTGCGGCAGGAGCGGCTGGTCAGCGAGAAAGAGTTGAAAGAAATCGAGGCCGAAGTGGACCTTGAAATCCGCGAGGCCGTCGACCAGGCCCTGGCCGCCGAAACCCCTTCGCCCGACTCGGTCTTGCGCTTCCTTTACTCCCCCACCGTGGATCCCGCTTCCGAGCAGTTCGACCAACCGGCGAAATTCCACGGTGACCCCAAGACCATGGTGGATCTCATTAATGCCGCCCTGCGCGACGAAATGGCCCGAGACCCGCGCGTGGTTATCTTCGGCGAAGACGTGGCGGATTGCAGCCACGAAAACGAACTCCCCAAAGTGAAAGGTAAAGGCGGCGTTTTCAAGGTGACGCACGGGTTGCAGCGGCACTTCGGCAGCGCACGCTGTTACAATTCTCCTATAGCGGAGGCGAGCATTGTTGGCCGGGCCATCGGCATGGCCACGCGGGGCTTGAAACCCGTAGTCGAAATCCAGTTTTTCGATTATATCTGGCCGGCGATGATGCAGATTCGAGATGAGGCGATCAACCTCCGCTGGCGTTCCAACAACGACTTCTCCTGCCCGCTCGTCATTCGGGCCCCTATCGGAGGATACCTGGCCGGAGGGGCGATTTATCACAGCCAGTCCGGCGAATCAGTCTTCACTCACTTTCCAGGTTTGCGCGTGGTGATGCCTGCGACCGCGCTGGATGCAAACGGCTTGCTCCGCACCGCCATACGCTGTGACGATCCTGTGCTGTTTCTCGAGCCAAAGCATCTCTACCGTCAGACCTATAACCGCGCTCCTTATCCCGGACGCGATTACATGATCCCCTTTGGCAAGGCGAAACTGGTCCAGGAGGGATCGACGCTGACGATTGTGGCCTATGGTTCGCTCGTTCACCGAGCCGTACAGGCGTTGAGCGCCCTCGAGCAGGAAGGGATTAAGCCCGAGATTCTCGACCTCCGCTCGCTCAATCCCTACGACTGGGACCTGATTGCTGCCTCAGTGAAAAAGACTAATCGCGTTTTGGTCGCGCACGAAGACAATGTTTCCTGGGGGTATGGAGCGGAGATCGCTGCCCGCATCGCGGACGAACTCTTTGAGTTTCTTGACGCTCCGGTGCGCCGACTGGCGGCAAAGGACGTCTTCATTCCTTATCACCCTGTGCTCGAAGATGCCGTACTCCCGCGGCCGGCGGATATCGTGCGTGCGGCAAGAGCCCTGGCCACGTACTAAAGCCAAGAGCGATTTCAAATCTCAATTGCCAAATAGAATTCTGCCATTTGCTCTTGGCTATCTGCCGTTTGAATTTCTCTTACACCGGTTGCTACCCAATCCCCAATTCATCTACCTTCTCAAGCGGGGTTCCGCATTTACGGCAAATGACCGCTCCGCAGTCGCCGCATACGAGCGGCTCCAGAACCTCCTCGCCGCATAGGGGGCAATAGACCGGCTGGCTTTCGTGGCCTTCGTTTTCGCCCATCGGTTCGCCTCTTCTCTCGCATGTGATTCCAAGCCCTTTACCATCTTTCCTGGCCGCAGGCCAATGTTCCCCGATCTCCCGATCGCCCGATTTGAGTTGGAACCAGCCCTGATCTCAAAAACTCCCGGATGACCCGTTGGACCTCCTCGAGCTTCCCCGTAAAGAAATGGTCCGCACTCTCGACCCAATGAATTTGTTTGGGCTCGGCCAACGAGTTATAAAATGACTCCACTTCGGCGCGCGACGCGAATTGGTCTTGAGTTCCCTGAATAATGAGCTTCGGTTTTGTGACACCTTCCAGACAATCCATGTTCCTGGAACCGATCGGAGCTCCGAGCCCGACAAGCGCAATCACACGCGGGTCTCTTGCTCCGACGGGTAGGCCAACGGCCGCCCCGAAAGAGAATCCAATCAGGCAAATAGGGAGGGCGGGGAAGCGAACGCTAAGGTAATCCACCGCTGCGGTGACGTCTTGACTTTCGCCAATGCCATCGCTGAAGCTTCCTTTACTCTTCCCGACTCCCCGAAAATTGAAGCGCAACGCTGGCAGACCTGCTTGCGTCGCGGCCTTGGCGGCTCTGAAAACTACCTTGTTGTGCATCGTCCCGCCGTAAAGCGGATGAGGGTGGCACACTAGCGCTGCGAAGCGTGGCTTGCCCTTGGGGTCCCACTCAAGGAGCGCTTCGAGCGCTCCTTCTGGGCCGGGGATGAGAAGGCGTTCGACTTTCGTAATTCACCTCCATAATAGTGTAGAATAGGCGGACAGATTTCGAAAACTTCTTTAGCATGCGGCAACGAACAGGAGGATTCATATACGCCTTAAGATTATTGCCTTCCTATTATTGATTGCCGCCGGGGTCATCGCATACCACTATTATGCTTCCAGGCGCAAACAAACTTCTCCCGCGGAGTTGGCGTACGTGTTGCCTAGCTCGCTGGAAGTCGTGGATGCCCCGGGAGGGATTCGCCTTGCGGTCGAATCTGTGGAGGCAGGCGACCAAGTCCAAGTACTTCAGCGTGCGCGCGATTGGGCAAGAGTCAAGCTGGCGGACGGCCGAACCGGTTGGGTGGAATGCAAGAATCTTCTGGACTCGCAGTCCTACGAAGCCTCGCAAAAGTTGCTGAAGGGCCTCGAGCGCCTACCTGTGCAAGCTGAGGGGCACGCGCCCCAATCGATTATTTTGAGGTTCGAACCTTCCCGTGACTCAACCTCTTTGGCGCAGCTTCCCAACAACCAGAAAGTGGAGGTGTTTGGGCGGAAGATTGTGGAAAGGCCGGGACGGCCCGGTCAGCCGTCCTCACCTCCGGTCAAGGAAGCGTGGTATCTCGTTCGAGCGGACGAGCGTGCGGGCTGGATCCTGGGCCGCGCTGTAACACTCGATATACCTGAGCCCCTTGGCGCTTATGCGCAGAGTTACAACATGGTGGCTTGGCTGGTGCTTGACAATGTGACTGATGAGGGCCGCCTGGTTCCGCAGTATCTTGCGGCAGACCGCGTGGGCAATCAGGAGGCGGATTTCACCCACATTCGTGTCTTCACCTGGTGGGTGAAAAATCACCGATACGTTACGGCCTACGTCGAAAGCGGCCTTCAGGGATACTTCCCCATGCGCGTCTCTCAGTCGGGTAATGTCCCGTATTTCCGTTTGAACCTGGTGGACGAGGATGGGAATAGAAGTCAGAAGGTGTACGGCTTGTTTGGTACCATCGTCCGCCCGCTTGGGATTGTCGAGGGATGGGAGAGCAACGCGATGCCGACCCAGTCTCCCTCACGACGCGCGCGGCGCCGGCATTAGGGGACTGGAGCAGCACTCCTTGTCCCGTCCTCGGTAAGGATTAAGGGGTGGTGCGTCCGGAGAATTATCCGGGAGAATTTCCGATGGAAGGCTCGAATTCACCAATCGCTTCGCCAATTCCGGTTCCAGCCAATCCTGTGTTTTACAGGTTCTGGCGAGGAGTAATCCGGCTGTGGTTCTCCCTCACCTTTTGCAAGATCCGCATCCTTCACGAGAAGCGGTTGAAGGGGCCAGAGCCGGCCCTGCTGGTGGTGAGCCGTCCGGAGAGCTTTCTTGACGCCCTGATTCTGGTGGCGGGGCTCGAGCGTCGGGTGCGATGCCTCATCCCGGCAGGATTGGTCCGAGGCCTGCTTCAGGCCCGGCTGGCGCGAGGCTTGGGCATGACTAGGTTTCTCCCCGAGAACCGGCCATTGGCTCTTGAAACGTGTTGTGCCCTCCTGGCGGAGAAGGCTGCCGTTGTGACGTTTGTCGAGCCGAGCCCAGCGCCTTCTGGCGAGGGGGGCAGACCCGCAGCCACCGCCGCGTCCATTGCCGTGGAGGCGGAACGCCGGCATTCTGGGGGCCCGGGGCTCCGGTTGTTCCCTGTCTATCTCTTCGTGCCGGTTGGACATACACACACGAGACAGTTACTGATCGACATTGACCAACCGGAGATCGCGCGAGATTACATTTCTCGCGCTGAAGGCAGTAGGGAACTTGCCCAGCGCCTGGAAAGCAGATGTCGGGAGAATTCTTTCCGGCTTCAGTCCGCGGCCCTGGGGGAATTCCTGGCCGACCTCGAACAGGCCTTGCGCGATGAACTTGAACAAGAATTGAGTTCGCGACCGTCAAGGAAACAGAAACTGGAGGGTTTTGAACTGAGCCGATTCGTAGTCCAATGGGCGGAGCAAATGAACTACTTGCATCCCGGCCTGCTGGTTTCGTTGCGGGAGTCGCTCGCAGCAATGCGTGAGGCCTCCCGGCGGGGTGCGCTCCATCGCCTCGAGGTGGAAGGGGCGGGCGCCTGGCTGGACAGGCCGCTGGGCCGAGGCGGTGTCTTGCTGGAAACTGTGGTGGGATTTGCTCTGGCCTCATACGGCTTGCTCAATAATCTTGTGGTCCTGGCGATCCTTTATTGGGCGGGATTACTTAGGAAGGAAACCGGGCGGGACAAGACCACAGCATGGCTGGAGCGTGGTTTAGTTGTATTTGCTTCTTATATTGTTGAGGTCTTTCTGGTCGCGCACCTTTGGGGTCGGCGCGCGGCGGGATATTACCTTCCCACTCTTCCTCTCTCCGGTCTGTACCTGTGGCGTTACGCCGGGCTGGTGCGGCATCAAGCTCGCATCGCTTTCCTTTCTTTCACTCTCCCTGTGGAGGCGGCTGGCTCGGCACGCCTGCGCAAGGAGTTTCTGCATGAAATTAACCAGGCGCTCAACCTCTATGCAGAAATGCTCGACCTCCCACACTAAGTCGATCTCAGCCGTTTTCGTCTCCCGGCATCCCACCGCACTGACATATAATTGTCACAGCTAACGCTCAGGCTATCGGCGGAAGGAAGACCTCGTCAGGCGAGTAGCAAGACCTTGAGAGTGAGAGGGCACGACCATGGCGCTGTTTCTTTCTGAAGATGATGTCTGTGAATTGCTCTCCATGGAGCGCGCCCTGGAATACGTTGAAGCCAGCTTTCTTGCCCAGGCCACAGGTCAGGCAATTAATAGGCCTCGAAAGCGTATTCTCTTGCCCCATTCCTCTCTGCACTACATGGCGGCCGCGTTCCCCGCCGAAGACTGGTATGGGATGAAGATTTACACCGTCACCCCCTCGGACCTGCGCTTCTGGGTATTGCTATTGGATGTCCGAAGCGGGGAACTCAAGGCCGTGATCCAGGGTGATAACCTTGGGCGTATCCGGACGGGAGCAGCGAGCGGTGTCGCCACGAAGTATCTTGCTCGCGCGGACGCTTCTCGCGTGGGTCTGATCGGTACGGGCCGTCAGGCGCACACCCAGCTTGAGGCGATTACAAAGGTCCGGCAGGTGTCATCCTTAAAAGTGTTTGGCCGGGATCAAGAAAAGCGGCAGGAATTCTGCCGCGACGCGCAAGAGCGCCTGGGGATCCAGGCGGAACCTGCCTCCAGTGCGGAGGAGGCTGTCCGCTTCGGCGAAGTGGTTATCACGGCGACGAACGCTCGTGACCCTGTGGTGCTTGGGGAGTGGCTGCAACCAGGAACTCACGTCAATACCATCGGCGCCAATATGGCGAACCGCCGTGAGCTTGATGAAGTGACGTTGGCGAGAGCTTCCCTGATTGCTGTCGATTCACTCGAGCAGGCGCATGAGGAGGCTGGAGATTTAATTCAGGGGTTTGCCAAACTGGGGCGAGACTGGGACGGCGTCGTGGAGCTCTCCTCGGTGGTTTATGACCCCGGCCCGCGGCGGCGCACTCAGGACGATATTACGATCTTCAAGTCGTGCGGGCTTGCCATCTGGGACCTCGCGGTCGCCGCCTATGTCTACCGGCAAGCTCTGGAAAAGGGAAAGGGGAGAGAATTGGATTTGTAATGGCTCACTTCTTCGCCTTTTCCAAGACGATTTTCTGCGCCACAATCTCACCGCTTTCGGTAAGGTCACCGTCCACGTGAATCTTTAGGCCGACGCGCAAGTCATTGCTGCTGGCGGGGCTGCCGTCGTCACTCTTGAACTCGGTCTTCTCATTGTAGCTCACATGGAAAAGGATGTTTTCTTCAGTGTGCACGGTGAGTTTATTGTGGCCAAGGGAATTGATCTTGCCATCTAGGGTAAAGTTCATCTCCTGGCCGGCGCGGAGGCTCTTGGCCACCGGCTCCTCAGAGAAGGAACTCCAAGCGAGGCATGCCAGCAATATCATCGCAGGCACGTAACGGTAAATAGCTCGCAAGCGCGACATGGTTTTATCCTCGCTTAGAAGTATACCGCAAGCGCCCGTGCAGCGCGGTAGTCACTCATTTTTAATTCTCCGGCCATTCACACGCTGATCCATCCTGCCAGAGTGAGATTACGATTGTCCCAAAGGGCTTCCCACGAGACCGCCTGCGACTTCAGCTTGCGGTGCAGGGCGTCAGGCACGTGGCGAATCTGGGTCATGATCGGCATGCCTACAACATGGCGGCATGGGCCATTGGCAAATGCAATTCAGAAGGAACCGCACCAGGGTGGCGTGCGTATGCAACAACAGAGGATATTTTGTGTCGGCGGTTTTCATTGTATGATTCAGCGCGGGAGGGCCATCCCCTGATTGGGGTGCGGTGGATCTCTCGTAAGCTCCCGAGGAGGAAGTGATGCGCACATTCTTGAAAGTGTGTTGTGTAATTGCAGTTCTGACTGCGGCTGTTGCCACGGCGACGCCGCAACCGAAATCGCTCCCTGCCGATGACGAACGCGCCGTGGTGATTGTCTTCAAAGACGGACACCAGCAAACCTTCCGTCTGGTCGAAATTGCGCGAATCGAATTTACTACGCCCACGACCGCCGCCACGGCAGCTAGTCGGGCCCATTTTCTAGGCGAGTGGAAAGTGGGCGTTGGCGGCTACAGTTCGGAAACGTTCGTGATCAAACTGAAACCCGATGGGGTTGCTGAAAAAACATACGGATCGCATCGTGGGACGTGGACTGTCGTCAATGGCGAGGCGCGATGCAGTTGGGACGATGGCTGGACAGATGTCATTCGTAAGAACGGCGGCCTGTGGGAAAAAGCTGCCTGGGCGCCTGGCAGTTCGCTCGAAGCACCCCCCAACAACGTTGCCAAGGCAGAGTATATGGAATCGAATTAAGTTGGAATTCCCTCGCTCCACTCCGTCGGTTGACAAACTGGTAAAAGACGCCATCGCGGGCTGCCCTCTCCGATTTCTGGGGCCCGATGGCTCGATGCGAATCGGAGTAGAAATCGGACTGAGCCGAGGGGGCGAGGGTTAGGTTTTCATGGGGCTCCCCATGGACGAGCATTAGTCCTCCTAACCTGGCACCCCGGGGTCCATCGGGTACTGCCACTGCCCATCTGCCCGCTTCTCACGTGCCTTTGCGCGCGAGTTCCTGCACGAACGTGATGATGCGAGGGTCTTGCCAATCCATCGGCCCAATCAGTTTTTCGGCCACTCTGCCGTCCTGATCGATGATGTAGGTCTCCGGAAACTTGAACGTCCCGTAACGGTTGGCGACGGATTGATTGGGGTCCCGCAAAATGGGGAACGAGAGGTGCTGCTCAGCCGCGAAAGCTTGCAAGGCGGCCCCGTCCTGGTCCACGCTCACGCCCATCACCGTGACACCCTGGGGACGCATTTGTTCAGCGAATTTTTCGAGGCCGGGAGTCTCTTCCACGCAGGGTGGGCACCAAGTCGCCCAGAAGTTCAGTACCACTACATGTCGCCCAAAGTCGTGCAGTGAAAGCGGTCCCTGGGTGAGAGCGGGAAGCGTAAAGTCCGGCGCTCTCTCTCCTATGTCCACAGGGTGCGGCTGTCGCAGGCGCCATGCCAGGAAGATTGCGCCCCCCAAAATCAGCAAAAGTACGAGAATCTCAACCGCGTTCTTTTTGCTCATCATCAGGCCCTTTATTATAATATTGATTTGGACTGAGAGCGGAACGCGCTGATGGTCTCGAAGCGAGACTCCCACTACGGAGGCCACAGAGCTCGCAGAGAAGAGGAGAAGTGTTTTCTCAGTGGTCTCTGTGCGCTCTGTGGTGTGTCTTTGCGCAGGGTCAATGAGTGAAAGCCATCCCAGTCAGGTTTCCGTGATCGTGCCCGCTCGTAACGAGGAAGCCAACATCGAGCGCGCGGTTCGTTCCCTTGCGGCCCAGCAGGAGGTCCGGGAAATCCTGGTTGTGGACGACAACTCCGAGGACGGGACTTGGGAGATACTCGAAGTGATGAAGGCCGAGATGCCGCCTCTCCGCGCCCTGCGTATCGACTCGCTGCCGGAAGGCTGGCTGGGCAAGACCTATGCGGCAAGCGTCGGGGCTAGAGAGGCAAGCGGTGATTGGCTGCTCTTCGCCGATGCCGACACGGAGCACTTGCCGGGAAGCCTTTCGGCTGTGTTGGAGGGCGCAGAGCGGGAAGGGGCTGATTTGCTTTCTCTCTCGCCCGGCCAGATCACGCCGACCTGGTGGGAGAAGGCTGTCATACCGCTCATCTATGTGAATCTGGCGCGCCTGTACAGATTCGAAGAAGTGTCCGACCCCACATCGGCTGCGGCCGCAGCAAATGGCCAGTATCTTCTGATCCGGCGCGGAATGTATGCGCGCGTGGGCGGCCACCAGGCAGTCCGCAACGAAATCCTCGAGGACGTGGAGTTGGCCAAGCGGGTCAAATCGGCGGGCGGGAAAGTGCTTTTCTTGCCGGGAGCAGCCTGGGTCCGGACGCGGATGTACCACACGTTTGGTGAAATGTGGGCCGGGTGGAGCAAGAATCTGTTTCTCCTTTATGGGCGAAGTCTGGCGAAGGTTTCGAGGGCCCTGGCTGAACTTTGTGCGTTGGATCTGCTGCCGCAATTTTTTTTCATCGTATTATTAATGTGGTTATTATCCGGCGGCGGAAATGTCATTGTCTTGGCTGGGGCCCTGGGGTGTTTGCTAATTGTCCTGGTGCGGCATGTCCGCTACATGCGGGCCGTCACTCATTTGGGATTTGACTCCCGCGTGGCGGCGTGGAGGCTGGAGGGCGCGGCAATCCTGAGCGCGTTATTAGTCAACTCGGTCATAGCTCATCGCCTTTCACACCACGTCGACTGGAAGGGACGCCGTTATTCAGTCGAGGGATAGAGGATGATCTACGTCACACGCCGCGCGGAGTTCTCCGCTTCGCACGTCTATCACAATCCCAGTCTTTCGCCGGAGGAAAACCGGCGCATTTTCGGCAAGTGCAATAATCCCCATGGCCACGGCCACAACTACACCCTGGAAGTCACGGTGGCCGGATCGATCAACCCGACCACCGGTATGGTGGTGGACTTGAAAGAGCTGAAGACGCTGCTGGAGCGTGAGGTTTTGCAGTTGATGGACCACAAATTCCTCAACCAGGAAGTGCCGGCGTTTGCGGCGAAAATTCCCACGACGGAAAACATTGCTGTGGAAATATGGCGCCTTCTGGCCGCGAAACTTACCTTTGGCAAGCTGCATCGTATAAGGTTGTACGAGACTGCTGACCTTTACGTGGATTACTACGGAGATTAACGGCATGGGCGTGTAGGGGCAGCCCTTGGGGCTGCCCGGAGCGCGAAGGCTTTGGGCAGCAGAGGGGGAGGCCACAAGGGCCGCCCCTACAAGGAAATTCATGGTTTATCTGACCCGGCGCTACCGTTTTTGTGCTTCGCATCGGCTCCATAACGAAGCGCTTCCCGATGACGTGAATCTGCGCATTTACGGCAAATGCGACAGCCCTTTCGGTCACGGCCACAACTATGTGCTGGATGTGACGGTGAAGGGTCCGATCGACCAGGAAACCGGCATGGTGTTTGACCTCGCGGCGTTGGATGGGATCGTGCAGAGAGAAGTACTTGAGCGTCTTGACCACACCAACCTCAACCTGGACGTGGAGAATTTTCGCGCCCAGGTTCCAACGACAGAAAACGTCTGCGCCGAGATATTCCGTCTGCTGAAGGGCAAAGTGGATGGCGGTGGACCTTTGCACGCCACCTGCCTCGCGCGCGTGCGGCTGGAGGAAACCAACTGGAATTCCTTTGAATGTGAAGGCGACTCGCCCTCCTCTGTCTCATAGGGGCGATCCAGCTCTGCGGAGCCGCGATAGGCGCTCTTCGGGAATCTTGAGTTTGGACGGCCCTGCCAGACCTGCTCCTACACGCGTTGACCCGAGAACAGCAAGAACTGAGAGGGAACGAATGATTGAGGATCCAATGGCCGTATTGAACGAAATTGAGAAAGAAACGGGATCCGACCCATTGGAAGGGGCGATCCATACCATGCTTCGTGAACTTGGGGAAGATCCGCGGCGCGAGGGCCTGCTTCGAACTCCGGGCCGCGTGGCCGGGTCGCTGCGTTTTCTCACCAGCGGATACCACCAGGAACTTGACAAGGTCTTGAACGGGGCGTTGTTTCCCGTGGCCTACGACGAGATGGTGATTGTCAAGGACATCGAGGTGTTCAGTCTTTGCGAGCACCATCTTCTGCCTTTTTTTGGCAAGTGCCACGTGGCCTACATTCCCAACCAGAAGGTTATCGGCCTGAGCAAGATCCCCCGCGTGGTAGATATCTTTGCCAAGCGCCTTCAAATCCAGGAGCGCCTCACCACGCAAATTGCCGAAGCGCTCATGGAACGGATTAAACCCCAGGGAGTGGGCGTAATCATTGAGGCAAAACACCTGTGCATGATCATGCGCGGAGTTGAAAAGCAGAACTCCGTCGCCGTCACGTCGCACATGACGGGGGTCTTCAAGGACTGTGAGTTGACGCGGGCGGAGTTCCTGCGGTTGGTGCGTGAACGCAGCTGAGAAATTATGAATAGTGGATTATAAATTATCTCAGATTTTATAATTCACAATTTATTATTTATGATTTATTATTCACCCTTCGCTCGTCGCTATTCATATCGTTCTCATGGCTAAACTTGATGGCAAGGTGGTTTTGGTAACCGGCGGCAGCCGTGGAATCGGACTGGCGATTGCCCGGCGCTTGGGAAACGAGGGCGCAAGGCTGGTGTTGGCAGCGCGGAATGAAGCAGCTTTGCGCAAAGCTTGCGAGGAAGTCCGCGGCGGCGCGATAGTGGTCAAGGCGGATGTGACGCAGCCCCGGCAAGTGCAGCGGTTGTTTCGGGTGGTGGAGCGACAGAGGGGTCAGCTCGATGCGCTCATTAACAACGCCGGCGTCTTTACCTTCAAGCCCTTTGTCTCCACTTCGCTCGACGAGTGGCGCTGTAATATCCAGACAAACCTGACCGCGCTCTTTTTGTGTACTCAGGCCGCTTTGCCTCTGCTTCGCCGCAGCCGCTCCGCCCATCTGGTAAATATCCTTTCCGTATCCAGCTTACAAGCTTTTGCCAACTGCTCGGCCTATACCGCTTCCAAATTCGGCGCCCTGGGCCTTACGCGGGTACTCCGCGAAGAGCTTCGACCCCTGAAGATCCGCGTCACCGGAATCCTGCCCGGCTCGACGAATACCCGCCTCACCAACCGATTTGGATTCCCTGTGTGCCGCATCGACCTGATCCAGCCGTCGGACGTGGCGGAGGCGGTCTTCAGTGCTTTGACACAGCCGCCGCGAACCACAGTGGAAGAAATTCTGCTCATGCCCTCCCAAGGAAGCGTGGGGGAATAGCTGGGGACTAGGGGCTGGGCCGAGGTAGTCTGCTTCGACAACGGGACCGCGGGCTGAGAGTGCGTGAAGGCGGTCCCTAGCTCCCAGTTCCAGCCCCTAATCCCTCTGCCTTCGACTTATTTTTGCCAAAAATGTGGCTTCATGTTATGCTTACATAGTCGAAAAGTAGAGATGAAAAGCGAGGAGAGAGGCGGATGCCGCTGACGCGCGAATCCAAAACGAACCTGATTGCGAGATACCGAATTAAAGAGATCGACACGGGTTCCCCGGAAGTTCAAGTAGCCCTGCTGAGTGAAAGAATCAACTATCTCAATGAGCATTTCAGCGTTCATCGCAAAGACCACGCCTC
>Ga0187781_10003218_pt1 | contig 12322 bp, 9 predicted proteins | sample 0715_SJ02_MP02_2_FD_132447 | JGI IMG/M metagenome (GOLD analysis project Ga0187781, IMG submission 132447) | Tropical peat soil microbial communities from peatlands in Department of Meta, Colombia - 0715_SJ02_MP02_20_MG | ecosystem: Environmental > Terrestrial > Soil > Wetlands > Peat | place...
CAAGCCGAGGACGTGGGACCCGTCGTAGAACACGAGCGCGTCGTGGGCGTGAGCCTCCTCCGCGATCGCCCGCAGCGGATACGGGAATAGGAAGAAGCTTTGGCCGAGCACTACCGCGGACGGCCGCTCACGACGTATCGCGTCCACGGCCTCTTCCTCCCGGACTCGATACCCCGGCCCGGTGGCGGGAAGGGGACGAACCGTGTAGCCGAAGAGCGCGGGGATGTACCCGGGGGCATACCCATCGTAGCCGCCTTCCGTGGGCGAGATCGCGAGCATCCGGGATTTTGGCGGGAGCAGCGGGACGAGCGCGGAGAGGGCGGCGAGGTGGCCCGAGAGGGGCCGGGTGGTCGCGTAGCGCGCACGAAATACCCGCGTCGCCGCGGCGTTCGCGAGACGTTCGACCTCGTCGGTATAGCGGGTCCCGGCGTAGCTGTTGTCCACCTGCTCGCCGTCGACATCGCTGACCAGCGGGAGAGTGTAGCGACCGGCCAGGTCGCTCGATAGATAGTGGCGTGCCGTCGGCGATACCGCGTTCTCACTCGGGAGAAGGTTGAACACCTCGCGACCGCGCCAGCGGTCGTGCGCGCGGACGAGCGCGGCGAGCCGGCGTTCCTCGTCAGCGGGCATTCGCGCTTTCGGCCGCGGGAGCCGGGAACGCGGGTCCGTGGGCGAGCTTGCGTTGCTCGCGGTGACCGCACCGGGGACACTCGAGCCCCTTCGGTCGGCGGGTGAGTAGATTGTGACAGACCTGGCAACGCGCGGAGATGACCCCGAGGGACGACGGGGCGGTCGTGAGCTTGACGGAGGGATGCGACTGGAGGACCTTGGCCAGGATGATATCTCCGACCGCGAACTCGTTCGCGAGGGACTCCGTGTAGCCTTCCTTCGCCTTCGAGACGTGGACGGTTCCTTCGGGGGCCCCCGGGACGGGCCTTCGGCTCGCCGAAGTGGTGAGGATCGTGCAGATCGCCATGGCCGTCTTGAGCTCGTCCACGCGAGCGTAGACGATCTCGCCTTCTTGGATCTCGGGCACCGCGTTCCGCGGCTCGACCCGGACGGTCCGGTCCCGCGGGTCGACGTGGGAGGTCCCGAGCACGGAGGCGTAGATCCGCCCCCGATTCTCGTACGTGCCGCGTCCCGGAAGGAATTCCTCCGCGGTGCCAAGGTAGTCGCCGGGTAGGACGAGCTTCGACTCTTCGCCTGAGGGGGTCATGGTTTCGATTCCGTTGCGAGCACCCAACGATCGACGGCGAGCCGGACCTTCGCCGCCCGATGGTGCGGGAAGGTCCGAGGCAGGTTCCAGGGAACCGGTTCGACCTCGATGACGTGAGCGCCGCGGTCGAGCGCGAGTCGCGCTATAAAGGTTCGGGAGGCCGAGGACGCGAACGCTCCGATAGCGGTTCGCGCGAGGGCCAACGCCCGGTCCCAGAACGGTCGGTCCGCGTGACGTCGCTGCGCCCCGAACGGTGCGTTCATGACCACGATGTCGGCCGGCCGACCCCAGGTGGCCACGTCCGAGATTCGAAATTCGACTCGAGCTCCGACGGCGCGGGCGGCCGCCCGGGCGATGGGAACCAGCCGAGCATCGACCTCCAGGCCCACGACGGGAATCGCCCCGAACAAGGCCGCCCCGATCGCAAGGCGGCCGGTGCCACTTCCCAAGTCCAGTACCGAGCGGCCGGCAAGCCCGAACCGACGGTCGAGCAAAGTGAGCAAGTCGACAGCGGTCTCGGCCGGGGTGACGACCTGCTCGAGGGGCGCCGAAGGCTCGGAAGGTGTTGGGACGGATTGGATCCGACGAACGAGCTCCTCCCGTTGCACGAATCGGTCGAGCCGTCTCGGTCAGATGACGGCTACGGAGGCCGGCGGAAGCGAAGCGGGGAGCCGGATTTGAACCGGCGAACGCCTGCGCGGCAGGATTTCTTCGGCGTCGACCGCCCTTTAAGTCCTGCGCCGTTAACCAAGCTTGGCTATCCCCGCAGCGCTACCGCGCGGGGGCGGCGGAGGCCTCTTCCTTCGGCGCCCGCGCACCGGTCTTCTTAACGGAGACCCGCCGCGGGAAGTACTTCAGGAGGACCACATCGTTGACCGCCGACACCCACCGGTAGGGCACGTTCGTGGGCCGGGAGTCCTCGACTAACATCGGGCTGGTCTCGTCAATGTACAGGCCGTCGACCTTGGCGGCCTCGACGTCCACGATCACATTGTCCACGTCGCCGAGCAGTCGCCCGTCCGGCGTGTAGACCTGGCGCCCCAGAAGTTCCGTCATCTCGACCAGCATGGTCCGTTCTCGCCGTCCGCCGAGCGGGCCCGGTCCTTTTATGCCTTTGGATGGAAACGAACCCGTGCGGTTCGTGGTCCGGCCCGGGATCGTCAGGAGGATTCGGCGGCGGCTGGGTCCTGGGCGACCGATGCCTGACGGACCTGAGAGCGATACATCTCGAGCAGCTCCTTCGAGGTGGTCGCATCGGTCGGTCCTCGGTCGTCGCGGAAACGGCCCGTGAACCGGGGAAAGCGAAGGGCCAGCCCGGATTCTGGCCTCACCGAGCCGAGCGCGGCACGGTGGATCGGACTCAGGGTAAGTTCCGCCCCACGAACCTCGAGCACGAGTCCCGGGCGCATCCACCGGTCCGGCGTGAGTCCCGTCTCGACCCCGGGAGGGCGCTCGTTGGTCTCGTACTTCGCGAGCCGCTTCGGCATTTCGTCCAGGGTGGCATCGTCGAAGCCCGTTCCGACCTTACAAAACGATTCGAAGCGGTCCCGACCGCGGTCGTAGACGGCGAGTAGGAAGGCGCCGTATCGACCGGCCCGACGGCCCCGGCCGAGAAAGGCGCCCACGATGACGCCGTCGATCGAGTCGGAAAGTCCGGCGGTGTACTCACGCTTGTACTTGATCCACCAATAGCCCCGGGCCCCCGCGCGGTAGGTGCTTCCGGGTTTGAGCGATTTAGCCATCACTCCCTCGCCGCCCGCGGCGATGGCTTCCTCGAAGAATCGCATCGCCGACGGTTCGTCGTGGACGATTCGCTGCACCGCAAGGCGGACCCGCTCGGTGGGACTCAGCGTCTTCTCGAGCAACGCCCGTCGCTCGGGGAACGGCCGTTCGTAGACCGGCCCTTCGGCGTCGAGCAGGATGTCGAAGGCGAAGAGACACACCGGGACCTCTTCGGCCACCCGCGCTAGGTCATGCTTGCGACCGCGACGGCGCGAGACTTCCTGGAACGGCTGAATCTCGTCGGTGTTGACGTCGATCGGGACGCACTCTCCCTCGAGGATCGCGGGCCGGGCCCGGACCGCCTTCGGGAGTTCCTCGACGAGTTCGGGAAATTGCGCGCTGATTTCCTCGAGCCGACGGGAGAAGAGACGGACGGGACCGCGGTTCGGGATATGGGCCTGGACTCGGAGCCCGTCGTACTTGTACTCGAGCGCGGCCGAGCCGCCCATCCGTTCGAGGACCGCCGCGAGATTCGGCTCCCGCTCGGCGAGCATGGGCCGGATCGGGCGTCCGACCTCGAGGCCGACCGCAGCGAGGCCGGCGACCCCGTGTTCGACCAGAGCCCCGGCGACGAGGCCCAAGTCGCTCGAGAGGTTGAACGCGGCCTCGATCCGAGTTCGGGTGTCCTTGGAGCCGTCACCAAAGGCGTCGGCGAGGGCGTCGAGGATCGTCATCTCTCGGACGCCCACCCGAAGCGTGCCGAGTACGAACCGCACCAGATACTTGCCCTCCAGCGGGGACGCGCGGGCTAGGAGCTCCGACAGAATCTTCACTTTCGCTTCCTGCGACCCCGCTCCCTTGGCTTCCGCGACCCGCGTGAGGTCGGTGTAGACGCCGGCTACGGTGAGGGGTTCCGGTTCCTCTAGGCGATGGAGACCTGCGAGCAGCTCCTGGACGGTCGTTCCGAGGTCCCCCGAAGCTTTCGCTCGTTTCCGGAGGGTATCCTCCTCCAGACCGGTCGCGAGTGCCACGGCCCGCCGAGCGAGCGAATCCGCGACTCCGAGCTCCACGCCTTCGTACTCCGGCCGCAACATCCCCTGGGAAAGGTACAGGACCCGGGCCAGGTCGGGAGGACGGAGCGGTCGGATCAGATCCGCGAGTATCGAGCGCATCTCGAGGCGCTTCGACGTGGCATCCAGCCGCTCGTAGGCGTCGCCAAGGTCAGCGAACCGCACGACGCGCTCCCTCCTCGACGGACGATCGCAGCCGCCGAAGGTTGTCGCCGACAGCGCCTCCGTGGAACACCGAGTTCCCGCAGACGAAGAAGGTCGCCCCAGCCGCCGCGGCCTCGACCGCGGTCTCCGGGACGACTCCTCCGTCTACCGAGAGGTCGGCTGAGGAGCCGAGGGAGTTCAGCCGTTCCCGAGCCGCCCGCACCTTCGGGAGCACCTCGGGGATGAATTTCTGGCCCGAGAATCCAGGGTGGACGCTCATCACGAGCACCTGGTCGATGCGCTCCATCAACGGCTCGACCCGCGAGAAGGGAGTGTCGGGACGGATGGCCGCTCCCACCCCGACCCCGAGGCGATGGACGGTTCGTATGACCTCCTCGGGGTCGGAGCGGGATTCGACGTGGAAAACGAGCGTGTCTCCGCCGGCCCGCTGGAACGCCTCGACATACTTGAGGGGCTCTTCGATCATGAGGTGGATGTCGAGCGGAAGTCGGGTCCGTGCCCGTACGGCCGCGACCAAGACGGGGCCGAAGGTGATGTTCGGCACGAAGTGCCCGTCCATTACGTCGAGATGGAACGCGTCGGCGCCGCCCTGCTCCGCCTCCCGGACCGCATCTCCGAGGGCCGCGAAGTCCGCGCTCAGAAGGGATGGCGCTAGCCGGAGGCGACGAGTCGGGGAAGGCACGTTGGGCCCGTACCGCCGACCGATATTAAGCGCACGACTCCGGCCGGCCTTCGCGTGGTTCGCTCGTACCCGAACGCGCGATGTCCGGACGCGTTCTGCACCCCGGTTCCTTCGTTCTTCTAGTAGTTCTGGGCGCCGAATCGACCCCGGGACTATTGTTGTCGGAAATCGCCGGATGAGGTGGTAAGCGCGAGATTTAAGTAACCGGCACAGTTCACGCGACTCATGCACGGGGCGTCAAGCCGAACTATTCCCAGAATAGCGCTTGGGCTAGTGGTCGTTCTCTTGGTGGCCGGGGGAGTCTCCGTCGCAGTCCTCGGTTCGGGCCCGTCGACCCACTCGGCCGCGAGCGTAGCGCCCAGTCATTCCGGGGCGGAATTGCGGAGCCCGTCGGTCGTTCCCCGAACGGCCGGCACGGTTGTTGCCGCATTTGCGCCGTCCCATCCTGCCAGCGTACCCGCCCCTGCTGCCGCCACCACGACCGCTACCCTCACGATAACGGTCGGACCGAGCTCTCCGGCCTCGCTGCCGGTGCCCGTTCTGAACTTCACCCTGAACGTCACGCATGGCAACATCACGAACACGACGACCCACCTGTGGGTCACGATCTACGACAACACGACGAAAGCCTTCGTTACCTCGGCAACGTTTAGCCTGAACAACAGCGTTAACACTTCCATCGCCAACGGCGCCGGGGGCAAGGTTACCCGGAACGAGACCCAAAGCCCTCCCTGGTCGTTGTCTTCGTGGACCACGGCCCTGAACCAGACGACCCTTAGTTGTACGGTCGCGAACTGTAGTGAAAAGCTGACCTACTACGATCAGTACAACGTCACCGTCGGGGTCAGCCAGAATGACGTAAGCGACGGAGGTTCCTTGGCTACGGGTAGTGCGTCGGTCGTGTTCGTCTACGTATCGCACATCACAAGCGCATCTCTATCCGTGACGCCCATCAACAACCGGTACAACCCCCTGCCTCTTGAGGTGGACTTCACGGTCGGTGTCATGCAGGATGCCGCTTGGGCGAACTTCACCATGACCACCGCCACGACCGTCATCACGGTCGTGATCGAGGACTCGCTTACGGGCTATGTGCAGTCGACCTGGAACGTCCCCGTGGTGAATGGGCAGACGAGCTACTCGATTTGGATCGACGACAAGAACCTTTCGTGCCCGGCGATGGATCCCACCTGCCAGTCGATCAAGGACCCGTACTACGTCACGGTGTACGCCACTGTCAACCTGACGGGATCGGTCTATTACAGCACCACTTCACAGACGTCGCCGGTGGTCGGGCTCTTGCCGAGCGGAATACCGGCTCCGGGCGCGCTGACAACCCCCTCGGGGTTCGCGAGCTTCGCGTTCCTCACCATCCCCGTCTCCTTGACGCCGCTCTCGCCCCTAAGTTCGACCATTGCGCTCGGGAACGTGACGTTCTCGGCGACCTACACTGGGCAGTACGTCTACATTGCCAACCTGACGGTGTTCTCTGCGACGAACAGCCACCTCGCGATCTTCTACGCTAGCCTGTTGAAGACCGCGGCGGGCAACCCGGTCAGCGCGGTGTGGACGCCCGCCTCTCCCGGTGCGTACCCGATCTCGTTCGCGCTGGTCACCATCTACGGTCTATCCATATACAAGAACTCGACCCTGACCGTCCAGACGGTCGGCGGGGGACAGGTGTTCTCGAACTCGACGGTCTGGCACAATGGGACGGGAGTGCTGGGTCTTTCGGCCGCCGCGGGGGGAACGACTCTTCTCCTGGTGGGTCTGATCGTGGGGATGATCGTGGCGTTCCTGCTCGGCCGTGCGGTGACCTCGCGGGCTCCGGCGCAGCCGGCCCAAGCCTGGTCGGGCACCACGCCGACTACTCCGGCGTCGAACACCTGCAGCACGTGCGGAAGGTCGTTCGCTACCCCCGAGGAGCTCGCGGCCCACGCGAAGAGCGAACACGGAATGTAGGGAGGGTGACCCTCCCGGCGGCCAACCCTTTCCTCTTCTGATTTTTGTCTCTCGCTTGAGGGGAAACAGCCGGTATCCTCGTCGCGGGAACGTCGTACCGACGCGGCCCGATTTCCCGCTCGGGTCAGACCGCTCACGGCTCGCCGAAGAGCCTGGCCGCGACTCGCCCGAGCGCGGTCCAATGGCGTTGGCGGGGACCGAACAGCACTCCTCTCGTAAGGGTATAAATACGTCCGTTGGGGTATCCTCGCATCCCTTCGGGGATCGTGGATTAACCTATGCCAGAAGGTGAAGGAATCGAGCCCGGTCCGTTCGGGCGATCGGGTCGGGGTGCGACGCCGGCGATGGCTGCGGTGATCATGATCGTGGTCATCCTGATTGTGGGCGGCGCGGGATATGCGGGGCTGTCCGCGACCAGCTCGGGCGGAAGCGCTACCCGATCGACGTGCGAGCCCGTAACGAGTCCGGCGTGTAAGTCCTCGGTCGCGAATGACGTGACGACATTTACGCCGTTCAAACCTGGTCTCGGCTCTACTTTTGTATCGGTTCCCCAAGGAACAAGTGTCCCGGTCACGGTCGGACTTTCCGGCGGTGAATCCGCGAGTAACTTCTCGGTCACTTGGGGCGACAGCGCCTTGGCGAGCGGCACGACCTACAGCACCTCGCCGACGCAGAGTCACATTTACAACTCGCTCGGGACTTTCATCATCAGCGCCGAAGCGCTGGTCGGAACGAGCTGGCACACCGGCACCCACGCCCTCATCGTGGTGCAGGTCGTTCCCTCGCTCGCGACGTCCTCGAGCGGAGTCTATCCCACCCTTACCACCTCGTTGACCAACGGGTCGTCCACTACCACCGGCAATACCGGTTACATCGTCCAAGGCGGTGGCCCGATCGTGGTCTCAGGATTGTATGCGGCCCCGCCCCTCAACCCGTCCTACGTCACCGGTTCTCCGAAGATCCTGAACTCGGGCGGCACGTGCTCGGCGACCAACACGACCTCGAGCGCATCGGCCTCCTGTACGTTTGCGAACTCGGGCGTCTATACGCTCACGTTCACGGGCGCGATAACCTATCTGCCCGCGAGCGCGGTCCAGGATTGGGCCAACTACACGTGGACGGTCTATGTAACGCCGACCGGCGTCACTCCGTCGTGTGCCGCATGCATCGCGGTCGCGCGGGGCAACAGCCCCCACCCCGGCACGCTCGACATCTACGAGATTGCGGCCGGTGGCGGGACGACCATGGACCCGGGGATTGACTACGAATCCGTGGGCGCCGAGGTCATCCTCAACACCTACGAGAACCTGATCACCTACAACGGGACGGACGTCGGGGTCGACCCCTCGAACTACGTTCCGCTCCTGGCGACCTGCGTTCCGGGCACCTCCGGGTGCGCGAAGATGTACGGTGGCAACGACCTCCTTGTCGACAACAGCTCGAACGGTCAGCCGGAGTACTACACGTATGCCATCGACCCGAACGCACGATTCTACGACTCGGCCACGGGGAACTCCTGGGCGGTCTATCCGACCGATGTGATGTACTCGGCGGCGCGCCAGATTGCCCTTGGGACATATCCGGCCAACCCCGGCTGGATCCTGGCCCAGTCCTTGACGCCGGGCACCGGTAACGCGAGCTGGGACGCTGGCCTCCACGCGATGGGCTACGGTCCGGACTCGAACAACACCGTGAACAACATCATGGATTCAATGTTGGTCAACGACACGACGTACTGCCCCCCGGCGGCCCTGGCCGCGAACGGGTGCATTACGTTTAACGCGTGGGCTGACGGCCACACCTGGGCGTACTTCCAGGAGACGATCGCGTCGCCCTGGGGGCTGACGGTCTATCCCTGCGGGTGGACCAGCGTCTATGGTGCCTCGCCCCTGCCGGGATTCGTTCTCCCGACCGCGAAGAACGGCGACGGGTCCTGCATGCTGCCGGGCAGCGCCACGAGCACGAGCCAGTCGGCGTATCAGACCTGGCTCGCCAGTGTCTCCAAGGCGGGTTCGAATGTCCTCGACACGGGCTGGTACTCCTGGGACGGCGTCACCGCCCTTGGAATCTCGGGATACCCCTACCCGTACCCGAACCTCGAGTACCACTCGGCGGGCGAGGGCCCCTACTACGTCGTGAGCTACAACAAGGCCGTCGGGTATGTCCTACAGGCGAACCCAGCCTACCATGCGCCTACGTGCGCGGGCCAGCCTGGCTGCTGGCCGATCGCGGCGACCTACGCGCCGCACGTCAATGTCTACTGGGACCCTGATGACACGATCGGGATCCAGGAGTATCTGGCGGGCCAAGCCGACTCCGCGGGCTACGATACGGCCGACACGGGCGAGATCCTGCAGCTCGTGAAGAACAACCAGATCTCGCTCTACACGGCGCCGACGCTCGACATCGACCAGATCGAGGTGAACCTGCAGTTCAATGCGACGTCACTCACCACCCTGGTCGGCAGTTCCCCCGGCTTCAACATCCCGGGCGACTTCTTTGCGCAGTCCGGGCTCCGACAGTTCCTCGACCACGCGTTCCCATACTCGACCTTCATCAACAGCCTCTACACGGTGGATGGAGTACAGTATGCGGAACCCTACGGAGGCATCATCCCCCACGGAATGGGGAACTACTACCCGACGAACGTCACCTGGCCCGCGGGAAACCCCGACGCAAACCCAGCGGATGTAGGAGGAGCGGCATGGTGGTGGGCGAACATCACCAACTCGAAGTCCCCCGCCTACGACCCTGAGCTCGCGAAGTGCACGTCTTCGGCCCCCTGCGTCTTCCCCATCCTGGGGCTGCAGGGCGTGCCGAGCCTCAACCAGGCGTTCACCGACTACGCGCAGTCGATCAAGACGCTCTCGAATGGGGCGCTGACGCCGTATGTGTTCCCCATCACGTTCGAGCAATCGGTGACGACGTGCGCTCTCGGACCGGGCGAGAACCCCTGCGACTTCTTCCGCCTCGGATGGGCTCCCGACTACCCCGACCCGTCGGACTACATCGGGCCGTACATCGAGCCGAACTCGATCTTCACCTACGACGACGCGCTGAGTGAGGCCCTGTCCGGCGTCTATGCGACCGCCACCACCTACAACGCCTCCAGCTGCGGGCACTGGGACGTCATCTCCTACTGGGCGAACCTGGCTCTGCTGCCCAACGACTGCCAGTGGCCAGCGTACAGCACGATGCTGTACGCGTTTGCGTTGGCCGCGGCGACTTCGGGAGCCGCGCGGACGCTCCTGTTCAACATGGCCGAGCACATCCTCAACACTCTGGGTCTCTACGTCTACACCTTCCAGACCGTGGGTGTGGGAACGGCCGCGAACTGGGTCAACCAGGCGACGATCAACCAGAACATCGTGACGGGTTCCGTGGACCAATTCTGGTTCCTCTGGAACGGGAACCACGTCGTCAGCTGAGTCCGCACAACGGTGAGTAGCGAACCCCCCGGGAGGGAACCCGGGGGGCACGCGACGGACCAACCCCTTCCTCCCTTTTCTTTTCGAGTTACCGTCGGAAGGCAACCCGGCGACACAGGCGGGATGTGAAGGGACGCGACCCCTCCGTTCCTCTTCTCTGTCCCTCCACAGCCTCGGGGGCCCCCTCGACTTAGCGGGGCCGCCGGGTCACAAGATGTCGCGTGGGTTGAGACCCGCCTCGGAGTCACTCGGCTCGCCCGAAGTGCCGGCGCGCCGCTCCACCGCCTCGGGGGTCCCTCGACCGTAGGCCATGGGGCGCAACCACGAACGTCGGAACTTTCTCTTGGCGCGTGTCGCCCTCGCCGAGGGCCGATACCACAGGTACCGGTAGAGGAGCAACTCAAGGTAGACGGCGAGCACGAGCGAAGGAACCAGCCCGTAGTAGTTCCCGGCCTCGAGCCAGCCGGCCGCGATCCATCCGTCGATGATCAAGAGGCCGAGCCCGACCCAGGGTTTGAGACCGGAGTAGTAGACCCATTCCTTCCAGGGCAAGTCGGGCGCCTTGCGCACGAGGTCCTTCTCGAGCTCGATCCGGTCGGCGGTACTCAACGACTCGAGGGGGTGGGACTCTCCCCCCGAGCCCTCCGTGGCGGCGTCCGAACCTTCTCCGAGGTTCCCGCTCGCCGTCATCAGTGAGCCGCGACCAGCGGCCCTTCCGCACCCGCGCCGCCCGCCAGGGAAGTCTGCCCGTCACTGGGGGTGCTGGTCGCCACCGCGGATGGGATCGCCTCGGGGTAGAGATGGCAGGCCACGAAATGCCCCGGGCGCACTTCGAGGTAGGGTGGGTCGACCTTGGAGCAGACGGGCATCACAGCGGGACACCGGGTGTGGAACCGGCATCCCGAGGGGGGAGCCGCGGGGCTGGGCACGTCCCCCTTCAGCAGGATCCGTTCGCGCTTGAGCTCGGGGTCGGGGATGGGGATGGCCGACAGGAGCGCCTGCGTGTACGGATGCAGCGGGCGCGTGAACAGCTCGTCGGTCCGCGACTCCTCCACGACCTTTCCAAGGTACATCACGAGGACCCGCTGGCTCATCGCGCGGACCACCGAGAGGTGGTGGGAAATGAACAGGTAGGCGAGACCCCGCTCCGCCTGCAGCACCCGCAGCAGGTTCAGGACCTGCGCTTGGACCGACACGTCGAGCGCGCTGGTCGGTTCATCGAGCACGATGAACTCGGGCGCCAGCGCGAGAGCGCGGGCCACCCCGATGCGCTGCCGCTGTCCTCCCGAGAACTCGTGGGGGAACCGCCAGAGGTGGTCGGGGTTCAGACCGACGTCCTTCACGAGCTCCTCCGCACGTCGGTACCGCTCGGAACGGCTCCCGACGTGGTGAATGGCCATCGGCTCCGTCAGGATGTCTCGGATCAGTTGACGGGGACTGAGCGAGCTGAACGGGTCCTGAAAGACGATCTGCAGTTTTCCCCGCAGGGGACGCATCTTCCGGGGCGAACGGCGGTAGAGCGAGTACTGGTCCGCGATGGTATCGATCTCCGCGAGCGCTTTGCGGGCTTCGTCCGTGAGCGCCGGCTCTTTGCCACCGTCCGCGCCGGCCGTGAACGGGCGCAGGGTGTTGTACAGGGCGTCGATCCGGGCCTCCGTCTCGGCCGGTGGGCGATAGAACGAGTGACCGGACGACGGTTCGATCAACCGCAGGAGCATGCGTCCCACGGTCGTCTTTCCGCAACCCGATTCTCCGACAAGACCCACCGTTTCGCCTTCCCGAATGTTGAAGCTGACCCCATCGACCGCCCGAACGTCACCGAGGTGACTCGAGAGGAGTCCTCCCCGGATCGGGAAGTACTTGCGCAGGTTCCGAGCGGCGAGGATGGTGGCGCCCGTACCTTCCGTCATGCTCGCTCCGATTCGTTCCTGAACGGTCTATTCCACGGCGACCTGGCCCTTGTATAAGAAACAGGCGACGGTGTGATCGGTGCCCTCGACGGTCGTCGGGGGCCGCTGCTCCCGACAGATCGGCATCGCGTAGGCGCACCGCGGATGGAATCGGCAGCCCGTGGGAG
>Ga0187781_10003219_pt1 | contig 12320 bp, 7 predicted proteins | sample 0715_SJ02_MP02_2_FD_132447 | JGI IMG/M metagenome (GOLD analysis project Ga0187781, IMG submission 132447) | Tropical peat soil microbial communities from peatlands in Department of Meta, Colombia - 0715_SJ02_MP02_20_MG | ecosystem: Environmental > Terrestrial > Soil > Wetlands > Peat | place...
CCGAAGTGCGCGACGGCGCGGCGCCGCGCTTCGGAGACGCGATCATCGGCGGGCGGCCCGGCATCCTGGTCGAGACCTCGACGCAGTACGGCGCCAACACGCTCGACGTGACCCGCGAGCTCGAGCGGCGGCTGCAGGTGCTGGTCCCGGAGCTCGCCAAGCGCGGCGTCGAGTACCACGCGGCGCTGCTGCGGCCGGCGAGCTTCATCGAGAGCGCGATCTCCAAGCTGCGCAATTCGCTCGCGGTCGGCGCGCTGCTGGTGGTGGTGCTGCTGCTCGTCTGCCTGCGCGACTGGCGCGCGGCACTCATCTCCTTCGGCGCCATCCCGGTCTCGCTGCTGGCGGCCGTTTGGCTGCTTGGCATCGGCGGGCTGTCGCTCAACACCATGAGCCTCGGCGGACTGGTGGTGGCGCTCGGCGTGGTGGTGGACGATGCGGTCATCGACGTCGAGAACATCACGCGCCGCCGCCGCGCGGCGCCGGGCAGTGAGCTGCGGGCGCTGCTGCTCGACGCCTCGCTCGAGGTGCGGCGTCCGGTATTTTACGCCACTGCGGCCGTGGCGGTCGCGTTCCTGCCGATCGTGATGCTCTCCGGGCTGCAGGGAGCGTTCTTCCGACCGCTGGCGACTGCCTTTCTGCTGGCGGTTGCCCTGTCGCTGCTGGTCGCCATGAGCGCGACGCCGGCGCTGTGTGCGCTGCTCATGGGCGGGCACAGCCCGCGCGAGGAGCCGGGCTGGTTGCGGCAAGCCAAGCGCGCGCAGCGGGCGGTGATCACGCGCCTCGCGGCGCATGCCCCGCTGGTGCTGGCGGGCATTCTCGCCAGCGGTGCTCTGGGACTCGCGCTGCTGCCGCTGCTCGGCGCGCGGCTGCTGCCGGACTTCCGCGAGAACTACCTGATCGCCCACGCCGCGCTCCGTCCGGGCATCGCACTCGAGGAGACCGCGCGGGTCGGCAGCCGCATCGTCACGCGCCTGGCGGCGATTCCCGGCGTGAAAAGCGTCGCCGAGCAGATCGGCCGGGCGGAGAACGGCCAGGATCCCGACGCTCCCAACAAGAGCGAGTTCGAGATTCAGCTCGATCCGGCGCGCGGCATCCCGACGCCGCAGCTCGAGAAGCAGGTGCGCGCTGCGTTCGAGCAGTTTCCCGATCAGCTGGTGGAGGTCTACTCGGTGCTGGCGGAGCGCATCGGCGAGACCCTGTCGGGCGAGGTGGCTCCGTTTTTTGTCAGCGTGTTCGGTCCCGATCTCGATGTGGACGACCAGGTGGCGGGTGAGATTGCGGCGCTGCTGCGCGAGTGGCCGCAGAGCGGCGCGGTGCGGCTCGCGGTGCCGCCGCGCCAGCCGGAGCTGCAGGTGCAGCTGCGGCCCGAGCGCCTCAGCCTCTACGGCCTGCAAGCCGCGGACGTGCTCGGTGTCCTGAACGCCGCCTATCACGGCGCGGCGGCCGCACAGCTCAATCAGTCCGACCGCAGCGTGCCGGCCGTGGTGCGCATTGCCGGGGCGGGCGCGAGCCCGCAGGAGGTGCGCGATCTCACGCTGCGGGCACGCGACGGCACACTCGTGCCGCTGGCGGCGGTGGCGACGCTCACCATCATGTCCGCCCGCAGCCTCATCGAGCATCAGGACGGACTGCGCCGTCAGGTGGTGGTCGCGAGCCCAACCACGGCCGATCAGGCCGGCTACGCGTGGGCGGCGCGCGCCGGGATCGCGCAGCGCATCAAGCTGCCACCCGGGGTGTATCTGCGCTACGGCGGGACGGCGCCGGCGCAGGCGGCCGCCGCCCGTGAGCTGCTGTGGCATTCGGCGGCGGCGCTGGCGGTGATCGTGCTGCTGCTGGCGCTCGCCTTCGGCCGCGGCCGTCACGTGCTGCTGGTGCTCGCCTCGCTCCCGAGCACGCTGATCGGCGGCGTCGTGGCCGTAGCGCTGACCGGTGCCACGCTGTCGCTCGGCGCGATGGTAGGCTTCGTGGCGCTGTTCGGCATGGCGGCGCGCAACACGATCCTGCTGATATCGCACTATGAGCATCTCCTGACCAGCGAAGGCGAGAGCTGGGGACTCGCCGCAGCGCTGCGCGGCGCGCAGGAGCGGCTGACGCCGGTGCTGCTGACGGCGCTGCTCACGGCGCTCGCGCTGCTGCCCGTGGCGCTGCAGTCGCACGAGCCCGGGCACGAGATCGAGGGCCCGATGGCGATCGTGATTCTCGGCGGGCTCATCTCCTCGACCCTGGTCAGCCTGCTGCTCGTCCCGCCGCTCGCCGCACGCTGGCTCCATCGCGCCTGACAGGTACGCGGCGTCCCCCGCGGCTGTGGCGCTTTCGTAACAAGTGCCGAGGCACATTGTGGCCTTTGTGGCAAAGGCCTGAACTGCGCGCGCACCCGCGGCCGACCGATCCGCGCTAACCCCTTGTTCGCTCAGATCTGAGCGTTGTAGCGATCGGGCAACGCGGCCTGGCACGTCGCTTGCTCTTGTCAGACAGGCGGTGCCCAGAGTGCTGCCGGTCGCGAAAGCTACAGGACAACGTGAGGAGTCAATCAATGAAAAGCATTCGGTCAGCTCAGCAGGTTGCACGAGCTTCGGTTGCCGGCTTGCTGTTGGTCGCACTGACGGCGCCCGCCACCGCGGTCGATCTGAAGACCGCCGACGGCACGTGGACCTTCTCCATCGACGGCAACGTGAACGTCGACTACATCTTCTCTAACTGTCAAAGCGTGAGCAGCGCGGCCGCCGTGGACGGCGGCTTGACCTGCGTCGGCTCGGCGAGCGGCAGCAACGTCTCCAACATCGGCAACGGTCTGTTGCCGGCGGCCTTCACCTTCGGGGTGTCGACGACCCAGGACGGCATCGATCTTTCGGCGCACCTGGGTCTGTATCCGGGCATCGCCACGAACGATGGCGGTAGCCCGAACCTGCAGGCGGGCACCGGCAACGGCTCATCCAACACGGCGCTCGGCACCACCGGCCTCGACATTCGTCAGGTCTATCTGACCTTCGGCAACAAGGACATGGGGACCTTCACGCTGGGCCGTAACATCGGCCTGTTCGGTGCCGACGTGATTCTAAACGACATGACGCTCCCGGGGGTCGGCGCGCCCGGCTCGGCGGCCTCGGCCGCGCCCTCCAACACGACTCTCGGCGGCATCGGCTTCGGCTACATCTATACCGACTGGCTCGGGCAGATCGACTACACCACGCCGGATCTGTCCGGCTTCAGCCTCACGGTCGGTGTGTACGATCCGCTCAACTCGCTGACCGATGAGGGCACGGTGGAGGCGAAGAAGGCGCCCGGGTTCCACGCCAAGGTCTCCTATACCATGCCGATCGTCGAGGGTACCAAGCTCTATCTGTCGGCGGCCTTCATCAGTCAGCAACAGTACTACGAGGCTCCGCCGGGCACCGGCGGCGCCACCGGAGCGGGCCCGGTTCCTTACAACTACACCGGCGACGGCGTGGACATCTTCGCCAAGCTCGACGTGCAGGACTTCGAGCTCATTGGCTACTACTACCATGCAACCGGGCTCGGCACGACCGCGCTGTTCAATCTCGGCGATTTCGGCCTTGGCCAGACACGCGGCTCCGACGGCTACTTCGCGCAGGCCACCTACAAGTTCGGTCAGCTGAAGCTCGGCGTGAACTACGGCGAAAGCAAGCTCGACTACGCCAACGCCGCAGATCAGGCAGCGAACCCCTTCCTGCTCAACAACAACCGCAAGCTGACCGTGGGGCTGTATTACCAGCTGACCAAGAACCTGATGCTGCTCGGCGAGTACAGCAACGTGAAGAGCACGGCACAAACGAGCGGTGTCAACGGAGACAGCAACAGCGCCAACACCTTCAACATCGGCGCGTACCTGGGCTTCTGATGCCGGAGCCGCGTCGATGGTCGGGAGCGAGCATGATCAAAGTGAGCGTCTTGTATCCCAACGGAGCGGGAAGCAGGTTCGACCTCGACTACTACTGCCGGGTGCACATGCCGATGGTGCAGCGGCTGCTCGGTGCGCCGCTGCAACGGATCGCGGTGGAATATGGGCTCGCCGGCGGCATACCGGGAGCCCCGCCGCCGTTCCTGGCCTCGGGGCATCTGTACTTCGAATCGGTCGAGGCCTTTCAGAACGCGTTCGCACCGCATGCCGACAAGATCATGGCGGATGTGCCGCGCTACACGAACACCACGCCGGTGATCCAGATCAGCGAGGTCAAGCTGTGACGGAGCCAGGCAATACTTTCGCACTGGCTGTGTCATTTGTGGCACACGCTGTAGCGAGCGCGCTCGTTTCCAAACCGATTGCTGCGGATGCCGCTCGGTCAGATTATGATTCTTTTTTAGCATAAGGATAGATTCGCAACGGTAGGTCGCGGCAAGAGAAATAATTGAAATAAATAAGGCGGCAGCGGATAGGGAAATCGACGCTCCCCATCACCGAGATACCTGAGTCGAAATCTGTGTGAGGAGAATGCGTATGCGATTCCAACTCGAGAAAAACCTATATGCTCTGATCGCCGCGCTGGCACTCGGAGCGTCGTGTACGGCGGGCGGTGACGAGGCCAGCGATCGCTCCAGGGATGCGAACCGCTGGCAGGCGCCAGGCGCCGATTACGCGCTGTCGCGGCACAGCTCGCTGAAGGACATCAACACCTCCAACGTCGGCCAGCTGCAGATGATCTGGTCGCAGTCGAGCGGCACGCTGCGTGGCCACGAGGGGCAGCCGCTGGTGGTCGACGTCAACGGCAAGCCGATGATGTTCATGGAGAGCGGCTGGCCGAACATCATCCAGGCGCTCGACCTGAGCGATCCGGACCATCCCAAGGAGGTCTGGAACTACCGGAAGACCAGCAACCGCGACGAATCGGCGGTGGCGCGTGCCTGCTGCGATACGGTGAACCGTGGCATGTCCTACGCGGACGGCAAGCTGGTCTTCGGCACTCTCGACGGCTATGTGATCGCGCTCGATGCGGCGACCGGCAAGGAGGACTGGGTCGTGAAGGACGCCTGGCCCGATAAGGGTGAGACCATCACGCCGGCGCCGCTGGTCGCGGACGGCAAGGTGTTCATCGGCTTCGGCGGCGACGAGTTCGGCGCCCGTGGTCGCTTCAACGCCTTCAACCTCGCTGACGGCTCCAAGGCGTGGGAGTGCTACAACACCGGCAGCGACAAGGACGTCTGCCTGACGAAGGACACCAACAAGAAGCATCCCGAGTACGGCACCGCCGGCCATGACATCGGCATCTCGAGCTATCCCGGCGACGAATGGAAGCGCGGCGGCGGCGCAATGTGGGGCTGGTACAGCTACGACCCGGAGCTGAAGCTCGTGTACGCCTCGAGCGGCAACCCAGGCCTCTGGAGCCCGTCCTATCGTTGCGGTGCGCAGCCGATCAGCCAGGAGGGCTGCAACGACGGCAAGTGGGACAACAAGTGGTCCATGACGATCTTTGCGCGCAGGGCCGACACCGGCGAGGTCGTGTGGGCCTACCAGATGACGCCTTTCGATCAGTGGGACTACGACGGCATCAACGAGAACATGCTGGAGAACCTCACGGTCGACGGCAAGCAACGCAAGGTGCTGATCCACTTCGATCGCAACGGCTTCGCCTACGTGCTGGATCGGACCGACGGGACGCTGCTGCGTGCCCACAAGTACGTGACCACCAACTGGGCGGAGAAGATCGACCTGAAGACCGGCAAACCGGTCAAGGTGTACGAGCACTCGCCGCTCAAGGTGCACGACAACACGCAGGCCTGTCCGTCGGCCATGGGCGGCAAGGACCAGCAGCCGTGCGCGATCGATCCGAGCGAGCCCGGCATGGCTTACTGCCCGACCAACAACTGGTGCATGGAGGATGAGCCGCAGGAACGCACCCACACCCAGCAGGGCGTGGTGTACGTGTTCGCGAACGTCTACATGTATCCGGAGAAGCCAGGCATCACCGGCAAGTTCAAGAAGTTCAACGTGCTGACGGGCGAGACCGTGTGGGAGGTCCCCGATCCGTATCCGAACTGGGGCGGCGCCCTGGTGACGGACGGCGGGCTGGCCTTCTACGGCAGCCTGAACGGGGACTTCCGCGCAGTGGATCGCAACACCGGCAAGGTGCTGTGGCAGAGGCGCCTGGGGTCGGGAATCATCGGCAACCCGATCACCTACCGCGTCAACGGCAAGCAGTACGTGTCCGTGTGGAGCGGCATCGGCGGCTGGATCGGATTGCCGGTCACGGCAGGGCTCGATCTGAACGACAAGTTCGGGGCCATCGGCGCCACGGCCATGACCAAGGCGGCCGGGTTGAACCTGATTCCGCAGGGCGGCACGCTGTATACCTTTGCCGTGCAATAATCGCCGGATGTGACAGGCGCGGACGTCCCCGACTCGCGCCGGGGAGGTCCGCGCCGTCTGGCCGAGGCACCGCCAGGACGGAGGAGCAGAAGAAAGATGCAGACGCGGACCAAGGCCTGGCTGGTGCCGAAGGCGGTGCTGGCCACAGCAGCGGTCACGCTTACGGCATTGCCGGGCGCGGCGCAGGGAGCACTGCGCGTGTGCGCCGACCCGGGCAACATGCCCTTGTCCAACAACCGCGGCGAGGGTCTCGAGAACAAGATGGCCGCGGTGCTGGCGCGTGCGCTCGGCACCACGGTCGAGAACTACTACCGGCCGGGAGTCGAGCGGGGTCTGACGCGCACCACGCTGTACGCCGACCAGTGCGACGTCATGTTCGACATGCCGCCCGACTCCGAGGACGTCATTACCACCGGCCCGCTGTACCGCTCGGCCTTCGTGCTGGTGTACCGCAATGATCGCGGGCTTAACTTCAAGAACCTCGACGATCCGCATCTCAAGACCCTCAGGGTCGGGGTGTACGAGACCTCGGCAGTGCGCGAGGCGCTGCTCGAGCACGGGGTGGTGCGCAACATCGTCATCCACTACCTCAGCCACGACGCCGATCTGGTTCCGGCGGATCAGCCGAGCTATCAGGTGCAGCAGGTGATCGACGGCAAGCTCGATGTGGCCGCCGCCTGGGGCCCGATGGCCGGCTACTACCGGGCGGTGCGCCACGCGCCGCTCGTCATTCAGCCGGTCAACCTGATGGATGATGAGACGCCGCTGGAATTCGACATGGCGGTCGCGGTACGCCGCAGCGATCACGAGCTGCAGCAGCGCCTCGAGCAGGCGATGCGCCAGGAGCGCGACGCACTGCGTGCGATCCTCACTGAGTACGGCGTGCCGCTGGTGAAGTGCGACGCCTGCCTGATCAGCGGCGACCTGCCCTCGCATGGGGCGTACAAGCCGCCAGCGCCTGGCGCCGCGCCCAAGGGCCCGGGTGTCAGCATCGCGCAGCTCGATGACTGGCTGGCGCATGGCGCGAATCTCAACGTGGAGCTGAACGACGCGGTCATGGCCGACGATGCGGCGCGTGTCAGTTACCTGATCGAGAAGAAGCACGCGGCGGTGGGTGCGCTGGACCTGCAGGGCGAGACGCCGCTGCACCATGCGCTGATCGAGCGCTCGGCGTCGATGGTGGATTACCTGATCGCGCACGGTGCCGACGTCAACCAGCGCGATCGTGACGGCTGGTCGCCGCTGATGACGGCGGCCTATTACGACGATGCGGGCGCGGTGAAGACGCTGGTCGCGCACGGCGCTGACGCGAACGCCCGCAGCGCCCAGAACCTGACGCCCCTCGGCATCGCCGTGCAGTACGCCAAGAACGATGCGGCGGTCGCCCTGATCGAAGCCGGTGCGGACCCGCAGCGCGCGGTGGGCGAGGCCGGCTACACCCCGCTGATGCTCGCGGCCGGCAACGGCGCGCAGGCGGTGGTGCGCGCGCTGCTGAAGAAGGGCGCCGACGTGAACGGCCGCAACAGCGGCGGGGTCACGGCGCTGATGATCGCGACCGCGGGCGGCGACGTCCCCATGGTCGAGCTGCTGATGCGCGCCGGCGCCGACGCCCGCGCCCGGACCGAGCGCGGCGATAGCGCGCTGTCGATCGCGCGCGCGCGCGGCGACGAGCGGTTGATCAGGTTACTCGATGAGCAGGGGCGTCCGGGAGCCTAGCGGGAAGCCGGTGGTACGACGGAGTGCTTTGACCCTATGTGTTACAGGAGCGATCTGCTCGCTGGTCTGTGCCGGGCCTCTGGTCGGCGCGGCGCCGCCCGCCGCACCCGGCCCGTCCTCCAGGGAAGTCGTGACGCCAGTACAGCGGGCCGACTCCACGCCCAAGGGCAAGCTCAAGAATCCCTACTCCGACGCCGACGCCGCGGTCGTCGCAGAGGGCAACAAGCTGTTCATGAGCTACGCCTGCAGCGGCTGTCACGGAGGCACCGGAGGCGGGGGCATGTGCCCGCCGCTCACCAACGACATCTGGGTCTACGGGGGCGACGACGATACGCTCTTCCGGCTGGTGGCCTACGGCAGTCAGGAACTGCAGGCCAAGGGATACAGCCGCAAGGCACAGGAGAACGTGGTCGCGCCCATGCCGGCGATGGGAGGGATCGTGAAGACCGATGACGATCTGTGGCGCATTCTGGCCTTCGTCCGCGCGAACTACCACGGTTCGCCGGAGTGCAAGTACGGCTGCCCGGGAAACTAGGCAGCCGGCGCCCAGCGTGATCGAGAGGGGGACTGCATCATGATGCGCTCGCGATCCGCGGCTCATAGCCACGCGGACCTGATCGGAAACCTGATCCGCCGTCATGGGCGGGAGCCGCCCATCCCTGAGGTCGTGCGAACTTCCTGGAGCCGCTGTCTGGACAGCTATGCGCTCGACCCGGGGGAGACACGGCGGCCGACCAGCGTAGATGCCGCCGAGCTGGAAGGCCGGCGCGAGCGCCTCGGCGTGCTGCTGGCGATCGCGCGCTTCGAGATGGAGGCACTCGGCAAGCTCATCGAGCATTCCGAGTACAGCATCATGCTCACTGATCGCGACGGAGTGATCCTCAGCTACATCGGTGACTCTGGCTTTTCGGCGACGGCGCGCAGCTGTGGCTTCCGCGAGGGAGTCATGTGGGGCGAGCGGGAGATGGGTACCAACGGCATGGGGACCTGCCTCACCGCGCGCCGTCCGGTGGTGATCCACCGCATGGACCACTTTCTCGCCCAGAACACCCAGCTCACCTGCTCCGCCGCACCGATCTTCGATATGCGCGGCGAGCTCCTGGCCGCGCTCGACATCTCGGGCGCTTCGTTCAATCCGCAGAACCATACGCTGGCGCTGGTCGAGATGGCGGCCCAGAACGTCGAGAACCGTACGCTGCTGTCCGCCTGCCGTGACCTGCACGTGGTGCGTTTCCACCGCTGCGCGGAGTTCGTGAGTACCCCCGGCGAGGGAGTGCTGGCGTTCGACGATCAGGGGGTGATCATGGGCGCGAACCGCGCGGCGCTGGCGCTGCTCGGCCGGCGCGATCATGGCGCGGTGTGCGGGCAGCGCGTCGATCGCGTGCTGGATACGAGTGTCACGAGCCTATTGCGCCTCGCGGATCAGCAAGGCTTTCCGGCGCAGGAGCTCAGCTGCAAGACGAGCGAGCGGCGCTGGTTCGCCGCGGTCCACGGGCCGGCCGACCGGCCGCGGCGCACGCAGGTTGCAGTGGGGGCCAATGCCGCCGATGCCGCGCGGTCCGCGACGGCGCGCGGTTCGCTCGCGTGCCTGCAGTCGAGCGATCCGCTCATGACGCAGAACCTCGAGGTGCTGCAGCGCGTGCTCGATTGCGACATCTCGGTACTGCTGCTCGGCGAGACCGGCACGGGCAAGGGCTATTGCGCGCGCGCCATTCACGCCGCCAGCAGCCGCGCCGACAAGCCATTTGTCACCGTCAACTGCGCCGCCATCCCCGAGGCTCTCATCGAGAGCGAGCTGTTCGGGTACAAGCCGGGCGCCTTCACGGGCGCCAACCGTGAGGGAGGCATGGGTCGGATCCTGCAGGCCAACGGCGGCACTTTGTTCCTCGACGAGATCGGCGATATGCCGGTGGCGCTGCAGTCGCGCCTGCTGAACGTAATCGAGGACCGCGAGGTGATGCCGCTCGGCGGCAACAAGGTGGTGAGCGTCGAGGTGCGCGTCATGAGTGCCACGCAGCACAACCCGCTCGACATGATCGCCGCGGGCCAGTTCCGCGAGGATCTGTACTACCGGCTGAACGGCATCACGGTGCGCCTGCCGCCGCTGCGGCAGCGGACCGACACGGCCGAGCTCATCCGCAAGCTGCTCGCGAACGAGGCCGGCGCCGGCGCGCCGGTCGAGATGGAGCCGGCCCTCATCGAGCGGCTGGTGAAGCACGCGTGGCCGGGCAACGTCCGGCAGCTGCGCAACGTGCTGCGGACCATGCTGGCGCTGCGTACCTCGCCGCGGCTGACGCTCGCGGAATTCAACGAGGAATGGCTGGCCTACGGCGCGACCGAGCAGGCCGTGCACGAACCCGAGAGCGCCGCTGCGGAGGGCGAGGATCTGCTCGGCGAGGCGGAGCGCGAGGCACTGCAGCGCATACTCGAATCGTGTCAATGGAATGTCAGTGCGGCGGCGGCGCGGCTGCATATCAGCCGCCGCACCATTTACCGCAAGATTCATCGGCACGGGCTGCTGCGGCACGCTCCGCACCTCGGGGCGGGCTGCAAGCCCGAGTAAGTTTCCAGGAGGCAGGAACCATCATGGCGACACTCAACATTCATCCGCTGGTAGACCACGGAGTCAAGAAGGGCACGCCGGGCTTTGCGGGCGGGACGCTCACCTGCAAATGCACGCGCGATCCGGTGACGGTGCGCGTCTCCTCCAACGTGGCCTTTAATCACGTGTGCGGTTGCACCAAGTGCTGGAAGCCCGCCGGCGCGCTGTTCTCACTGGTCGGCGTGGCCGGACGCGACAAGGTGGCGGTGACCGCGAACGCCAACAAGCTCAAGATCGTCGACGAGAAGGCGCCGATCCAGCGCTATGCCTGCGCCGGTTGCGGCGTGCACATGTACGGTCGCATCGAGAACAAGAGCCACCCCTTCCATGGCTTCGATTTCTTCCACGTCGAGCTGTCGAAGGACAGCGGCTGGGAAGAGCCGAAGTTCGCCGCTTTCGTCTCCTCGATCATCGAGTCGGGCTTTCCGCCGGCGAAGATGGGCGAGGTGCGCTCGCGGCTGAAGGAGCTGAAGCTCGAGCCGTACGACTGCCTGTCGCCGGAGCTGATGGACCTGATCGCAACTCACGCTGCCAAGGCCAAGGGCGTACTGGCGTCCTAGGGCAGCATTTGCGGCGGAGATTTGCGCCATGAAGACACGCGCTGCGATCGCCTACGCTGCCGGCAAGCCGCTCGAGATCACGACCGTCGAGCTCGACGGGCCGAAGGCGGGCGAAGTGCTGGTGGAATTGAAGGCAACCGGGATCTGCCACACGGACGAGTTCACGCGTTCGGGCGCGGACCCCGAGGGCTTATTCCCCGTGATCTTCGGGCACGAGGGCGCCGGCGTCGTCGTCGACGTAGGCCCGGGCGTGACCTCGGTGAAGAAGGGCGATCACGTCATTCCTCTCTATACGCCCGAGTGCCGGCAGTGCAAGTCGTGCCTGTCGCGCAAGACCAACCTCTGCACCGCGATCCGCGCGACCCAGGGCAAGGGGGTGATGCCCGATGGCACCAGCCGCTTCTCGATCGGCGGCCAGATGGTGCATCACTACATGGGCTGCTCGACCTTCTCCAATTACACCGTGCTGCCCGAGATCGCGGTCGCGAAGATCCGTGAGGACGCGCCCTTCGAGAAGGTCTGCTACATCGGCTGCGGCGTCACGACCGGCATCGGCGCCGTGATCAACACCGCCAGGGTCGAGGCGGGCGCCAACGCCGTGGTGTTCGGCCTGGGCGGCATCGGCCTGAACGTCATCCAGGGGCTGCGCCTGGTCGGCGCCAACAAGATCATCGGCGTCGACATCAACCAGCGCCGCAAGGCGCTCGCCGAGCGCTTCGGCATGACGCACTTCGTGAATCCGAAGGAGGTGGGCGGGGATCTGGTGCAGCATCTCGTCAGCCTCACCGACGGCGGCGCCGACTACAGCTTCGAGTGCGTCGGCAACGTCGATCTCATGCGCCAGGCACTCGAGTGCTGTCACCGCGGCTGGGGGGTGTCGGTCATCATCGGCGTTGCCGGCGCCGGGCAGGAAATCAAGACCCGGCCCTTCCAGCTGGTCACGGGACGCGTCTGGAAGGGAACCGCCTTCGGCGGCGCCCGCGGACGCAGCGACGTTCCGAAGATCGTCGACTGGTACATGGATAAGAGGATCAACATCGACGACCTGATTACTCATGTGATGCCGCTCGAGAAGATCAACGACGCCTTCGATCTGATGCATCGGGGCGAGTCGATCCGC
>Ga0187781_10003222_pt1 | contig 12315 bp, 7 predicted proteins | sample 0715_SJ02_MP02_2_FD_132447 | JGI IMG/M metagenome (GOLD analysis project Ga0187781, IMG submission 132447) | Tropical peat soil microbial communities from peatlands in Department of Meta, Colombia - 0715_SJ02_MP02_20_MG | ecosystem: Environmental > Terrestrial > Soil > Wetlands > Peat | place...
AAAGAGCGGAAGGGGCAACGTCATCGAAGCCGATCACCGAGCAGTGCTCGGGCACTCTCACCCCATGCTTGTCCAGGGCGCGGATCGCGCCAAAGGCGGTCATGTCGTCGAAGGCGAGCAGCGCGGTGAATGGCCGTTTTTGCTTGATCAGGTCTTCGGTGAGCTTCTGGCCTACCTGAAAGCTGGAGAGCGGGTCGCGCGAATCCGGGAGTTCGACGATGAGTTTGGGATCGAGTTCCAGATTGCATGCTTTAGCGCAGTTGCGCACGCCGCGCCAGCGTGGAGAAGTATCCGACAAAGTTTTCGGGCCGCGAATGAGTGCGATTTCGCGGTGGCCGAGTGAGTGGAGATGTTCGAGCGCGAGATAGCCGCCGATTTCGTTGTCGACGACGAAAGAACTCATGGAATCCCCCTTGAGTTCGCAGCCGATCAGCGCGGTCGGGATGCTGCTTTTTTCCACGTCAGCGAGCAGGTTGATGTCGAGGAAGAGCCAGTTCGCAAGCACAATTAGGCCTTCGATGCGGCGATCGAGAAGCATCTCGAGATAGCGTTCGAAGCGGCTGCGCTCGTTGTGAACGTCGGTGAGAATGGGCAGGTAGGAGGCTTCGTAGAGCTTGTTTTCGATGCCGCGCAGGATCATGGTGCAATACGGGTCTGTCATGTTGAAAACCATGACACCGACAGTGTGACTGCGCTTGCCGCGCAAAGCACGAGCAAACTGGTTGGGGCGGTAACCTAGCTTCTCGGCGGCCTTTTCGATGCGCCGCTTGGTAACGGGTGGAATATAGCGCGCCAGCGGCGCGTCATTCAGCACAATGGAAACCGTGGTGGAAGAGAAACCGCTTTCCTTCGCCACATCGCGAATCGTGACCATCTACACTTGCCTTTGAGGCGCGCGATACGTCGAACGCCCTCGCTTGAATTCGTTGCAAAGCTTGGCGGACACTACAGCAGAGAGTAATACGGGTGTCAAGTTCTTCCATGCGCTGGAGCTTAGCGGTAATTCATTTGAACGGCTTGGGCAGCGGATTGTATGGCGCGACAGGATCCTAAAGCGGCGCTTACAGTTGGGGACAGCGCGCGGGCGGAGCTAACAGGACCTTCGATCCGCGAACTTTTTCCAGCAGGACAAGAGCACTGCGGGAGGACCGTCTTGACGAAACCGAGCGGGATTTTCGAAAGGTTATTGTGGCGAATCTGCGGCCGTTGAGCTTATCGAAATCTCGCACCAGCCCAAAAACTCCAATCGCTAGTTTCCTGGTGTCGAAGGGCTCACCGGATTAGGCGATCGCGTGAGAACCCATATTGCGACGCCACCAACCGCCGCCGCTCCTCCGACAATGGCAACCGTGGAACTTAATGCGCCGCCTTTGGCGGCGGCCTGGGCGCCCTCGTTTTGCTTCTTATTGTTCTTCTTGCCTGAGTTATTATCTGAGCCCGAACCTGACGGCTGCGTCTGTTCATCGCGCGTGGTTTCCTGGCCCTGGGCTAAGGTCACGGTGCCGCTGCCATCCGTAACGCTTAAATCGCCCTTCCGCGCGGCAATTCTCACCGTACCGTCCACGTCGGTCACATTGAATTCCGTCCACGAGTTCGATACCGGGGACACGCGAACTTCTCCAGCCAAGGTCGCAACGCCTTTCGAGGTTGAGACTGCGACTTCGCCATGTTCTAACTTTAGCGAGGCGCCTTCAAATTGCACCAAAGAATCGCCGAGAATAGTAATGCTGGAGCCGGCAGCGTTAATGTTGGCGCCGGAGTCGGAACGCGTTTGCAACAAATCGCCGCTAAAAATTGCGGAAGACGCAGGCACGTGCGCGCCGTTTAGCCATGCTGCGCCGTGGGTGTAAAGCATTGCCGCGTCAGAATCGGCAGCAAAAAGAGAAACCGGAAACGCCAACAGTAGCACGCAACTTGCCATCTTACGGAAAGAAGCCATGCCCATCCCATGCTCCGTTATTAACTAAGGTGGTGACCGTTAACGCATCGTACCCTCCAAAGTTCTTGCCAGTCAATGCTTTTGTGCGCTTGCATGCCAGATATCGGTGGAAAACTTTTTAATGAGTTGCGCACGCTAACGCCATCGATCGATGGCGTTCCACCATAGCAGCCGAATCCATTCGTCGAAGAATGTTTTCGCCCACTGCCGGTGACTCCACCATTTCGTGCCAAACCCTTCCACGTTGTGCGCTGCAGCGATGGAGAAACGATAGCCGGGCAATTCGTGCCGATAAATATCCAGTGCGCGACGCGTGTGAAAATCCGAGGTCACGATGAGCACGCTCTTCGCGTTCTGGCTCTGCAAGCATCTTTCTGCGTCTTTGGATTCGTCTTTGGTAGAAAGCCCTTCAATCGGGCAAATGCTGACCAGTTCCGGCTGCGGCAGGTCTTGTATATATCGTTGCGCGAGCTGAATCTGCGTTAACTCGTAGATGGTGACGTTCGCGGGAACGTCCAGAATGACGCCCTTGCCGTAATGTTGCGCCAGAAGTTCGAGAGCGCGCTTTGGACGCTGCTCCGTTTCGCCGGCCAGCACCAGAATCACATCCGACCGAACCGGGGCATCGATAACCAGAAAGCTGCCCGCTTTTGCCGCCAAGGCAAGCGCTGCAGCTACAAAACTAACGAGAAGTACGATTGCTCCAAGCCGGCTTATTCGTGGTGCGTTCATGAGTTGGTGATTCTGAGGATGCTAAAATCGACTTTTTCGAATTCAAATTCGCATAGCCCATTTCAATGGATACATCATTGCTTGCAAATCACGCGCTCAGCTCTTTTAAAACCAAAATTCAGCAACGCGAGGCAAGAGTCGGCATCATCGGCCTCGGTTACGTAGGACTGCCGCTCGCCCTGCTGTTTAGCGAGCAAAAGTTCCGGATAACCGGCTTTGACATCGATCAAACCAAAGTCGATACCCTGAACCAGGGTGGATCGTACATCTTTCGAATTGCCAAAGAAGAAATCCAGTCAGCTGGAACGCGAGGATTTCGCGCTACCTCCGATTACGCACAGCTCGAAGAGATGGACGCCATCATCATCTGCGTCCCCACTCCGCTCGATCAATACCACGAGCCCGATCTTAGTTTTATCACCAACACGGCGCACGCTATCGCTCCCCACTTGCAGCCCGGTCAACTGGTCGTTCTCGAAAGCACGACCTATCCCGGCACGACCGAGGAAGTGATGGCGCCGATCCTCGAAAAAGAGAACCGGCGCGGCCTGAAAGTGGCGCGGGGCGCTGGGAATGGCGAGAACGAATTCTATGTAGCGTTCTCTCCCGAACGAGAAGATCCCGGCAATACTACGGTGGCACGGGCGGATATTCCGAAAGTGGTTGGCGGGGTGAATTCGCAGGCTTCGGAGTTGGCGGCTGCTTTGTACGGAACTATTTTTCACCGCACCGTTCCGGTATCGTCTCCGGCCGCCGCGGAGATGACGAAACTGCTCGAGAATATCTACCGTTGCGTCAATATTGCGATGGTCAACGAGCTGAAGCTTCTTTGCCTGCGCATGGGCTTGGACATTTGGGAGGTAATCGAAGCCGCTTCCACCAAGCCTTTCGGCTTTCATCCCTTCTATCCCGGTCCCGGACTTGGCGGACACTGCATTCCGGTCGATCCTTTTTACTTGTCATGGAAGGCCAAAGAATGGGACTTCCGCACGCGCTTTATCGAGCTGGCCGGCGAAATTAATACCAACATGCCGTATCATGTGCTCGCTTCGATCGGTGGAGCGTTGAACGGGCATAAGAAATCGATCAATGGGTCGCGCGTGTTGGTCCTTGGTGTTGCGTACAAGAAAGATATCGACGACCTGCGTGAATCTCCCGCGCTCACCATCATCGAACTTCTCCAGAAAGAAGGCGCGCAGGTCAGCTATCACGATCCCTATTTTCCGTTTGTCGGCAGAGGACGTAAGTACGACCTGCAGATGAAGCGGGCAGAGTTGAGCGATCTTGATAAATATGATTGCATCGTTATTGTGACGGACCACTCGGATTACAATTATCGCGACATTGTGGCGAAATCCCAGCTCGTCGTAGACACCCGCAATGCAACGAAGGGCATTAATAGCCCTAAGATTGTCCGCTGCTGATTAGTACGGTTCCCCTATGTTCGGTGGGCGGTTTTGCCCCTGGGGCGTCTCTTCGAAAGCGAATTCTTGCCGGCATGTTCTGTCGGTTTCCCATTGGGGGCGAAGACCCGCGCAAAAATCTTATCTACATTCTTCAACTGCCGCGGCAGATCGAATGCGTACTCAAGCTGCTTTCGCGGAACCTTGAACGTGATCGTCTCGTCGCCTAGCACAAGCTGTTTGAAATCCAATCCTTCTTTCCATGCGCGCATGGCATGTGCCTGAACCGCTCGATATGCGTCCTCACGCGAAACTCCGTGCTCCACGAGATCGAGCAAGAGCTGTCCGCTGAATATCAAACCCCGTGTGCTCTCTAAATTTGCCCGCATGCGTTCGGGATACACGAACATGGTTTCGATCAGGTTCGATGTCTTGCTCAGGAGGTAATCCACGAGCGTGGTCGAGTCCGGCAGGATTACCCGCTCTACAGAAGAATGCGAAATGTCGCGCTCGTGCCAGAGCGCCACATTTTCGAATCCCGCCTGCGCATTGCCGCGCACAACGCGCGCCAGGCCGCTGATCTGCTCGGCGGTCACAGGATTCCGTTTGTGCGGCATGGCAGAGGAACCCTTTTGCTTCTCGCTGAAGTACTCTTCCGCTTCACGCACCTCGGTGCGCTGCAAATGCCGGATTTCGGTTGCGATCTTGTCCAGGGTAGACGCGATGACCGCAAGGGTTGCGAGATAATTCGCATGGCGATCGCGTTGGATGACCTGTGAAGAAATCGCTGCCGCCTTCAGTCCCAGCCGCGCGCAGATTTTCTCTTCGATCTCCGGCGTGAGGTGCGCGAAAATTCCCACTGCGCCCGAAAACTTCCCGACTCGCATGTCCTCGGCTGCAGCGGCAAAACGAGCAACATTTCTCTGCGTCTCCGAGTACCAGTTCGCCAGTTTGAAACCAAACGTAATCGGCTCGGCATGAATGCCATGAGTGCGACCGACCATCGGCGTATCTTTGAATTCCCAGGCGCGCCGTTCGAGCGCCTCAGCCAAACGCTTGAGATCCTGAGCAATGACCGCCGAAGCCTGCTTGATCAACAACGCCTGCGCCGTATCCACAACGTCGTTCGAAGTAAGCCCGTAGTGGAACCAACGGGCGTGCGGCCCGACGATTTCCGCGACCGCGGTTGTGAAAGCGATGACATCGTGGCGCACCTCCGCTTCAATTTCGTTGATGCGCTCGACGCTGAAGCCTGCACGCTCGCGAATTGCCTTCGCGGCTTCCTTGGGAACCATCCCCACTTCGGCCAAGGTCTCTGTCGCTGCGACCTCTACCGTAAGCCATGTGCGAAAACGGTTTTCGTCACTCCAGATGCGACCCATTTCCGGGCGGGTGTAGCGCGGAATCAATTGGATGTGCTCCTGTGAGAACCAAAGCAAAAAGGACTAAAGATTCTAACCGGATCGTAGAAAAGAGGCCAGCGCCAGGAACCGCGGGTAGTGGTGCAGTTCGCTTTCGTGATTGGCAAAGTCGCCCCGGCGTCATTCCGAAGCGCCGCGTTTTCATCAGCGGCGCGAGGAATCTCCCGCGCAAACCGCGCTCCAAGGTCAAAGTGACCCACTACCGAACCGCGCGGCGGCTCTTACGTGCTTTTCTTTGCTTTCTTTGCGAAAACCTTCGCGATCTTTGCGGTGAAAGGCTTTAACCGCGAAGTGTGCAAAAAACACCGAAAAGAACGCAGAGGCGCCGCAAGAGCCTCTGCCTGCGTTACCAACCAAGAGCCACCGAGGCGGCGCAGGCCTATTCTATCGGTTTACGATATAATGATCCTGTCACGCTAGATCGGCGCATGAAGAAGCTCACTTTGTCTGACTACCAGGCGCTGGCGGAATTTCGCTATCAGATCCGCCGTTTCCTGCATTTCAGCGAGCAGGTGGTCAAAAAGGCCGGACTGGAGCGCGGCCAATATCAATTGATGCTGGCGATCAAAGGTATGCCGCCGGGGGTGCGTCCCCGAATTCGCGAACTGGCCAATCGAATGCAAATCCGCCACCACAGTGCGGTTGAACTCATCAATCGCCTGGAGGGGGGAGGATTTGTCAATCGCACGCGGGCAGAGGAGGATCGCCGGGAGGTTCTGCTCGCCCTGACTGCAAAAGGCGAAAAGGTTCTTAGCGAATTGGCCCTGCACCATCACAATGAACTCCGCGACGCCGGGCCTGAACTAGTGACTGCCCTCCGTCGTATCATGCGTGGCGGCGGTGGCGCCGCCACTGACTCCAGCATCAAAAAGCGGGCATCCAAATCATGAGCGCGATCGCAACGAGCGCGCACCCCGTTGAAAGTGAACACGCAAAGGTGAATAAGACAGTTACAAAACCGACGCCCATTGCGACACGTTTCTTTGCTCATCCTTTAGTCAGCAAATACGTCTCGCCGCTTCACGCAGATTTCACCGAAGTTTATGCCCGCGATCTTCGCAAGTGGCTGGTGGTCGCGCCCATTATTGGTTTGGTCACGGGGCTGGTGATCACGGGAGTCGTGGTGATCATCCTCGGGAAATTGTGGCCACCCGTGCTGCATTACTACCTCACCCATCATTGGAGCATCGTTCCCGGCCTGGTTCTCGGGTTCGTTGTCACCGGGCTCATCATGCAGTTTCTGACGGGCGATCCTGACGAGCATTCGACGGAAGAAATTATCCGCTCCTATCACGAGCATGAAGGGCGCGTGGACATGCGCTGGTTCGTGCCCAAACTGGCCGCCGCCATCACCACCGTGGGATTCGGCGGCAGCGCGGCGCTGGAGGGGCCGAGTATCTACGGCGGGGCGGCGCTCGGCTCGTGGCTTTGGGCCAAGCTGCGAGCGTTGGGCTTGACCGATCGCGACCGGCGCATCATGTTGATTTGTGGCGCGGCCGCGGGCATGTCAGCCGTCTTCCGGGCACCTCTTACCGGTATTGTGTTCGCGCTCGAAATGCCTTACCGGGACGACCTTGCGCACGAAGCGCTTGTCCCTTCGCTCATCGCATCGGTGGTTTCGTTCGTGACCCTTAGCAGTTTTCTCGGCGCCGCGCCTCTTTTCGATTTTTCGGGCTGCACTTCCTTCGCGCGGCGCGATCTCTATTGGAGCGCGCTGCTTGGACTTATTATTGGCCTGGTGGCAATGGTATTTGTGATCCTGTTCCGCCGCGCTCGCCGGTTTTTCGTGCGCTGGGCTATTCCACATTGGGTCAAGCTTGCTATCGGCGGCCTGTTGACCGGACTCTGCGGATTGCTTTTTCTATACATCTATCCCGGAAATCTGGTTCCGATCGGCCCGAACTATGAAGCTGTTGGCCAGATTCTCGGGAACTCTCATGGCTCTGCGGAACTTGTGATCTTCAGTGTGCTTAAGCTGGGCGCCACCTTGTTCACGCTGGCTGCGGGCGGCGTGAGCGCAATGTTTGTGCCTCTCTTTCTTACTGGAGGCAGCATCGGCACTGCTTTTGGCCAGTCGGTAGTGCATAGTTCCTGCTTGAACTTGTACGCCGCGGTTGGAATGGGATCCTTTATTGCGGCCGGTTATAAAACTCCCTTGGCTGCGGTGGTCTTCGTGGCGGAGGCAACCGGTGGTCACGCTTTTATTATTCCGGCGTTAATTGGTGCCGCCGTTGCCTATGCAGTTTCCGGGGACGCGTCCGCTTCTGGCGATCAGCGTTTACATGAAGGGACAAAAGTGAAGGAATTGTAGTTCCGTGCTTGCGCCGAACAGGATTGGCGGTGCGGCTTCACACCGTGGTCGGAGATTCCCCTGAATCTCTATAGATATTGCCAACTTTCCGATCTTTCAGTATTCTTCCCCCATCCCGGAACCCAGGGCGTTCTCAGGGACAGGCGTATTCGATGAGAACAGAAAAACTCAAGGGATCACTGTTGTTCCCCCGCGCTTCAAATCCGCGCTCATGCATGTCGCACGGGCAGCGCATCTTTCGCTGTTGCCGTTCTGCTGGTCTTCTCGTCGAATCCACTCATTCGTGAATCTCTATTCCGAACCCAGGGAGAGGCAAATGCTAAAAACGAAGTCGATCTGGATTACTCTTCTCGCAGCTGCATTCGCCGCGCAAGCCTTTGCCCAAGGCGGCGCCACCGGAGCGATCACGGGCACCATTCAGGATCCCAGCGGCGCGGTTGTGGCCAATGCCGAAGTGCGCATCACCAACCAGGAAACCGGCGAACTGGAACGTAACGTCACGTCCGGTTCCGATGGCTCGTTCACCGCTCCGCTGCTGCCCGCAGGCCTGTACACCGTCACCGCGCATGCGGCCGGATTTGCCGATTCCACGTTTCGCGACATCACCGTGCGGGTTACGGAAACTACGCGGCTAATTGCCAAACTGAAGCCACAGGCGGTTCAGCAGGAAGTGGAAGTGCAAGCCGAAGTCCAACAGGTGGATACGACCGACGCCACGACCGGCCAGGCCATCGAGGGGCAGACCATCCGCAACCTGCCGCTGGCCACGCAAAACTTTCAACAGTTGCTTACGCTCTCAAGCGGAGCGCAAAGCGAGCTCAACTCCGCCTCCCAGCTCGGACGCGGCAACGTGCGCATGGAAGTGAATGGTCAACGAGAGGACAACAATAACTACCAGATTGAAGGCATCAGCGCCACCGATTACAACGTGGCCGAACTGATCACGACTCCGCTGCCCAATCCGGCAGTTATCGGCGAATTCAAAGTGCAAACTTCGTTGTACGACGCCACCCAGGGCCGCAACGGCGGCGGAGATATCAACGCCATCCTGAAAACTGGCACGAATACTTTTCATGGCGAAGCCTATGAATTCTTCCGCAACACCGTGCTCGACGCGAACGAATATTTCTTGAATCAGGCGGGCGAACCAAGGCCGGTGATTCAGCAGAATATTTTTGGCGGCGATTTGGGCGGGCCCATCGGAAAAAATGGCAAACTCGGCTTCTTTTTTGTGAATTACTCCGGAACGCGGCAACGCAGCGGCGATTCGCCGGGAACGCTTATCAGCACATTGATTCCGTATATTCCCGCGGCCGATCGCGTACCTTCCGGTTATGCCGCCCTGGAATCGGCTTTCAACATTCCCAGCATTGATCCGGTAGCGGGTGCGTTGATCGCCTTCAAGAGCAATCAATTTGGCGCACCCGCCAACGGCTATCTCTACCCACTGCCGAATGTCCCTGCCGGAACTGCTGCCGGAACCTACGTGCCCTTTACCGTCAGCGAACCGGGACGGTATACCGACAATCAGTTCACCGCCACGTGGGACCGCGAATTTCGCAATTCGCGAGACAAGCTAGCGGCCAACTTCTTTTTCCAGAACTTTGAATCCGATGTTCCATTTGGAGCTGGTGGACTGCAAGCTTCGCTGGGAGGAAGTATCAGCAGCGGCGATCTCAACTTTCCTTACCAGCTTCCGGTGCATGATCGCGTCTTATCGGTGACGGAGACTCACGTTTTCACTCCCGTTCTGGTGAACGAATTCCGGCTCGGTTTCGTCCGCATCAACAATGACGACATCAACGTGCCGCCAGTCACCGCTGCCGAAGCCGGGATTGATCGACCTACGAACAACCTGACCGATAGCATCTACAAATTCACTTTTGTCAGCTCCGACTTTCAGTTCGGTCCCACACCGCAGGCCAATCAGTACCAAGTGCAGAACAACTACACGTTCATGGACACTCTGGGTTGGGTCAAGGGGAAGCATAACTGGCGCTTCGGCGGCGAGTTCGTTCCCGTGCAACTCAACAAGCAGTTCCCACAGGTGTTCAATGGGCAGCTCTATTTTGGCGACTCGGGCACGGGATCAACGGCGGTCACTGATGTCGGCAATTTCCTTACCGGCACGCCGGAATTCAGCTTTGGCGGCGGCGGAGTCTACAACCACAACTATCGGCAAAAGAATTCGGCCATTTTCGCGCAGGACGATTGGAAGGTCACACAGAATCTAACCCTCAATATTGGATTGCGCACGGAATTTTTCGGCGCATGGAGCGACGACGCCTGCCACATCGGCAATATGGAATCGGCGCTCACTCAGTCCGGAGAATACCCGTTCATTTATCCCAAATGCGTGAACAAGTTCAACGTGCCCGGGCTGACCGGCAATGCCGCCGGATCTACTTTTAACAATAGCATCTCCACTGGCATCGGGCCGCGAGTCGGTTTTGCTTACGATTTTCTCGGCCACCACAATACGACCATCCGCGGCGGTTACGGTATTTTCTACGTTCGCGAAGACGTAGGCGCCGTCGATCAGCTCAGCTTCCAGTCTCCTTTCATCCCTATCGTGTTTTTCGGAACCACGCCCGGTTATACCATGTCAGACTTCTTCACGGGTGCGCCGACCGGGCCCCCGCCGACCAATGCGAATGGCGTCCCGGCGGCTGGAGAACTGTCTCCAGCGTGGCTGCCGTGTCTTGCCCATCTGATCAGCTTTGCGCCGGCGAACAATGCCGCCGGTCAAGATGGAAACTACGCCTGCACCGGCGGGCCGGGTGTGAACTCCACGCAAAATTTGTTTGTGCTGGAAGTTCCCCGGCACTTCGTGGTTCCCAACACCCAGCAATGGAATCTCACCATCCAGCGCGACCTGGGCCGCAAGTGGGTGTTTGAAGTTGGCTATGTAGGAACCCGAGGAATTCATCTGCGCGACACGCGCGATGCGATCCAGTCAGTGAATGCCACGCCCCAGAATCCGTTCTACGTCACGGACGTCGCCGGAACTACTTACAAAATTACCAACAACACATTTTCCAACGCTATCGCCCGAACCCCCACGCCGGGACTCAACGGCTACGACGGCTACCAAATCTTCGCCAACGATGCATTCTCGATTTATCACTCGTTGCAAACCACGCTCTCGCGGCGATGGCAACGCGGCTACATTCAAGCCGCTTACACGTTCTCCAAGAACATCGATGCCACTTCCACGGGGAATACCGCTAACAACACCGCCTTCAACAGCGAGGCGAATATCGCCAGTTCGCGGGGAATCTCCGATTTCAATCGACCGGAGGTATTCAAGCTAAGCTACGTGTATGACCTGCCATTCTTCGGGCATTCGTCGGGATTCACGCATCGCGCTTTAGGAGGGTGGTCGGTGAGCGGCGTCACCAGCTTGCAATCGTCCCTGCCGTTCTCGATTCTGGATTCCAACGGCGGCAACGCCTTCCTGGGAGTGGGCACGTCGCCAGTTGCTGCCAGTCTGGCGTCGGGTGCGACGATTGGCGGGGGAATGACTTCCGGCAGCATTTCGCATCGGCTGAACGGATACTTAAACCCGCAGAACTTCACCATTGCCCCGTACCTCTATTACCCAGGCCTTGGACCGGGACAAGTTTGTCCCGACACGACCGGCGACACCTGCACCACCGGCTTCGGCGATGTTCCCCGCAATATCTACCGCGGTCCTTTCCAGCAGAACTGGGACTTCTCGCTAATCAAGCACATTGCAATTGGAGAGCGGCAAGACATCCGTTTCGCGGCCGATTTCTTCAATCTGTGGAACCATCCGAACTTCGCCAACCCGCTGGTAACCGACATCGAGACCGCGGTTTGCACAACGCCCGGAGTCAGCCCGTGCGGATCGAACAGCTTGCTTGCCGCTGGACAGACACCGTTTGGACAGATTGTGGATTCCACCGGCACTCCGCGGCTGATTCAATTTTCACTGAAGTGGACGTTCTGAGTGTTTGAAAGAGAGCGGTCCATGCGGCTCCGAAGAATTAGAGAGAAAAGCGGACGGCAGCCCGCCGTTTGGCAGTGGTGCAGTCTGCACGTATGAGTGCCAAACTGACCTCGGCGTCATTCCGAAGCGCCGCGTTTTCATCAGCGGCGCGAGAGCCTGCCCTGAGCGACCGAGGAACGAGGGTGTCGAATGGGAATCTCCCGCGCAAACCACGCTCCAAGGTCAAACCGGCTCGTACTCCGGAAACTCGTTTACTACTGCTTCTGCGCCTCCGCAATCAGCGGCCGCAGCGCATCGGCGGAAAATCCCAACGTCCCTCCCGAGAACCCATCAATATACGCCGAGTTCACACCGATCACTTCGGCATGCGAATTGAAGACTGGCCCTCCACTGCCGCCGTGCGCCGTGGGTGCGTCATAAATCAGCTTGTCGCCGACAACATCGCCCAGATGGCCGCAGGTCGTCGAAGGGCGAATCAACGAAAGCGCAGCCAGTTCGCTCACCGCAGTAATGTCGTTATGGCGGTAGGCCAGCCG
>Ga0187781_10003224_pt1 | contig 12313 bp, 8 predicted proteins | sample 0715_SJ02_MP02_2_FD_132447 | JGI IMG/M metagenome (GOLD analysis project Ga0187781, IMG submission 132447) | Tropical peat soil microbial communities from peatlands in Department of Meta, Colombia - 0715_SJ02_MP02_20_MG | ecosystem: Environmental > Terrestrial > Soil > Wetlands > Peat | place...
GGATCGAGCGGCTCTCGGGGGCGGGACCGGAACCCGAGGCGGGTGCCCGAGCCTCGCTTGCCGTCCAGATTCGACGGCTGCACGACCGGTACCGGTTCCCCCTGAGTCTTGCGGCCGCCGGGATCCCCGCCGGGGAACTGGATCTCGAGCGCTCTGCGATCGTCGAGCGCACCCTGCGTTCTCCCGCGACGCTGGCCAATCCCCGCGTTCCGTCAACGAAGGACGCCGCGGAGCTCGTCGACGCGATCGTCGGGCGGGCCTAGGCGCTGGGGATCGCGACCGCGCTCTTCGCGGCCCGGGGGGGCAGAAGCTCCTCGACCCGGGGCGGCGACTCCACGGCCCGGTTGATCGCGATCTCGGCGAGGTCGCTCGCGTAGAACGCGCTGCGCTCGAGGCTCTCGAGCACGTAGGCGAGGCCGACCGCCAGGCGGCCGTGCTTCGACGCGAGCTCGCGCAGAACATGGTCCCGCTCTCGGGTCAGTTCGTGCGCCGCATCGATCACATGGTTCGCTTTCGCGATGTCGCGCGTGTCGAGGCTGTCGAGCGCGTCGGCGAGGGCCTTCGCCGCGGCGACGCTCATCCGGTCGAGCTCGCTCCCGAGCCGCTCGGGCGTCGGCTCCTTGCCGATGATCGCCACGGAATCGGCGATCCGCACCGCGTGATCGGCGATCCGCTCGAGGACGCGCGAGGCGAGCAGGTACGTCGAACATTCCGGCAGGGTAAGCTCGAGCGTCGCGAGGATCCGCGCGTCGCGCAGCGCGCTCGTCACCTGCTTTTCGAGGAACCAGTGAAGCCGGTCGACCTCCCAGTCACGATCGACGACGTCGCGCGCGATCGAGGCGTCCCGCGCGCGGAAGGCGGCCATCGCGTCAACGTGCATCGCGCGCACCATCTGGTGCTCGCGCCGGATGATGGACGGGATCGGCAGCGGGTTCGCCCCGACCACGTCCTGGAGGATGACCGCGTCGCTGGTCTCCTCGAGGATCTCGGGGCCAATCATGCGCTGGGCGAAGTTTCGGACGACCTCGCGGGTCCGCGGGCTCATCCGGCCCTCGGTCCGCACTTCGAGGAGCGGGTAGCCGGCAATGTACTCCGCGATCAGGCGGCGGAAGAGGTGCTCGGAGTCGGTGTCGTTCTCGACCTCGACGACGCGCCGCTCGGCCTCGGCCGGTCCGGACGATTCGGCGAAGATCGTCAGCGAACCGTCCGCGCGCGGCGTGAACAGGAGCACATCGCCCGGCCCGAGGCCCCGCGCGGTCACCCAGTTCTTCGGAAGCGAAATGATGTACGTCGATCCGCCGGTCTTCTGGATCCGACGCCCGTGGAACCCCCCGCTGCTACGCATAGAATGTAGGGGGGACGACTCACTATTCTCTATATAGCTTGGGTCGACGGACGTTGACTTGACGGGCGGCCGTCGCGACGGGCCGGTCCCGGCTTCGGGCGGTCTCTTCGACGGGGACGGCGGGCGTTCCGCCGTCAGCGTATTGACCCGGGGCCCCGCTGTCGCGGCCGTGATCGGCCCGTTCCCGTGGGATCCGTTTCCCCCGGAGGAACCCGAGCCGAAAGGTCCGGACCCCCTGTTGGGGCTCGCGTTCCGTTCGGCAGTGTCGGCGGCGGATGCCTACCGTTCGGTCCGGCTCGCCCTCCGACGCGAGAGCGGCACGCTCCGCATCGGGAACCGGTTCGTGCCGGACGGCCGCTACCGCGAGGTCGCGTTCCTCTCCTTCGGGGACGCCGCGAGCTCGATGGCCCTCGCGGCGCTCCACGTCCTCGGCGACCGGCTCACCCAGGGGTTCATTGCGGGACCCGAGGCGGTGCCCCCGGAGCTTCCGTTCCACAGCGTCACGATCCAGCCGGGATGGGGGGGCGACCCGGCGGCCGCGCAAGCGATCGAGGCGGCGCGAGAGATCGCGGGAGGATTGAGCGAGCAGGACCTCCTGCTCGTCCTCCTGTCGCCCGGCGCCCTGCGCGCGCTTCTCCTCCCGCCGGCCCGCGTGCCCGCCGAGGAGTTCGGAACTTGGCTCGCCCGGGCGCACGAACAGGGCGCGACCGGACGCGAAGTCGGCCTCCTCGCCCGGGTACTCGGTGACGGCGCGGTGGGCGGTCGGCTCGCCGGGTGGGTCGCCCGCGCGGACGCGGCGACGTTCGTCGTCGACCGCGGTGACGGGCCGCGGGGGGTCGGCGGGGGGCCCATGCAGCCGATCGCTCCCGCGGAATCGGAGGAGGCTCGGGCGACCCTCCAACGGATCGGACTCGCGATCCCCGGTGGCCGGCCGTTGACGTCCGCGACGGCCCCCGCGGCGTTGCCGGCGCGCATCGCCCGGCCCACCCTGGTCGCCGAGCCGAGCGACGCGCTGCGGGCCGCCGCCGACGCGTTCTTCGACAAGGGTTGGACGAGCCGCCTCGCGTTCCTTGAGCTGCGGCACGACCCCGAGACGAGCGCGGACCAGTTCCTCGCCCGCGCGGAGGAGATCGTCCGGACCGAGGGGCTCGAAGCGTCGAGCCGGGCCCGGGGCGTTGCGGCGTTCTCGATGATGACGCTCGGACTGCCGGAAGGCATCGACGAAGGACCCGGGCTCGCCCGATTCCTCCTCCGGGTCCAGGACCGCCTGCGACGGCGCGAGATGAGCGTCGGGCTCTTCCGGACGGCCGGCGTGATCGGAAGCGGCGAATATCCGGCGGGGGGCGTCGTCGGTCCGCCGACCGCTTCCGGCGCGTCGTGGGCACGCGGCCGCGCCCGCGAGATACCGATGCGCGCCGGCATCACCGATGTCGGGCTGCTCGCGGTCGGTCTCTTCCCGGCTCCGGCGAGCCCGGCCCCGAGCAAGGGCTGAGGGGGTCTCAGCCGAGCAGCGAATCGAGCGACGCGTCGAAGACGTCGGGCTTCGAGAGATTGATCACGTGGTCCCCGCCGGGGACGGCGACGTAGCGCGCGCCGGGGATCGACTTGCCGATCCAACGGCCGATGTGGTTCATCGTCGGCTCGTCGCGGTCGCCCTGGAGCACGACCGTGCGCACGTGGAGCGAGCCGATCCGCTGGACGGCCGGCGGCTTCGAGGGGGTGTTGAAGTTCGCGCTCGCGTCGGTGAAGATCTCCTGGGCGTTGTCGCGGATCATCTCCCGCGCGAGCTCTCGGTTCGCGCCGGTCTGCGCCGAGCACCAGTACTCGAGCATCCGGTCCTTCGCTTCGTCCTTCCGGCCCGCCGTCCACGCGTCGAAGATGTCCTTCATGCGCGCTCCGTCGCGCTCGTAGTCGGCGTTGCCCTCGGGGGCGAGGTCGCTGTCGAACCCCGAGATGCCCGAAGCGACGAGGAGGAGGCCGCGGACGAGGTCGGGGTGATCGAGCGCGAGATCGATCGCGATCCGGCCGCCGTTCGAATTCCCCACGACGATCGCCGGCTCCTTACCCACGCTCTGGATCAGCAGGGCGAGGTCCTCCACATCCGAGTAGGCGGCCGTTGCGGGAGGCGCCCGGCCGAAGCCGCGCCGGTCGTACCGCACCACCGTCGCCCGCGGGGAGAACTTTTCGAACTCGCGGTGCCACTGACGCAGGTCGCAGATCGCGGCCGCGACGAAGACGACCGGGGGCCCGGATCCCGCGATCTCGTAGGGCAGCTTTCCGCCCGGGACTTCGAGCCAGCCCGAACGCGGCGCAGACATGTACCGCCGAGCCGGTTCCGTGGGATAACGGTTTAGGAAACCGCGGGACGGCGGCCTACTTTGACGGTTTCTCGGGCGGCTTCGACTCGGATTCGAAGTGCCGCTTGAGCGCCATGTACTCGGCGAAGGTGATGTCCCGTTTCGCGCGGACGGCGCCCGCCTGGCGCAGCGAGGTGATCTGGTACCGCTCGAGGAGCTCGGGGACCGGGCGGATCGGCTCGCTCGAGCGCTCGGCGACGATCGGGACCGCCGCGATGGGTGCGTCGGCGAGGGGCACGCTGGGACGCGCGGCCGTCGGCTCGGCGGGCTCCTTCGGACGCAGCGTGAGGTACTCGGCGAGACGCCGGTGCTCGCCCGGCGTGATCTCGCCATCGGCGAGGAGCAGGTCGACCAGCTCGCGTTGGCGTGGTCGATACGTCTCGACGAGCTCTGTCAGCTCCCGGTCGCCCCGGGCGACCGGTGTGGCCGCGATCGGCGGCCCGACGAGCGCCTCGATGTCGGAGCGGAGCACCTCGAGCGCAGCGGCGAGCTCCCCGTGCGTCGGGCTCGACGCGTCGTCGGAGAGCTCGAAGCGCGCGGTGAGCCGCACGGTTCCGCTCGCGGAGGCCTCCGGGCCGAGCGGTCGCTCGACCGATATCTCGATCTCTCGCCGGCGCGCGGGCACGCGGCCCGACGACCAGGGGCAAAGAAAACGTACGCCGGCCCGGACCCCCGACGAACGGAGCCCCGGACCGTCTCCGATTACATGTTTTCACCTACTTCCTAACAGTAACTATAAAAGCGGCTGCGTGCTAGTAGCCGGCAAGGTGCGGACGATGGACACGGATCGCGCTCGAAAGGTTTCGGGCGCCATGGCCCCGGGCGAGGACGCGTGCGACTCGCGCGAAGGGCGGGGACTCTGCCCCGTGCTCGCGGCGATCGGTGTCATCGGCACCGAGTGGCGGCTCGCGATCGTCCATCGGCTCCTCGAGGGTCCCCAGCGGTTCAGTGAGATCCTCAAGTCGAACCCCCGCCTCAACGCGAAGACGCTGAGCGCGACCCTCAAGTTCCTCGAGGGGCAGGGGGTCGTGCAGCGCACGGTCGTCAGCACGCGACCCTTCTCCGTCGTCTATTCGCTGACCGAGATGGGACTCGGCCTCGCTCCGGCGGCCCGGGAGCTGCGGGCGTGGGGCGAGCGCTGGCTGCTCCCGCGGAACGCGGCGGCGAACCGCGCCGGCGCGGCCGCGCGCAAGCCACCCGCGATCCAGGGCGAACTTCCTCGGGTCGTCATCGCCGAGCACGACACTCGGCACGGCCGCTAGGGTCGGGGAGCGCGCGGACGGGGCGCCTCCCGTCGGAGTGATTTCGGTAGACCTTTACCCCCGAGCGGCTTGCTCCGTCTCCGCTGCGGAGGTACGGAAGGGTCGTGGCGCACTCGATCGTCGGCCGCGTCATCGATGCGCAGCAGCGGCCGGTCCCCGGTATCAAGCTCCAGGCGATCCCCAAGGGCGACCTCACGGGGCCTCCTCCGGTGCTCGGTGAAGCGGTGAGCGACGGCGGGGGACGCTTCTCGTTCCCGATCGAGGAGGCATCGTTGGCGAGCCGACTCGCCCACCTGGGGCGGAACCCGCCCGTTCGGCTGAGGGTCCTCGACGCCAGCGGCCAGGAGATCTTCACGACCCGGGCGCATCCGATCGACTGGCAGCTCGAGTTCCGCATCTATCTCGGTGGGGGGTCGAAGGTCCCCGACGCACCGAACCTCTACGCGAAGGGGATCCGTCGCATGATCGCGGACAGCCGCGATGCCGGCCTCGGTTCGAGCGCGATCAAAACGTTCGAGGGGAAGGACACCGAGCCGGCGGAGGGCGGGTGGAAGAAGTCGCTCGGCGTCGTCCAGCACACGCTCCAGGGCGCCGAGATCGACGATTCGGCCGACATGATGTTCGCGGTCCTCGACGGCCTCATGCTGAACACGGTCGAATCCACGCCCGTGAAGATCATGGGCTACGACGGGGCCCAGGTCCCCCGCCACGCCTGGGCCGCTCCCGACAACCAAGCGATCATCTGGCCGCGGAAGGAGCCGTTCAAATGGGACTGATCCGCGGCATCGAGGAGATGCCTCCGCGCAAAGAACGGTACGAGGTCCTGACGGACGACGTCGTCGAGACCGCCGATGTCTGCGTGATCGGCTCCGGGGCCGGCGGCGCCGTCGCGGCCCACGCGCTCGCGAAGGCGGGCAAGTCGGTCGTGCTCCTCGAGCGCGGCGGGTACTACGAGGGGCGCGACATGAACCAGCGGGACATGGACATGGTCCCGCTGCTCTGGAAGGACGGCGGGATGAACTTCGACGACGCGCTCACGATCGCGATCGCCCAGGGCGCGTGCCTCGGCGGCTCGACGGTGATCAACGACGCCGTCTGCTTCGACCCGCCCGAACGCGTCCGCGCCGAGTGGCGCGCGCTCGGTGTCAACTTTTCCGACGAGGAGTGGGCCGAGCACCTCGCCCGGGTCCGGTCGATGATCCATGTCGGCCGCGTCACCGAGGAGGAGCTCAACCGGAACAACCGGATGCTCCGCGCCGGGGCGAAGCGTCTCGGGCTCCGCGATCACTGGGAGAACGAGCGCAACTGCGTCAACTGCATGCAGTGCGGGTTCTGCCACAACGGATGCCATTACGACACCAAGCAGAACATGCTCGTCACCTACCTCCACGACGCCCTGGCGGGCCCCGGGGACCTGCGGATCTACTGCAGTTGCCAAGCGGAACAGCTCCTCACCGGGGGCGGCCGGGTCGAGGGCGTCGAGGGGCGCTTCCTCGACGCGGACGGCCACGAGCGCTTCCGCATCCGGGTCAACGCGCGGGCGGTCGTCGTGAGCGCGGGCGCGATCGCGTCGTCGTTCCTGCTCCTGCGCAACCGGATCGCCTCGGCGACCGCCGGCCGGGGCGTGGTGCTGCACCCGTCGGTTCTGATGGTCGGGCTGTTCCCGTACGAGATCAAGCCGAACCAGGGGATCCCGATGGCCTACTCCGTCCACGACTTCGGCGTCAATCGTCGCCAGGAGATCTCCCGGACCGAGTACGGCTGCGCCGACGGCGAGTTCATGATCGAGAGCATCGCGCTCCCGCTCCTCGAGTTCTCGATGGGGATGCCGGGAGGCCCGCTGAAGCACCACGAATTCCTCGCGAAGTTCAACCACCTCGCGATCGCCGGCATGATGGCCCGCGACCAGTCGCGGGGCCGGGTCTCGATCGCGTCCGATGATCGCCAGAGCTTCGTCTACGAGGTCGGGCCGGCGGATCGCAAGAGCCTCGCGAAGGCCTCCGAGATCGTCGGGAAGATGTGGTTCGCGCTCGGCGCCGAGCGCCTCGCGACGCGGCATCCCGCGGTGCCGTTCGTCAACCGCCCCGAGGACCTCCCGGTGCTGACGGACGCGATCCTGAACCACGCCGACCGGATGAAGCTCGCCGCGGCGCACCCGCAGTCGGGCAACGCGATCGGTGCCGATCCCGCGCGCTCGACGGTCGACGGGGACTGCCGGGTCCACGGGCTCTCGAACCTCGTCGTCGCCGACGCGAGCGTCTTCCCCAACGCGGTCGGCGTGAACCCGCAGGTGACGGTCATGGTCGTCGCCTCGATCGCCGCGGCGCGGATGGTCCGCGACTGGGACGCGCGCTACGCGGCCCAGCCGGTGAGCGCGTCCACCGGCCGCACGGGGACGCTCGACGCGCCGATGCACTTCGGCCGCGAGGCCCTCGCCCGGGCGATCGAGACCGCGCCGCACGCCCGCGCGATCTCCGCGCTCCTCACGGCCGATAACGGGACGCCGACGGCGCCGAGCTGGTCGATCGATCCCGCGACGCTCGAGATCACGAACGACGCGACCTGGCACGGCTTCTTCGCGAGGGACGAGAAGCTCCCCCCCGAAACCTCCCCGCTCGGCGCGGGTTTCTTCCACCGCTTCCACGCCGAGGGCGACAAGGTCCAGGGAACGTGCTACGCGGTCGGGGCGAAGGACCCGACGCCGATCGTGGCCGAGGAGCACGTCGCCCCGCTCGTGGGGAAGTGCCTCCTCGTCGAGTACCCAGAAGCGCCCCATCGCAAGTTCACCGAGGTCCTCAAGGTGATCGACGACCGGAGGATCCTCGGGCGTCTCTTCGAGGGGCGGCCGGACGGCGGTCGCCGCGTCTTCGATTTCGTCCTCGCGCGGCGCTACCCGTTCGAGTTCCTGACCGCCGAGGACCACGAGCGGTTGTTCGAGAGGACCTCGGCGCCCGACCGCGCCACCCTGCCGGGCGTGTGGGAAGGCTACCTCGCGGGCGACGGAGGACGAAGCGCCGTGCTCTTCCACTACCGCTACCGGGGGGACGGCAAGAATCTCCTCAACGACTTCCGGCTCGGAAAGAAGGTCCACGGATCCGCGGCGGTCGCGACCGACGAGCGTGGTACGGGCACGCGACCCGCCGCGATCGGGTTCTGGGACGAACTCCGCGCGGTCAACGCCGACTGGATGATCGGAAAGCTCCACGCCCCGAAGGACCAGCTCAAGGAGTGGGTACCCTCGGAGGGCGAGTGGGCGACCCACGGCGCGGACGTCGACACCGTACGCATCGTCCTCCACCGCATCGCGGACCCTCCCGCCGTCAAGGACTGAGCTCGCGCCCCGTCGGCGAAACGCTCCGCGGGAGGGCGTTCCAGCCCCCCTCGGTCGCCCCTCAAATACGCCGGGAACGGATTCTCTCTCGCAACCACCCCCGGAAAGGTCCTTCCACATCGCCAGAAGGGGACGGCACCGCGTCCCAGGCGTGCGAAGGACCTTTCCAAAAACTTCGGTCCTTCCATCGTTCAGATTCCAGCGGGAGCGCTGGCGACCTACCTCACCGTGCGGATGCGTGGAGCACTCGAATGAACGGCCCCGCGTTTCCCCCACCGCCTCCCTCGGTCGCGAAGCTCCGGCCTCGCTCTCCGACGTTCGCGGAACCCGACGCGGCTCGCCCGGCATCCCCGGCCGCCCGGTGCTCTCGCCGATGCGGACCCTTCGTCCGCCACGGTCCCGAGCGCCCGTCCCCGGCCCTACCGTCTTGCGCGTGACGTCGTCTCCCCGGTAAGGGACCTCGGAGACCGCCCGCCGTGAGCGTACGCCCGGTCGGATCGACCGACGTCCGTCCGCGGATCGGTGTGCTCGCGCGCGCTCGACGTCTTCCCGGCCCATCGGCCGGCCCCCGACCGCCCGAGCCCCCGGTGATCCGGCCGATGGGGCGGGCCCTCGGTCGGCGGAGATCGCCACGCGCCTCGGACCCTTCCCTCCGCAGGCCCGGCGGCGGGAGGGAGGATTTGTGAACGAAGCTTGGAGACCCTCGAGGTCCTACCGAACCGCCCCCAACCCCTTCCCCGCCCACCCGTTCTTCCGCGACCTTCGGCCACCCTCCGGCCGATCGGCTCCGTACGCCTTCCGATCGCCGGGGCGTACCGACCCCGCGCTCGGCTCTACGTCGAACCCGACGGGACCCGGGTGTGGAGGGTCCGGCTCTGGGAAGTCGATCGTGCGGTCGTCCACTGGATCGACACCGAGACCCTGCGCGGATTCGCCCGGCGCAATCGGCTCCGCGCGCTCGAGGCCGAGTTGGACGCCCTGCTCGCCCACGCCGGAGCCCGGAGATGTCCGTGACCTCCCTCGGAACGGTCACGGTCCGCCCAGGGGGTCCCGAACCGGCGCGGGCCCGGTGGTACCGCGCGCTCGCGTACGCGCTCGGCGCGACCGCGGAGAGCGGGGCACTCTTCGAGGCGACCCTCGTCGATCCGATCCCGTTCGTCACGCTCCGACCGGGATCGCTGCTCTCGCTCGTGCGTGACGTCGATGGCCGATGTCCACTGGACGTTCTCGAGGAGGTGCCGAACAACGCCCGAGAGCCTCCGAGGGCGTGGACCCAATCGTGGCGGGCGCTCATCGCGCCGTTCCCCCGCACGCCGATCTCGGCCTATCGTTCGGAGCTGGGGCGGGAGTCCTTGGCCCCGGCGGGGGATCTCGCCGGGCCCGCTTGGCTGGCCGTGCAGACCCACTGGCTGCGGGGCTCGCGAGGCGAGATCTGGATCACGCGTCGGTTCCGTGGCGCGGCCCCCTCCACGTCGGCCCTCGAGCCGCTCTGGGAGCGGGTAGCGCCGCGACTTGCCGAGGAGTGGGCGTTCCGGACGGGTACGGCCGCCGCGGTGGCACCGGCGCCCCGTGGGATCCGCAGGGATTGGGCGACCGGCCGAGTCCGCTCGGTCCCCGACGAGGGCTGGTGGAAGAGCTCGATCGATACGGTGCCCGGAACGGCCGAGCTCCGCCTCGAACGAACCTTGCCGGCGCTCCTCGACCCGGGCGGCCATGCGGTCGTTTTCGGGGCCTCGGGCGCGGGCAAGACCACGTTCCTCGCCGACCAGGCCGCCCGCGCGATGCTCGCTGGTTCCGCCGTCGTCGTGGTCGATCTCCACGGCGACCTGGCTCCCGCGGTCGTGGCTCGTGTTCCGGCGGCTTTCCTAAGCCGGATCGTGAGCGTGGATGCCACCGACCGGCCGGTCCCGGGGATCGCGGCCCTTGCCACCCCGGGGGGACGGGACGATGCCGCCGCCGCCCATCTCGTGGCGGCGCTGAAACGCCTCAGCCCCGACGGACAGGACCTCTACTGGGGTTTCCGCCTGGAGCGGATCTTCGACTCGTTCGTGCGGCTCGCCCAGGAATCCGGCGGCACGCTACTGGATGTGTATGACCTTCTGACGGACGCGACGCGTCGGGACGCGGCCCGCCTCGGGACCTCCCGAACCGATCTCGCGCGCTTCCTGGACGAGATCGCCCCGATCGTCCGTCGCCAGCCGGAGTTTCTCTGGTCGGCCGCGACGCGACTCGCCAAGGTGGTGCTGGTGCCCGCGCTCGCCGAGCTGCTCGCTCCGGCGGACGGGGGACTCCCGGTGGAGGATCTCCTCGCGGCCGGGCGCTCGCTGCTCGTGCGCCTGCCGTTCGCGACCCTCGGGCCGGAGGCGTCGACGTTCGCGGGTTCGCTCGTGCTCGGTCGCATCTACCTCGGGCTCGCGGCGCGGCGGTCCACCCTTGCGCCCACCCCTCCGATCGTTGTGACGCTCGACGAGGCCCACGCGTTCTCGCCGCGCCTGGTGGCCGAGCTCCTCACCGAGAGTCGGAAGTTCGGGATCCGAGTCGTGCTCGCGACGCAGTTCCCGGAGCGGCTCGCGAGCGAGGTGCGCGCCTCCGCGGCGGGCGCACCGTCCGAGTTCGTCGCGTTTCGTGTGCCCCCCGCGCTCGCCGGCTCCGTCGGAGGTTGGATCGGCCTCCCGCGCGAGGAAGGGGAGCGATGGTTGCCCGAGCTACCGGTCGGACACGGTGTTCGCCGGGACCCCGCGACGGGGTCGATCGCAAGGTTCTGCGTCGAGCCATCGGCGTCGGTCGACGGGCCGGATCCGTGGCTCCCGCTCCTTCAGCGGACCCGCGAGGAGTTCTCGGTCGCGCCCGAGTGCTTCGCCGATCCCGGGCGGGACGATGACGCCCTCGAGCGGCTGCTCCTCGCCGTGATGGCCGCCGAGGAGGGGGGACGACCGGCCGACCCCGGGCAGGCGATCTTGGCGGCCCTGGACCTTCCCGGGCCACCTCTCGCACCCGAAAGGTTGGGCGACCCGTGGAACCGCCTCGTGCGGGAGCGCCTCGTCCGAGTGGAGGACGAAGGATGTCGTCTCACGGAGGCCGGTGCCCGTCGCCTCGGCGTGACCGCCGAGACGGGCGCCGTCTCGGAGAGCGGGGCGCACCGCGCCCTCCTGCTCGCGACGTTCCGACTCTTCGCCCGCCGGGGCTACCGTATCGAGATCGTGCGGCAGGGTCGATTCGACACGACCCTGCCCGACGGACGGTTCCGCCAGCTCGTGACGCGGCCGAATGCCCGACCCGAGGATCTCGCCGCAGAGATCGACCGAGTCCGCGACGGATGGGCCTGGAGATTCTTCCACGGCCGCGACGTCCACATCGAGGTCGAGGTGTCGGGCGCGCTCCGGGCGGAGCGGATCCGTCGTGGTTGGCGTAAGGCGTCGGAGCGGGGGGCCTTCGCGCTCTTCGTCGTCGGCGACGCCGCCCGCGCCCGTCGCGTTCGCAAGGTGTTGCGCGACCTTTCCCTTCGCCCCGATCGCGCCCAGGTCTGGACCCTGCGCACCGGTGTCCGCCCCGTCACGGCGGGCACCCCCTCCCTCTGACGAACCCGTAAGACCCGGCGCGGCGTCCTCGAGCCGTGCGCCTGTTCGTGGCGATCGAGGTCCCTACGGGCGAGCCGACCGCCGCCGCGGTCGGTTGGGGGCCGGCGGCCGAACATCTGACGCTGCGATTTCTGGGCGAGGTGCCGGCCGAACGGGTCCCCGACATCTCGTCGGCCCTCGCATCCGCGGCCGGGGCGAGCTCCGCGTTCCGTCTGGTCCTCGAAGGCGTGGGCGCCTTTCCCGACGCCCGACGTCCCCGGGTGGTCTGGGTGGGCGCCACCGAGGGCCGGCGCGAGGCGATCGAACTGGCGGAACGCGTGGCCGAGTCGCTCGCGCCGATCACCGGAGAGCGCCCTCGGGAGCCGTTCGTGCCGCATCTGACGCTGTTCCGCGTGCGCTCGCCCGCCGAGCGTCGGCGCGCCGAGGAGTTGCTCGAGGGA
>Ga0187781_10003225_pt1 | contig 12307 bp, 10 predicted proteins | sample 0715_SJ02_MP02_2_FD_132447 | JGI IMG/M metagenome (GOLD analysis project Ga0187781, IMG submission 132447) | Tropical peat soil microbial communities from peatlands in Department of Meta, Colombia - 0715_SJ02_MP02_20_MG | ecosystem: Environmental > Terrestrial > Soil > Wetlands > Peat | place...
GACTAGCGCGTTGGTTCTGTATGTTGCTTCGACCACGGGTTCGCTCGCCTGACTGCGGGTAGTCCAGCACCGCGTCCTCGTGATAGATGAGGTGCTCCGTTTCAAAATCGTTGGCGTCGGACGCCGCCCAATGCTGATCCAGTGCCGCGCGGATCTCTTCATCTCGCGCTGCAGGACACTGGTCCTTCTTTTGTGGATCGTTCATCTCGAGCCTCGGATTTGACAGGAAGCTACACTGACAGGATGCTGAAAAGCCCGTCACACGTGTCATCCTGAGCGCAGCGAAGGATCCCTGCAGTTCGCTCTCTTTCCTGGAATCGAGGAACTGCAGAGATCCTTCGTCGCCTTCGGCTCCTCAGGATGACAGTGCGACGTTTTTTTCAGCGTCCTGCTAAACTAAAACTTCGAACGAAACACTGTGGGATCATCCTTTCCCGAGCAGTTCTTTCGCTACTGAGACTACCCGCTCGGGCTCGAAGCCGAATTTTCTCTGGAGTTCCTTCAGCGGCGCCGAGGCCCCGAATGTCTTCATCCCGATGACGCGGCCGGCGTCGCCCACGTACTGCGTCCATCCGAAGGTGGAGGCCTGCTCGATGGCGACGCGCGCCTTCACGCTCGGTGGCAGCACGCTCTCACGATACTCCGGCGTCTGGTGCTCAAAGATTTCCCAGGACGGCATCGAAACCACGCGCGAGCGGATGCCCTCGGCGAGCAGCGTCTCATGAGCCTCGAGGGCAAGAACAACTTCACTGCCCGAGGCGATCAGGATCAGTTCCGGCTTCGAGCCGGGAGCGTCAGCCAGCACGTACGCGCCGCGCGATACGCCGGACGCCGGCGCATACTTGGTTCGATCGAAAGTCGGCAAAGGCTGGCGTGACAGCGCCAGCACCGCGGGTTCATGGCGCAGTTGGACGACGTAGCGGTAGGCCTCGACTACCTCGTTGGCATCGGCGGGCCGCAGTGTGACCAGCCCTGGAATAGCGCGCAAGGACGCCAGTTGTTCCACGGGCTGGTGGGTCGGGCCGTCTTCTCCATCGCCCATGGCGTCATGAGTGAAAACAAAGATGGTAGGCAGCTCCATGATGGCCGAGAGCCGAATGGCGGGCCGCTCGTAATCGCTGAAGATAAAGAAGGTCGCACCGTAGGGCCGCAGCTTGGAAAGGGAAAGGCCGTTCAAAATCGCTCCCATGGAGTGCTCCCGGATGCCGAAGTGCAGGTTCCTCCCGTTCGGCGTATCAGCCTGAAAATCTCCCGCACCCTCAAAGGTCAGCCGAGTCTTGTTGGATGGTGCCAGATCAGCCGAGCCTCCCAGAAACCAGGGAACATTCTGCGCGAGCGCGTTCAGCACCTTGTTCGAGGCATCGCGCCCGGCTATACCCTTCGAGTCTGCAGGGAAGACTGGCAAGTTGCGGTCCCACCCCGCAGGAAGTTCACGCCGTTCGATCTGGTCGATCTCGGCAGCGAGCTCGGGGTACTTGGTCCTATACCCAGCGAAGAGGTCTGTCCACCCCTGGCGGGCTTTTGCGCCGCGGACGCCGATGCCCGAGGCGAAATGCTCGTAGACGCCCCCGGGCACAAGGAACTTGGCGTTCTCGGGCCATCCGTAATTGCGCTTGGTAAGGCGGACCTCCTCCTCGCCGAGCGGTTCGCCGTGCGCTTCGGCGGTGTCGTGCTTGTGCGGCGAGCCGTAGCCGATATGGCTGTCGAGAATGATGAAGGTTGGCCGGCCCTTCGTCTTGCGGAAGACCCCCAGGGCGCGCTCGATGCGATCCGTATCGTTGGCGTCGCCGACACGCAGGACGTTCCACCCGTAACCCAGAAACCGGGTCGCGACATCCTCCGTGAAGGCGATGCGCGTGTTGCCTTCGATAGTAATATGATTGTTGTCGTAAACCCAGCAGAGATTGTCGAGGCCAAGATGGCCGGCCAGCGACGCTGCTTCGGAACCCACGCCTTCCATCAGGCAGCCGTCTCCGCAAACCGCATAGATGTTGTAATCGAAGATCTCGAAGCCAGGCCGGTTGTAGCGGGCCGCGAGCCACTTCTGGGCGATGCTCATTCCCACGCTGTTCGCGATACCCTGGCCGAGCGGGCCGGTGGTGGCCTCAACACCCGAGGTCCAGTGGTATTCGGGGTGCCCCGGAGCCTTGCTGTCGAGCTGGCGGAAGCGGCGGATATCCTCGAGGGTCACCGAGGGGTGCCCCAGTCTCTCGTAATCAGCATTCACCGCCTGCACATTGGTCAGGTGGAGCACCGACCAGAGCAGCATCGAGGCGTGACCATTCGAGAGCACAAACCGGTCACGGTTGGGCCAGATGGGGTCCTGCGGGTCGAAACGCATGACGCGGTTCCAGAGGGTGTAGGCCAGCGGCGCAAGCGCCATCGGCGCGCCGGGATGCCCGGATTTTGCCTGCTGGACAGCGTCTATGGAAAGCGTGCGAATGGTATTGATGCACAACTGATCGAGCTCGGTATCTGTCAGGGGTCGAGCGACTTGTGTCGTACTCATGATTTTCTCCTGTTCACCAGGACTGCGCAGCGTGGACCCATTCTTTAGGTCCGCGGTTCGTAAGGAATGGGCGACCGGAAAAGCCGCGGACCTCGAAAACAGGTCCGCGCTACTCGCTACTCGCTGTTGCCGGATCATCGTGGTTTGCGGCGTTCACAATCAGGTGCGCCACCGGGCTCGGGCTGGGTCGATCTATACCTTCCCCGACGCGGTGGCAGCACCACTTCTTTCGCCAAACAACTCGGCCTCAAGTGCCGCTACTTTCTCCAGTCGGCGCAGGTGGCGCGGCGCCTGGCTGAACTCGGCTGCCAGAAACGTCTCGATAAGATCCCAGGCCGAGAGCGGTCCGGTGGTGCGCGCTCCAACGCAGATGATGTTCATGTGATCGTCCTCGACACCCTGGCGGGCCGAAAAGTGGTCTTCTATGAGAGAGGCCCGCGCCCCGCGTGTCTTGTTCGCGCAGATCGCGGCCCCGACGCCGCTCCCACAGATGCCCACACCGCGTTCGACCGTTCCCGCTGCTACCGCGCGCGCCAACGGTGTGATGAAATCCGGATAATCATCGCCCGTGTTCAGTTCGTGCGCTCCGAAATCGACGACTTCGTGACCCGCGGCACGGAGACGCGCGGCCACCTCCTCTTTCAAACCAAACCCCCCGTGATCCGTTGCGATACCTACCCGCATGTCATCCTCCTCGCTTGTGTTCAGCGGCTAGCCTTCCTGCTGCAGCACGATCGGCTAGCAGTACAGCCTGCTCGCGCTCGATCCGTCCGGCGGGAATTGAGAGATCGCCGTCCCCCAGGCGCCGGAGCATTTCTGTTTTGTCACTCCCGGTCACAACCCAAAGTACCTGCCGGGCGCGGTTGAGCGCGGGGTATGTCAATGTCATCCGGCGCCTGCCCTGGTAGACTCCGGTCGGTGCCACGTCTCGGTCGGTCACGTCGAGTACCGCGTCGCCAGGCACCAGCGAGGCGGTGTGGCCGTCGGGACCGAGACCGAGGTGGACGAGGTCGAGTACCGGCGGCGACCCGGCGATCTCCCGGAGCGTCAGGGCGTACCGCGCGGCGGCGGCTTCCAGGTCAGCCGCGTCCACCGGCATGGCATGGATCTGCTCTACGCGCAGAGGAGCATGCTGAAGCAAACTCTCACGCAAGTGGGTAAGGTTACGATCCGGGTGCCCATCGGGGGCCACTCGCTCGTCGACCTGATACACATGCACGCCATTCCAAGGGACCTCTTGGTCTGCTAGCGCTCGCAGCATCACCCAGGGAGTGTGGCCACCACTGACAGCGAAAAGGAACTGGGCGCGGGCAGCAACGGCCATCCGAGCGGCCTCTGCTATTGCCGCTGCCGCCGCTTGCGCGACGGAACCGGCGTCCTCTAATACTTCGAGCTTCATGTCGTCTCCAGTTCGGACCGGTCTGCTTAGCCACGGCTCGGAGGCGCCGCGGTGGCACAGGCACTCTTGCCTGTGCTTGCTTTTATGCAGCACAGCCAGGAGTGGCTGTGCTACTTGGCGGCAGAGCGGGTCACAAATGCCCTAGGCAAAATGTCCGTTCCCTAGCCCGCCTGGGCTGCAACGCGGAAATCTTCTGCGTCCGTCGCGGTCGGGTTATGCCAGCCCCCGGGCGGCAACACTTTCTGGTCGACCTCGCTCGGCCCCCAGGCGCCTTTCTCGTATCCGTAGACTGGAGTGCCGGCCTTCAGCACCGCATCGACAATACGCCAAGCTTCTTCCACGTAATCCTCGCGGGCGAACAGCGTGGCGTCTCCCGCCATGGCGTCGCCCAGCACGCGCTCGTACGCCTCCATCTCTTCCGGCCGGGGATGACGACTTGCCACCATCTCGACATTCTCCGCCTGCATCTCCCCTGTTGGCGCCATGACGGTTGTGCCCACGGCTATCGTCATCTCGGGGCTAATCCGGAACCGGAGATGGTTCTGAGATAGGCGCGAGTCCCGGAAGACGGTGGGAGGCCTTCGAAACCGGGCGAGGACCTCCGTGGAGGTTACGGGCAAGTTCTTTCCGGCGCGGATGTAGAACGGTATCCCCCTCCAACGCCAGGAATCGACCTCGAGTCGGAGAGCGGCGAACGTCTCCACTTTCGAGCCGGCAGCTACTCCTTTTTCCTGGAGATAACCACGGAACTGGCCTCGCACCACGTCACTCGCGTCAATCGAAGGAATCGCCTTCAGCACTTTCACCTTCTCATCGCGGATGGTTTCACTGTCGGTGCGGACCGGCGGCTCCATCGCGAGATTGGAGAGGATTTGGAAAAGATGATTTTGGATCACGTCGCGAATCGTACCGGTCTGATCGTAGAAGGCGCCTCGTCCTTGGACCCCGAAGTCTTCTGCCATCGTGAGCTGAATGCTTTCGACGTAGTTTCGGTTCCAGAACGGCTCCATGAATGCGTTGGCGAACCGGAAAACCACCACGTTGTTTACCGGCTGCTTGCCGAGGTAGTGGTCGATGCGGAAGATCGCAGATTCGGGAAAGACCGCGTGCAGGATTCGGTTGAGCTCCTGCGCTGAAGCCAGGTCATGGCCGAAGGGCTTTTCGACGATGACGCGGGCCTCCGTGCATTGCTTTTCAGAGGCGCAGCCCGACTTTGCCAACTGCTCGACCACGGTTTCGAAGAGCGCGGGTGGAATAGCCAGGTAATGCGCCGGCCGTGCCGCAGAGCCGAGCGCTTTCCGGAGCGCCTGAAAAGTGGTGGGATCAGCGTAATCGCCGTCGACATAACGAAGCAGGCTGCCCAGCTTGTTGAAAGCCGCCGCGTCGACCCCGCCGTGCTTCTCCAGGCTGTCGTGCGCCCGCGCCCGAAGCTGTTCGAGATTCCAACCCGCCTTGGCCACGCCGACCACCGGCACGTTGAGGTGACCGCGTTTGATCATCGCTTGCAGCGCGGGAAAGATCTTTTTATAGGCCAGGTCGCCTGTGGCGCCGAAGAAGACAAGGGCGTCAGAATGTGAGTCGCTCATTGCACTCTCCTTTTTTCAGGTGTTTACTTGGCGGCTGCTTTTTCCAGGTGTCCTCCGAAGCCGTAGCGCATCGCCGAGAGGAGCTTGTCCTGATAATCCGCCTCACCGCGCGAGGTGAAGCGCTGGTAAAGCGCGGCCGACAGAACGGGCACCGGCACCGCCTCGTCAATGGCGGCCTTAATGGTCCAACGGCCCTCGCCCGAGTCGGAGACCCGACCGGCGAATTCCGAGAGCGCGGGGTCCCGGACCAAGGCGCCCGCGGTCAGGTCCAGCAGCCAGGAGGCGATCACGCTACCGCGCCGCCACACCTCGGAGATGTCACGCAGATTGAGGTCGTATTGGTAATGCTCGGGTTCTCGTAGCGGCGTCGTCTCGGCGTCGATCACATTCTGCTTCTTCCCCACGTTGGCATCGCGCAAGATGCCCAGGCCCTCAGCGTAGGCCGCCATGAGGCCGTACTCGATACCGTTGTGGACCATCTTGACAAAGTGGCCGGCGCCGTTGGGGCCGCAGCGGAGGTAACCTTGTTCGGCAGTGCCGTCGAATTTCTCCCGGCCCGGCGTGCGCGGTATGTCACCCGCGCCCGGAGCGAGCGTCGAGAAAATTGGATCGAGGTGTTTGACCACTTTCTCCTCGCCTCCAATCATCATGCAGTAACCTCGCTCCAAGCCCCAGACGCCCCCGCTTGTCCCCACGTCGACGTAGTGGATGCGCTTCGCCGCCAGTTCATTTGCGCGCCGGATGTCATCCACGTAATAGGAGTTGCCACCGTCGATGAGGATGTCTTCTGCCTCAAGGTGGGGCAGCAGGTCGCCGATGGACTGGTCCACGACAGCCGCCGGGACCATCAGCCAGACCGCCCGCGGCTTCTCCATCTTCTTCACGAGGTCTTGGAGGGAGGAGCTTCCTACCGCCTTCTCCTGGACCAACTCGCTCACCGCTTTCGGCGACCTGTCAAAAACTACGCAGGCGTGCCCTCCCTTGAGGAGCCGCCGTACCATGTTCGCGCCCATCCTACCCAAACCCACCATTCCCAGTTGCATAAGTCACTCCTTTCGAGAGGTCATCTCTCGACTCTTTGAGGTTCGTTCTCCAACCGCCTGACGCTGGCTCGCAACCGGTTCATGGCTGCAGCCACCTCTTCGCCCTCATTAAAAATCGCTGTTCCGGCCACCAGAACGTTGGCTCCCGCGGCAACTGCCAACGGAGCGGTCTCTCGATCGATGCCTCCGTCCACCTCCACATCACATTGAGACGCAATCCGCTCGATAAGCCGACGAACGTGACTGACCTTCTTGAGAGTCGTCGGGATGAAATGCTGATGCCCAAAGCCGGGATCAACGGTCATGATTAACACCTGCTCGACATCCTGAACGATATCCTCGAGCACCGCGGCGGGAGTCGCGGGGTTGATGACTACGCCAGCCCGTTTGCCCAGAGCCTTGATGCGTTGAATCGTGCGGTGCAAATTGTTGTTGCCTTCCCAGTGAACGAGAAACGAATCCGAACCGGCCTCGACGAACTCATCTAAGAAAAGGTCCGGGTTCGAGATCATGAGGTGAATCTCCAGGGGCAGGCGTGTCACCCGGCGGAGGGATTGCACGATCGGCGCCCCCATGGAAAGGTTGGGCACGAAGTGCCCGTCCATCACGTCCACGTGGATGCGGTCAGCCCCGGCCTGCTCTGCCTGCGCCACCTGCTCGCCCAAGCGGGCAAAGTCCGCTGCAAGAATCGAAGGAGCGAGTTTCACAGCAGCGTCGTCCATATGCCAAGTTCCTCGTGGTTACGATTCTCGTGCCGTTTGCGTGAAGCGGGGCGAACCAACCGATGCCTCTCGAGTACTCCCGTCATCGCCTGCCTTCGTGCTGGATGCCTCATAGATACTCTGAATGGCTGCATCCAGCAGGGCGTTGAACTCGGCAGGGGATTGCTGGGCCGTCAACCCCTCCACCAGCGCCCGCGAAAAGCTCGCCACAACCCCGTGATTCCTCCGCAGGCGCCTGTTGCCTTCTTCCCGTGTATATCCGCCCGACAGCGCCAATACCCTTACGACCTTGGGATGCCTGACACACTCGTCGTAGAAATCGTCTTGCTCCGGCAGCGTGAGCTTGAGAAAGACCATTTGAGCCGCCGGCAGGACGTTAAGCTTCTCGAGGAGAGCCGCCTTCAGCAGCGCTTCGGCCTTGGCTTTTTCCGGGCAGTGAATATCCACTTCCGGTTCGATGATCGGTATGAGGTCCGCGGCAATAATCTGCTCCGCCGCATCGAACTGCTGGCTCACAATGTTCTTGATACCCGCCGAATCGGCTTGGTTGATGACCGACCGCATTTTGGTTCCGAATATGCGATTTGCTTTGGCCTTGGCCAGCAGCGCGGAAAGGCCGGGCATCGGCTTCATCAGGTGGACACCGTTCTGCTCCGCTGCCAGGCCCTTGTCCACTTTCAGAAACGGCACGACCTGTTTCACATTCCACAGATAGTCTGCGCTCGGCTGACCCTCGATGGCCCTGTCCATGGTGTTCTCGAACAGGATGGCGCCGAGAATTCGCTCGCCGGTGAAGCTGGGGCTCGTGATGATGCGGGTGCGCATCTGGTGCACGATCGCAAACATCTCTTCCTCATTGGACCATGCGCCTTCCTTGATTCCGTAAGAAGCCAGCGCCTTGGGCGTGCTGCCGCCGCTTTGATCCAAGGCCGCGACAAAACCGGGATGTGTCTTCATTTTCTCAAGTTGCTGCGTAAAGCTGCTCATCATGCCTCCTTGAGTTTTCGGTAGCGCTGGATCAGGTTGTTGGTTGAACTATCATGGCCCAGCGGGGGCACTGCCTGGCTCTCGAGTTCCGGGATGATGCGCTGGGCGAGCACCTTCCCCAGTTCCACGCCCCACTGATCGAACGAGTTGATCTGCCAAATGGCGCCTTGAGTGAACACGATGTGCTCGTAAAGAGCCACCAGCTTGCCGAGAGTCTCCGGTGTGAGCCGATCGGCAAGAATTGTGTTCGACGGCCGGTTGCCCTCGAAGACGCGGTGGGGTACGAGCCAATCCGGGCTGCCCTCGGCCTTGACTTGCTCCGGCGTATTCCCGAAGGCCAGAGCCTCACTCTGGGCAAAAACGTTCGCGAGCAGCATGTCATGATGGCGGCCGAGTGGATTGAGCGCCTTGCCGAACGCGATGAAGTCACAAGGGATAAGCCTCGTGCCTTGATGGATCAACTGGTAGAAAGAATGTTGGCCGTTGGTTCCCGGTTCACCCCAATAAATCGGGCCGGTTGCATAGTCGACTTCCGCTCCCTCGAGCGTGACGTGTTTGCCGTTGCTCTCCATCGTCAACTGCTGCAGGTAGGCTGGGAATCGCTTCAGGTACTGCTCATAGGGCAGTACGGCAACTGTTTGGGCGCCGAAGAAATCGTTGTACCAAATGCCCAGGAGTCCCAGGAGGACCGGCAGGTTGCGGTCGAAGGGCGCGGTGCGAAAATGCTCGTCGATCTGGTGAAAGCCGTCCAGCATGGCCCTGAAATTATCCGGGCCGATGGCCAGCATCGTCGAAAGGCCAATGGCCGAGTCCATGGAGTAGCGCCCGCCCACCCAGTCCCAAAACCCGAACATGTTAGCGGTGTCGATACCGAACTTCGCTACTTCCGCCGCATTGGTTGAGACCGCTACAAAGTGCCTGGCGACTGACTTCTCGTCTCCGCCGAGACCAGCGAGAGACCAATCACGAGCGGAATGAGCGTTGGTCATTGTTTCGAGCGTCGTGAAGGTTTTTGAAGAAACAATGAAAAGCGTCTCCGAAGGATCGAGATCCCGGGCCGCTTCGGCGAAGTCGGTGCCATCCACGTTGGAAACGAACCGGAACGTCATGGCACGCTCGCTATAATGCTTGAGCGCCTCGTAGGCCATCACCGGGCCCAGGTCGGAGCCGCCGATGCCAATGTTGATGACGTTGCGAATGCGCCTGCCGGTATGACCTTTCCATTCACCGTTGCGGACGCGGTTACAGAATTCCGCCATATTATCGAGGACGCCATGGACTTGCGGCACTACGTTTTCGCCGTCTACAACGATGGTGGTTCCTTTGGGGGCGCGCAGAGCTACATGCAGGACTGCTCGCTTTTCCGTAATGTTGATTTTCTCCCCTCGAAACATGGCGTCGATCCTCGCTCGAAGGTCCGACTCCTCGGCCAGGTTGACGAGAAGCTTGAGGGTCTTGTCGGTGATGCGATTCTTCGAGTAATCCAGGAATAGGCCGACAGCCTCGGCCGTCATCCGCTCACCGCGTTTGGGGTCGTCCTCGAAAAGGTTGCGCAGATGTAGTTGCCGCACCTGCTTATAGTGGGTTTGCAAGGCCTTCCAGGCCTTACGCCTTGTGAGCGGCACTGCGCCCTGGCGTTCGGTGGCTGTTGCTGTTTGTGTTGCCATTCTCGTGCTCCTTTCGTTTCCTGGTTTTCCGGGAGTCGGCTTTTCGAGAAGCGTGGTCACCCGCCTGCTCCCACAGTCGAAACCCTCCGAGAAGTGCATTGGCATTGTCGCCTGCTCGAGAACCCTTGGGCAACTCTTTCAGTTTCTTGACGTTGCCGCCTCCCAGGACCACGTCATCGGGCTCGAGGGCGGCGATCAGGCGGGCCACTGCATCCTCGACGAATTTTCGCCACTTCTTTTTCCCGTACTTCTCCAGACCGCGCAGGCCGACATAATCCTCGTAGGTGGACTTGCGGTAAGGAAGGTGGCCAAGTTCCATCGGCTCGATCACGCGATCCACAATCATGGCGGAGCCGAGACCGGTTCCCAAGCCGAGGAAAAGCATCTTCCCGCCCTTATAACTTCCCAATGCTTGCATGGCGGCATCGTTGATGAGCTTCACGGGGCGCTCGAACGCCTTGTCGAAAGAAAACCCAATCCACCCGGACGCGAGATTGTGCGGCTCTGCAATCGGCCGGTTGCGCAAAACCGGCCCTGGGTAGCCAATCGACACCACGTCGTGCTCCCAATCCGCAGTGAGCTTCTTCACTCCCGTGACCATGAGTTCGGGGGTCATGGCGGGGCCGGAAGCGAACTCCCGAGTTTCGGTTTGTCCGGTGGCCAGGACTTTGACATGCGTCCCGCCCACATCGATAGCCAGCACTTTCATATCGGATCCAGTTCGTTCATTTCAGCCTAAGAAACGCTTCTAACGGGTTCTGCAGCGCGCCGGAGTCGCAAGCAAGTCGCGCGGGCGTCTCGCCCGCGCTACAAAACCACTCAACTGGCTGCGGCCATTTTGAGCGCGCTGCTCTTAGACTTGATCACGGCCAAGAGTTCATTCCAGCTCTGGACGAAGGACTTGGCCCCTTCATCCTGAAGCTTGGCCGCCAGGCCGTCGACGTCGATTCCGGCTTTCGCGAACTGCGCCAGCACTTCCTCGCAGTCGCCGCCATCCGCCGGCAGGATCGTGCCCAATTCACCGTGATCGGCCAGAGCTTTCAAAGTTGCCTCCGGCATGGTGTTTACCGTGAAAGGCGCCGCGAGCGCCTTGATGTAAAGGACATCCGACGCCTTCGGGTCTTTGGTCCCGGTGCTGGCCCACAGAAGCCTCTGGGGACGCGCGCCGGCGTTGAAAACGCGCTGCCCCCGGGGGGAGCTTAATATCTCGCGGTATGCCTTGTACGTACGCTTGGCGATGGCGATGCCCAGTTCGTCGCGCAGCGAGTCGGGCACCTTGCCCATCACCGCGGAGTCCCAGCGGCTGATAAACACCGAGGCGACAGAGCCAACGCTGGGCTTCAGCCCCGCACCGATGCGCCGCTCGATGCCGCGCAGGAATGCCTCCGCCGTCGCCACGTAGTGCTCGCGGGAGAACAGCAGGGTGACGTTAATCGGGATGCCGGCAAAGATCGCCTCCTCGATGGCGGGCAGGCCTTCCTTGGTGCCAGGAATCTTGATGAACAAGTTAGGTCGCCCCGCGCGCTTGTGCAGTTCTTTGGCGGCGGCCAAAGTGCTTGCCGTGTCGTACGCCAGCAGGGGCGACACCTCGAGCGACACCCAACCGTCCACGCCCTCAGTCCGATCGTAGATTGGCCGAAACAGATCGGCCGCCCGGGTGATGTCCTCGAGCGCCAGCTCGAAGAAGAGTTCCTCGCCCGATCTGCCTTTAGCGATCTTCTCGCGAATTGCGGCGTCGTAAGCCGAGCTGTTTTTGATAGCGTGGTCGAATATCGTCGGATTCGAGGTAAGGCCGGTTACCGACAGCTCATCGATGTACTTATTCAGCGTGCCCGTGTTCAGCAGATCGCGCGTGATGTTGTCGAGCCAGAGACTTTGACCCAGATTGTGAAGCAGTTCGGTTGCTTTCATGATGTTGCCTCCATGGCAAATGGAATTTCACGTCGAGAAATCGCCAGCCGGTTTGAGGTTTTCGTCAAGTCACGGAGCCATTGAAATGCCGGAGGCGAAAGCATATCTTCCGAGACGCGCCAGCGCCAATTGCCGTCGGCGCGGCCGGGGATGTTCATTCGCGCCTCTCTCCCCAGATTCAGCAAGTCCTGCAATGGAGCCATCGCAAGCCCAGCGATCGAGGACCATGCCAAACTCATTAACGCCGGCGCAGCCTCGCTGCTCTCACCGACTGGCCGCTTAAGGTAATTTCGCACATTCCGTCGTTGGTCTTCAGGCAAATCCTCAAACCAGCCGCGAGTTGTGGGATTATCGTGGGTGCCGGTGTACACCACCGTGTTGGTGACGTAGTTCTCGGGAAGGTATGGGTTATCGGAATGGCCATCGAACGCGAACTGCAGGACCCGTGTCCCGGGCACGTGGAACTGATCGCGGAGTGCGCGC
>Ga0187781_10003226_pt1 | contig 12306 bp, 9 predicted proteins | sample 0715_SJ02_MP02_2_FD_132447 | JGI IMG/M metagenome (GOLD analysis project Ga0187781, IMG submission 132447) | Tropical peat soil microbial communities from peatlands in Department of Meta, Colombia - 0715_SJ02_MP02_20_MG | ecosystem: Environmental > Terrestrial > Soil > Wetlands > Peat | place...
CCGAATTGTCGGTTCTCGAACAGCCGGATTGCAATCCGATGACGGACGCTCTTCTCCCCCTGCACTGGCGCAGGGACCGTTTGGCGCAGGCCGCTGCGCTCCACAAACCTCGCCAGCCGATTTCGGAAATAGCCGCTCAGCAGCGGAGCGTTCGCCTCAAACCTTTTCTTTGAAATCGAAATCTCGGGCGGCAAAGAGCCTGCGAGGAAATCTTGGCTGAACTCTTCATACGCCAGCCATTCTTCGTCGCCCGCGTCCGGCGCGTAGCTGGGCAAATCGCAATCGTCGAGGCTGATTCCGGCTCCCAGCTCGCGCAAACGCGCGCAAGCCGCCTGGCGCGCCGCTGGATTGTGGGTAATTTCGTCGAGATCGAGGATGCAGTCGGCGTGCTGCGCGCAGTGAATCGTCGAAAGCAGGTAGAAGTCAAAGAACGGCGGATACAGCAGGTTTTCGTTCTTCTTCGCAAATGGACCGTAGCAATCGGCTTCCTCTTCCACCGTGCCGCGCACTTCACACGGAAAATCGAACCACGGCACGAGATTCCGGATCGGAGATTTGCTCCGGTTCTGCCCTAGGATTCGGCAAATGCCCGTCTGAAAATACCGCGCTTCAAAACTTTGAAACGATTTCCAGACGGCGAGCGGGTTCCTTAGGACCAGCACGTTGACCGACGGAAAATTCCGCGCCAGCCACCCGGCCCGCAAGAGCGATCGATTGAATTGAAACACCGGCCGTTGCCCGTGGCGTGACGCGTACTCGCATAGATTGCCGATGTAGCGGCGCAGCTCCTGGTCGGGCTCCGTTGGTTCGAGCGAGTAACGCTCGTAGCTCAGTGATTTGCGGAAATACGCGACGCCGCCGCCGGGCGTAAACGGATACTCCGCGAAATAGAAATCGCTCGTCGGGGGATGTCGCAGTGCCGCCATCGTGACGGCTCCGCAAACCGCCTCGACCGCTTCCCGCGGCTGACGCAAGCGCTCGTGCAGCGGCTCGTAGTAGGCGCGATAGTGCGGATCGTCGCGGAATTTCTTCCAGACGTACGTGCTCCCGGTCCGCCACATGGCGTGAATGAATATCGGACGGTCGAGCGACATTCTTAGGGCCTGCTAATTTCTCAGGACACTACCCCACCCGGCTTGAGCAATCGCTCCGCCACACCCTTCCTCGCGTCTGTAATGATCGGAAAGCGAGTTTCCTAAACCGCGCAGCGGATGCGGGCAGCGAAAGTCCGCAGATTACTTGGGGGGAACTCTGTAACGGCAGCGCCGAAAAGTTACTATTGCTTGATCATCTGGTTGCGAATCGCGTAATGAACCAGATCCGTGATCGAGTGGAGATCCAATTTGAGCATGATGTGCGCGCGATGGGTCTCAACCGTCTTGACGCTGATATCGAGGAGCGCCGCCGCCTCTTTGTTGCTTTTTCCCTCGGCTAGAAGCTGGATGATCTCACGTTCGCGGGGCGTCAAACGTTCCCGCGTCGTCGTATCTTCGTCCTCCAAGTCCAAATGGACTCGCCCAGCTTCGATCGCACGCCGTATCTTCGGCGAAAAATAGCGCTCATGCTTGTGGACTGCTTCCACGGCGGACAGCAAATTCTGATCCCCATCGTCCTTGAGGATGTAGCCGCGGGCGCCCGCCTCCAAAACCTGGCGCAGGAGCAGCTCCGATTCGTGCATGCTCAAGACAAGTACTTCCGTTTTGGGAGATACTTTCTGAATCCTGCGCGTCGCTTCGACGCCGTTCAGCTCGGACATGCTGATATCCATCACCGCCACGTCCGGCTTGAATCTCTTTGCCAGTTCGACAGCCTCGGTGCCGTTCGCAGCCTCCGCGCAAACGCGCCAGTCCTTGTGTGATTCGAGAACAGCACGGAGCCCCCGGCGCACAACGCTGTGGTCGTCAGCGATCAGGATTCGCAATGGCACTCTGCAGTTCCTTCTTCAGCGGGAGCACGCCTCGAACCGTGGTTCCCGTGGCGCCGGAGACGATCTCCAGGCTGCCGCCGAGCTGTCGCATCCGCTCCCTCATGCCGAGTATCCCGACGCCCAGCCTTTCGGCCTCACTTCTGGGCTCCCTCGAGCGTCGCCGAGCTCTCCAGTGGCCCTGATCGGCCACCTCGAGAATCAATTGGTGATCCTGCTGCACGATGCGGATCTTCGCCGTAGGACTCCCGGAGTGGCGTTGTACGTTCGAGAGAGCTTCTTGAACGATCCGGAACAGGGCCACCTCGGCTTCTTGTGGCAGACGTTCTGCTTGCGGCGCAATCTCGACTTCCACGTGGATGCCGCTGCGTTCGCTGAAGCCCGAGGCGAACTCCTCGATGGCCGATGCCAGGCCCAGCTCGTCCAGCACCGGCGGATGGAGAACGTACGAAAGCGAACGAATCTCCTTGGCGAAGTCGCTCATGATCTCGCGCGTTTCGGTGACCGCCCGCCGAGCCCGTTCCTCGAGCGGTCCGGCCGCCTGCTCCAGCAGCGTCAGATTCAGATTCACGGCGAGGACCCTCTGCGCGAAGCTGTCGTGCAGATCTCGCGCGATCCGGCGCCGCTCTTCATCCTGCAACTGCAGCAGACGTGACGAAAGCCGCCGCAGTTCCTCTTCCCTCTCCTTGCTCTCGGTGACTTCACGGAGGTTGCTGAGAACGCCGATGATCTCGCCCTTCGAGTTCCTTAGCGGGCAAAAGCGTGAGACAGCCCAGCCCGATTTGTTCGTGGCGGATGAGCGATAGCGGAACTCCGGCGTAAAGCACGTTTCACCTTGTAGCGCGCGGTTGAAAAATGTGTCGATGCCATGCGCGCGCAGAAAGGGAAACAGGTCCAATTGGTTTTTTCCGAGTACCTCTTCCGCGGACCGGCCTGTTATTTCTTCCATGAACGGATTCCACAGCAAGGTCCTGTGCTCGCGGTCGCACACGCTGATTCCTTCGCCCGTGTTCTCGATGACCTGCTTATTGAACTCGCTCGATTCCCGCAGCGCGGCTTCCATTTGTCTCCGTTCGGTAATGTCGCGCAGCATCGTCAGCGTCCCGATGACATTTCCGTCGCTATTGCGCAGCGGGCCCGCCGACACGGCGACCCAGCCGGACCGGCCCGTCGTCGAGACCTGAAACGGCAAATCCAATCCTGTGATGTACTCTCCGGCTAAAGCCCGTTCCGCGAGCCCCTCCATTCCGACTTCGCGAAGAGACGGAAAAAGCTCCAAGGCATTGCGCCCTATCGCCTCCTGTTTTTTGACGCCAGTGAGATTCTCGACAAACGCGTTCCACACCACAATCCGCAGCTCGTGATCGGCGACCACAACTCCTTCCTGCGCGCTGGAAAGAATCTGGTCGTTGAGGTCAATGGTGCGGCGAAGCTCCGCTTCCGCGAGCTTGCGTTCGCTGATGTCGCGAACCACCGAGAGAATCGCCGGCTCTCCGCGCAACTCAAATGCCGTAGCGCTGATCTCCACGGGCAGTTTCGCTCCGCTCTTCGTCCGGACCTGCCTTTCGTAAACAATCTGCCCCTTCTCGACGGCTTGTCGGATGAAGTAGTAGGGATCCGGCACCGGCGCATCCTGGAAATCGATCGGAGACAGCTTCAGAAGTTCCTCGCGCGAATACTCCAACATCCGGCATGCAACCGCATTTGCCTCCAAGAACTTCCCCGGCGCTCCCTCGCGGTTCACACGAAAGACAAACAAGCCGTCGTTCGCTTTTTCAAACAGCAGCCGGTACCGCTCCTCCCGCTCGTGCAGCGCGCGTTCCACGCGCACCTGCTCCGTGACATCCCGGACGACGGCGCTGACGCCGATGATCGATCCATCTTCGCTCTCCAGCGGGTAGTAATTGGAAATCTTGTCGTGCAATTGTCCTGGCGCGGCTGGCGGAATCCATTCCATTCCAACGTCGTAAATGGGCTGCCCGGATTCGAGCACCTGCCGATACAGCCGCTCAAGACCATCGGCGAAGGCGGGCATGATGTCGCGGACTCTTCGCCCGATGTGATCCGCGACCGTTCTGCCGTTCAGCTTCGCGAGATATTCGTTCACACGGACAAAGCGGAAATCACGATCGACCGAGTAGAATCCAACGGGTGCGTTCCGATAGATATTCCTGAGCTCGGCGAGATCCCACGCGGAAGATTCGAGGTGCGCCCCGGCCCCCGGGGCAGCATTCGGCAGTTTTTTTCGTGAAGGTGTCGCCATCTACTCGCCCCGGACCCTATTACATCCGATTCTGGCGACTAGAAAGCCCCTTCCGATGACACTAAGTATCCTCGCCATCACCTAGTCGAAAATTGATTAGAGCATTGCAAGATTCCCATGGCAAGGCGGTTCTTGTCGGCACGCCGCATTCTTGCTTAGCATGCCAAGCAAGATCCGCATGATCCGGCCCTCCACAAGCGGCCCCTCTAGGTGTATAGTTCCGGCCTAAAAGGAGCGTGGCATGTCACTCGGACCGGCTCCCGCGCAAGGCCTGAGGCTGCAGATCTCCCCATGGGAAAATGGACTTCTGGTCCGCTGCAACGGCAGGTTGACTGCCGAGCACACCGACTCGCTGAAGTCGCGCGTCCGCGGCCTGATTCCCACCACGAAGGGAATCATCCTCGATCTCCGCGAAGTCACGCGTCTGGATAGCGCGGGTCTGGGAGCGCTCGTCGGCCTCTACATCTCGGCTCGCAAAGCCAACTGCCAGTTCCTCCTCGCCAATTACAATCAATCCGTGAAAGACCTGCTCGGCCTCACCAACCTGCTCTCCGTGTTCGAAGACTGCGCGCGCTCTGGCGTCCGCATACCCTAGCCGCGCTCGCCCGCCAAACGTCATCCAAAGTTCGAATCCGTTCCATCCCGCCCCGAGCGTTGACACCGCGCCTCGCACCCGTATAATCGTTCTTCGCCCAGTCTTCGCGGGAACCTCGGTCGTTCGACTAGCATTTCGGCAACAGCTCGACACGGAAGCGGGTCATCAAGTTCATGTTCGCGCCAACCTACAACCTGGCCCTGGCCCTCGTGCAGGGAGGCGCACTCACGCACTACTGGCAGAAGCTCGTCGACCCCACCTTCCGCGGCCTCTACCAGCCCAACGCCTTCGACGTCGCCATCATGTTGCCGTACTTCTTCGTGATGGCGGTGCTCGCGTCGTACGGCATCCACCGCTATCATCTGGTCTACAATTTTTACAAGAACCGTAAGAATGTCCCCGGCCCGCCGCCCGCAATGTCCGCGTGGCCCAAAGTGACCGTCCAGCTCCCGATCTTCAACGAGCGCTACGTCATCGAGCGCCTCGTCGACGCCGCCGCGCAGTTCGATTACCCGCGCGAGCTTCTCGATATCCAGGTCCTCGACGATTCCACCGACGAGACCCGGCAGGTCGCGCGCGATTGCGTCGAGCGCCACCGGGCCCTCGGCGTCCCGATCACCTACATCCACCGCGACAATCGCGATGGCTTCAAAGCCGGCGCGCTGCAGGAAGGCCTGAAGGTCGCCTCCGGCGAATTCGTCGCCATTTTCGACGCCGATTTCATTCCGCCCGCCGACTTTCTGCGCCGCACCGTGCCGTACTTCACCGACCCGCACCTCGCGATGGTGCAGACGCGCTGGACCTACATCAACCGCAGCTACTCGAAGCTCACCGAAGTCGAAGCGATCCTGCTCGACGGCCATTTCGCCATCGAGCACTCGTCGCGCTACCGCAGCAACCTATTCTTTAATTTCAACGGCACCGCCGGTATCTGGCGCCGCGCCGCCATCGAAGACGCCGGCGGCTGGCAGCACGATACGCTCACCGAAGACACCGACCTCTCTTACCGCGCGCAGTTGCGCGGCTGGCGCTTCCTCTACCTGCCCGAGATCGAGTGCCCTTCCGAACTGCCTGTCGAGATGAACGCCTTCAAGTCGCAGCAGGCGCGCTGGGCCAAGGGCCTGATGCAGACGGCGAAAAAAGTTCTGCCGCGCGTACTGCGCAGCGACGCGCCCGCCGCCGTCAAAGCCGAGGCCGTGTTTCACCTCACCGCCAACATCAGCTACCCGCTGATGATTTTCCTTTCGATCATCCTGCTGCCCGCGATGATCGTGCGCTTCTATCAGGGATGGTTTCAGGTGCTGACGATCGACCTGCCGCTCTTCCTCGCGTCCACCTGCTCGGTGTCGTCCTTCTATCTCGCGGCCGAGCGTGCGTTTTATCCCAAGACGTGGAAGCGGACGTTCTGGTTTCTGCCGTTCGTGATGGCGCTCGGAGTGGGCATCGCGGTGCGCAACGCATTTGCCGTGATCGAAGCGATCATCGGCAAAAAATCCGAATTCGTGCGCACGCCGAAATACAAGGTCGAAGCCGGCGCGCAAGACCGCGACGCCCAAGATCGAAACGACTGGACCAAGAAGAGCTACCGCAAGAGCGCCGGCGTGATGCCCTGGATCGAAATCGGGCTCGGACTCTACTTCGCCGCCGCGGTCGCCTATTCGATTCAGATGGAAAACTACGCGACGGTTCCCTTCTTCATTCTGTTCGTCTGGGGCTACCTCTACACCGGAGTGATGTCCCTCGCGCAGCCGCAGATCGATCGCCTGACTACTCTGACGAAGGAAGGGTTCTCCTCGGTGAGCACTCGAACATCTACGGTTCTCGGCCTCAGCCGCAACGTCGCCCCCGACGCGCTCGTTCTCGCCCCCGCCGAAGGCAGCCTTGCTCCGCAGACTTTCGCCTCGACCGCTGAACCCGTACCAACAGCTGCTGCCCCCAAAGCCCGCGCCGCTTCTGCTGGGTCGTAAAGGTTTGAACGTAGCGCCGGCTTGCCCCGAGGGAATTCGAGGGGGTTCTTCTTCCCTGAGGAACGAAGGGTTTACCCTGAGCGGAGTCGAAGGGCAGCCCGGCAGCCTTTGCTTGTTTCCCTGTTGTCATTTCGCCGTTGGGTTGTCGGGTAGCCCGGCAGCCTTTCTCTTCGTAGGGGCACAGCAGACGGGGCTCCCGGGTCGACGCTTAGTCGAGCCCGGGCGATCAGTGAGGGATCTGCTTCTCTCCTCGTAGGGGCACAACATGTTGTGCCCGGCGAAATTCCTTGGCATCCGTTTAGCCATCCCCTCGCCAGTCCGGGGCGAGAAGATCTCATACTGGCCGCCTTGCCCGGTGCCCCATCCTCGTCGTGTGAGGGTGGGCGCCGTCGTACTCCTCGGGTCTACATACGTAGTTTCCACACTCGAAATCCCACGTGGCTCGCGCGATGATAGCCCTTGACTACAATATCCCAATACTAGGATAATGAAAATGGCGAGGTCGAAACGAGCGCCCGGCGAAAAGCCGCTCTTCTGGGTGGGCTCCTCAAAGCGAGACTTGCTGGCCTTCCGTGAGGACGTAAGAGACGCGCTCGGCGTCGCTCTCAGCGTCGCCCAGTTTGGCGGGAAGCATCCCAGGGCCAAACCGTGGAAGGGCGAGGGGCCGGGCGTGCTCGAAATTGTCGAAGACCATCGAGGTGATACGTACCGCGTCATCTACACCGTCAGATTCGAGGGCGCGATCTACGTCCTTCACGCTTTCCAGAAGAAGTCTCCGCGTGGCATCAAGACGCCGAGGACGGATATCGAGCTAGTCGCTCAGCGCCTTCGAGAAGCAACACGAGATTACGAGGTGCGATATGGCACGGCCAAGAAGTAAGTCCGAAATCATTCCGAGTTCCGGCAACATCTTCACTGACCTGCGTCTGCCGAACGCGGATGAAAAGCAGACCAAGGTGCGCCTGGCCGTTGCGATCAACCGGATTATTGCCAGTCAGCGACTCTCGCAGGTTGCAGCGGCGCGGCGCCTGAAAATCAATCAGCCCAAAATCTCCGCATTGGCCAACTATCGCCTCGATGGCTTCTCCGTCGAACGCCTGATGAATTTCCTCACGGCCTTGGACTGCGATGTCGAGATCTTCATCCGGCCCAAATCCCGCTCTACCCTGAGGAATGAAGGGTCCCGCAAGCGCGCCCGCATCCTCGTCACCGCTGCATGAATTAGATCGTCATTCTGAGCGAAGCGGCCGAACTGTTCTCATCGTCCCGCTCTTGCGGGACGTTCGGCCGCGCAGTCGAAGAATCCCTCTTTCTTTTCCGGGTGCCCCATCCTCGTTTCACGAGGATGGGTTCTTTCTACTCGATGGCGTCGCGCAATTTGTACAGCGCGACCAAATACGTGGCGGTGTTTTGCACCAGAAGGATAGGTGTCAACAGCAACGAAAAAAATCCCCAAGGCCCCAACAGAAGATTCTTTCCCTGGAACTCCCAAAATTTCCTGTGGATGCACGACTTGCAAAGCTCGCCGCTTATCGACCGCGTCCGGCGGGCCACCAACATCCCGATGTTTCTGTGGAACGTGACACTCTTCGTCGCGCGCATCTGCTGGCAGAGCTGGCAGCGTCCGATCGTGCCGAGTGATGCCGTAGCTGACATACCATCCATCCCTGCAGGCTATGCCCACCACGTCCTAACGATCAGCTCCCACAACCTACAACAACGAGAGACGCCCTGTCGACATCGCGGTCCGCTCAGAATCCCGCTTTACCCTGCTCGCCGTGAGATGCGAAGGGAGGAACAAAGGGTCGCGCAAGGGCGCCCGCATGCTCATCACCGCCGCATGGTCTCCGACAGAGGGTGCCGGATCAATCTTTGCTCCCGTAGCGCCCTTCTTGCCCTCACTTGATGAAGAAGGCGCCGGCTTCAAACGCAACTCTCTGATCGGAACTACCAATCGTTCGATCGAAATTCCTCCGGCAGTCAACTATTTGTAATAGTATCTCTATGTTTACGAGGTCTTGCGCGGCGCAAAGCGGCGCCCATGACAGTCGAAGGCGGCTCTAATGTCGAATATTCCGCGGTTTCCTCCGCAGACGTCGGGGACCGGATCTCCTCAGGAACGGATCTACAAGGCCCTTCAGGAACTTAAGAAACGCGGTGTGAAAGAGGACTACTGTCCACGGTGCGACACACACGACTGGACGGTGGACATTCTCGAGATTCCCGTCAAGTCGGCTATGTCGAAGGTGTTGTTTATGACCGTGGGACTTCCGACAGACTACTCACAGGCGGACTTCATTTCAGTCCTCACCATAGTCTGCAAGAACTGCGGCTATACGATGTTTCACACGTTGACAGCCCTGCAAAGCTCGGAAAAATAGGCGATGCGCGATTCTGAAGAACGCGAAGGTAAGCTAACCGACAACTACCAGGCCGGTGCGATCATAGGAAGGCGCCGACCCGACGAAGTTGCATTTCCTCTCCGGCAAGATGAATTCCTCATACTCTGTGATGGAACGAGCGGAAAAGAGCGAGCAGGGAGGGACCTTTATCTTGGTTTTTTTGTCGGCGCGCTAATCGGCCTCATTGGCTTGATCGCGAACATGGACTGGGCAAATCTTTGGGCGCACAAACAGTGGCTCCCTTTCACTTGCTTCTTAGTTCTCATAACGGTAGCGGCATCATCGCTTACGCTGTGCATTTCACGCTGGCGACGAATGAGCCAAGAGGACACGCCCGAGTCTCGACTTAAGAGAAAAATTCACGGCTTTTTCCGAGGTAGTGATTCTGCCGTAGACAAAACTGCGCCTGTAACAGAAGGACCGATTACACACGGCTCGCCCATTAAACTCGGGGAAATTTCGTTCCGGTATGTCCCCTCTGCTAGTCCTCTAACCAATGGATGGAGCCTAGTCGGCTCCAGCACCGCGCTGTCATGCCATTTCCTGGCATCTCTGAAACATGAGGGTGGCCTAACGATGCAAGCAGAGCCAAAGAACGCCATTGATTACAAGTTCGAAAACTACCAGAGGACCTGCAACCGACTCCGATTTACCGCAAAGCTGTCCGGCGAATCGCACGTATATGCCAAGATTCAGATCGCATCCAGCGACAACTCCTCACCTCCCCAAATCGGGTGGATCGCGTGCGACGTGGGCAACGGCGCCCCTATGAGCCGTCCTAGCAATGAGTGGGTGGTTTACCGCGCCCCCCAGGAAGGTGGATGGACGCTGTTCGATTTACAGCTTCCGGACGAGGTTGCACGCACTTTCGGCTTGGACGGAAGGCTGAAATTTGGCGAAATGCTCGGCATTAGGCTACGCGGCTCGCTGTCGATCTCCCCGATTGAATTACTTCGTGACGGCACGGACACGTAATCGCAAGCCGGGGTCCCTTTGCGCCACACCTACGTGCGTAGAGCCCAGGCCAGTCCACAGACCTAGTTTGACCTTTCCAACGTCTTTGTGTGCTAGCGTGAGTCGGGGCAGTTTCCTTACGCCCTAGAAAGGACGGTGCGCGCCATGGCGAATACAAGCGCTGCACGAATTAGTCGTGCCGCCACGCCTCCGCCGCCGTTCCCCAATCACAAATCACGACTCACGAGTCACGGACGCTCTACCCGTCAATACTGTCGAACAGAATCGGCGATCCGATCAGGATCGTCGTCCCGAGCGAACAGCGTGAGCCGAGGGACCTCTCCTCCTACCCGACAATCGTGTCGAATAGAAGTGTCTGCATCCCACTCAAAACTCAGCCCTTCCATTTTTCTACCCGTCACGGCTCCGACACTCACCTCACCACACGCGTCCATCACTTGCCCGCAACTCACGCAAACATCAATACTTGCGGCTTCCGCAAAGTTACTCGACAATGAAAAACAAGTAGAATTCGATGCAACCTACTGAAAACATTCGATCGACGCCTCGGCTACTCGACAATTTTTCGGGGGGTCTCAAACCGCCTTTTTCGCGCCGCGGCGTGTTGCTCCTTAGGAAGTCGGAGCTTCCCTGCCCTGCTCGCCCTGACGAAGGAAGGGAGCGAGGCCGAAGGGAGCTCCGACATAACCCACCGGCGCGCAGCACGTCCTTGGTGGAAGGTCAGGGCTTCAGCCCTGACAAAAAGAATCCGCGCGTAGCGCGACTCATTTGCGCAGATTTACCCGTTTACCCTGAGCATCGAAGGGCAGCATGTATTCGAGTTTTCACGGTGTTGCTGGCGCTCGCTTGCGTCTGCGGCGTGGCGCCGGCGGGCGCGCCGGACGGGCAGGCGCGGTTTCGTCAGCCGAATGCGGAGTATCAGGCGCGGCGCGAGAAGCTGCGCGCGATGGTCGACGGCCCGATCGTGATTTACGGCTTCACGGGACACGAGGACGCCTCCGAAGTCGCGCTCTTTTTTCAGGAGCAGAATTTCCACTACCTCACGGGCTTCAGCCAACCCGGAGCAGCGCTGCTGCTCGTGCCCGGCGCGCTGCTGACCCCGCCGTGCGAAGTGGAAGCTGCCGACTCCAGCCAAGGAAAGCGAGCTGACGTTCTTCACTGCTTTCCCGGCGAGATTCTTTTCTTGTCCCCGCGCGATTTGGCGCAGGAAAAGTGGGAGGGGCCGAAGGTCGGCCCCGACGATCCGGACGCCCGGCAGAGAACCGGATTTGCGCACATCGCGCCGATCGCGAATCTCAAGAGCGATCTCCAAACGCTCGCCAAGGTCTACAAGGATTTCTACACGATTCTGCCGCCAGAGCATGAAGAGGGCTATCCGCATCTGACCGAGTCAGTCGCCGCAATTCGCGCCATGATTCCGCACGCCAACCTCAAGGACATCACGCCGCAGCTCGCCGCAATGCGCCAGGTGAAGTCCGAGGGCGAAATCGCGCTGATTCAGAAAGCGATCGACGTCTCGATCGACGCGCATTTCGACGCGATGCGCACGATGCGTCCCGGCCTTTTCGAATATCAGACCGCCGCGCGCATGAAGGAAATCCACGAATGGGGAGGCTGCGCGCGCGAGGCGTACGCGCCGATTGTCGGCACGGGATTCAACGGGACGGTGCTGCACTACAGCGCGCTCGATAGCGAAATCAAGGACGGCGATCTCGTCGTGATCGACGTGGGCGGCGAATACGGAGGCTACGCCGCGGACATCACGCGCACGCTGCCCGCGAACGGCAAGTTCACGCCGCGCCAGCGCGAGATTTACGATCTCGTGCTCGGCGCGCAGAACGCGGCGCTCGCGGCGGTGAAGCCCGGCGCGACGATTCTCGGCGGCAAGAACAGTCTGCAGCAGATCGTCATCGATTATTTCAACGCGCACCCGGACAAACAGGGCAAGGTGCTGACGAAATACTATCCGCACGGAGTGAGCCATCATCTCGGGCTCGACGTGCACGATCCCGGCGACCGCTATCGCCCGCTCGAGCCGGGCATGGTGATTACGGTCGAGCCGGGGATTTACATTCCGGAAGAGAATCTCGGCGTGCGCATCGAGGACGACGTGCTCGTCACCAAGGACGGCTACAAGCTGCTGACCGCGCGCCTGCCCCGCTCCGCCGACGAAATCGAAA
>Ga0187781_10003227_pt1 | contig 12304 bp, 7 predicted proteins | sample 0715_SJ02_MP02_2_FD_132447 | JGI IMG/M metagenome (GOLD analysis project Ga0187781, IMG submission 132447) | Tropical peat soil microbial communities from peatlands in Department of Meta, Colombia - 0715_SJ02_MP02_20_MG | ecosystem: Environmental > Terrestrial > Soil > Wetlands > Peat | place...
GGAGCCGACCGGACCAAGCCAATGAGAGTGGGGTCTTACCCGGAAGAGGGGAGTTGTCCAAATCCGACGCCGACCCCAGCGGCTTGGCGAGAGCGGTCGTTCGACCCGCCAACCCTCACCAGCCCGTAACCCTGGCCATCATCGATCCTCTGTTGCCGGATCCCACGGCGCTGCGGGTCCGCGGAGCGGCCGACTGGGCGAGGGCACGACCGCGGTGGTCCGGCGCCTGGTGTGCCTGGCGCCGATGCTTCAGCCGAAAGCAGCTCGACCGACCGGCGGAAAGCATTACGAAGGTGAGGGGGCCAAGGCCGCGGGGGGCGAGGCGGGGCCCGGCAGGCTCGTCACCGCTGGAGCTTGGGATCCACCGGGACGAGGGTCATGTTCTCGGCGGTCATTTCCTCGGCGCGGCGGGCGTGACCAGGAAGCCGGGCGAGCTCCTCGGCGGTCATCACCGGGGGAGCCCACACCGACAGCATGACGACGCCCGCGCCGAGCACGGCGAGCGACGCGACGGCGCCGAACACGTACCCGGGGCCGGTGCTCAGCTGCTCACCGAAGAGCTCGATGCCCAGGGCGATGCTCGCGAGGGGATCGACGATGAGCAGGGCCGCCTGGGAGGCGGCCAGCGGCCCGACCGCATACGCGCCCTGCAAGAGCACCGTGCCCAGCACTCCCGTCCCGATCATGGCGTAGAGCGACCAGTGCATGAACAGCCCCGGCACGCCGCTGTGCGCCAGCACGTCCACAGTCTGCTTCACGAACGCGGCGTCCACGGACCACACGACGGCCGTGGCCGCCCCAAAGAGGGCCGCGCGACGGGCCGGCGAGCCGTAACGGCTGAGCAGGAGCAGCACCAGCACGATCAGGCCACGGGTGCCGACCCCCTCTATCCACTGTCCGGCGCTGGGGACATGAGTGCCCTCGGTGGGCGACGCCACGACGAGGAAGGCGGCGAGCCCCACACAGATCATGAGGGCGGCGGACCAGGTCCGCGCGGCGATGTCGTCGTGCAGGAGGACGACGCGCAGGCCCAGAGTGAAGATCAGCTCCAGCACGAGGACCGGCTGCACCACCGACAGCGGACCGAAGTACAGGCCGAGCGCCTGGAAGATGAACGTGCCGACGAGGAACAGGCCTCCGAGGAGCCAGGCCGGCTGACGCACGAGGTCGATCGCGGTCCGCCAGAGCGACTGCGCCTTGGACGTGCGGTCCACGACGGCGAGCCGCTGGAGCACGGCGCTGCATGCGTTCGTCAGCGCGGACAGGACGGCGAAGACAATGGCTGCGGTCATCGCGGCGGGTCCGCTAGCTCTGGCCGGGGGCGCAGCGGCCGGGAACGGACTGCGGCTGCGGCGTGAGCTCCAGCTTCCACGACAGCCACGGCAGCGAGTCCGTGAAGGACTGCGCCCAGAAGTCGAAGCTGTGGCCACCCGGCGGCGTCGTGATGCAGGTGTCGATTCCCGCCCTCAAGGCCAGTGGTTGCAGCGTGTGGGCGCCCTGCAGAGCTCCGGCGTCCTGGGCGCCGGCCTCGAACCAGCCCGCCAGGCCGGTGAAACGCTGATGGGTGAGCAGGTAGGGCGGGTTGTGGGCGTCGTAGCTGGCCTGCGAGCCGCCGAACAAGGTCGCGATGGTCTGCTGCCGGCTGCCGTACTGGTACGTCGGCGAGGCGTCACCGGAGTAGTTGGCGAAGGCCGCGTACACCTTGGGGTTGTTCAGGGCCAGGGTGGTGGCGCACAGGCCGCCCTCGGACAGCCCGGCGATCGCGACCGACCCCGGACCGGTCTTGGCGTTGAAGTTCTTCTGCATGAACTGCGGGACGGTCTGCGTCAGGTACGTCTCGACGGCCCCGAACATGGTGCTGTTGACGCACTCGGAGTCCGCGCCCCACGACCCGTTGATGTCTGGCATGACGAGGATCGGCGCCACCCCGTGGTGCTGCTCGGCGAAGGCCAGCGCTATGCCATCTGCGTTGGCCGACTTGGTCCAGTTGGACGGATCGCCGGGAGTGCCGTGCAGCAGCTCGATGACCGGCAGCTGGGGACGGTTGCGCGCGAACCACGCCGGCGGCACCCACACGTACGCCGGCCGGGGCGTGAACTTCAGGTTCTTCCCGGGGATGGGAACGGCCACGGTGGCGCCATGGTCGGGCAGCTGGCCGGTCTTGGCCACCTGGGTGCGCATGGCGTTGAGCTGCGCATTGTCGAGGAAGTGGTTGGCGCTCTTACCGAACAGCCGGTCAAAGGTCGGGTAGTACGCGAACGTCTGGTTGACCGCGCTACCCGCCGACACCAGGGCCAGGACCACCGCGGCGACGCCGGCGATGCGGCGGGGCCAGTGGGCGCGGCGCCATCCGGCCACCACCAGGCCGGCCACCAGGCACGCCAGGCACAGCCAAACGTTCAGGGACCGGGGCGCGCCGGTCGGGATCGCCTGCGTGAGGTTAAGGGTCACGAACAAGAGGACGGCGAAGACGATGCCGATCGGGATGCCGATCGCGAACTCCTTGAGCACGTCCCGGCGGAGAACTACCGCGATCACGCAGACCGCGACGGTGACCCAGAACAGGACAACCGGAAACCAGCCAGCGACGATCGAGATGTTGCCTACGTTCACCGTGGTGGCCACGACCAGGGCAGCGACGGCCACGGCGACCGCCGCGCAGACGGCCAGGACCCGGCGCCGGGGCGCAGGCCGGGACGGGCCGGTGGTTGGCGGGCTCGCGGTATCGGTCTGGGTGCTCATGGTGGATGTCTGCCTTTCTTAGCTGCGTGGATACATCCACTGTCGGCCGGGCCAGGGACGCAGTCCCTAGAGAAACTCCCTAGTTCGCCTCCCCAGGAAGGCTCCGTCGTGCGTTTCCGCAGTACGCGGCCCCGCAGAGATCAGAACGGCTCGTGGTGCGGTAGCTCGGCCAGGGCATGCGCGATGGTGGTCGGCCGCGGCTGGTTCCGGCCTTGGCTCAACGCCCCGGCGTTCCCTGGCCGAGAGCGCGGCCACGGCAGGCGCAAGAATCCGGTCCAGAATGGCCTGCTCCACCGGAGGCAACGGGCCACCCAGCCTGCGGCGAGCTGAGCCCGTACCACTAGGGAGCCCTCCTGGGGAGGCGAACTAGGGAGTTTCTCTAGGGACTGCGTCCCTGGCCCGGCCGACAGTGGTTCTATCCGCACCGAGCAACTGCCTCGAGAAAGACAGACATCCACGATGAGCACCCCAGTCCTGCAGCACGAATCAGTCCACCACGAGTCAGCGCCTGCGCAGGGGTCAGGTGGCGGAGCGGACCAACGCTCGGCGCCCGATGTCCAGCCGGCTGAGCCCACCGCCCTGTCCGGGCTGGCCGCCCAGAGCGCCGAACGCCGGGCCAAGCGCGATGCGCTGCAGGCCCAGGGCATCAACCCCTATCCCACCAGGTTCGAGCGCAGCGCGACGCTGGCCGAGTTGCATTCGGCCCACGCCGGGCTGGAGCCGGACACGCGAACGGGTGAAGTGGCGAGGGTTGCCGGGCGGGTGGTGTCCATGCGCGGCCACGGCAAGCTCCGGTTCGTCACCATCGAGGACGCGAACAGCGCCATTCAGCTGATGTTCCAGGCCGACCACCTCCCGGCTGACACGGCCGCCGTCGAGGCGCTCGTCGACCTGGGCGACTGGGTGGGAGTCACCGGCGAGGTGATCACCAGCCGGCGAGGCGAGCTCTCGGTCGACGTCACCGGCCTGGAGATCCTGGCCAAGGCGCTGCGGCCGCTGCCCGACAAGTGGTACGGCCTGAACGAGGCCGAGACCAGATACCGCCAGCGCGAGGTGGACCTGCTGGCCAACAAGGAGAGCCGGCGGGTCTTCGACATCCGCTTCCGGACCCTGTCCATCCTGCGGGACCGGCTCGAGGCGCAGGCCTTCGTGGAGGTCGAGACCCCCATCCTGCAACCGCAGGCAGGCGGAGCCCTGGCCCGCCCGTTCTTCACCCACGCCAACGCCCTGGACGCCGAGTTCAGCCTGCGCATCGCACCGGAGCTCTACCTCAAGCGGCTGGTGGTCGGCGGCTACGAGCGGGTGTTCGAAATCGCCCGCAACTTCCGCAACGAGGGCATCGATACCCGGCACAGCCCGGAGTTCACCGCGCTGGAGGCCTACCGCGCCTTCGGCGACTTCCACGACGGAATGGACCTCACCGAGCACCTGATCGCCGAGGCCGCTCAGGGTGCGGCCGGCCGGCTCGAGTTCGACTTCGCGGGCCAGCGCGTCGACCTGACGCCGCCCTGGCCGCGCCGCGACCTCCTCGACATGCTCGAGGAGCGGCTCGGCCGGCGGGTGCATCCCTCCATGCCGACGGCGGACCTGCGGACGATCTGCGAGGCCAACGACGTCCCTTACCTGCCGTCATGGGGCTCGGGCAAGCTGATCTTCGAGCTGTACGACAAGATCCTGATGAGCCAGACCGTGGGTCCGGTGTTCATTTACCACTACCCGACGGAGGTCTCCCCGCTCGCTCGCCAGTCCCCCGATGACCCGACCCTCACCGACCGCTTCGAGCTGGTGATCGGGGGCCGGGAGCTGGCCAACGGATACAGCGAGCTCAACGACCCCGATGAGCAGGCCAGGCGCTTCCAGGCCGAGGCCGCAGCGGCCGCTGGCGGGGACGTCGAGGCCCACCCCGCCGACATCGCCTTCGTGCGGGCGCTCGAGTACGGGCTGCCGCCGACATCCGGCATCGGCATCGGCATCGACCGGCTGATCATGCTCTTCGCCGAGGTCCAGGCCATCCGCGACGTCATCCTCTTCCCCATCATGCGGCCGGAGGCACTGTCATGACATCGGTCATAGAAAGCCAGGAGCTGAAGGGGCTGGCCTCGCCCGGCGACGCCTCCGGTGCCCTCGTCCCCGCGGCCGGACCCGACGGCGACCCGCCGGTCATCGACCGGGATCGCGCCGCAGACGGAGCGGCAGGCGCAGGTCGGGCTCCGGCCGAGCACTTCGTTCCCGATCTCATCCGGCTCGACGTCGGGAGGGGCAGCAGGGTGGTCGTGGTGAGCGACCTGCACCTCACGCCCGTCGCGTCGGAGGTGTCCACGCGGGCGGCCGACGAGCTGGCCGAGCTGCTGGACGGCTTCGGTGAGCCCGGGATGCTCGTGATCGCGGGCGACGGATTCGAGATGCTGGCCGCGGCCCCGGACGTCGCCGGGATCCTGGACTCCCACCCCCAGTTCACCGGCGCGGTCAAGCGCTTCGCCGAGGGTAAGGATCACCGCGTCGTGCTGACCCCGGGCAATCACGACGGCCAGCTCGCCTGGGACTTCGATTCGGTCGCGCTGCTGCGGGACCGCCTCGGCGTGACGGACGTGACCCTGGCCTGCGACCTGGCCATAGAGACCGGGAACGGCAGCCAGCTGGTCCGGGTGATGCACGGCCACCAGTTCGATCAGTACAACGCGTTCGACGATCCCCGGTCTCCGGTCGACACGCCGCTAGGCCACCACGTCGTGCGGCAGGTGCTGCCCAAGCTCGCGTCCCGTGATCAGCCCGGCTCGCTGCTCGAAGGAGTCCGGTGGTGCAACGGGGACCCGTCCGCGTTCCTGGGATCCCGCCTGCTGTACCGCATGGTAGGGGGATGGCTGTGGTGGCTGGCCGTGCCGTTCGCGGCCGCGCTCGTGCTGCGCTTCATGTCCTTCGCGCCGGGGGTCAAGCCGCTGCTGAGCCATCACGCGGTGCGGTGGCTGGTCTGGTTCGGCATTCTGGTCATCGCGATCGCGGTGGTCGCCGCGGTGACCGGGATCGCCACCATGCTCCGGGTCAACCGGGCCCTGGCCGACGCCTCGGTCAGCGAGCGGGGCGACGCGGCAGCCCACAACGCGACCGTCCGGGCCGAGGCAGCCCGCCTGATCTCTTCGGGGTACGCGGGCCTGATCACCGGCCACACCCACGAGCCGGAGATCTCCCAGGTCGGGCCGGGATTCTACGCCAACACCGGATGCGCGACCGAGGTCGTCCGGGCCCGAAAGGCCAGGTTCGGGCTGCCGACGCCGTTCCTGGCCGTGCGGCGGCTGTCGATGGTCGAGCTGCAGGCCGGGCCGGTGCTGTCAGTCTCACTGTCGGTAGCAGAACGCCCCATCGGTCAGCCCTCCTTCCTCGAACGACTGGTGCTCGCACCCGAGCGGGCGCGCCCTAGGACACTCCGGGTCGTCGGCCGTCTCCCCGACGGAGCCACCTGGCCGATCAACGAGCGGGCCCTTATGCCGTGGGTGCGGCGGCGCCGGGTCCGGCGGGTGGCCGCGTTCGGGCTGCTCATCGCCGGACTGCTGAACGTCGTCTTCGCGCTCCTGTGGCCGCTGCACTGGACCCGCCCGGTCGACCATTGGCTGCCGTTCGGCATTCATCCCGTCAGCGGCGTCACCGCCGTGATAGGCGGCCTGGCTCTGGCCGGAGTGGCGCGCGGGGTTCGGCTCGGCTACCGGAGGGCATGGCTGGCGGCGCTGGTCCTGCTGCTGGCGAGCACCGTCTACCGCCTGGTGCAAGACGTGGGGCTGGAAGGATCGGCCATCGCCTGCGTGATCGGCCTCTGGCTGCTGCTGGAGCACCGGCATTTCCGGGTCAGCCCGGCGGGCTTGCGCCGGGTCCTGGGCTGGGTGGTCATGACCGGCCTGGTGGTGGTGGCCCTGGCCGCCGGGATAGGTGCTGCCTATGTCGGCGCCCGCGAGACCCGCGATGTCGTCCTGGTGGCTATCGTCGGCACCGCGATCCTCGTCCTCGCGACGGGTCTGCCCGGGCGCGAGTACCGGCGGACGGGAGAAGCGCGCGCCAGGGCGTTCGAACGGGCGCGGGCGATCTTCGACCGCTACGGCGGCGACACCCTCGACTACTTCGCGCTGCGCGACGACAAGTCCTGGCTGTTCTCCGGCAACACCCTGATCGCCTACTCCGTCATCAACCGCGTCATGCTCGTGTCGCCCGACCCGATCGGGCCGGTCGACGAACGCCTCGATGCCTGGTCCGACGCGATGGACCTGGCCGACAGCAACGGATGGTACATCTGCGTGCTCGGCGCGTCCGCGCCCTGGCTGCCGATCTACCGGGCGGCCGGGCTGACGGGGGTCTACATGGGCGACGAGGCGATCGTCGACTGCCAGACCTTCTCGCTCACCGGCAGGTCGATGAAGTCGCTGCGCGGGGCCCACAACCGGGTGTCCAAGGCCGGCTACCGCGTCACCGTCATGCAGGCCCTGGAGGCCGACCAGGAACTGCGGCAGCAGCTGGAGGATCTGGCCACCGAGACGCGCCAGGGCGAGGAGGAGCGCGGCTTCTCGATGACCCTGAGCCGGATGTTCGACGAGCGCGACACCGGCCTGCTGCTGGCTGTCTGCCTGGACCCAGAGGGCAAGCCGGTGGCGTTCAACCAGTACATTCGCGCGAGCCACGTCAACGGGTACTCCCTGGACCTCATGCGCCGGACGAGCAACCCCGACGCGCCGAACGGCCTGACCGACTTCGTGATCATCGAGACGATCAAGTGGATGGCCGAGCGGGGACTGAACGGACTCGGCCTCAACTTCGCCGTGATGCGCGCCGTGGTGGCCGGGGAGAACGGCTCCGGGCCGTGGCGTTCGGCGGAGCGGTCTGTGTTCCATCGCTTCAGCGACAGCATGCAGATCGAGTCGCTGTGGAACTTCAACAAGAAGTACGACCCGGAATGGCGTCCGCGTTACTCGGTCGCCGACGACCGCGCTCACATGCCGCGGGTCGGCCTGGCCATCGCCCGGGCCGAGTCCGTGTCGGAACTGCCCGTGGTCGGCAGGTTTATGAAGCCGAAGGCTCCTGCCGCCGATACTCGTCCGAAGGAGCTTGTGTCATGACCATCCGACAGTGGCACCTGACCGGGGGCCGTCATGCTGACGGCGGCCCGGGGCGGCCGGCCGGCCGGCCGGCCAACCCGGCGGTCGGGGCGACCGCGGCGGGCGGGTCCGCCGGTCGGCGGCTCGGCGTGATCGGCCTGGCCCTGGTGTTGATCGCGGCCATGGACAGCATCCGTGGCCTGCCCACCACGGCCACGTTCGGCTGGTCGGCGATCTTCTTCTACGTCCTCGCCGTCCTCACCTACCTGGTGCCGGTGGCCTTGTGCTCGGCCGAGCTGGCCACCACCGTCGGCGGCGGCATGTACCGGTGGGTGCGTGAGGCGTTCGGCTCACGGTGGGGCTTCCTGGCCGTGTGGTGCGACTGGTCGGAGAACATCGTGTGGTTCCCCACCGTGCTGGTGTTCCTGGCCACCACCGCCGCGTACGTGACCAACCCCAACCTGGCCCAGAACAAGGCGTTCCTGGTGCCCGTCATGCTGGTGATCTTCTGGTCCGTGACACTCTCGTCGCTGTTCGGGTCCCTGAAGTCGGCCCGCTGGACCGGCGTGGGCGTGATCATCGGCACCGCCATCCCGACCGCGGCGATCATCGGCCTGGGCCTGTGGTGGGTCGGCAGCGGCAAGCACTCCGAGATCCCCTTCCACGCCAGTGCGATCGTGCCGGCCTGGCACGGCCTGGCCAGCCTGGTCTACGCGGCCAGCATCGTCGTGGCGTTCGCCGGGATGGAGATCGGCGGCTTCTATTCGCACGTGACCAGGAACGTCAAGCGCACCTACCCCGGATCGGTCCTGATCGCCGCCGTCACGGTGGCGTCGCTGTCCATCCTGGGCAGCGTGGCGATCGCGATGGTCGTGCCGGGCAAGCAGATCCAGCTCGCCGGCGGGATCATGCAGGCGGTGTCCTTCTTCTTCGCCAGGCTCGGCATCTCCGCGCTGATCCGGCCGTTCGGAGTGCTCGTCATCATCGGCGTGCTGTGCGGGCTGGCGTCCTGGAGCATCGGCCCGGCCGAGGGCATGCGCCGGGTGGCCGCGGACGGTCACCTGAACCCGTGGTGGGGCCGGACCAACCGCCGCGGCGCTCCGACCGCGGTCCTGCTCCTGCAGGCCACCCTCGGTTCGCTGCTGGCCATGGCCATGGTGTTCGTCAACAACATCAACACCTACTACTGGATGCTGACCGCGCTGGTCGCCCAGACCTTCCTGGTCATGTACTTCCTGATGTACATCTCGGTCGTACGGCTGCGCATCACCAAGCCGGAGGCCCCGCGTCCGTTCAAGATCCCCGGCGGCAAGGCAGGACTCGCGCTGGTCGTGGGGATCGGAGCGATTGGCGCGCTGTTCACCTTCCTGCTCGGGTTCATCCCCGCGACCCATCTGTCGGTACAGGGCACCATCGCCTACGTCGCGGTCATGGTGTTCGGGATGCTCGCCATCATCGGCACCCCGTTCCTGCTGCACCGCGGCCCATCCCTGAAGACCGACGCCCAGCCGGACCCCAACCTGCGCACCCCGGTCGCGGTTGGCCAGGTTCTCTAGGCCACCACGGCCCCCGCAGGGCCCGAGCAACCAGGACGTGCACTTCGGTGTAAGTCCTGGTTGAGTCCGACCGCCCAGCCTCCGGGCAAAGAGGCTGTCTGGAGGAAGAGGTTCCGGCACGCCGGGGCGACAACTGCTCGGCCGGTCCCGACCTGCCCCCAGCAGGTCACCTCAGCACTCTCAGCTGTCCCAGACGTGCACCGTGCGCAGGATCGTGTGACGCTACCTCGTTCAGGAGGAGGTGACGACACACGATGATGACTCCGGGCCCGGTGCGAGGCGGCCGCTGCCGGGAGGCCACAGCGCCAGGCCCTGCGGTACCTGCAGGACCAGCCCCGCATCGGTGCCCCTGACGGCTCCTAGCTAGGACACCTGCTCGATGATCGCGGCCAGGTCTTCGGGCCGGTACCCGTACCGCCGCGCCACCGCGACCAGTTCACGCGCCTTCGCCACCACCGGGCTGCGCTCGGGGGCGATCCCGGTCACCGACACCCCGCGACCGCGGCGGAACTCCACCAGTCCCTCCTCCCGCAACGTCCGCAGCGCCCGGAACACGGTGTTGGCGTTGACCCCGAGCACGGCGGCCAGATCCCTCGCCGGCGGGAGCCGCTCCCCCGAGCGCGCCTCACCCTCGGCGATCGCCCGGCGGATGGCCGCGGCGACCTGCTCGTGCAGCGGCACCGGGCTGGAGTGATCGATCTCCACGGTGGGCTTAGTGCTATGCACATTAGCATCATAATAGGTAAGGCTCATGCTCGCCAGGGCCCGGAAGGCCCTCAAGGCTGATCGAGCAGGTCATGGCGCCGTCGAGCCGGCCGGCGCGGCCTGGATCAGCAGGGCGTCGCGGTGCTGGTGGCGCTCGTGGCCCGGGGAGGATGCGATCCCTCCTAAGCCGCCTCGACATCCGGCACCCTTGAACCGGATTCGGCCGGGCGCGTCTCGGACGCCCGCCGGAGGCGCATACTCGCGATCATCGGGTACAGCAGGACCGAGAGCATGCCCGCAGCGACCAGGGCCGCGGCATTGACCGGCCGCATCCTGCCTTCCTCCACTCCTATCGTGGTGATGACCACGATCAGGGGCAAGCCGGTGGCGGAGAACAGCGCCAGTGGAACCAGCTGGTACCTGGGGAGATCGCCACGATAGAGCAGCAGCGCGGGCGCGCCCCGGACGACCAGGAACAACACGAGGAAGAGCGGCACGCGCAGCAGCGCGGTGGGAGATGCGAACAGGACAGGGTCATAGGGCTCGACCTCCGATCGACCGCCGCCGACCAGCCCGGGGATGAGTATCGAAGCGGCCGGGACCGGGTGACCTCAGATGCAGGTGCCGGGAGTCCGGTCGGACGCCGAGTCGAGGATGCGGCGGCCGGCGAGGTGTGACATGCCTGCAATTCAGTGCGCCCCGGGGGGAGTCGAACCGCCCAACCTCCGGATTAAGAGTCCGTTGCTCTGCCGTTGAGCTAGGGGCGCGCGCCATAATTCGTTTCTCGATTCAGTTGTTCTGTGCTTATGGACCCAGTGTCGGGTGGATCGAGGCCGCGGTCCCTAGAGAAACTCCCTAGTTCACATTCCCAGGCCGGGCTCGCTAGGGCGCGGCCCGTCAGCGGTTACGCTGATATGGTCTGGGGTTGCCGACGCCGCGGGCGGGAGTGAGGTGGGCGCGTGCAGGACCGGCAGCCGCTGCTCGACGTGTTCGTGGGCCGGGCGGCGGAGCTGGCCGGGGTCGCGGAGGTCATCGCCCGGGTGAAGGCGGGGCAGCCGTGGCTGGTGGCCATCGAGGGTGATCCGGGGGTGGGCAAGACGGCCCTGGCGCGGCGCTGCCTGGCTGAGGCCGCCGACCTGACGGTGCTGCCGGTCCGGGCCGGGCAGGCCGAGGCCGACCTGGATTACGGGCTGGCCGACCAGGTGTTCAGGGTGGTCGGCGGGGCCCGCCCGGTGGCCGCGCTGGCGGGCGAGGCAGGGTCGGCTACTTCGTCGTTCGCGGTGGGCGCGCGGCTGCTGGAGGCGGTGGGAGAGCAGATGGCCGCGGGCCCGGCCGGGTCCACGGGGGCGGTGGCGATCTTCATCGATGATCTGCAGTGGGCCGACCGCAAGTCGGTGGAGGCGCTGACGTTCATGCTGCGGCGGCTGTCGGTCGACCCGGTGCTCGCGGTGGTGACCTACCGGGGGCCGGCGGACCGGCTGGAGGAGGCGGCCCGGCGGTTGCTGTCGAGCGTGGAGAACCGGCTGCAGGTGTCCCTGGGGGGGCTGGCGCTGGAGGAGGTGGCGTCGCTGGCGGCGGCGCTGGAGGCCGGGTCGCTGGATGATGAGGTGGTGCGGCGGCTGTACCGGGGCACCGGCGGGCATCCGCTGTACCTGCGGACGCTGCTGAGCGAGGGGTCCGGCTTTGATCCGCGGGCGCCGGGGCGGCTGGCGCTGCCCCGGTCGCTGGCCGCGGCGGTCGGTGAGCACCTGCGGGGGCTGCCGCCGCAGACCCGGGACATCTTGGCGATGCTCGCGGTGCTGAACGTGCGCGTGCCGCTGGCGCAGCTGGGCCAGGCGGCGGAGATCGGCTCGCCCAGCGCGGCGATCGAGCCGGCGGTGGCCTCCGGCCTGGTGGAGTGGTGGCCAGACGAGCCGACCTGCCCGGTGGAGATCCGCCACGCGCTGGTCCGGGACGCGATCTACGCCGGCATCACGGTCACCGGGCGCCGCCTGCTGCACGCCCGCGCGGCGTCGGCGGTCGGCCAGGCAGCGTCGTGGGAGCACCGGGTGGCCGCCCTGGACCGGCCGGATGAGGACCTGGCCGCACAGCTGGAGGCGCTGGCTGCCGAGGAGGCGGCCGAGGGCCGGCTGGCGCTGGCCGCCACGCACCTGCAGTGGGCCTCGGACATATCCCCGGCCCGGGACGACCGCGAACGGCGGCTGCTGACCGCCGCCCTGCACCTGA
>Ga0187781_10003228_pt1 | contig 12300 bp, 12 predicted proteins | sample 0715_SJ02_MP02_2_FD_132447 | JGI IMG/M metagenome (GOLD analysis project Ga0187781, IMG submission 132447) | Tropical peat soil microbial communities from peatlands in Department of Meta, Colombia - 0715_SJ02_MP02_20_MG | ecosystem: Environmental > Terrestrial > Soil > Wetlands > Peat | place...
ATCGTAATTGAATTCAACGTGGCCGAAAAGCACGTGTGTTCGTCCTTCGGAGAGCGACCCGCACAGCCGTTCGGCTCCGGGGATCTACCGATGTCCACTCCCCGTAAAGTCGTCACAAACCGCCGGAAGATAACGACAGCGCCTGTAGATTCGTCAAAAGTCGCGTCCTTTTTTTCAGAGCCAGTGAGCCGTCCCTCGTCGCGGGGCCGCTAAGCCCCCAGGCCGCGACCTATGTTTCAGGACGGCCGGGTTGCAGGTCGACCGGACGGCGTAAATGGTCCGGAGCGTTAAATGATAAACCGTTGTCCACAACAGGTTTCTCGTAGGCAGCGTGGCAATCCATGAGCGTTTTGAAATCGCGCCGGAGCAGAATCTACCTGGGCGGAATGTTTCAGGGGACTCTCGTCAAACGGCTGGCAATCGCCTGGGTGGCCTACCATCTCTTGTTGTTCCACGCCATGTTCGCCGTGTGGTGCCTGGAAGGAGCACGACCGCCGGCTGATGCCGAGGTCGAAACAAGTCTGATCGAGAAGTACGAATCGTTTGCCTGGCAGAACCGGCTGCTGATCTTCGGCGCCTGCGCCGCTGGGCCGATCTTCTTGTGGGACGTGGTCCGCTGCACGCATCGGGTCGCCGGCCCGCTTTTGCGTCTCGAGAACATGCTCTTGCGGATGGCCAAAGGCGAGACCTTTTCGGAAATCAAGTTCCGAAAAGGGGACTGGCTCACCAGCCTCGAGCGGGCGCTCAACGCGTATCTTTCGTCCCGGGCCGCGGTCGTGGTGAACGAAAGAGCGGGCGCGCAAGTCGCAGCGGTGCCGGCCGAATTTTCATCGACCTCGCCAGTCGCCGATGCGCGAGTTGTTGCCCAGGGGGACCACGACCTCAACGATCTGCTGCGCGAGCTGCGCGACATCAACGAAACGCTGGCCGCGCTCAATATGGGTCATCCCGAAGCGGTCGGAGACGCCGGCGGTTTCATGAACTTCCGACCGGACCGTCCGCCGCGCTTCTAACCCTCAGTCCGCCGTCGGGTCACTCGCTTCCAACTGCCTGGTCCGCCTGCTCGATCACGCGGTAGGCCTCCTCGCTCGTGTCCGCGGCGCGCAGTGCGTCGAGGAACCCAGGTGATTGCATCATCCGGCCGAGCCGCGCCAATACGCTGAGATGCGTTTGTGAGTCGCGGCACAGCACCAGAAAGAACAAGTCGCTCAGCCGCCGTTGGGGCGCGCCGAATGGAATTCCCGAAAGCGTTCGGCCGAACGCGATGACCGATTGCCCCAGCACGTCGGGCACGGGGTTGCGCGGATGGGGAATGGCGACCCCATTCTCAAAACCGGTGGACAGGATCTCCTCGCGCTGGAGCACGGCGTTGAGGACCGTCGCGGGCTCCCAGATCTGCCAGGTCCGTCCGGCCACTTCAACCAGGCTTTCCAGCACCGATCGCTTGGTCCGCCCCTGCAACGGGACCTGGACGGTCTCAGGCGACATCCGCTTGATGACGGGAGCCTCTTCGGCGTCTCCGCCGGGTCGTTGTGCTTCTTCGAGCGCGGCGAGCTCGGGTTCCGAGTATTCGCGCATCTCCTGCTCGACCCAGTGGCGGATTTCCGTGGGATGAAATTGCCAGACGCCCCCCACCTTTCGTCCGGGGATTCGCCCGCGGTTGACGAGCTTTTCGACTTCGCGTCGATCGCGGCCCAGCCGCTCGGCGAGCTCATCGAGCGAGAAAAACGCGTGCGACATGCGGAGTGCTTTCGACTCTTCTCGGGCGCAGGAATTTTCGCCGGTGCCTTTGCAAGAGTCGCCCCGCGGCGAATTCCACGTCCCTTGCGACTACTATAATGCAAGCAGCGAGCGAAGGTTCAGCAATCCGCTCGATTAAGATCGCGCAAATGGGACGCCGTGATGCCCGGAGAATTCGAGAACCGCGTGGCCCTGGTGACCGGCGGATCGAGGGGGATCGGCCGTGCGATTGCTTTGCAGCTGGCGCGCGGCGGGGCCAACGTGGCGATCGGATACGCGACGCGCCAAGAGACGGCTGAAAAAGTCAGCGCGGAAATCCGCGGGCTGGGGCGAAAATCACTGTGCGGGCCGTGCGACGTCAGTCAACAGTCGCAGATCGACGCGCTCGTGGCCGACGCTCGCCGCGACCTGGGTCCGATCGACCTGTTGGCCCATTGCGGGGCGGTCAGCAACATCGCTTCCCACACCGACCTCTCGTACGAGCGTTGGTTCGAGACGATCGATGCGAACCTCAACGGCACGTTTCGAGTCGTGTTTGCCGTCAAGGACGAAATGATTCGCCGCCGATTCGGCCGAATGGTGCTGATTTCCTCGGTCGCCGCGCTGCGACCGCGAGCCATGCAGATTCACTACGCGTCGTCCAAAGCGGGCGTGATTGCCCTCGCGCGGTGTTGCTCGGACGCCTTTGCGCCGCATGGAGTGCGGGTCAACTGTATTGCACCCGGCTTGATCGAAACCGAAATGGCCCACGTGCTCGACGACGATCAAATCGAGCGGATCAAGAAGGAAACGCCCTTGGGGCGATTGGGCCGCCCGGAGGAAATTGCCGAGCTGGCCTGCTTCCTCTTGAGCGAACGCTCGAGTTTTATGACCGGTCAGACACTGGTCTCCTCGGGAGGCCGCGTGACCCTGCCTTGAACATGACCCTGCCTTGAACTTGCCGCAAATGGGACGAATTTGCGAAGGAGCTTCCCATGACCGCCACTGTTTCCCCTGCCTCGGCGTCCACAGAGACGGCCGAAGCAAAGATCCGGCCCCGCGGGCTGATACAGCGATTGATCTTTTGGTGGGTCGACTCGTTCGAGAAACAATCCGGCGTGTCGGCTGAGTACTGCCGATGGATGGCCAACGCTTCTCCGCGCGTGTTTCTGAAGTTCGGCAAACTTGGCAAACTCGCCCAATACCGACGTGCTTTGCCGGCGGACGCCTCCGCCGTGGCGCATCTCGTGGCGGCCCGCTCGGAGGATTGCGGACCGTGCGTGCAGATCGGGATTAACTTGGCGCTGCGCGACGGAGTCTCGAAGGATATTCTCCGAGCGGTCTACGATCGCCAGCCCGACCGCCTTCCGCCTAACCTGGCCGACGTTTACCACTTCGCCGAATCGGTCGTGTCAGGCGGCGAGGACGAGACGCTGCGTCAGCGCATCCGCGACCACTATGGAGACGAGGCCCTCATTGAAATGGGGCTCGGCATGGCCGTGGCCCGCACTTTCCCACTCGTCAAGCGCACGATCGGCTACGCCAAGAGCTGCTCGCTCACGAAAATCGAGATCTGAATCTCGCCAGAGCCGGCGCTTCCTGTCGAGCCGCTTGTTGCGGTGCTCAGAGATGGGTGGGCGGGAGCGTCGCTTTCCCGGATCGGAACAGCAACCGCAACCAGCCTGCGGCTCCGCGGGCGCGAACGGGCCTGGCCGCGAGAAAACGCAACAGATCGTCGCGGAGGCTGGCGGCCGAATCGTAACGGGCCGCGGGATCCTTCGCCGCTGCCTTCAAGATAATCGCTTCCAAGTCTCGCGGGATTTTCGGATTCACCCCTCGGGCTGGGGGGAGTTCGGGACGCCGCAGCGGATCCGTCAGTACGGCCAGTTCAGCAGTGCCAAACGCGGGTGTCCGCGTTGAGAGTTCAAACAGCGTCACACCCAGCGCGTAAACGTCCGCGCGCACGTCAGCACGACCGGATAATTGCTCCGGCGCAAGGTAACGCAGCGTGCCGGCCATCCCGGACGACGCCTGTTCGAGCGGCTCGCCTTGGTTGCGAGACAGGCCAAAGTCGGTGACCCAAACATTGGCCGCCGGGTCGAGCAGCAAGTTGCCCGGCTTGATGTCGCCATGAACGATGCCGTTGGCGTGGGCGAACGCCAGCGCGTCGGCGACTTGGGCTCCGACTCGGGCAATCTCGAACCACGAATTGCGCGCGATCCGCCATGCCACGATCGGCAATCCACCGGGTGGCGACGGCGTCGACGTCTCGTCCCCCGACTCGCCGTGCCTGTCTTCCGTGTCTGCATCGAACCCGTGAGATACATCGCCGGCCGCCACGACGCCGCTATGGCCGCCCAGACGGTCGATGACCCAGTTCAGCGACACGCCACGCACCAGCCGCATCGAGTAATAGCACAGCCCGTTGTGCTCGCCGAAGTTGTAGACCGGGACGATGTGTGGATGCCACAGTCGTGCCGCGGTGCTGGCCTCGCGCTGAAATAACGCGCGACGGGCGTCGGACTTGAGGTAGGGGAGCACCTTGATCGCCACGCGGCGGGCTGTGTTCAGCTCTTCGGCCTCGAAGACGACGCCCATGCCGCCGCGGCCGATCTCGCGGACGATGCGAAAGTCGCCGAATTGCCCGCCGGGCAACGTCTCGAGCGATCGGTGCTCGTAAGAAGTTGTTTCGCGGTAAGCTTTCCACCCTTCCATGGCAGTCAGCAGCGGGAACAGTTCCTGGATCTCGGCGGCAAGCTCCGGATGGGCGGCTGCGACGGCCTCGATCTGCGGTTCGGCTCCCTTTCGCAGCGCGGCGACGAATTCACTCGCGAGCACTTCGAGCGGGTCGCGCGCCTGCGAATCATTCGTGGGCCGACCGGTGGGCAGACCGAAAATGCCAGTGGCAAATCGCGAGTCTTCCGTCATCGTGACGAGTAGCTCCGTGCGTTATTGAGAGTCCGGCATCGCGGAGAGTTGCGGCGCAGGCAGAACCTGGCGGAGCCGGGTCAGGGCGCGCACATACCGCATGCTGGCCGCCTGCGTGGTCATGCCGAGGACCTGCGCGGCCTCGCTGTTACTTAGCTCCTCGAAATGCCGCAGAGCCAGGATCTCGCGATCGACCGGACTGAGCGTCGAGAGCGCGGCATCGATCTGGGCGGCCCTTTCAGCCCGCAGCGCCGCCTGGCTGGGCGAAGTCAGCGTGCCGGCCAGGTGAATCGCCAATGCAGCCGACGTCGATTCCGTCGACCAGCCGCCATGAATCGATATGTCCCGCTTGGCCGATCGCTTTTTTGTTCCCAGATGCCGACGATGGACGTCGGCGAGCGTCTGATTGAGGATTTTCCTCAGCCAGATGAAGAGCGTCCCAGCCCGGTCGGCGAGGATCGACTTCATCCGCAATTGGGCGTTGAGATAGGCCTCCTGCAGTACGTCGTCCGGATCGACGCGCCCATAAATCCGTCGGTCGAGGCGAAAGTTCACGATGCGCCGCAAGCGCACGCGGTAGAGGTCGAAGATCTGGGCCAGCGCCGCTTTATCGCCGTAAATGACGCGATTAGCCAGTTCAGGCGTGACCTCGGGCTCGAGGGATTCGTGGGACATGGTTGCCGGCCTGCCGCCGCGGAGCCGCCAAGCGAGAGCGTACCGCGGGCGGATAACACCGATCGAGTGAAAACGACTCGCGGGCCCGCAAGCTGCCTCTACTCAATAGAACGGATGGCCCGCGCGGTGATCCACCTGGCCCGGGAATCTCGCGGCTTGCCGAGACGCGAAAACCTTGCAAAACAAGGTCCTGCCCGTCGCGTGCCTATCGGCTCCATTTGCGATACCTCAACTGTGGCGTCGCGCGGGGGTTTTTGCAAGACGTTTTCACAATTCGCTCGTGGTCCGCGCGTCATTGCTCATCCCCACGTCCATATTTGAAAAGCGCCATCGACGAGTTAGATAATGGGCGCAATGGGTTTCAATTCAGAGGTGCGCCGCCGCCGAATCGATTGCGCGGCCTGGAGGTGCAGATGTCAAAGATCGTGTTATGGATAGCGACCGCCCTGGCCCTCGCCCACACCGGCAGCCTTTATGCCGCCGACAACGAGCTGACGCCCGCCGAAAAAGCGGCTGGATGGCAGCTGCTCTTCAACGGCCACGATCACACAGGTTGGCGCTGCAACAACGGCAGCCCGGTCGCCTCGCCGATCGAAGACGGCGCGCTGACGACGCAACACACCGGCGGATACCTGATCGTCTACGAGAAAGAATTCGACGATTTCGTGCTCAAGTGCGACGTCAAAATGGAGCCGGTTTGCAATTCGGGAATCTTCTTCCGAGTCGGCAACCTGCACGACCCCGTGCAAACGGGCTTCGAAGTGCAAGTCGCCAACGAGGTCGGCACCGGCTATCACGACTTCGCTGCAATCTACGACCTGGTGCCGCCGAAGAAGTTCGACAAGCCCCTTTCGCCCGAGTGGAATTCAATCACGGTCAGGTGCAAAGGGCCGCGGATCGACGTCGAGGTCAACGGGCAGCACGTCGCCGAACTCAATTGCGACGAATGGACCAGGCCGCATTACAGCCCGGACGGGCGCCGCAACAAGTTTGCGATGGCGATCAAAGACTTTCCGCGGAAGGGCTACCTCGGCTTTCAGGACCACGGCCACAAAGTGTGGTTCAAGAACGTCAAGCTGCTCGATCTCGCGGGGAAGTGACCGGCAATTCTCAGCGACCGAGCGTCGGTTGAGGTCGCGGAGTGCAGTCCGCGTGATCGACGCAGAGGCCCGGCACCCCGCGCTCGAGGGCGGCTCGCAAGTCCGCCGGGAGCGGCGTCTTGGTCAGCGTCCTCGCATCGACCAGCACGTAGACCGTCTCGCCCGTTGCCGAGATCTTATGATCGCCCGCGATGCGAAACTGCGTGGCAATTGTGAAGGACGTGTTTCCCAGGTGCCTGGCCCAGACCGAGATCTCTAAGACCTGATCGAACCGGGCCGGGCCCGTCCATTCGATTGACTGCTTCACCACCTGGTAATCGAGAGGGCCTTTGACCAGCGACTCGCCGAAGCCCATCGCCCGCAGGAACTCGAACACCGCCAGATCGATATAAAGTCCGTAGACGCCGTTAAATGCCACCTTTTGAGGGTCGCACTCGGCGAACCGCACGCGCAGGCGATAGACGAACGGGCTGTCGGCACTCATTGAAAGCACTCCGCGGCGGGGCGTTACAAAAACTGCACAAAACTGCAGCCGGCGATGAAGTTCTGGTCTGTGAATTGAAGCGGACGGCTGCACTTCGCACAATTCACGCGATGTAGCCTCAGCGAATGGAGCGTGGGTCAAAGCCGCGTCGGCCGCGGGACCACCATTTCCAACCCTTCGACGCAAATGCCCCAAATGAACAGATTATTGCTTGGATTCTTCATCGCCGTCCTGTTGAGCACGTCGCTCGGCCCGACTCGCGCTTGGGCTGCCCCCCCTGACGGCCCGGGAGCCAGGGAGCAAACGGCCACGGCCTCAGCAACCGCCGAGCCCGAAAAAGAGAATCCTGCCACGATCGATTTCTGGTCGATGGCTTTCGTCTTTGTGCTGGCCACCTTCATCGGCCTGGGCGTGATCGGCCGCGTGTCCCGGTTATTGCACACGCCGCTGATGTCGCTGACGAACGCCATCTCGGCGATTGCGGTGGTGGGATCGATTGTGGTGGCCGGAAGCGACTACCCCGCGCCGATCCGCACGTTGGGTGCGATCGCACTGTTCGCTTCGATGACCAACATTGTCAGCGGCTTCTTGATCACCGACCGCATGCTGAAGATGTTTCGCCAGGCCCGCCCCTCCGCGGCGGCCGGGACTCAGTCTGCCGCCTCCAGCACGCCGCCCCCCAGCGTTCCGTCCACTTGATGAACTCGCCGAGAGAGAAATCCACCAGACCTTTTGACGGAACGCATCGGAATCAGCAATGAGCCCCGCCGTTTTGCACTGGATCGAACAACTCGCCTATCTTGCGGCGACGGTGTTGTTCGTCTTTTCGCTCTACTGGATGAACACGCCCCAGACGGCCCGCCGCGGCGTTCAGGCCGGCGTGGCCGGAATGACGCTGGCGGTCTTAGCGACGTGGATCCAGCCGCAGATCAAGCATCACGGACTGATTATTGTCGCCCTGATTGCCGGCGTTGCCGTCGGCATTCCGCTGTCGAAAGTCTCGTTGACTGCCGTCCCGCAGCGGACTGCCCTCTCGCACGCGTTCGGCGGACTGGCGGCGGGGCTCGTCGGCGCGGCGAAGTTCTATCTTTGGATGGGCGAGGGACCCGGGGAACTCACGCATTTTCGCGTGGCTGCTATCGTCACGGAGGTGATCCTCGGATTCCTGACGCTGACCGGAAGCCTGATGGCGTGCGGCAAACTGCAGGAAGTCCCGTGGATTCCACAACGCCCCGTCACGTACCCGTATCAAAACGCGTCAAACCTCGGGCTGCTCGCGCTGGCCGCTTTGTTGGGCCTTTATCTCATTGCCAATCCAACCGGCGGCTTCGCAATAGTCGCGTTCCCGCTGATGATCGTGCTGGCCCTGGCGTTCGGCGTGCTCTTGGTGATCCCGATCGGCGGGGCCGATATGCCGACCGTGATTTCAATCCTGAACGCCTACGCGGGGCTTTCGGCCGTCGCGATGGGCTTTGTGCTCGACAACAAGTTGTTGATCACGGCTGGCTCGCTCGACGGTGCGAGCGGCTTCATTTTGTCGATCATCATGTGCCGGGCGATGAACCGGTCGTTTACCAACGTCTTGTTTGGTGGCTTCGGCCAGGTGCAGACGGTCGCCGCGGGGGCCGAACAGCGGGTTTACAAGGGGGAAACGATCGAAAGTGCCGCCGACATCCTGGGCCAGGCGTCGCTCGTCGTGGTCATTCCCGGCTACGGAATGGCGGTGGCCCAGGCCCAGCATCGCGTGCGAGAGCTGTACGACCTTCTGAAGAAGCGCGGCATCACGGTGAAGTTCGCGATTCACCCGGTCGCCGGGCGCATGCCGGGACACATGAACGTGCTCCTCGCGGAGGCGGACATTCCCTACAGCGACCTCGTCGAGCTGGATGAGATCAATCCCGAAATGCCCCAGTGCGACGTCGCGCTCGTGATTGGCGCCAACGACGTCGTGAATCCGGCGGCCCGACAGGATCCGAATAGCCCCATTTACGGAATGCCGATCATCAACGCGGATCGAGCCAAGACCGTGTTCGCGATCAAGCGGAGCAAGAACCCGGGTTTTGCGGGGATCGACAACGAACTTTATTTCAAAGACCAGACGTTCATGCTCTTCGGCGACGCCAAGGCCGTGGTCTCGGATCTCGTCAAACAGCTCGGCAGCAACGGGCAGCCGCACTGACGCCGACTGGTTCACGTCGATGCGCGGTGGGTGGCCGGGGTACTCGCGGTCAGGCGGTTGGTGCTTTTTCTTTCGCCTGCTCCTGAGTCTGCCGGATCTGCAAGTCGCGCGCGGCCGTGCCTGCCGCAACGCCGCTGTTGTCCGCCGTTCCGGGCAGGCCGGGCGTCTTGGCCGCCGCCGCCTTTCCGTTACCGTTGGTCGGTTCCTCGGCGGGGACCCGTGGCACGAGCAGCACGGCCATCGAGCGTCCCTTCAATTCGTACTTCTCCATTTCGACCTCACCGCCACCCGTCGCCGGTGACGCCGCCGTGTCGATGACGACCCGCCACTTCAAGTTGCCGGTGGTGGAAGGGAGGCTGAAGGGAATGGCCTCGTAGTGCGCGTTGAGTAACAGCATCAGGGTGTCGCCGACGATCGGTTTGCCGTGTTCGTCGATCTCGCCGATGATTTCGCCGTCGAGCCGCACACCCAGGCAGCGGGCAAAGCCGGCCTTCCACGACTCGTCGCTCATTTCATTTCCGGCGGGATCGAACCAGGAGATATCTTTCACCTCCTCGCGGATGCTGCGCCCGAGGAAGAAATTCCGGCGCTGAAAGACCGGCTGTTCCTGCATGATCCGGTTCACGGTGCGCACGAAAACGAGGAACTCGCGCTGCTCGTCGCTGAGATCCCACTTCAGCCACGACAGCTCGTCGTCGTGGCAATAGGCATTGTTGTTGCCGTTCTGCGTGTGCCCCAGCTCGTCGCCGGCACAGATCATCGGCACGCCGAGCGACAGGATGAGCGTGGTCATGAGATTGCGCTTCTGCTGCGCCCGCAGCGCGTTGATCTTCGGATCGTCGGTCGGGCCCTCGGCGCCGCAGTTCCAGCTCATGTTGTTATCGCTGCCGTCGCGATTGTTCTCAGCGTTGGCCTCGTTGTGTTTCTGGTTGTAGCTCACCAGATCCTGCAGCGTGAACCCGTCGTGGCAGGTGATGAAGTTGATGCTCGCCGACGGACGGCGGCCGCCCGTCTCGTACAGGTCGCTACTGCCGGAGAGCCGCGTGGCGAAATCACACAACAGCCCCCCGTCCCCCTTCCAGAAGCTGCGCATGATGTCGCGGAACTTGCCGTTCCACTCGCTCCACAACACGGGAAAGTTGCCGACCTGGTAGCCCCCTTCGCCCACGTCCCAGGGTTCGGCGATCAGCTTCACCTGCGAGAGAATCGGGTCCTGGTGGATGATTTCAAAGAAGGCCGACAACTTGTCGACGTCGTGCAGCTCGCGAGCCAGCGTGCTGGCCAGATCGAACCGGAAACCGTCGACGTGCATGTCGAGCACCCAGTACCGCAAGCTATCCATGATGAGCTGCAAGACCCGCGGATGCCGCATGCTCATCGTGTTGCCGCAGCCGGTGAAGTCCATGTAGTACCGCGAGTCGGGCGCGAGGCGATAGTACGAGGCGTTGTCGATGCCGCGCATCGAGAGAGTCGGCCCAAGCTGGTTTCCCTCCGCCGTGTGGTTGTAGACGACGTCAAGAATGACCTCGATACCAGCCGAGTGCAGGGAGCGGACCATCATTTTGAACTGCTGCACGGGCTGCTGTTCGAAGTGGGGCGCGACGTACCGCGAGTCGGGCGCAAAGAAAGCAAGCGTGTTGTAGCCCCAATAATTCGAGAGCTTTTTCTCTACCAGGTGCCGCTCGTCGACGTGATGATGCACCGGCAAGAGCTCGACGGCCGTCACGCCCAGGCTGGTGAGGTGATCGATCACGGGCTCGGTGCCCAGCCCCGCGTAAGTCCCCCGCAACTCTTGGGGCACGTCGGGATGCAACTTTGTGAGCCCTTTGATGTGCGTCTCGTAGATCAACGACTTGTGGGCGGGGACTTGCGGCGGCTTGTCGTCTCCCCAGACGAAGGCCGTATCGACGACGCGGGCCAGCGGGGCGAATTCGGCACTGTCCCGATCGTCGAACGACAGGTCGGCCTTCGGATCCCCGACGCGGTAGCCGAAGACTTCATCCGACCACCTCAAATCACGCGCAATGGCCTTGGCGTAGGGATCGAGAACAATCTTGTTGTGATTGAACCGATGGCCCTTTTCGGGTTCGTAAGGCCCGTAAACCCGATAGCCGTAAACCTGTCCCGGCACGACCTCCGGCAGATAACAATGCCAGACCAGATCGGTGTGCTCCTTCAGCTCGATCCGGTGCGCCTCTTTTTTGTCATTGGGGTCGTTGAAGAGGCAAAGCTCGACCTTGCTGGCGTGCTCGCTGAAGAGGGCGAAATTGACGCCGGAACCGTTCCAGGTCGCTCCGAGGGGGTAGGGTCGTCCGGGCCAGACACGCATCGCTCGGCTCGCAGTGACTTCAGGGTGGTCGTTCGCCGGAAGAAGGGATGAAATCTTTATATTCGTTGCAATCGCCCGCGCCAAAGGGCGATTTACCACTTCGCAAAAGTCCTGAGAGGCGCGCACGCTCTTCGCCCTCCTGGCGAGGGGGCTCAGACAATGAGGATCGGAAACACCGCTTCAGTCCGGGCGATCCCTAGCAAAAAACCCTCGCCGCGTTTTTGCGGCGAGGGCTTTTTTGAACGCGTTGGCCGCACCGGCTTCCGAGAGGCTCGGAGTCACGATTCCGTCCAACGCGACTTCAAGGAAGGTCCCGTCGAGCCATTCCTCCGGCCGCCAGGCTGATGACGAACAGGACCAGGAAGACGACGAACAGAATCTTGGCGATCCCGGCCGCCGCCAGGTAAATGCCCGTGAAGCCGAGCAAGCCGGCGATCAGGGCAATGATCAGGAAAGTCAAAGCGAGCGACAACATCTCGAAGTCTCCCTCTCGTTGAGTCTCTCTGGGCGACCACGTGGCCCTCTTTTCCGGGCTTCAACGCGGCCTGCTTGATATCGAATTCTTTTCGGACCGCCTTCAGTGACGCACAAGCCGTGCCAACGGCGCGGCGAATCCTCAGCCGCGCGAATTCGGCCGTATGTGAAGAGCTTTTTGCGGGCGATTGTGCGATTTCAAGTCGAGATGGGAGCCACGGAGTCGATCGGCTCTGGGGCGCGGATTGGCCGCTCGGGTGGGACCGCTCGCCCGATCAGAGCGTTGAAAGCGGCTTCGTCGAGTGTTTCGCGTTTGAGCAATTCGTCCGCGACGAGATCGAGCTGGTCGCGGTGGTCCTTGAGAATCGCCCGCGCTGCGACGTGCGCGTCGTCGAGCAGTTTCTTGACTTCG
>Ga0187781_10003229_pt1 | contig 12299 bp, 12 predicted proteins | sample 0715_SJ02_MP02_2_FD_132447 | JGI IMG/M metagenome (GOLD analysis project Ga0187781, IMG submission 132447) | Tropical peat soil microbial communities from peatlands in Department of Meta, Colombia - 0715_SJ02_MP02_20_MG | ecosystem: Environmental > Terrestrial > Soil > Wetlands > Peat | place...
ACAAAGGAGACCCCTCACAACTCGCGACGTTCGCCCAAGGCGATTACACTTCCATCTTGGCCGAGATCATCGAGACCCAGCGCCAGATTCAATCACGCCATCTGGAAGTGGACCGTGCCATCGCGCTGGTGGCCGCGCGCGCCGCTGAGATCGCCGGTGCAGGTGGCGCTGCCGTCGCCATCACGAACGGCAATCGCATCCGCTACAAAGCAGCGGCCGGTGCCATGAGCCTGCCCGCAGGCTCTGAGATCCCCCTGGAGAAAGCCCTTTGCCGGGAGTGTCTACGGACTGGCCAGGTCGTGCGTTACGCCGGCGTCAGTTCCGGATCGGTCGTGGACGCGAAAGAATTCGAGCGCCGCGGCATTCGGGCGATGATCGCCGTCCCTGTCTATCACGGTAGCGGCATTGCCGGCGGTCTGGAACTTTATTACGCCAGCGAACATGCTCTTACCGAGCAGGATGTTCACACCTGTCAGCTGATGGCCGGCCTGGTGACTGAGGCACTGGCCCGGAATGAGGGACCGAACTGGAAAACGTCTGTCGGCGGCGAACACGAAGTGATACGGCAGGCTCTGGAGAAGCTAAAGCCCCAGCTTGCGGCTCTGGTGGACACGCCCGCCGGCAAAGGCTCCGCCGCCAGGACTGCGGCTTCAGCCGCAGCATCCGACACCTGCGCCTGTCGCAAATGCGGGCACGAACTGGTGGGAGCGGAGCAGTTCTGCGGCCAATGCGGAGCGCCGCGCACGACTGATCATGATTCGGCAGTGTCGCCGTGGCACCTGCAACCTATGCTCCCAATCAACCCGGTCACCACCCCAACCAATGGTACCCCGCCTCAGCCGCACCCGCGGGCCAGCTTGGCCGAAGATCGGCCTGAAAACGATCGGCCCGAAAACGATGGGCCCGAAAACGACCGGCCTGAAAAAACCCTGGCGGCTTCGCTCGAAGAGGAAATGCCCGAGCTGTTTGCTGCGCCCGGACTGCGCATCCGAGAGGCGCCTCTACCCGTAGAACTCCCCAGGCCTGCAGTCGGCCCTGAGATCGGAAAGGCCAACCAGCCGGACCCTGCTCTTTCCGGGCAAATCAGCGAAGACGATGCGGAGGAATACGGGTCATCTTCTTCAGCTGCCACGTTGGCCACGCGCGAACCTCCTCGCGCCTGGACCTCGGCCGCGTCGGCCCGCGAATTCCTCGAGCAGTTGGCGGCAGACAAACCTACCGGGGCGTTGGCCCGTTTCTGGCACTCGCGGCGCGGAGACTTCTACCTGGCCATCGCCGTTATTCTGGTCGCTTGCGTCATTCGCTGGGGGATTTGGTCCAATCATCCGGTTGGCGCCACCGCCAGTCCGGCCACTGCGGCGGCTGCCCACCGCAAGCCTGCGCCCAATTCTGATCTTTCGTTGTTTGACCGGATGCTCGTCAATCTCGGCTTGGCCGAGGCCCCCGAGCCGCCTGAGTACAAGGGAAATCCCCAGACCCAGGTCTGGGTCGATCTCCACACCGCGCTCTATTACTGTCCGGGAACTGACCTCTATGGCAAGACTCCGAAGGGAAAATTCACCACCCAGCGGGACGCGCAGTTGGATCAGTTCGAGCCCGCCTATCAAAAAGCCTGCGACTAGAACTGGGCTTCATAAAATGTTTTGGGAAGGGCGCGGCTTCAGTTCCTAGCCTGCCCTGTGCGACCACACGGTAACGAGGGGGAGTCGAAGGCTGCTGCTGGCAGCCAGAAAAATTTCGGGCGTTGGCTCCCGATGGCTAACGTTTTCTTCGCCAAGACGATTGCTGAGACCGGTTCTACCCTGCGCCGCTAGCTTCCTCACTCCTACTGCGTCACCAGCAAAGACGGATTTCGCCTCGCTTCATACCACAGTGCGAGCTCTACCCGGTTCCACAAGCCAAGTTTGTCGTAGATCGTCCGCAGGTAGTTCTTCACCACGTGCTCGGTCGTTCCAATCGCTTCCGCGACCTCGCGGTTCTTCAGGCCTTGGGCAACAAGTTGGATAACTTTCTGTTCCCGTTCGCTCGGGACACGGTTGCCATATCGTTCATTTGCAAGCATGATTGCCTCCGGTATAAAAGGGTCGCGAGTTTCACTCGCTTGATGCCGCCGCTGATGCCAAAGCGCAGGAACAGCCGGTTAAAGTGGGCCTTTACGGTGCGCCGCGCCATTTTTAGCTCGCTGGCAATCTCAGCGTTATCGCAGCCCTGCAAGAGCAATTCGACGATTTGCTGTTCGCGCGGACCCAGTCGTACGGTCTGCTCCTTCATCAGACCTCCCTGTTCTTGGCATCGCTTGTCACGTCAGCCGGGCGCACGGCTGAATATTGCGAGAACTCGTTGCATCCACAATGCCATTTTGAGACAGGATTAGCAGTGACCGCTGAACAGCCTTTTCCACAGCCACTTACGACCTGTGGGCTTTCAGGTCGGGGACGGTGCGGCAGCTTCGGCAAAGCGCCTTGTGGACCGGTTTACCGCGTCATATCCCGCACCGGCACTAACGAAAACGCTTGCAAAAACGCCCCGAATCGCGCTGGCCGCCATGTGCCGCTGTTATTGTTCTCTCGGTTCTGCTCGACGCCTCAATTCTGCCCGCGATCCCATGGCGCCGAACCCAGGTGCTGAACCAACCCAGGAATGCCCGCGCCCACGGCCCACATCCCGAGGCTCAACTCTAAGGTGAAAACCTTAGACGAAAATCCCTGCCTAGCCCACGGTGCTCGGCATAAATTACACGATTCTGCCTGCTTGAGCGGCGGCAATCAGGTATATCAGCAGGTTCGCAGCCGTCATGCTTAAGCAGGCAAGTTTGCCCGGGTATGCCTGCATGGGCCGCCGCCGGATCGCCTGGGGGTCGAGCTTCGCCGGAAAGCTGCCCTCTTTTGATGGGAAAGATACATAGCCTTGCGATTGCAAGTTTTTTCACATTCCCGGGATGACTCTGGCCGGTGACCACCAATACACTGGTAATTGGATGCCTGTCAATGAGTTACGAGCCCGTGAACGTCTCTGGGAAGGACCGCGGATTGCTCCCTTTTCGTGTTACACACGCCGGAAGGACACCGGGCTTTCAAGCGAAACAGAAAAGTGTTAGTGTAACGCAATCAGGTTCCCCCCTCCTTCTGTTTCAGCCAATTCGTGCCGAGCTTACCAATGTCTGGGCGGTTCTAATCCAGACAATGGTGATGGAGTTACTAGTTACAGAATTTAAGGAGGCATAGCCGCTTGACCGTTTCGACCAGCCATCTCATCGCGCCGCACGGCGGCGAACTCATAAATCTGATGATCGCGCCCGAAGCCGCGGCCGAAAGGAAGGGCCATTCGCGGGAGTGGCCATCCTGGGATCTCACTGCCCGGCAACTCTGCGACCTGGAACTGCTCATGAGCGGCGGATTTTCTCCCTTGCGCGGTTTTATGACCAGAGCCGATTACGAGGGCGTGTGCCACAACATGCGCCTGGCCAGCGGAGTTCTCTGGCCCATGCCGATTACTCTCGACGTCAGCGAAGATTTCGCCCGGAAACTCACGCCCGGCACCAGCAAAGTTGCGCTGCGCGATCCCGAAGGCGTCATGTTGGCCGTCTTGCACGTCGAAGAAGTCTGGCAGCCTGACCGGACCGCCGAAGCGCAGGCCGTCTTCAACAGCACCAGCAAAGCACATCCTGGCGCCGATTACACCATCAACAAGGCGAACCCGTGGTATGTGGGCGGGCGCGTCGAAGGCCTGCAAGCGCCGTCGCATTACGATTTCCGCACCCTGCGCTTCACCCCGGCCGAGTTGCGGGCTGAGTTCGCCCGCCTGGGATGGCGCCGGGTGGTCGCCTTCCAGACGCGTAATCCCATGCACCGCGCTCACGTCGAACTCACTTTCCGCGCGGCCAAGAAAGTCGAAGCCAGCCTGCTCATTCATCCCGTGGTGGGCATGACCAAGCCCGGCGATGTCGACTATTACACCCGGGTGCGCTGTTACCAGTTGCTGAGTTCGAAGTATCCGCAAGGAACCCAGAAGCTCTCGTTGCTCCCTCTGGCCATGCGCATGGGCGGACCGCGCGAGGCCATCTGGCACAGTCTCATTCGCAAGAACCACGGCTGCACTCATTTCATCGTCGGCCGCGATCACGCCGGCCCCGGCAAAGACACCGACGGCAAACCCTTCTACGGCCCCTATGAAGCCCAGGAATTTTTCCGGAAATACGAAAACGAGATCGGCGTCACCATGGTGCCGTTCAACATGATGGTCTACCTGCAAGGCGAAGATCGCTACGTTCCCGATGATGAAGTGAAGAATGGTGATCGCGTCCTGAACATCTCCGGCACGGAACTGCGGCAGCGGCTGAACGAAGGCCGCGAGATTCCCGGCTGGTTCACCTATCCCGAAGTCGTTCACGAACTGCGGCGCAGTTTCCCGCCGCGTTCCCGGCAAGGCGTGACCATCTTCTTTACCGGGCTTTCGGGATCAGGCAAGTCTACCATCGCCAATGTGCTGCTGACCAAGTTCCTGGAAGTCGGCGGACGTCCCGTGACCTTGCTCGACGGCGACCTGGTACGCAAGCATCTCTCCTCGGAGTTGGGATTCTCCAAAGAGCATCGCGACATCAACATCCGCCGCATCGGTTATGTCGCATCCGAGATCACCAAGAACGGCGGCATCGCCATCTGCGCGCCGATTGCGCCGTACGACGCAACCCGCAAGCATGTGCGCCAGATGATCGAGCCCTACGGCGGATTCATCCTGGTGCATATCGCCACCCCGGTTGAGGTCTGCGAGCAGCGCGACCGCAAAGGCCTCTACGCCAAGGCTCGCGCCGGAATCCTGAAGGAATTCACCGGGATTTCCGATCCCTACGAAGCTCCCGTGGATGCCGAAGTCACCATCAACACCGCCGATTTGTCGCCCGAGGAAGCCGCCCAGGAAATCATTCTCCACCTGGAGCGGGAAGGCTTCATCGGCGTGAACGGAACGTCAGCGTAACCCGGAAACGGAACGACGATGCCACTGCTGGCACTCAAAATTCTGGTGGGCTTTATCGTCGGCCTGCTCATCGGCATGAGCGGCGTCGGGGGCGGCGTGCTCCTGCTCCCCATACTGATCTTTGGCCTGGGATATGCCCCGAGGGTCGTCGTGGGTTCCGACGCGCTCTTCAATTTCCTCACCAAGATTCCGGCCGGCTTGCTTCATCTGAAGCGGGGCACAGTTCGCCGCAAGGTGGTCGGCGCACTGGCAGTCGGCAGCATTCCCGGCTCGATTTGTGGCGTCGGCATGCTCGTCTATATCCGCCATCTTTATGGAGACGGAGTCAACAGCTTCATCAAGACTGCCGTGGGCGTGCTGCTCATCGTGATTCCCACCCTGATGCTGTTCCAGCGCCGCATCGAAGAGCGGGTCGAGCACCGCGCACCCACTCTGAAAGGCTTCGCCGGCATGGCGCTCATCGGCCTGGTCGCCGGGTTTCTCGTGGGTATGACTTCGGTCGGCTCGGGCAGCATCATCATGATGCTGCTCCTGTTGTTCTACAGTTTTCCGCCCAAGCAGAATGTTGGAACCGATATCGTGCACGCCGTCATCCTCACCGGAGTCACCAGCTTCCTTCACTTCCGCTTGGGCAACGTTGATCCGCGCTTGGTCCTGTCGTTGCTGATTGGATCGATTCCCGGAGGATTGCTCGGTTCCCATCTGGCCACTCGCATGCCCATGATCTGGCTGCGCCGCATTTTGTGCGCCTTGCTGTTGATCACCGGAGCCCGGATGTTGTGGGCTTGAACATTTTCCCAATCGCCATGCCCGCGCCGCTGTCATCCCGACCAAGCTTCTGGATCGGCGAATGCCGATCCGGACGCGCGTGGAGGGACCTGGTGTTTCTCCGCACGGGCATAGCTATCCGCACATCAGCCAACTCGACAAGAAACTGGAGCGCATGATTTCTGCCTACGCCGACATTCTGCAGCGCATAGCGGCAGGCCTGGACGCTGCCCGGTCCGTGTTCGCCCGTTTCACGCCGGGTGAAATCGCCGCCGAATACAAGGCCGGCCACGATCCGGTGACCGAAGCTGATCGCGCTCTGGACGCCGTTTTGCGCCAGAATCTGCTGCGCCAGGGCGAAGGCTGGCTCTCCGAAGAAACCGCCGATGATCTCTCCCGCCTCGAAAAAGAGCGGGTATGGATCGTCGATCCTCTCGACGGAACCCGTGAGTTTGTCCAGGGTCTGCCGGAGTTCTGCGTCTCCATCGGCTTCGTCGAGCAGGGCAAGCCCGTGGCTGGAGGCATTTACAACCCGGCCACGAATCAGAATTTCCTGGGAGCGATCGACGCCGGAGTGCTCTTGAACGGCAAGCCAGTACATTGCAGCCAGCGGACTACTCTGGCCGGCGCGCTGGTTCTCGCCAGCCGCAGCGAGGTCAAACGGGGCGAATGGCAGCGGTTCGAAAACGCTCCTTTCAGGATTCAGGCCATGGGCTCGGTGGCCTACAAATTAGCCCTGGTCTCTGCCGGATTGGCGGACGTGACCTTCACCCTCGTACCGAAGCATGAGTGGGATGTGGCTGCCGGCGCCGCGCTGGTCCTCTCCGCCGGAGGATTCGTTTGCCAACCCGACGCCTCCGAGTTGCGCTGCAATCAACAAGATCCCTTGCTCACCGGTCTGCTGGCTGGAGGATACCGGTTGCGCGACGAACTCCTCGCCGCCATCCACGGCTTAGTCCCGTCGCGTGAGAGCCAACGTTAACTTCAGGATTGCACACGCCCCATTGTGTGTCGGGTGACAGGATCCGCGCATGGTGGCCGAGAACATGCGCCCTGCGGAGCGGCAGGCCCATAGGAAGAGCGGCGGTGCCGTCGGCGTAAAATTCCCGTGCAGTGTATGCGGCCAGAAAGTAGACATCATCCATCCACCACGACGGATTTGCGGCCCACCTATGCAACGCACAATGTGAGCGGCTCAAGCGGTGATAGCCCGAGGCGACGATAGCCGGTGGTAGAATCCGCTCAGAATGTGGCACTACGTGATCACATTGCCTCTGGTGGCGAAAATAGTTGGCCTGATCGGCGTGTCCGCTTTGGCACTGTGGGGATTTTTGAAGCACAAAGCGATCGCCACATTCGCGGGTGCCACCAAGGACGCCGCAAGTGAACGATTTTGGGGCTATGTGCGCGAGAAGCTGCAAACGAATGCTAGGCAAGCAGCTCAGCCGCCGTCTAATGAGAGAACGTTCCGTGGGGTTTTTATGGGCTTTTCGCAATACGCGAATTATCCGAACGAGCACTGCATTACCTTGACCAGCGAAGATGGCGGCACGATGAAGATTCCGGTTGCGCGGACAAACCTCCTTTCTGGCGTACAGCACGGTGCACGGGTTGAGATAGCCACACGTCCGTTTTCCATAAGGGAAGAAGCGGTGGTTCGTGTCCGCATTCTTCCTTGACGCAGGCGAGGTGAATATGGGATTGAACGAGGTTAACAGACTTCGGCAGCAAGTGTTGGGTCTGACTGAAACCTGCAAATCTGTCCTGGCAGGTAGGTCAAAAGAGGACACCAAGCAAATCGACGAGACCACACAGAACATCGCGGAGGCGATTTTGGCGGAGGCAAAGGGCCACGTACCTGACGACAAGATTCTGCAGGCCGTATCGCTTGCGCCGCCGATTTCGTGGACTTCACTGCTCGCAGCGATGGAAACTATCCTTAGGACGCTGCCGATATCGCAAGGCCAGATACGGGTGCAAACAGGCGGGCGGTACACATGGTAGCCCCGCGGGATTCCTATCCGCGCAGAACCCCTCGGTTGTGAGGGGGGCGAGAGCGCCAACATAGGCCACAGAAAGGCGGTGCTTCAACAATGCCAAGCAATGATCTCTACTTGGTGGTGTTACCGATGGTGCATCTCGCCATCAGTCAGTACGGGCTGACCGAACAGGTCATCACCATGCTGCCCATCAGAAGCATAGCGACAGAGTTTGCCCCTGATGAGGTTGACTCAGTCATTTTCATGATGGAGAGTCGCGCAAATGAATATCTGACTGGCGGGAATGTCATGAACTACACATTCACAAAGGAACCTACCTCCCGGGGCGTGATCGTGAAGGTAACTCAAAATGTCAGATGATCCCAAGTACGAGCCGAAACCCGAACAATTTGATGCGGCTGGGCCGACACGCCTCACAGTGGATGACATCAATGCTTTGAACAAGATGTTCAAGGGGCAGGTTAGCTACTTCAAGGACCTGTTCAGGGAATCGGGGCTGAAGTGGTGGATCGTCTTTGCAGGCGTTGGCGGTGCTGTCGAATTGATCCGCCTTCTCATTGATGCGGGAGTATACCTTTGGACCCACTACCATTAGGGGATTCGGGGACAGACGGGACACTCCCCAATTACGCTACACGACTGAAAACTCTGGCCACCCTTCCCCGCTAGAAGCGGAACACGATGCCCGTCGAAAAGCGGAAGTTGTTTTGCGAGCCGTTGGAAATGCCATAGTCAGCCAGAGTGAGTTTGGTTCGCATGTAGTCCAGCTGAAAACGCCAGGCGACAGGTCTCACGATGCGGTAATCGAGTCCGCCGCCCAGAGCCGTGGCGAACGAATTATCGGATCCAAAACCGTTTGAGGCGTTGATGTGCGCAACACCGAACAATCCCTGAACGAACGGCGTCCACCTTCCCACAGAAAAGGAGACGCGCGGGCCGAACATTACGTTCTCTTCGTGGGTCGAGGCGCTGGTGGTGGAACAGCCGCCGCTATCGCCAGCAGGAACAACCGGGCAGACCGCGAAATCCTGTGAACCGTAGTGTCCGCTGAAGTCGGCGACCATGCCCACGTGGGGGAAGAGCTTTCCTTCGAGCGATCCTTCCCATCCGTTGAGGCTGGCGCGGTCTACCACCAGATTCGAGTTGTAGTAGGAATATCCGAAAAAGACGTTGCCTGAGGTCGGCACCTGGCCGGCCGCCAAACCTGCGAACGAAAGCAGCATGACTACTGCGACCAGAATCTTGCGCATCACTTTCTCCTGTCTCCGTGGTTTTAGGGGCGCTTCCCTGAGAGAGAACTCCGGGCCACAAGAAAGGTTGCCAGGGGGAGCTTCAGATGCACTGCCAGCGGTGGCGCTGGGGTGGCCGCGCCGTGGCAAAACAGCCACACTAACCGGCAAATTTAGATTCAAGGGTTAGATAACACCGAGGCAGGTTCCCCCTAACCTGTGAAATGCGATTAGGAGGTTAGTCTGGGGCTAGTCCTTCAAAGGAACGACGGCGCTGCCATCGCGGCAGAAGGTGGCGACTCTTTGCAGTTCGCCATTGGCACGGGGTACGGTCATAACCGGGCCATAGCAGTACACGGCATGCCCGGAGGCGGCAAAATACCAGCGTCCGCCTTTGGCGTGCTTGGAGATCGGAGTGGAAGGCTGGCGCATCGGCTTCTGCGGCGCCAGTTGTGGAACCGGCAAACTCAACAACAAGGCTAGGGTCAAGGCCTTCATCGTTTTTCGTCCGTACCTTCCTGCTTCTTACTCGCCCAACCGCTTCGTGCCCACACGCGGCGCGCCGGGCCAATTCTTCGTGCTAAATCGTGATCAGCGCCCGGCGGTTGTCGCCCAAGTCGGCGGCTGGCCGCGACGGCATCTGGTACTGCGGGTTCTGTCTCTGCGTCGAATGCTGTTGCGCTGCCTGGGAAGACGGGGCGTGCTGCGTTGGTGCCTGGGTCGACGGGACTTGGATTGACGGGCCCCGGGTCACTGGAGCCTGGGCTTTGGGAGACGGAGACTCCTGTGCGCCAGCCAGAATTTTTTCCTGCTGGGCCTTCATCTTGAAGGAAGTCAGTTCGGTGCTGTCGCGGAACAATTCGCGAATCAGGGCGCGCTGCGATTCGATGGTTGCACCCTGCTCCACGATCAGCATGGTCATCAAGCCATAGGAGAGGCAAAACAGCACGGTCAACAGCGGCAGCCAGCTGTACCTTTTACGCCGAACCGGGGCATCAATGGGCGTTGCAGTGGTGATGGCGGCATTGGTGAAAAGAGTCGTCAAAACGTCACCCCGATCTTGGCCTCGAGCTGGCAGGCAAGCAACGAAACTGCACCCCGCAAGCCAATGGAATCGCCCGATGTAAGTGATTGATATGGCGCGCGTTAGCCGATCAGCGGCGGGCACTCGGGAGGCGGCCAGGTGCAAGTCCCTGCACATTATGAGTAACAATGATTTGCTGTGGTGGCGTGGCCAGCGCTCCAAATCGCCCGTCCGGTGCGGTTTTCAGCATAAGCGGCAGGATGCCAAACGGTTGAAACTGGCGTCGTTTGTGGCTTGGGTCAAGACACTGTTGACCTTGCGTTACTTCCGTTACCTGTCGGGAGATCGCTTTCGTGCCTAGAATGGGGCTTAATTATTGGGGAAAGAAAATCTCCTTCGAGGATCAAGCGAAATGCGGATGCGTTGCTTGCTGTTGGTATTGCTGGCCTTCGCTTACGGACTTGGCCCAGCAGGAATACTCCAGGCCCAGCAGTCATCCAGCGAAGTAGTTCGGCAGGTTCTGCGAAAAACGGAGCCGCGGTATCCGGAAATCGCGAGACGGATGAACATCGCCGGAACCGTCAAGGTTTTTGCGGTTGTGACACCCGACGGAAAAGTGAAGTCCGTCGAACCGGCGGGCGGCCACCCGCTCCTGATCGAAGCTGCCCGGGAAGCCATCGTGCAGTGGAAGTTTGCCCCGGCTGGAGCCGAATCCCGCGAGCTCATCGAACTGCACTTCAACCCGCAGGGGAAATAGTAGCGTTTCAGTTTCAACCTCTCAGGGCCTTATGCTGTCAGGTCGCCGAAAGAGGGGCCGCACCAGCTTCCAGCCCCGGCCAGACTTTTCTGACGCCTTGGGATCCCCCTCGCAGCGACACTTGCCAGGTGAGTGGTTCCTCAGGGGCTAAAGCCCAGATTGTTTTTCGGCCTTAATCGGCACGGCTAAAAGCCGTGCCCTTTCCAGTTTCGTGGAAAAAGAACCGAAATATGCAAGCGGTCCTTACTTGCCCAGCACGAGCTTGGCGATGGTGGCCAGTTGCATGTTGGACGTACCCTCGTAGATCTTGCCGATCTTGGCATCGCGCCAGTATTTCTCCACCGGATAATCCCTGGTGAATCCGTAGCCGCCGTAAATTTCGATAGCCAACGAGGTCACGCGCTCGGCGACCTGCGAAGCGAAAAGCTTGGTCATGGCGGCTTCTTTTACGAAGTTCATGCCGGCGTCTTTCATGCGGGCGGCGTTGTAGACCATAAGCCGCGCGGCCTCGATCTCGGTGGCCATTTGGGCGATCTGAAACTGAATGCCCTGGAACTCGGCGATGGGCTTGCCGAACTGCTTGCGCTCCTGGGCATACTTTGCAGCACATTCCCAGGCGCCGCGGGCCAAACCGATCATTTGCGCACCGATGCCGATGCGGCCTTCGTTCAGGGTTTCGATCGCGATCTTGTAGCCTTTGCCGGGCTCGCCGAGGACGTTCTCCCTGGGAACGCGGCAGTCTTCGAGGATGAGCTCGCAAGTGGAGGATGCGCGAATGCCGAGCTTGTCTTCCTTCTTGCCGACGGTAAATCCGGGCGAGTCTTTCTCGACCAGGAATGCGGTGATGCCCTTGTAACCTGCGCTGGGATCGAGCGTGGCGAAGAGCACGAACAATCCGGCTTCCTTGCTGTTGGTGATCCACAGTTTGCGGCCGTTGAGCACGTATTCGGAGCCTTTGAGTTGGGCGCGGGTCTGCAAAGCGAAAGCGTCGGAGCCGGAGCCTGCCTCGCTCAGGGCGTAGGCGCCGACCAGCTTCGTGGCCATTCTGGGCAGATAGCGTTTCTTCTGCTCGTCGTTGGCCCAGCGCAGCAGGGCGTTGTTGACCAGGGTGTTCTGCACATCGACGACGACGCCGGCGGAAGCGTCCACCCGCGAGAGTTCTTCGACGGCGAGAATCGCTTCAAAGAATTTGCCCGCGCCGCCGCCGTATGGCTCAGGGATTTCGATGCTCATCAGGCCGAGCTGGAAGAATTCGTCAATCAGACTCTTCTCGAAGACTCCCTTTTCATCCATTTCCTTGACCAGCGGACGGATTTTCTCGTCGGCGAACTGGCGAATGTTGTCACGGAAGAGAATCTCGTCTTCGGTGAGCGTGGTCAGCGGAGTAGGAGCAGGGAGTTGCACCGCAGTTGAGGACATCGGGACACCTTCAGCGTGGGATAGAAAGCTGGGTCATTTTAGCATCTGGAAGCATCGCTGACGTTGCCCGCAACGCTACGGGTCATTCGGAACGCAGAATGGCAGTGATATCGAATCTGGCGATGCGA
>Ga0187781_10003230_pt1 | contig 12299 bp, 16 predicted proteins | sample 0715_SJ02_MP02_2_FD_132447 | JGI IMG/M metagenome (GOLD analysis project Ga0187781, IMG submission 132447) | Tropical peat soil microbial communities from peatlands in Department of Meta, Colombia - 0715_SJ02_MP02_20_MG | ecosystem: Environmental > Terrestrial > Soil > Wetlands > Peat | place...
TCGAGCCGCGCGCCCTCGAGCCACAGGCGGCGCTCGAGCTCCGGACGCTGTGCGGTGGCGCCAGCTGCCTGCGCCGCGAGCCAGCCGAGCTCGAAAGCGGCGCTGCGCGTTTCCCCTTCCCACTCGATGAGCACGCGGCCGTCGCCGCTGCGTACCGTGCGGATGCGCGGCGCGGCCGGCAGATCCACGATGTCGACCAGCCGCTGGCCGCTGACTGCATCGCGGTTCTCAGGCAGGTTCTCGCGCAACCACAGGCTCGCGAACTCGCTCACGCCGCCCGCGCGCCATTCGATGGTGAGCGCCTCCGGCGTCGAGGATACCCGGGCCGCGAGGCCTGCCTCAGCCATGCGCAGCCGCCGCCGGAGCGGCCTTGAGCGCCGCGGTCCGGAGATTCAACAGATGGAGATAGCCGGCGCTCAGGGCCGCCGCGGCACTCACGACCGCGAGGGCGACGAACACCCCGCGCCATCCGTAGGCCATCGCCAGGCGCGCGACGCTGTCGCCGGCGAGCACGCCGCCGAGATAGCCGATGCCGTCGATGATGCCGGAGGAGGCGGCGCTCGCCTGCTTGCCGCCGAAGTCGAGCGCAAAGGCGCCGCCGAGGTAGGAGTAGGGTCCGAGCAGGCCGAAGAAGACGAGCGCGATCAGCAACACCGCAAGCAGAGATCCGGACGGGCCGGGCGGGACGCCGGTGAGCGCAAGCAGCGCGAGTGCCGCGCCGCTGAGACCGAGGAACATGAGCAGCGAGCGGCCGGTGGGGCCCAAGCGGTCGCTCAGCCAGCCGGCGAGCAGCACCGACACCGCGCCCACCGCCGGGAAGATCGCGCTGGCCCCGGCCGAGTCGCTCACGCTGAAACCGAGGAAGTCGCGCAGGTAGACCGGGGACCAGGTGTTGAAGGTCTCGCGGATGATGGTGCAGCCGAAGGACAGCAGGCAGACGAGCAGGAACGCACGGCTGCGCAGCAGCGGCAGGAGCAGCGCCGCCACGCTCGGCGGGCGCGCCTCGCCCGAGGTGAACAGGTTGAGCGCCGGATTGGGCTCGGCTTCCGCATGACCTTCCTCGACGCGCGACTCGCGCAGCCAGAGGAAGTTGGCGAGCAGCGCCGCGGCTGCCACGGCTCCCGCGAACACGAACAGCGCGCGCCAGCCGTAGCCGTGGGCCAGCAGCATCCCCATCTGCTGGCGCGCGGCGGCATCGCCGACCAGGTAGCTGATGCTGAGAATGCCGGCGATCGAGCCGTACGAAGAATAGTTGAACCACTGCGAGGAGACCTTGATGAGCCCCGCCCAGCCGACCGACTGCGTCAGGCGGTTGGCTGTCCAGGCGAGCGTGAACAGCGGCAGCCCGCCGCTGACCGCGAACAGCAGCGTGAAGACCGATGCGCCGCCCACGCCGATCAGGAAGTTGCGCCGCCCGCCCCAGTAGTCGCCGAGGCCCGTGAGGAACAGCTTGCCCAGCGCGTAGGCGAACACGCCGAGGGAGGTGATGGTGCCGATGTGGACCAGCGCTTCGGCGTGGCTGACGCCGTGAGCGGCGAGTTCGTCGGCGAGCAGCGGCGTCGCGACCGAGAGATCCGCACGGCAGTAGTAGCAGGCCGCGTAGCCGCAGAACAGCAGCACGACGGTACGGACCTGCGAGGAGCGCAGCGACACGGTGGGTCTAGCGTCGCTGCGCCGCGTGCGCGCCTGGAGCTGGGGCGTCAGTCTTGCTGCCGACTTTCAAGGAGGTCCTCGCGGTGCGTCGCGGAGGACCCGATACTAGCGGAGGCGGCGGTTTGAATCACGCGGCGCCCGGCACGCACCCGGGTGAGCCGCCCGCCGCCTCGGCAGGTTCGCGAATCAGCGCCAGTAGCCGTGCACCACGACTACCGGGGCGGGTGCGATCACACCGACGCCGACATAACCCCGCGGGGGTCCGACCGGGGCGACCACGCAGCCCGCAAGCAGCACGCCCAGCCCTAAGGCGATCATCAGTTTGACAATGCTACGCATGGTCCGATCCTCCGAAGTTCTCACCTGATGGTCAGAACGCAGCGGGAGCCGGTGCGCTGACAACGCGGCACACCGGCTCCGCGTTCAGCGGAGGTTAAGACTGCGGGGTGCGGGAACGCGGAGTCTTCGCCAGCAGCGTGCGCAGCACCTGCGCGTGGTTGTTGCGCGGCTCGCGCGCGGCGGTAAGCAGCGTTACGCGCATGCGCTCGGCGCGTTGTCGCAGGGCCTCGAGCGCCTCGCTCTGGGTACGCAGCTCGGCGCGGTAGCGGCGGGCGAATTCGCCCCAGCGTTTCGGGTCGTGGTGGAACCAGGTGCGCAGCTCATTGCTCGGGGCGAGCTCGACCAGCCAGGCATCGAGCGCGGCCCGCTGGCGGCTGACGCCGCGCGGCCACAGGCGGTCGATCAGCGCCCGGTAGCCGTCCTGCATCTCCGCCTGCTCGAAGATGCGCTTGACGGCGACGTCGCGCGCACCCGCGGCTGGCGCATCGCCTTCGAATTCGTGCAGGTAGCACGCCGGCGAGCTCAATTCCCCCGCGGTCGGCGTTGCGCTGCGCTCGGGTTTTGCGCGTGGCCGGCGGCTCTTTACCCTGGGCGCTTGCTTCACGAGCGCATTGTCCGCCGCGCCGGCCGCACGATCCAGCTCTCGCGGCGTATGATTTCGAGGTGACCACGATCCGCCAGCAGCTGCGCAACAACGCCGTCGCGATCTTGCGGCGCTGGTGCCGGAGCCGGTTCCGGCGCAGGCGGCCGCGCTGCTCAAGGCGTGGAGCGAGAACTGGGAGGGCCTCGGCAGGGACGACGAGACGGCGGTCAACCGCATCGACGATGCCATCGGCAAACTGCGCGAGGGGTCGCTCGCGACGCTGCGCTCGCTGCGCTAGTGTGAAGCTCGCATCGGACAATTGGCGCGCAGGTGCGCGCGCAACCAGTGAGGTGTCAACTTGATCACGCTCTACCACCGCCCCAACACCCGCTCGACGCGTTTCATCTTCCTGCTGGAGGAGCTCGAGGCGCCGTACCAGATCCGCCTGGTCACCACGCGCCTGCGCGACGGCGGCGGCGCTCCCGACCCCGCCAATCCCCACCCGCAGGGCAAGGTGCCGGCGATTTCGGACGACGGGATCGTGGTGTTCGAATCGGCAGCGATCGCGATTTATCTCACCGACAAGTTTCCGAAGAATCGCATCGGACCGCTCGCGGGCGATCCGGAACGCGGCGCCTACTTGAGCTGGCTCGCCTACTACACCGGCGTGTTCGAGCCGGCAGTGCTGTCCAAGTTCATGGGCTGGGAAGTGCCGCGCGGCACGGCCGGCTGGGCGCCGGTGGAGGAGGTGATGCCGGTGATCATCACGCGCCTGACGCAGGCACCGTACTTCACCGGCGAGCGCTTCTCGGCCGCGGACGTGCTGTATGCGACTTCGTTTGCGCTGTTCGCCAACAGCCCGATCCTGCCGAAGTCAGCCGTGATCGAGGACTACGTGAAACGGGTCGTGACGCGCCCGGCCTTCGCGCGCGCGATGGCGAAGCAGAACGGCTGAAGGCCGCGCATGGCGAGGAGTGAAGCCGTACTGCGCCTCGCTTACCGTCCACCGTACGACTGGGCGCACCTGCAGGCATTTCTGGCGCGGCGCGCGCTCCCCGGCGTCGAGCGGGTCGATGCGCGCGGCTACGCGCGCACGCTCGCGTGCCCGGGCGGCCATGCGCTGATCGAGGTACGCGCGCTCCCCGGCGAGGAGGCGCTCGAGCTGCGCGTCGCGCGCGCGCCGCCCGCCGCTGCGCCGGCGCTGGCGGGTGTCGCGCGGCGCGTGTTCGATCTCGACCGCGACCCGGCGCGCATCGGCGCGACGCTGGCCGCGGATCCGCTCATCGGACCGCTGGTGGCGCAGTGTCCGGGGCTGCGCATCCCCGGGGCGTGGGACCCGTTCGAGTGCGCGGTGCGGGCAGTGCTCGGCCAGCAGGTGAGCGTCGCCGCAGGCCGCACGTTCGCCGCGCGGCTGGTCGGGCGCTGCGGCGAGCCGCTGCGTGCCGGCGGCGAGGGACTGACGCATCTGTTCCCGACACCCGCGCGCCTCGCGCGCGCGAACCTCGCGGGACTCGGAATGACCGGAGCACGGGCCGCGGCGCTGCGCTCGCTCGCGCGCGCGGTGCTCGAGCGGCGCGTGGACTTCGGCGACGCATCCGCGGACGTCACGGCGGCGCTCGCGGCGCTTCCCGGGATCGGTCCGTGGACGGCGCAGTACGTCGCGTTGCGCGCGCTCGGCGAGCCGGATGCCTTGCCCCAGGGCGACTGGGTACTGCGGCGGATGACGGCTTCCCCGGGAGCCCCGGTGCTCAGCGTGCGCGAGCTCGAGGAGCGGGCACGCCGCTGGCGGCCATGGCGCGGCTACGCGACCATTCACCTGTGGCGGGCCGCCGCGGAGCTCAAGACGCGCGCGCCGCGCAGCGCAGCCGGGCGCGCTGCGCCCGCGACTCCGCCCGCGTAACATAGCCGCACCATGCGCCCGATGTTCTGGCACGAGACGGACAGTCCGGTCGGACCGCTGCTGCTGGCCGCCGACGCCCACGTGCTGCGGGGTGTGTATTTCCAGGGAGGCCCGCACCCGTTCACGCCGCCGAGCGAGTGGCGCCACGAAGCCGCGCGCTTCGCCGGCGTCACGCGCGAGCTGGTGGAATACTTCGCTCGCGGGCGGCGAGCCTTCAGCGTCCCGCTGGCAATGGAGGGAACCGGGTTCCAGCTCTCGGTGTGGCGGGCGCTGGTGGCGATTCCCTACGGCGAGACGATCTCCTATGGCGAGCTGGCACGGCGGGTCGGGAGCGTCGCGCGGGCGGTGGGCCTTGCGAACGGAGCGAATCCGCTGCCGATCATGGTTCCCTGCCACCGGGTCATCGGCGCCGACGGCTCGCTGACCGGATTCGGCGGAGGCCTCGCGATCAAGCGCGCGCTGCTCGAGCTCGAGGGTGCCGCGTGCGTCTGCGACCTCTTCAGCCGCGCTTCGTGAGCGCTGCCCCTGCCTCGCTCGAGCGCGTTCCCTGGGCGGGGGTGGCCGCGAGCATCCCCGGGTGATGCCGGTCTCCGACGTGATCGGCGAGCTGTTTTCGCATATCTTCCTGGGCGTGGCTCGCGCGGCCGCCGCCGCCGGGAGGGGGTCATGCGTTTCGGACTGATACTTGTTGGGCTGCTCGCGGCTGGGGCAGCGCCCGCGCCCGGGGCCCCGGCAGCTGCCGAGCGCAGCTACATCGAGCATCCGCCCGCCCCGAACGGACCGGCGCTGCCCTTCAGCGACGCGGTGCGCCTCGGCGATACGCTGTACGTCGCGGGTCACATCGGGATCGATCCGCGCACTGGCAACGCCGCGACCAGTCCCGAAGCCGAGGCGCGCCTGGTGATGGACGCCGTGAAGCACACGCTGGAGCGCGCCGGCTTCACGATGGATGACTTCGTGTCCGTGACGGTGTACTGCACGGATCTTTCGCTCTACGACACCTTCAACGGCGTCTACGCCGGCTACTTCCGCAGGCCTCTTCCGGCGCGCGCGTTCATCGGTGTGAGCAAGCTGGTGCGCGGCGCGCGCTTCGAGGTCCAGGGGGTGGCGGTGAGGACCCCACGGCCGTGAACCGCCGCGAGTTCTCCCGGGGTCTGGCGGGTGCGGCGGCCGCGGCGGTGGTGAGTCCACTCACGCGTGCGGAGCCGGCAGCTGCGCACGCTCCGCCGCCGGCCGCGTCCGTTTCGGCCCGCGCGCGTACCCTGTACCACGGCGCCCTGATCCTGGACTGCAACTCCTCGCCGCCCGAGGGGCGGCTGCCGCTGCCGCCAGCCGATCTCGAGGCGGTGCGGGGCAGCGGTATCGACGTCATCAAGTACTCCCTCGGCGGGATCAATGCGGACTTCCCCACGACTGTCGCCGAGATCGCCCACGTGCAGCGGCTGATCGAGATGTACCCGGCGTATTTCACCCAGGTGCGGGTCGCGGGTGATTTCGCGCGCGCCAAAGCCGAGGGCAAGCTCGGCATCATCCTGTCTTTCGAGAGCACCGAGATGCTGCAGGGGCAGCTCGAGTCGCTCGAGCTGTTCCGCGATCTCGGCGTGCGCGTGATGCAGCTCTCCTACAACCGCAAGTCGCCGTTTGCCGCCGGCGTCATGGAGCCGGAGGGCGGCGGCCTCACCCCGCTCGGCCGGCAGGCGGTCGCCGAGATGAACCGGCTCGGCATCGCCGTCGATCTGAGCCACGCCAATCCCGCCACCACGGCGGAGGTGCTCGATCTGGCGGCGAAGCCACCCGTCATGACGCACGCCGGCTGCGCCGCCATCCACGGCCATCCGCGCAACAAGACCGACGAGCAGCTGCGCTCGCTCGCCGACCGCGGTGGCGTGGTGGGGATCTTCGATCTGCCCTACCTGACGGCCTCGCCGAAGCAGCCAACCGTCGAGGATTACATGCTGCATCTCGAGCACGCGCTCAAGGTGGCCGGCGAGAACCACGTCGGTATCGGCAGCGACACCGACATCCTGCCGCTCGATACCAGCGACAAGGGCATGGCCGAGATCAACAAGCAACTCGAGCAACGGCGCACCGCGGGTCTGGCGGCTCCCGAGGAGGACCGGCCGCCGTACGTCGTGGGCCTCAACACGCCGCGCCGCATCGAGGTGATCACGGACGAGCTGCTGAAGCGCGGTTACCCGGCGGGCGTCGTGGAGAAAGTCATCGGCGCGAACTTCGCGCGCGTCTTTGCCGATATCTGGACCGACTGAGCAGCGGCCGGCGGGGCGCCGCCGCCCCGCCGGAGCTGGTACCTTCAGGAGCTGGTACCTTCAGCGGTGCAGCAGGTTCAGCGTATTGGTGTTGTCGTCGACGAAAAATACGCCGCGCCGCGGATCGAACACCAGGCCGAACAGGGCGCCCGCGCCGGGCGGCGAGCCGCTCGAGTCGAGCTGGGCGTGCGCGGCCTGCCGGCCGCCGGGCGTGATCTCGGTGATGAGGCCGTCGCCGCCGTTGACGGTGAGGATTTCCCCGCCCGCAGTCACGGTGAGCCCGAGCGGGCCATTGAGGGCACCGCCCGCGGAGAGAGTATGTCCCGTGCCCGCCGAGCTGCTGCGCGTCAGCGGGTTGTCGATCGCGACGACGCGGTTGTTGAGCGTATCCGCCACGTAAAGCCGCGCGTCCTGATCCTCGCCCTGGTCGCCGCAGTCGTTCCCGCCGCTGACGCTGAGACCGACGCCCGTGGGCCCGATCACCAGCGCGTTGGGATCGGTGCGCTCGGCGAAGCCCGAGGCGATCACGGTGATCGACTCGAGCCGCGGCATCGCGTACTCCGACAGCCTGAGATTCAGGCGCGTCACGGTGCCGCCGTTAACGACGTTGCCGCCGGCCGCTACCGTGCCGTTCAGCACGTTGGTGACGAACAGCTTGGCGGAGTTCCCGCCGTCGAAGGCCGTCATGTCCCAGGGACCATTGATGAGCGCGCCCGAGAAGGTCTCGGCCACGTTCCCCATGCTGTCGAGCACGATCAGGCATCCCGCCTGGGCGGTGGCCGAGGTACCGTCGGCCGTGGGGAGGCTCCCCACGATCACCCAGCCGGACTCGAGCACCGCGAGCGCGGTCGTCAGGCCCACGCCGCCGGGGCATGGGCCCGGGAGGTCCGCGGCATTGATGCCCGCGAACAGGGTCAGGGTTCCGTCCGGGGCCACCTGCACGATGGTGGTGCCCGTGCCCTGGAGATTGCTCGAGTCGTTGAAATTGCTGACCAGGATGTTGCCGGCGACGAGGCGGCCGGTGCTGCGCTTCACCTGCACGACGCCATAGGGATTCACATCCCCATTGCCGGGTATCGTGGAGGCGATGACCGAGTTGGTCTTGAGCGGCGGCAGCACGGCACCCTGGGCTGCGGCAAGCGCAGGCAGGGCGGCCAACGTGGCCGCAAGGATGAGCGGCGCGAGGCACGCCGCGACGGGAGAGGTCCTCATGTTGATCCCCTTTTCGGCTTTGCGTGCGGGGTCTAGCCCGCGGTGCCGAGTACGTGGCGGGGAACGGGCCGGCGGGTTCTAGCGGGAACTGTTAAGAATGCTCCAGAGCGCGAATCCGAGCGCGACGAGCCCCACGAGCCCCGCGTGGCGCATTCGGAGCGGAGCAACGACACCGAACGCGAGCCCGGTGACGATGGCCCGCAGCGGCGCGGCGACGACTGCCGTGAGCAGCCGGCGGGCGGAGAATACCTGCAGCCGCTCGGTGACCTGTTTCACGAACTGCGCGTCGGCCAGCGGCCGCTCACTGCGCGCGAATTCGCGCAGCAGCAGTGCATCTCGATCATCCAGCATGGGCGTGCTCCTTCGCGGGAGGCTCATAGGCATGCAGCAGCACCCGCAGCCGCTGCGCGCCGCGTCTCACGTGTGACTTGACGGTGCCGAGCGGCAGGGCGGTCGCCGCGCTGATCTCGGCGTGCGACATCTCTTCGTGATAGGCGAGCACGACGCACAGCCGCTCGGTCGGGGTGAGCTTTGCGAGTGCCCGGTCGAGATCGAGCTGCTCGGCGGCGGCGGGCATGAAAGCGGCCGCGGCCGGCAACTCCTCCGCTTCGCAGGGCGACTCGGTCAAGCTCGAGGCGCGCACTTCGGCGAGCCAGGTGTTTATGGCGAGGCGCCGCAGCCAGCTGCCGAAGGCGGTCACTGACTTCAGCTGTGGCAGCGAGCGCCAGGCTTTGAGGAAGACCTGCTGGGCGAGGTCGTCGGCGAGCCCCGGGTCGCGGGAGAGGCGGCGCAGGAGATTCCGCAACCAGCTCTGCCGGCGCCATACGAGCTCGGAGAACGCGCCGCGATCGCCGCCTATTGCGAGCGCGACCACGACCGCCTCCGCGGCTTCGCCGAGCACGGGGCTCATGCGGTTCACCGCGCGCGCTCAGGTTCCGCGCTTATCCGTCAAGCCGTTGCCATTACCCTGGTTGGTGGCCGTTCGCGCACGCTGTTGCTCGATGGCACGCGCCGCGATGATCAGCCCGCCCCCTACGCAGATCGTCACGATGCCCCAACCGAGCACGGGGTAGAAGGAGACCGCGGCAACCTGTTGGAGCAGGAACGCGAGAATCACGATGCCAGCCCCGGCCGACAGCGTGATGATTCCTCCCACCCGCAGAGGCGTCGGGCTCATCCCCGCGTCTCGCTCGGGTGCCATGAGGCGGTCGATCAAGGCGGGGTCGAGCTGCTGGCCACGCTCAACGGCAAGGCGCAGGGGCTCGAGCGCCAGTTGACGCTTCTTGTAGTCGGAGACGATGCCGGCAACGGCGGCGATCGTGACGAAGATCCAGAACATGATGGCGACAGCAAAGGGTCCGAAATGCTCCATGGGCTTGTTCCTCTGTATTGAGATGAGTACCCCTAGAGATGCGCGCCGGTGCGGCTTTGGATGCAGGCGGCGCGAAAGAATTCGCGCCCCTGCCGGTCAACCGTCCGCCGCCAGCGCCTCGAGCAGCGCGCGGGCGAACTGCGGGCCTTTGCCCGACTCCTCGTGCTTGAAATACACGAACACGTCGCTGCACTCTGCCGTGCTCGCACGGATGGTTCCGGCCCAGCGCTCGAGGTCCGCGGGCGTGTAGCCCTCGTCGCGCAGCCGGAAGTAGGCGTAGCGAGCGGTGATCTCGACCGGGGTCGAGAACTTCTCGCTGTCGGCGATGCACAAGGCGAGGTTCGCGGCCTTGAGCCGCGCGAACACCTCGGAGTCCATCCAGGAGGCGTGGCGGAATTCGAACGCGGCGCAGGTGCCGGCCGGGAGGAGCGTCAGGAACTCATCGAGCACCGCGAGGTCCTTGCGGAAGTATGGCGGCAGCTGGAAGAGGATCGCGCCGAGCTTCGGCCCCAGGGTCGCCGCGGTCTCGAGGAAGAACTTCACCAGATCCGCGCAGTCCCTGAGCTTCGCGATGTGGGTGATGCGCTTGGGAGCTTTGAGAGTCAGGCGGAAGCCGGGCGGAGTCTCGCGGTCCCAGCCGCCGAGGATCTTCGCGTTCGGAACGCGGTAGAAGGTGTAGTTGATCTCGACGGTCGTGAACGCTTCCGCGTAGTACGGCAGCATCTTCGCGGCCGGAAATTTCTCCGGGTAGAAGCTGCCTTTCCATTCGGGGTAGTTGTACCCGGAGGTGCCGACCCAGTACCTCATGGAGGCGCGGCCGTCTTCGCCGGTCAGTGGCGGTCGCTCACCAGGCGCCGGTATTCGCCCAGATGCCGGATCGCATGCTGCGGCCTGCCGAGCGACTCGTAGAGCCGCGCGAGATTGTAGTGGCAGTCGGCGAGATCAGGATCGCCGGCGAGGGCTGCCTGGTAGGCATCGAGCGCCGCGGCCGTCCGGCCGACATCCTCGAGCAGCACCGCCTGGTTGAAGAGCAGCAGCGGATCGGGGCCCACATGGCCGAGCGCGCCCCGGTAGACCTCCTCGGCCTCCTCCGTCCGGCCGAGCAGGTGCAGAAGCCGCCCGAGGTTGATCCAGGCGGCGGCGTTGTGCGGATTCTCATCGGCCGCCTGGCGGTAGGCCGCCACGGCGCCCGCCGGGTCGGTGTTCTCGAGCGTCAGTCCTTCGGCGAACCAGTCGCGCGCGACTTCCGCGGCGGTAGCCGCGGCGGGCTCCGCGCGGTGCTCGACCACCTGCAGCACGCCATCCTCGAGCGTGATGTCGAGACCGAGGAGATATTGGCCGCTGTCGGCCTGCCAGCGCGTCTCGCCATCGCGCACCACCACGCGATCACCCACGGCGCTGATCGCGAGCCCCGAGAGCGGCAGTGAGGCGGGGAGCTCGCGCCGCAGCCGCTCGAGCGAGCGCCGGATGCGCTTACGCGGCACGCGCGCATCGATCAGGGCGCGCGCCGTGCGCAGCACGATCAGATCCTGGAAGGAGAGGCGATAGGCGCGTCGTGGTCCGCGCCCTGGCTTGACGAATCCGGCACGGATCAGTCCGCGCGTGACCGCAGGAGACAGCCGCAGGACGCGCTGCACGTCCCGCACACTGTAGGCACGCATCCTCAGCTCTTCTGGAAAGGTAGTTCCCCGGAACTCAGCGCTTGCCCGCCTTGCGCACTACTTTAGCCGGTTCCTCGACGCGCTTGGGAGCTTTGCGTGGGCCGAGCTCGCCGGCCGTTTCGCGCGTCTTGCCGCGCTTCTCGAGACTGGCGCGCAGCGCCTCCATGAGGTCGATGACCTTGCCTTCACCCGGCGGGGCCGGCTCGGCCAGGGTGATTTCCTGGCCCTCTTCGACCTTCTTCTTGATCGCGGCCTCGATGCGCCCCCGCACTTCGTCCTTGTAGGCGTCCGGATCGAATTTCTCGGCAGTCTGCGCGTCGATGAGCTGCTGGGCGAGCTTGAGCTCCGCGGGTTTTACCTCGGGCTTGGGGATCTCGACTTCGCTTGCGCGGCGCACGTCGGCCGCGTAGTGCAGCTGCTGCATCGCGAGCACGTCGCCGATCGGCCGCAGGATCACGAGGTAGCCCTTGCCACGCGCGGCCCAGCGCCCGACGCCGCAACGCCCGGCCTGCTTCAGCGCCTCGGTGAGGAGCGCGTACGGCTTGGCGGCGCCCTTGTCCGGCGCCAGGTAGTAGGTCTTGTCGTAATACACCGGATCGATCGACTCGATCGGCACGAATTCGGAGATCTCGACGGCGTGGCTGCCGGCCTCTTCCATCGCCTTGATCTCTTCCGGGGTGAAGCGCACGTACTGGTCCTTGGCGAACTCGTAGCCCTTGACCATGTCGTCGCGCTCGACCACCGCCCCGTCCTTCTGGCAGATGTACTGCTGGCGCAGCCGCGAGCCGTCGGCCTTGTGCAGCAGATTGAAGGAGATGGCGTTTGATGACTGGTTCGCGGTGAAGAGCTTCACCGGAATCGCGACCAGTCCGAAGGACACCGTGAGCGACCCTATCGAGCGTGCAGCGGCCATACCCTCACCCTCTACTTCTCACCCTTGACACCCAAAGCCTTCGTAAGGCTCTGTTTTAACTCAAGTACATCATGCCACCGGTCGCCCCTCTTTTCCAAGCGGGCCGGCACATTATTGAGAGTGAATTCCAGCGGCTCGGCCGCCTCGAGCTCCTCCCAGGTGAGGGGCATCGAAACCGGCGCCCCCGGGACCCCCCGGGGGGAGTAGGCGACGTTGAGCGTCTTGCCGCGCACGTTCATGTTGTAGTCGATGAAGATCTTGCCGGTGCGCTTCTCGATCGCCCAGTCCATGGTGATGTCTTTCGGATGCGCCCGCATGACATGCCGCCCCACGGTCTCGCAGATTTGGCGGGCCTCATCGAAGGTCACGGTGCGCTCGATCGGCACGAACATGTGCAGA
>Ga0187781_10003232_pt1 | contig 12296 bp, 14 predicted proteins | sample 0715_SJ02_MP02_2_FD_132447 | JGI IMG/M metagenome (GOLD analysis project Ga0187781, IMG submission 132447) | Tropical peat soil microbial communities from peatlands in Department of Meta, Colombia - 0715_SJ02_MP02_20_MG | ecosystem: Environmental > Terrestrial > Soil > Wetlands > Peat | place...
CTCTGGCAGGGCTGGCGAATTGACCCGAAGGCCACCCACGTGCGCCGGGCCATCTGGGACCTGCCACCGGTTGCGGCGGGGCGACGCGACCCGGTCGACCCTCTCCACGTCAGCCCTGCCTTCCGGTCCGAGGTGAACCAGCGGCGGCTCGCCGCGACACCGCGCGACGGCGGCGGCTGGGCTGACCTGGCCGGCCTGCCAGACGCCGTCGGCCTGCTGACGCCGGCCATGGCCAGACGCGCCGCGCTCGGTCAGTTCGGCAGCCACCCAGATATCTACGGCCGGATGTGGTGGGACCGGCCGGCCCCGACGATCAAGCGCGAGTGCAGCCACGTCGGGAACGGCCGGTACGCCCATCCAGAACAGGACCGGCTCTGTACGGTGCGGGAGATGTCGATCCTGCAAGGCTTCCCGCGGGACTATCGGTTCGCCGGGACGATGGCGAATATGTACCGGCACATCGGCGATGCGGTGCCCCCGCTGATCAGCTACCAGCTCGCCGGTCTGTGCGAGTGGATGCTGACAGGTGACCGGCCGGATCCGGGGGACCTGCTGCTGGCCGGCTGTCAGCTGACTACGGGCGACTTGCTGCGCGCCTGAGCGAGCCTGGCCGGGGTAAGCTGAAGGCGTGCGACGGATTCCCGGAATCTACTGGTGGTGGCCGCGCTGAGCGGCCGCTAGTCCGTGCATTCATCCGACGGCGCGCCCGCTGGGCAGCGCCGTCGACGCTCTTATTACGGGGCGTGGTCTGGCGCGCTGGCGGGCTTTCAGCCACTAGCCAGCAGGAGGTAACCCCCATGTCCAGCGTGACCCTGACTCCGTCACAAGCCGCCAGCCAGCACCGCAGCGACAGCCTCGCGGCGGCGATCGAGCACGATCCAGCCGGTTACCGCATGCTCAGCGGTGATCGTCCGACCGGAGCGCTCCACGTCGGCCACTACTTCGGTTCCCTGCAGAACCGGATACGCCTGCAGGACGCCGGCGTCGAGGTGCTCGTGCTCATCGCCGACTACCAGGCCATGACCGACCGGGTAGTGTCCGCCGACCTCCCCGATGTCGTGATCGGCCTGATGGCCGACTACCTCGCCGTCGGCATCGACCCGGACCGGGCCGTCATCTTCGCCCACAGCCAGGTGACGGCGCTCAATCAGCTGCTGCTGCCGTTCCTCAGCCTGGTTAGCGTCACCGAAATTGGTCGCAACCCGACAGTGAAGGACGAGGTCGCGGCGGCCGGGCTCGCGACAGTATCCGGGCTGATGTTCACCTACCCCGTCCACCAGGCGGCCGACATCCTGTTCTGTCACGCCACCCTGGTGCCTGTTGGCGTGGACCAGCTGCCGCACCTGGAGATCACCCGGACCATCGCCCGCCGGTTCAACGATCGCTACAGCCCAGGGGCGCCGTACTTTCCGGAGCCGGCCGCTCTGCTCAGCAGCGCGCCGCTACTGCTCGGCCTCGACGGTCAGAAGATGAGCAAGAGCCGTCGCAACACAATTCCGCTGCGGGCCACGGCCGACGAGACTGCACGGCTGCTCGGGCGGGCGAAGACAGACTCGCAGCGGGCCATGAGCTACGAGCCGGAGCGGCGTCCCGAGGTAGCGAGCCTCCTTCTGCTCACGGCGCTCTGCCGCGGCACGACTCCGGAGGAGGTCGCAGGCGAGATCGGCGCGGGCGGCGCGGCGCGGCTGAAGGCAGCCGCCACCGAGGCGGTCAACGACCGGTTCGCTCCTGTTCGGGCGCGGCGGGCGGCACTCGCCGCCGACCCGGGCTATCTGCGGGCCGTGCTGGCAGAGGGGAACGAGCGGGCATCCGCGATCGCCGACGACACCCTGCGCGCGGTACGGCGGCTCATGCACCAGCAGTACTAGCCGACACAGCGCGGCGGGCCGCTGCATCGTTGCAGCGGCCCGCCGACTTCGTGGTGCGGCCTGGTGTCAGGAGGCCGTGCCCGCACCCTGGAGCTTGGCGAGCTCGGCCTGCACCATGGCCTCGTGCTCTTCCTCGTCACGCTTGGCTGCGCGTGGTGACCACCGGCCGCGCAGCAGCGGGATGGACAGCAGGAAGAAGATGAGACCGCCGAAGCAGACCCAGTACCAGTGTCGCCACTGGCCAGGCGACCTGGCCGCTGCCGACGCCACGTCCGCTCCGTGCGCTGTCATGTAAGCCGTGACGCTCGGCGGCACCTTGCCGAGAGCCGTCAGCTCGGCCGAGTTGGCCGTTACCGCCGCCGTCGCGCTCGCTGGCACTGCCGCCAGAGCAGTCAGCTGGGCCGAGTACGGCTGCAGGCCGGCGATCGCCGCCCCGTTCGCGCTGATAGTGGTGAGGATCGACGCGTTGCCGCCAGCTGCGGCCAGCAGCTCCGCCAGTAGTGAAGCCGGGATCTTAGCCGGGTTCGTGTACGTGGCAGCCTGTGCGAACGCGGTCGGGTTCTTGGCGATGGCCGCCAGCTCGGGGGCGAACTTCGTCGCGGTCGCGACCACGCTGGGATGCGTCGCCGCCCAGGTGAACTGCGTCGCGTACTTCTGGTAGTCGGCGATCACGCTGCCGTGGCTGCCGGCCCAGACCAGCGACGGGTACTGGGCCGCGTAGGTCGCGACGTTGCCGCCGTAGTTGATCAGCGGAGTGACCGAGTTGATGACGACCAGGATCAGCAGCGAAGAGCCGAAGACGACGACCCGGATGATCCAGCCCCAGATCGCGAGCCCGGTTGCCACGGCTGCCGGGTTGTGGTATTCGACCGTCTCCGTGAAGCTCGCCATCCATGGCGTGTAGGCGACGCCGAGGAAGAACAGCATGATCGCCAGGATCGCCGCGATCGTCCCGAAGCTCGGGTGCGCACCGGTCTTCGACTGCAGCAGGAACAGCACGAGCATGATCGCGGCACCGACGGCACCGATGACCATGAACGGCTTACGTACCCGGAACCGATCGGAGGTCATGCCGATCAGGATCACCGCGCCGGCGTTGAAGGCCCAGCAGTAGTAGCCGAGGTTGTTGGACGTCTTCAACGAGAACCCGAGAATCGTGGTCGCGAAGATGACCAGGAAGCCGACGAGGGCGTAGTAGATCAGCAGCATGATCGAGACCGCGAAGGCCGAGATGATGATGTCGGGCTTGAGCAGCTGCCGCCAGTGATTCTTCAGCGCAGCCTCGACATCCAGGCCCTTGGCGCGTAGCTCGATCAGGGCCCGGTCCCGCATGCTGACCATGAGCTGGTCGCGCAGCCCGGGTGACAGTTCCCGCAGGAAGAGCAGCGCGACGACCCAGACCACGAGGCCCACGGTGCCGCCGATGTAGAACTCGTGCGTCCAGAACCTGGGGTCGTGCGTCGGGCTAGCAGTCGCCGGGATCGTGATCGAGCCGACGATCGCCACAATCAGGCTCCCGATCACCGGGCCGGTGGTCCAGAAGCCCATGGCGGTGGCCCGGCCGAGCTGCGGGGAGAAGTCCCTGATGAGTGCTGGCGTGGCGACCAGGCAGACGCCCTCGACCGCCCCGACGACAAAGCTCTCGATCGTGAATTCCCACCTGTTGGTGGACGCGGGCAAGATGAAGGTCACGAAGATGCCCGCGAACAGCAGCCCGAATACCACGAGGTTCGCGCGGCCGTATCTGTCGGTCAGGCCGGCAAACAGCGAGCCGAAGGCGCCGATCAGGTTACCGACTGCGACGGTAGCCACGTAGAACGTGAAGCTCATGTGCAGGTTGCTCAGGATCAGCGTCGACACCGAGCCGCCGACATACAACTCGTAGTACAGCGTGATCGTGGCCAGAACGGTGATGGCCAGGAACGCCACCCTGGGACCGGTGTTCGGATAGCCATCCAGCTGCCGGTGTATCAGCGAAGAGAGCACTCCCCGCTGCCGGGAGGCTGGCTCCGCGGTAGTAGCTGTCATACAGCCCTCCTTGCCGTGACCGAACGTTTCGCCTGCGTTAACGACATGCCGACTAGACGGTACGCCCACCGTTACTGCGAAATCAATGGTTTGTTTTTACGCATCTCGGGCCGCATCCCGTGGCCTGCCTGCGGCTGACCGCGGAACGCTTGCCCTGCGATAACGCAGGATCGGGGGCTGTCGGCCAACGCTTGACTATTTTCATCACGGAGCAGCCACAGCCGCATTACAGTGCGGCTAAATCCGGCCTGAGGCCCGTGTTGGCAACCGACTGACGGGTCCTTTCTGAACGCGTTGTATCGCTGCTGGTACCTGACGTAGCCGTCACGTCAGGGAGCGACGTAGGCGGCGAGGTGCTGGCCGAGGTGGTACTCGAGCACCGCTGCGCCGAACCGCTTCCCCTCGCATGCGTCGCACGTGGTGGCGACGCCGACCATCATCGCCAGGTCTGTGTAGATCACGCCAACGCCATTGCCGCTGGGACAGGCGCCGTCGGAGTCGGCGCTGAACAGGGCCGGCTGCACGCCGTTGACTTTTCGCGAAGGCCGCTCGAATCGGATCAAGCAGCCCGGTGTACGTCGCCGGGTTGCTCCGCCGCGAGCCGCGGGTCGGCGCCTGGTCGGCCGAGACCACCCCGACCCGGCCAGACATCGAGCCGTGAAGCAGCGACCTCTTTTCTGACCCCGCGACGCCCGCCACCACCAGCAGGCCGAGTGGTATGTCGAACTCGTCGGCTGCCCGGCGCAGCGCTGTAGCCATGCCCGCCGGAACGTGCAAGCATGATGATCAGCTGACCTGTCTGTCGCTGACCTGGCCGGTGATTGGCGTGCTGCTGCTCATCGCGCAGGCCGCCACCGTTGGCGACCGAGCGCACAATGTCATCATCGCGCTGGCCGCCGTTACCATGCCGGTCCTCGGGCGGGAGCCGGTCGCGATCATTGGCGAGGCCACGCCATGATCCGGATCCTCTCCTGGTTACTGGTCATCTTCGCCATCTGGTACCTGCTGACCAACCCGGATGGCGCGGCCGGGTTCGTGCGTGACGTCTTCGGCTGGCTCCAGCACGTCGGTGCCTCGCTGTCGTCGTTCGTCGACAATCTGTAACAGCACTGGCGTCCGCCGCTCGGGGCGCGCCGCCGCACCGCCAAAGAAAGCAGCACGCTCGCGGGGACCCGAACCCCCAGCCTTCTGATCCCTCGTCTGCGCTGGGCCCATAAGTAAGGGCGTGGACCCGTAGGGCGGGAGTCCCGCAGGCGGCTGAAGCATCGTCACGGTGATCCTCCGGTGGCGTGCTCGTAGGCTGGCGCGTCCTGTTTGAACGCTGCCAGCGCAGCCGGGTCGTCCTGCAACTGCCAGTCCCTACTGGCCTTCTCGTTGAACCAGACCAGCCCGGCCAGATGGTTCTGCTCGACGCCCTGGAACAGCTGCATGGTCTGGGAGTAGCTGTTGACGTCCTGCTCGACACCGGTTTCCGAGGCCAGCACCTGATCGCTGGTAAGCGCGCGAACCTGGGCGAGGATGGTGCCGAACACCGCGTCCCACGTATCAGCGGGATACCGGAAGTAGGCGTCGATCCCGACCATCTGTACGTACTGCGCGCCAGGCCACCAGGCCGCGGGGGATACCGCCACTGTCGAGCCCGGCCGGTCCAGGCTGACGGTCCACATCCACGTCACATTGGTCGCACCCTGCTGCCGGAAGATCGTGACCATGCGACGCCAAGCCGCGACGAACATCGCCGGCCTCGCATGGGTCCATCCCCACGGGTACCAGTTGCCGTTCATCTCGTGGCCGAGCGAAAGGATGACGGGTGCACGGAACGCTCTGACGGCCTCGGCATAAGAGCGCAGGTAAGCGTCCTGGCTGCCGTCGGCGATCGACGCCAGGCTGGTGTCATACGGGTCGATCTGAATGATCGGGGTGGCACCGATCTCGCTATATTGACAGGCCGTGGCGGCGTCGAACGCGTCACCGAACTCCGGGTATTCCAGCGCCCATGCCGCCCGCACCCCCGTCAGCTGCTCAACGGCAGTGATCGCCTGAATGCCGGAGGCGCCGAAGCCGACGCGGCTAGTGTTCTGCGGCATTGCCGGGCAGGCGGTGACCATAGGACTCGCAGCTGCCTTCGGGACGGTTGCAATTATCGGATAGTTCGCCACCGCCGAACAGCCACACAATGCGGCGCACACTGTAATCAGGGCAACGCGCTTCATGCGCCTACTTCCACGTCGGCGCGCGTCCCCCAGCCCGTTCGCCAGCAGGTCGCCATGCCCCAGAGCCGCAGCGGCTTGAGCACCGCCAGCAGCCAGACGAACGCCAGCGGGATCACGATGAACGAGTCGAGCACGTCAGCCAGCGTCTCGTCGCTGCGCCGGACGATGAAGATGCGGATCGCGGCCAGGTACAGCCAGATGACGGGCGCGCCGATGGCGTCGGCGACGAAGTACCCGGTGACCGGCCACATGGCGATGGCGATGGCCGAGGCAAACAGGGAGGCAAAGAACAGCCAGAGGTTGATAGCCGTCGTCCACCAGCCGAACGAGGTCAGCGGCAGGTAGCGGATGCGCCAGAAGGTGCGGATCGTGGACGACCGCATCCACCGCGTCCACTGCCGCAGGTGGTGACTTACGTTCTCGGGATAAATAGTGAGTTGCACCGCGCTGACCTGCTGCACGGCTTTGCCGCGGCCGATGGCGAAAGTGGTCAGCAGCGAGTCGTCCCCGAACCGGACATCGTGGCCGAAGAAGTCCTCGGTCAGGTAGGCGTGCAGGTGGTCGCGGACTAGAGCGGCCCGGTACAGCGCGTAAGTGCCCCTGTTGACCAGCACGTTCCCCATTACCGACTGTGCCGAGCAGGCGCTGAGCTGCCAGGCAAGTTGCCGTACGCCGTTGAGGCGTGTGAGCCAGTTCTTGTTCTGGTTGAAAGCCAGCTCCAGGCCGGCTACGGACTGGACCTGCTCGTCAGCGAAGGGCTTGAGTCCTTCTTCGATGGCATGGCGCTCCAGCGCGGTGTCCGAGTCCAGGGTGACGATAATGTCGGCGTCGTGGGCCGCTTCCAGTGCTCTGGCCTGAGCGTGGCGCTTGCCGCGGTTGTACTGACGAATCCAGGTGAAGTCCACCTCGGCTGGGTGGTGCGCCGCCCAGTAATGGTGCACGTCGCTGTAAACGCGGGCTGAGCCGTCGTTGACGACCACGACCTGCTGGGGAAGTCTGGTCTGGCAGAACAGAGCGTAGAGCGCGCGATCGAGCAACACCGGGTCTTCGTTGTACGCCGGTATGGCGACCGCCACGCGGAGCTGATCCAGCGCCTTCTCCTGCTTGGGCGTCACCGTGCGCGGCCGATCCCGCCAGGAGAGGATGAGCTGCAACAGCGACCAGGTGAATGTCGCCATCCAGACGATCATGAGGGCGCGGTACTGCCCCCGGTACAGCAGGTCGGCGTGATGCAACGCCTCTGCGAGGACGATGACGATGGCGGCAAGGACCGGCAACCACAGCCGCGAGCGGCGAATGGTCACATCCGGGATGTCGTACTGGTGCTTCACAGGTCCCGCATCCCCTTTCCGCGCCGCCAGAAGATGCGGACGAGCACGACCGCGACAAAGATTGCAATGCCGGTCCCTGCCACGGTCCACAACTCGATGGCCAGCAGGGACGTCATCCCATGAGGTGTCATGCGTTCACCCGCTTCCAGACCTCCTCGTAGAAACGATCCCCGTGGTAGGTCCAAGGCTTCTTGTAAATCAACTGGTAACCAGGTGTCTGCGGAATCTGACGCAGCGCAGCCTCATATTCAGCTGGCGTTGCAGCCTGTCCATCTATCTCAATGACAGCGAAATATCGGCTCTTGATGGCCAGCACTACCGCAGGCGCCCCGGTTATTTCAGTGCGTCGCGCTGAATCCCACCAGGGGAAGTTGAAGCCGATTCCTGAGATCTGGCCCGGGTAGACCTGATCATGAAGGTAATAATCCCCCACCATGTAAGCATTCATCCAGATGGGCCCAGTGGATGGGCGCACGAAACTAAGCGCCTTAATCATCCCCGCAGAGTTTGGCCACCACCTGACGGCCATGGTGGTTGCGTAGTGCACCGAGCCGGCAAGGCTCACGGCGACAACTCCCACGAGCACGGCGGACCAGGCAGGGCGTGCGTCGATCTTGGCCAGGCGTGCCAGCAAATAGCCAGCGGCGATGGCTGCAAACCAGGCCCCGAAGTCTGCGTGCTTCCACAGCGAAGTGGTGGTATGCAACCGAGCCTCGTTCAAGGGAGCGAGCAGTCCCGCGACGGTGGTGCAGACGCAGATCGCGCGTACGGACCTGCTAGCAGAGAAACTGGCAAGGACAGCCAGGAAGCTGAGAATGATGAGGATCCAGATCAGGCCGAAGGATTGATTCAGCACGAGGAGAGGTGACTCGGCGGACGTAGCCCTAGCCAGAGTAGTAAAAAGTATACCTTTCATGTAAAGAGTTCCGGCGAACTTGAGTGCTCCGGCAATTAGAATGGCCCACCAGGCGCTCAGCACAATGCAGGTAATGACGCCTGTGCGGAAACGGCACGCTTGCCATGCTGCGATAGCCGACACCGCTAGAGCCGCGGGCACCCAGAGGGCGGTTGCGTATTTGGCCGCGCATGCTAGCGCCAGCATCGTGCCAGACCCTGCCAGCAGCGGCACGCGTGCGAACATCCCGGCGTCGGCCGCCCTTACGCCGAGCCACGTCCCGAACGCCATCAGGAAGATGGCCATGGGGTCGTAGGTGGCAAACGCACCGAGAAGCTGCGTGGATGCGAGCACGGCAAAGCAAAGCACCGCGAAGAGTGCGGCGTTCCGATCGAGCAGGCGCTGCGTCGTCTCATAGAGGCAGAGGGACGCGCCCAGCATGAAGCAGAGGGAGAGCAACCGAGCGCCTGCCAGGCCGCCGAGACTGTCGGCGATAGCGCCAAGCGGCGGATAGACCACCGGGGCACCAGAGAGCCACGTTGGGAATGCGGTAAGCGTGGGTGAGGTAGCACCATGCAGCCAGTGCGCCCACTCTAGGTGGCCGGTGTAAAGATAGTTGGCTTCATCCTCAAATGCCGTGTTCGCCCATACGAGCCGCACCGACAGACCGGCCTGCAGGATGAGAACACCCGCTAGCAGCCGCCGGTGCGTCAGGTGGAAGCTCCGCCGTCCCTGACGGTGAGGAGTTGCAGCCTCGATGGCAGGCGACATAGCGGATTCTGGGCCCGCCAGCAGGGCGATCAGCCCGGACTGCTGGCAGCTTGCGAACGATGGATCGTTCTTGGTGCTGCTCGCGAGTTGGGCGACTCCACGCCGAGGGCTGGCAGCCGACTGGTCGCCGGCTGTGAGGGAGCGCGACCTCTCGTGGTTCATCGGTTTCCAGTTCCGCCGGGGGTAGGACGGTGATCATCAGGTCGGCGGCGCCTTGGGCTGCGGTGCTTCAGCCGCATGTGGTCGCGCGCCATCGGTACTGCTCGCTACTGGCGACGCTTGTCGTGCGCCGCAGATCACCGGCTCTGTCAGTGGCTGCGGGACTGTGCTGGTAGCCGCAGGACATTGCCCGGGCTGGCCGCACTTCCACGCAGGCTGCATACACAGCCAGCGTGGCGCTTCACTGATCACCTCGCGGCTGCGTGCCCTGTTCCTCGGACCAGTGCCTGCCCTTGTCGCTGAACCACGGAGGGTTCTGCGTCGGTGAGCTACTCGCTTGCTGAGCCTGCTGGAACTGCCGCTGGAACTCCTGCTGCCGCGTCGCCATCTGCATGCCAATAGAGATGTCCAGCTGCCGACGCCGACGGGCGCGATTCCCGGCCGAGACGATGAACCCGCTGATGATCCCGAGGCTGCCGATCAGGTAGATCCAGTCCACTCTCTCTCCCTCGCTGGTCTTGGTCGAGCTGCTTGCGAAGGTCCCCGACCTGCGCCTGGAGCGCGCTGGGTTCCGGTACTTCGTCGCGTCGGCCGGTGACGCCTGGTGCGGAGCCAATGGCTGCCGCGCTACCGGCCCAGCTCGTTGAGGATCATGGCAAGGAACCCTGTGCGCTTTGTGTGATGGCGCTGGGAGTAGGTTTCGCGGTGCCTGAGTTCGGCCGGCAGGGGTCCGCGAGGGACCAACGCTTGGGGACGACGGTCGCTGTCGGTGCTCTGAGAGCGGTTCTGCCCGGCGCCGCGTTGCGGGTCGCCGTACCAGGACCGGGCGGCGATGCATCAGATGGTCATGAACAGGCTGTGACCTGGGCGCGCTCGGAGGGACTCGAACCCCCAAGCTTCTGATCCGTAGTTCTGGGCAAGCCGTCCAGGACGGCCCAGGCGTGTCCGCGCTCTGGGCCGATGTTCTAGGCTTGTCAGCGCATCACCGATGTCGTCCAGCGGCTTGGCAAGAGTGTTGGCAACAGTCATCCGCGAGCCCGCCTCTTCCTTATCAGGGATGCTTCAGCGATCAGCGCTACCTGCTGGAACCCAGATCGGCAGGGCTGTTGGTCCGTCCGCGAGTGACTGTGACAGCCTCTGACTGACCACCCGATCGGGAACGTGGCGGGCACGCCAGCCTGGCGGTGATTCTGGCGCAGTTCTGGCTGCGCGCTCGTGTCGATCTTGCTGCGGCGTAGCGATTCTGCTGTGTCAGTTTAGATTGACAAAGCAAGCCTGTCAGTCTAAACTGACAGGCATGGACATCGAAACGCTCAGCATGAATGTCTTGTCGGATGACCCGGCAATTGGGCTTCGCGCGTCCCTGGCGCTGCATCGCCTGGCTGAGAGGGTCGAGGCGAACCACGTCGCCGCTGCCCGGGAAAAGGGCTGGTCGTGGCAGCAGATCGGAGACGCCTTGGGCGTCACCCGCCAGTCCGTGCACACCAAGTACAACAAGGAGTCATCATGACCACCGAATCCGCGGCGCCGGAGATGCTTCACGGCTGGGCCATCTATCTGCGGGCTGGTGAGGAGGCCCGTCGCCGAGGTGACCGCCGAACTGGCACCGATCACGTCTTGCTCGCCTTGTTCGAGGATCCCTCGATCGAAGTCGTGCTGGGCGTGAGCCTGCAGCAAGCTCGCCAAGCCCTTGAGTCGCTCGATCGCGAAGCCTTGGGCGCCCTGGGCCTGGGGTCCGGCACCGACGCTCCCCCACTGCCAATGCGCGCCGTGCCGAAGAAGCCGAGGCTCAGAGACATCATGCAAAAAGATCGCCTCCGCATGACGCCCGCGGCAAAGAAAGTGCTCGAGGAAGCGTCTAAGCCCAACCGGCGCAGGCTCTATGTGACGGCCCAGCAGGTGCTGGCCCAGATCCTCACTCTCCAGCCACCAGATCCTGCGGCGGTGCTGCTGGGCGCTCTCGGCGTGAACACGTCGGAGGTTCGGCGCCGATTGGAAGCGGCCACGCCCGACAGCTGAGTCCCCATCGCCTGCACTGGCTCAGAGCTGCATGACATTAGCCGCGGCTGCACCACGTTCATGATGGCGGCCGGGATCACGACCTGGTGTTCGCCTCATCGGTGGGAACGCCGGTCGAACCACGCAACGTCAACCGGCGCTGGGACGAGCTGCGCGAGCGGGCGGGCCTGGACTGGCTCAGGCTGCATGACCTTCGCCACGGCTGCGCCACGTTCATGATGGCGGCAGGCGTCCCGGCCAGGACGATCATGGAAGTACCCGGTCACTTGGAGATCGGAGTGACGATGAACACCTACACGCACGTGCTGGCGCAGCTGCGCGAGGACGCCGCCGACGCGATCGACAGGATTCTCGGAGTCTGAAATGCTGCCGTTGGCTACAGGTTTGGCAACAGTGAAGGCCCTTCGCAGGAGCGGAGGCCGTTGACCTGGGCGCGCTCGGAGGGACTCGAACCCCCAACCTTCTGATCCGTAGTCAGATGCTCTATCCGTTGAGCTACGAGCGCTTGTTCAGTCAGATGCTCTAACCGCTGGAGTTTACCAGTCCCTAACACCTGGTGCTGACCTGCAGCTCCGCGGCTCCTACCACTACCCGGGGTGGGCTGCACCGGTGCAACGGCATCTGATTTTGCTTCGATGTGCTGGCAGTCGCAGGTGCCCGCCGGCGATGAACGCGTGACCGGGCAGGTTAGTCGCCGGCGTGGATGGCGTGGTATCAGGCGTTCGGGACGGCAGGCTGGCCGAGGCCTGTGAACGGCCTGGTTGCGAACGGCGGGTCCCATCCGCTTACCTTGCGCAGGGTCAGCTCGATGAACAGCTCGTCGGGGTCGGTCGGGAAGATCGTGTACAGATCGGGCGCGTAATAGACCGTCCCATCCGTGCGGCCCGCCAGGATGAGGCTCGCCAGGATGCGGACGAATTCTCTCGGATCGCGGGGCTCGAGGCTGATCCCCCACAGACCGCGCTCGCGCGGACTATACGGCCGTTCAGTGCTGGACGATTGCTGCCCTGAC
>Ga0187781_10003233_pt1 | contig 12294 bp, 16 predicted proteins | sample 0715_SJ02_MP02_2_FD_132447 | JGI IMG/M metagenome (GOLD analysis project Ga0187781, IMG submission 132447) | Tropical peat soil microbial communities from peatlands in Department of Meta, Colombia - 0715_SJ02_MP02_20_MG | ecosystem: Environmental > Terrestrial > Soil > Wetlands > Peat | place...
CCCGATTCGGTTGAATCGGGATGTACTCTAAAGCGTCGCTACGCGCGGTCATGCGAGGGTGACATGCAAATCTCGATCGGTACGGTGCTCAAGCTCTTTGCGCTCGCTCTGATCGTTTTCGCCGTGGCCTTCGGCCTGCGGCGAATTTTTTTCTGGGATGTGGTGCCGGTGTCCTGGGATCAGGAGCCGCAATCGCTCTGGGCTTTGGGCGCGGCATTTCTGCTGCGCTCGCTGGAGAACGTCGCCGCCGTCGTTGCCGGCCTTGCTCTTGTCGTCGCTGCGGCGCTTCGGCTGATCCGCTGGCGCGCGGCTTAGGGCGTGATCCCGAAAAGTGGAAACCGATTTTCGGACAAGATCATGCTCAAAACAACGGATCTAGATCCGAGTCCATTGAATTGGATCACGGTTTGCAGCGCCTGCCGACAATTACGGCAGACACTTCCCCACATCTTCCCGAGCGGAGCAAGGGATATTGTCGCCAGCGCGTAACAACCTTTATGCACGATCGACGCGCGCCGCATAACAGCCGGGCGAAGCGAAATGAATGTGCAGATAAGCCGTTCGAGCGTCGGCGAATAACCGCGCGATCGCGGCTTCGAGTTCTTTCCCCTCGACGAGATCGTGACCGATCATCATGGCGCCGGCATCGAAGGCACGGACCGCGAGCGTGCGCTTGCGAAGCTGGTCGGGGACCGTGTCGACCGCATCGAAGGTCTCATCGCCTGGGCGCACATAGATGGCAAAGCGCATCCGGTAAGGCGAATCCACGGCGTGATGCTCATAGTTGACCAGAATGAGCTCGTCGCCGGGATTTGAGTCGGTGAGGCTGACGCGGCAGGGATAACCCGGCTGGCGTGCGTCGGCGGTCCGCCGCACCGCTCCCTTTCCGGCAAGCTCCTGGTCGGATAGTGAGAACAGCGGCGCAAATTGTTCGGCCGGCAACCCGCGAATACGGAAGTGCATGGGCGTCCTCCTGTGACCACGGAGGATAGATGCTCCGCCGGATCGGCTAATCCCACCCGTTTCCTGGCATCACACTTTCCGACCGGCGAAATCCATCGTGCCGAATGTGTGTTCGGTTACGGCCGCGGAGGCACGTCGCCGAGATTGATGATGTCGTATTTGTTATTGAGCGCGTTCATGAATTTTTCGTCGGCCATTTGCGCGTCGCTCAAAGCCGCGAGCTCGGCGAGGAACTGGTCGAAGCCTGCGGGCTGAAAGATCATCAAACAGCGCGCGGCGCCGCCGGCCGGCATGTGACAAGCGCGCATACGGCAAGCGGCGCTCGCTGGCGCCGACCAGTGCCGTGCAAGGGCAGCTGAGGATCAGCCCGCCCGCCGGGTGCGTCCCACCGCCGTCTGCCAATGCCGGGTCAATCGGGCGAGCACTTGCCAGCGCGGTTGCTGCTCGATGTGCTTTCCGTTGTGCTTGCCGTTCACGAATACGGCCGCCTCCGGGTGGGCGATGGGCAGTGCTGCCTCCAAGTCCGCCTCGGCCACTTCGAGGGCTGGCAGCGCGATGTCGGCCGCGGCGACGATCGCCTCCGGCACCGGTTTGCGCCGCGGCTTCTTCTGCGTTCGCTTGACTGCCTTTCTGCCGACATTGCGCAGGAACGACTGCTCGTGCGCCAGGCTCAAGCGATCGATCGCCACCGACAAGGGCAGCCACTCGACCGCTTTGATGTCGTCCAAGGGCTGGTTGACCGTACTGCCGACCGCCTGCATGCGCCAGAAGTGCGCGATCTTCGGGCCGCTGCCGCCGATGTAGGAGATCACCCCGAGGAATTCGTGCACGCGCACCTCGACGCCGGTCTCTTCCATGGCTTCGCGCCTGGCGGCGGCGATCGGCTTCTCGTTCGCCTTGAGCTTGCCTTTGGGAAGAACCCAAGCGCTGTCGCGGCGGCGCTGGACGATAGCGACCAGCGGCTTTCCGCCATGCCGAACCACAATGCCGCCGGCCGCCAAGATGGGCCGGCGCGCTGACTTTCCCATGGATACTTTCATAACCGATTCGATGGCCTTTGCGGCAACCTCTGTTATAAATGTGACATGTCCCGACGACCAACTGATCCGCGGAGCGCGGCCGAGAGGGCCTTCAAGGCGGCAACGACCAAGCCGCCGCCCGAGTTGCCGCCCCAGCCGGCGGCGCTGCCCGGCGCCAAGGAGATGGTATCGCTGCGCATCGACCGCGACGTGCTCGACTTCTTCCAGCAGGATGGGCCCGGCTGGCAGGAACGCATCAATGCGGCGTTGCGCAAGGCGGCCGGCAAGTAGTTCATTGGCGGAGTCTCGTGGCGTGCTCGGTCGCTGCGCAGCGAGGCGGCATGTGCGCATCAATCTGGTGCAATCAGGGCCTGCCCCGTGGGCCGGCGTTTTCTCGCCGCGATTTTGCTAGATTGCGTGCGTCGAAGGTTTCGCATCTAACGAAAGGTAAGCGCCGCCGATGCCGAATGACAGATCAGCGCCGAACTACGCGTGGGACCATGTCCACTTGCGCAGTCCCGATCCGGAGGCGACCGCTACCTGGTTTGAGCACATGCTTGGCGCGCAGGTGATCCGTTCGACCGTCGAGGGCAAGCCGCGCGTCGATCTGAAACTCGGCGGCGCCGATGTTTTCATCATGCCCGTCGCACCCGGCGACAAGGTCAATCCGCCGCCTGTGACGCCGTACCAGGGGCTCGACCACTTCGGGCTCGCGGTGAGCGGGATCGACGCGGTGGCGGCGGACCTGAAAGCCAAGGGCGCCGAATTCACCATGGAGCCGCGCACCATCCGGCCGGGCCTTCGCATTTGCTTCTTGCGCGGTCCGCAAGGCATCTCGATCGAACTGCTCGAGCGCGGCGAGAAATACGTCTGACCAGGCCAGTGTTGCCTCTTGCGGGTCTTCCACGGCTCACGGCTGCACCGGAATGACGTTCGGCGGCGCGCCGTCCGCGCCCATGAAGACGGTGAGAATGCGCACCGGCTTTAGGCCGGCGTCGGCGCCGAAATGCGCTGCGTCCATCGCCTCCATCAGAGCTTCGCCTTGGTGATACGTACGCTTGCCGCGGTCGCCGTAATCGACGGTGATCTCGCCTTCGAGAATATAGGCGAACATCGGCACGCCGTGCTTGTGCAGAACGGTGCGCGCGCCCGGCGGCAGCGTGACGATTGCGGCGGTCACGTGCGCCGGACCGTTGGCCGGATAGTGCAGCGTTTCGCCCAAGATCGTGGTGCCCGTCGATAAGAGCGGCGTCGCCGACTGCGCCGGCAGGGTGTTTTCCTCCGCGCCGAGACGGCCGGCCGAGGGGAAAGCGGCGACAAGCAGGGCGGCGACGATGGCATTGCGATATCGCATGGTTTGCTCCTCCGTGGGCGATGGTTCTGCACCAAGCAGGTGGGACGGGGCGAGCGCGCGCGAAACCCACCGGGCGGGAAAGAAGACGGCGGTTTTGGTGACGGCTCAACCGCTCTGCCGCCGCCGCAAGCAATGCCGGGGCTTTAGGCTGGGCAAGCCTCACTCGACGGTTGTCAGTTTCGCGTCGGCTTTGACCTCGGCGCGGCGGCCGGCGCGGGTCATGACGAACGCGCCAAAGAATACGCTGCCGATCGACCACATACCTGCGATCTCGGTCGCGTCCGCATTCACTTCGCCTGAATAATTTACGGTATCGAAGCCGAAGCCGGGCGGATCGTAGGATTTCACGAACGAGACGGATCGGCCGTTGCGGTGGCCGGACAGGATGGCCAAGTGCGTCTTGCGCGGGCAATCGGATCTTATGCACGGCTCGTGGGTCGAGCCGCCGATGTGATCGCCCGATTGAATGAGCGTGGCCGTGAACGGCACGTCGCCGGCCAGGCTCTGCCGGTACGTGCCGTTCCAGACGCCGGTCAGGTCATCGGCTTCGTTCTCGACTCCGCTCATGACAAAACAAACTCCGTGCTCCGCTTCAAAGGCCCAAAACGAAAGCGCTCAGGTGAACTGAATTTCGAATTCGCATGCGGCGAAGTTATGCTCCTGCAGCATTGGTTCCGATATGAAAAAATACAAAGAGCCTCCCGGGCCCCAGTGTTGGGTGTCTTCACCGTTGCAATAGCCGTCGACTTGCAAAAGCAGCCGGGCATCCTCGGTGCCGTGTTCAAAGCAAAAAAGATCCTCGTGCTGCACCAGAGCCGGCCAACCGAGCAATTTGCTGAAGCCGGAATAGCCGTCCGCGTCGTCCGGAAAGCCGCGACGGCGCATCGCGTGCCATTCGGCCTTATAGACCGACGCCTGTTCTTCGTTCAGCTTGAGGCGGCGTATCGCGCCGCTGTGGGGGTCCGGCAGATCGATCAGCGGCCGAAACGCCAGCGGACATTCCAATAAAATTTTCGAGGGCTCTATCGGCGCGACCGCTGGAACGAGGTGATCGACGTCCCTCCAATGATAAACCGCTATGTCGCCTTGGGCCTCAATCCGGCAAGCCTCGACCGCATCGTGGTCGCCGAAAACCGCCAGCAGACCGGAGGAGGGTAGAAGCTCTGCTCCCGGCAAGCCGCGCAATTCGGCGCAATTGATCTGGCCCACGAACAACAAGGGCTCGCCTTCGACTGTCGGCCATTCCCAATCGGCCGGCGCCCATGGCATGCCGCCCAAGCGTGACGCGGTTGTGGCACGGTCTGGCCGCACGCGCTGCGGCCAGAGCCCGATGGCGGGCAAGGCCAAGTCCATCAGTGCATCGCACGCATCTGGCAGCACATCGCGCAGCCGCTCGGCAATTTCGTCGCGTGTCAAACCGGGCGGCGGCGCATGATCGCATTGCCAGAGAATTTGCCAAGGCAACTGCCTCGGCGGCTGCGATTCCGGTTGGGGGACGACGGCCCTTTCGATCCATTCGAGATCGGTCTTCGCCCGCTTTCTTACGTTCTCGTCTGCATGACTCGCCAGTTCATTCATCGCCGCGCGTGCGACGCCGCGTCTCCTGAGTTCTTGAAAGATCTGGTTCCTGTGACCGACAAGCCGGTTCACTCTTCCAACGTGCTCCGTCGCCGCTTGTGCATGGATATTTTCGACGTAAGCGCGCGTCAGCTCGGTGTCACCCAAATCCTTCAAATCGTCTGACGCGTAGAAATTATACGCATAAAGCGGCTTCGACTGAGGCGCGAGGCTTTGTTCCAGAATCTCCATGAACGCTTCAAAACCTTCGGATGCCGGCATCTCGCTGGCGATCTGTGCGCTCCGCTCCGCTAGCAGGCGCTTTTCGTTGGAATCGGTCGTGGCGTGATATGCTATTCTTGTGTCGGTCCACGCCCGCATCAATTGCTGCACGCGTGACCGATGCTGGTCCTCCCCATTCCCGCCCGCTTCGTTTTCTTTGGTCATGCCTACCCCGAAACACAGACGCGGCAACCTGACGTTGTTTCGATTATATGTTCCTGTTTTGTTCCGTCAAGCGCGTTTGCCGAACACGCGCCGTGCGGGCGGGCAAATGTGATGCATGCAGTGGGCGGCGCGGGTTTTCGCCTTTCACGATGACGCCCTCTATATCTTCCAGCGAACGGACCGGCAGTCCGCCACACGGTTCGGCTGCCTCGGGCCTGAAATGACCGGTCGCACTTTATGATCTCCCGCCGCCGGCCGGTACGAGCTGAGTAACGGGAATGGACGACGCACAATTCGCAGAGCTTGCGGGCTGGATCGCCGACGCGGGGCTGGCCGGCGAAGGCGAGCCGGAAATGGTCAGCGGGTTTTGCACGCGCGCCGTGGCGCTCGGTCTGCCGCTGGCGCGCGGCTCGGTGCTGATCGACACCTTGCATCCGCTCTATGAGGGCCATTTCTTCGGCTGGCGGGCGGACGGCCAGATGACACAGCGCGAATACGGCTCCTCGCGCGAAGGCGAGGGGGCGGAGCGCTGGCTGCGCAGCCCGTTCTATCGCCTGCTGCAAAGCCGCGAACCGCTGCTGCGCCGCCGTGTCACTGACGAAAGCCGGGCGGAATTTCCCTCGATTGCCGATCTTGCTCCCGACGCGACCGAATTTGTCGCCATGGTCCACCGTTTCAAGGCGCAAGGCATCATCGGCGAGATGGACTGCGTCTATTCGTCGTGGGGGACGGATCGTGCGGAGGGGTTCAGCGATGTCGACATCACGGATCTGGAAAGGCTGGTGCCGCTATTGGCGCTGGCAGTGAAGTCCGCTTCCCTCACGCGCATCGCCCGCACCCTGGCCGAGACCTATCTCGGGCGCGATCCCGGCAGGCGCGTGCTCGCGGGCGGCATCATGCGGGGCGTGGCCGATCGGATCGAATCGGTGCTCTGGTTCAGCGACTTGCGCGGCTACACCCGCATCACCGACACGTCGCCGCCCGAGCACGTCATTCCGCTGCTCAACGACTATGCCGATGCGATCATCTCGGCGATCCACGCCCATGGCGGCGACGTGCTCAAGCTGATCGGCGACGGCACGCTTGCGATTTTCACCGCGGAGGATCGCGAGCAAGCCTGCCGCGCCGCGCTGGCTGCGGCGGCACAAGCGCGCATCAGTCTCGCCGAACTGAACTGCCGGCGCACCGCCGATGGCCTGCCGACCACGGACATGTATCTCGCCCTGCATTTCGGCGCGGTTTTTTACGGCAATATCGGCAGCAGGGAACGTCTCGACTTTACCGTGGTCGGGCCGGCGGTCAACGAAGTGAGCCGTATCGCCGCGCTGTGCCGCTCGATCGAGCAGCCCATCCTCCTCTCAGCGGACTTCGCCGCGGCGGCCGGCAAGGCGAGAGAGCGGCTGGTGTCGGTCGGGCGCTATGCCTTGCGCGGCGTCAGCCATGCGCAGGAATTGTTTACGCTCGATCCGACCTGGCGAGAACGATCGGAATAGCGGTGCGATGGGTTTCGCACAGCTCGGCCCATCCCACGAAGCCGCGGTTTACTCCTCCGGCCTCAAGCGGCGGGCGTCATCGGCGCGCAGACCGGTATGGAAGAACGGATCGGCGAAGTCGCCGCCGCGCGGGCAGATGCGCGGCAGCGGCGCATCGCCGACATTGTCCGGGATTCGCTCGGAGAGCGTGAGCGTTGCGCCGCTGCGGCTCATGAAGAGTGTGCTTGCGGTATTTTCGTCCACCTCCGGGTCGGTGTTGTGCGCGGCCGGCGCGGCGAGCCCTTTGTCGGAGCCGCCCGATGCGCCAAACTCGGCGGTGAAGTGGCAATGGTACTTCGCCCAGCCGAAAGAGGTGGTGCCGTAGGTCGCGCGGTAGCGGCTGTTGCCGGCGGCGGCGAGCAAAAGCTCGGAATCGTGGTTCTTCCACAGCCCGGCGAAGGAAGCGGCGGGCGTCAGGTTGCGCAGGAAGGCGATGCGTTCGCGCAATTGCGCTTCCAGGGAGGCCAAGACATCGTAGTCGCCGCCCCGGCGCAGCTGCGCCACTTGAGCACGCAGCTCTTTGCCTTCCGGCCGCTCCTGCTTGCCCCACAGCTCCGCATCGAAACCGTCGTCGATGTCGGACAAAAATTTTCGCTGATCTTCGCGCAACGCCTTCGCGGTTGCCGGATCGAGACGCGCGATCGCTTCGCGCCACGCTGCTGCGAGCTCGCGGTCGGCTGCGGCAAGCTTGGCATCGTCACAGATGGCGAGCTCGCGCGCGGTTTGCGCCGTGCGGCAATCGAACGACGGCTCGGCAGCGGCCGCCGGCGCGAAGGCGGGCGGTGCAAAGAGCGTGGCGAGCGCGAGTGGAAAGGCGAGGCGGCGCGTCATGGTGATCTTTCCCGCAGAGCCGGTGAGGTGGTGGTCAAAAGCGGCGGCGCGATCTTACCCCTTGCCGGCGTAAGCCCAGCATTCGAGCTCCACCTGCGCGCCGAGCGCCAATCCGCTGGCGCCGAAGGCCGAGCGCGCCGGCAGACGATCGGGCTTGAAATAGGTGACATAGACTTTGTTGAAGTCTTCCCATTGCGCCATGTCGGCGAGCATGACCGTGCATTTGAACACGTCATCGAAGGTCAGGCCGTTGGCCTCGAGCACCGCGCCGATATTCTCCATGGTCTGCCGCGTCTCGGCCGCGATGCCGCCGGCGACGACCTCGCGCGTGCCCGGCTTGTTGCCGAGCGCGCCGGAAAGATAGAGAACGTCGCCGACTTGCACCGCCTGACTGAACGGCAACTTCGCCGCTGTCGCATCCGGCGACGTGTAGAAGCGCATGGCGAGCTCCTCCCTGCGGCGATGGCGACCGCCTCTCGCAATAGCCTCGCAACAGGCAGCTTGCGAGCGCGGCACCGCTGAGGCTCGTGTCTGCGGCCGCCGCTGACCTGCTGTGCGGGCGGTAGAACGGCTCCGCAAGTTGCATGCAATTTTAGGCAAATGTGTCGCGAGATCGAGTTTGCAACTTAGGGTCGTTGCAATTTCCAGTAGTTTAGTCTCAACGGCAACCAGAGGTACATCCATAAGTAACGAGTGCACGAAGTGCACGGGCGTCCGGCCGGTTATCGAAATGAGCCTGGAGCGCAATCGGAGAGCGACCATGTCGTTGCCAATACACGATGAAAGACGTCAGACGCAGCGCTATCGCCTGGGGCGATTGGCGAGCATGATACCCAACGACGGCGGTCCGCCGCGTTTCTGTCTGGTCACCGACTTTTCGGAAGGCGGCGTCCGGGTCAACGCCAATGGGCTCAAAATTCCGGATGAATTCGTGCTGCAATTTTCCAGCGAAGGTTGCTTCAAGGACGGGACCTACAAAGTGGTCTGGCGCAACGATCCGATTGTCGGCGCCAAGCTCGTCAGGCGTCGCTTGCCGCTGACCTGAAGCGGCCCCCGCGGCCGAACGCATCAGCAGCGCCGCCTTTATCCGGAGCGGGGGATTCTATTTCTTCTGCAGCGCGTCGCGCTGCTTGATCAGCTTCTCCAGCTCTTCAGTCTGCCGTGCGATGCGATCGGCGTTGCGGCTTTCATCGCCGGCGCCCGAGAACGCGGCCGCTTGCTCGATCAATTGCCGGATATTGTCACGCGCGATCGCGATGCGCTGGTCGAGCTCCGCAAGCGAAAGGGAAGGGCCGTCGTTCATGGTCGATTCCTCGAAATCTTGGCTTTCGACTATAGCCGGACGGAGGCTTAAACGATACGTCGTCCGCGTCGCACGTGCCGCCTCCGGACCGGGCCCGCTCGGCGGCGCGGCGCCCGTCCTGATATGTCGCGAAAATAACCTGAGATTCCAAGCAACGTGCTCGGGCTCGCGGTCTCCCGACACTGCCGCCACTTTGTTTAAGGGTTCTTCATCCCGATCCGCTATCCAAATAAACGGGCGATTGAGCGTAGATCGATGAATCGCCGCAGTGACCGACTGGGCGCGGCGGTTACCGGGCCTCCCTGTGGTAGTCTCGAAGGACTTTTGACGATCGACTGCGATGCCGGAGCAAAGAAGGTTCCATCGCGTTCGGCCTAACGGGGCCGCCAGAGTCGGATCGATATTTGTCGATCTGAAAAAGCCTGCGATTGCCTGCAACGTCGTCGACGTCAGCGCCGGCGGCGCTTGCATCGAAGTGTACGGCAGCGAGACCATTCCCAAAAAGTTCGTGCTGAACCACGGCGGCGTTCAGAAATCCTGCCGGCTTGTCTGGCAGAAAGGCCGGCGGATCGGGGTATCGTTCTGATCAACCTGCGATTGCTTGAGCGAACCCGCGCGAACTGACAAGTGGCCCGCATGAGCCTGGCGATATGCGGGGATGGTGCGCTGCGAGGTTGCGCCCCGGATATCGCTCCCGCTCATCCGGGCTACGCTTGCTCAACCGCCGGCAGCTTCTTTCGGCATCACCGCTTGGTGGATGGCGATGCAGTGCCGTACGAGGCTCGGCTGTGAAACGACAAACCGCTTGAGCGGCGTGTCGATGTCATAAAAGAAAATGTTGGCGATGAAGCCGTAGATGCCGGCATCGACGCTGGTCGGCGCGGCCCCATGCACGTAGCCATTCTGCGGAATGAGATCCGCCAATACCTTGAGATCGGCGAGGCCGCGCGCATAAGCGGCCTCTGGCGCATAACGGCCGATGCCCTGGAAATGGTAGCGCTGAAAATTGAACTCGCGCGCCTTGAGCAGGCCTTCCGTGGTGAGATTTTGATGCTCGCGCATCAAAGCGTCGCGGAACAAGGGCCAGTAGCGCTCGTCCTTCCAGCGCGAATACGACATCACCCAATAGAGGTCGTCGAGCATGCGGGTGATGAGCAGGCTCAGGTCCCGCTCGCGCTGCCCGAGCGCCGCGTCGATGGTGAGGCCGTATTTGCCGATGAGATAGGCGATGATGGTTTCGCTGTCGCCGATCGTCTCGCCGTCGTCAACGATATAAGGAAGCTGCCCGCGCGGCGCCGCCGAGGCATCGAAAATATGCTCGTGCACGAACGCCAGGCCGGCTGCGTGATCCGGAAAAGTGGACGCCGGTTTTCCGAATAGATCATGCATGGCTGAAACAAGCCGCAGGAAGGCGAAGGCCTTGAGCCCGTAGCCGTTATTGTCGGCCACTCCGAACAAGGTGGGGTAGGAGTAGAGCGTGATCATGACAGGTCCCGGCTTGGCCGCGCGTTTTCCGAGGGGAGCCCGGCCGGCTCGATGCCTTGGAAATAAGCGGCATGACGATTTTATGTCTCGGCGAAAACGCCGATACTGAGTTTCGGCGAGCTGTGTCACTCTGTTGTGTCGATCCGCGATGACTCTATTTGAAACATCGGGCCACAGTCGACTATTATGCGTAAAGGCCCATCCGCAACAGCCGAGCGAGGCGGCCCATGCCGCTTGCTATCGGCAATGGCTGACAGCGCTGGAAACGATCGTTGGCTCAAAGGCGCGGTAGCGCCGACTTACGTCGGCGGCGATGGCGGGACGCCGCGCCTGGATTGCGCGCCAGCGCGCGGCAATCAGGTGGCCGGCAAACGGTGCAATATTTGACTTTGTCAACTATCTGACCGATCATGCGGCGTGCCCGCGTCGGAATCAGCTCAGCGCCGTTTTAACGTTGCCGTGGTCGGCCTCGGCGGCATCGGCGGCGGCGCCGCCGGGAGCCTTGCGGCTGCCGGCCGCCACGATGTCGTCGCTTGCATGCGCCGGGCTATCGGCCGGTTCACGCTCGATCGGCCGAGCGGTGTCGTCGAACTGCCGCTCACGGCGCTCACCGAACCGGAAAAGGCCGAGCCGGCCGACTGGGTGCTGCTGTGTACCAAGGCGCACCAGACGGAGGCGGCGGCGCCCTGGCTGCAACGCCTGTGCACGCCGGCGACGCGTGTCGCCGTCCTGCAGAACGGCATCGACCATGTTGGGCGCGTCGCACCGTTCGCTTGCGGCGCGACAGTGGTGCCGGTGCTGGTCTATTACAACGGCGAGCGGCTGGCGCCCGATCGCGTGCGCGTGCGCCGCGCCGGCGGCCATGATCTCGTTGTTGCCGACGACGAAGGCGGGCGCGCGTTCGCAGAATTGCTCGACGGCACCGAGTTGCGCGCCTTGCTCAGCAACGAGTTTGCCACGCTAGCGTGGCGCAAGCTGTTGATCAATGCCGTCGCCAACCCGATCACGGCGCTGACATTGCAACGGCAGGCGGTTCTGCGGCGTCCCGACGTGGAGGAGCTTTGCCGTGCGATCCTCGACGAAGCGGTGGCCGCCGCCCGCGCCGACGGCGTGCGGCTCGCCGACGACGAAGTCGCGCGTACGCTGGCAACGTTGCGCACTTTCTCGGCTGACTTCGGCACTTCGATGTATTTCGACCGGCTCGCCGGCCGTTCGCTCGAGGTCGAGGCGCTGACTGGCGCCATTGTCGCCGTGGCCGAACGGCGCGGCGTGGCCGCACCGCTCAACCGCGCCCTGCTCACGCTGCTGCGCGCGATCAACGGCGCCGCAAAGGACGCGTAGCTCGGATTGAGCGATAGCGAAATCCGGGAGAAGACCGTAAGACTCATCCCGGGTTTCGCTATTGCTCAATCCGGCCCACGGCCTACCGCCCGCCGCCGTCGTTGAATTGGCGCTCCAGGATTTCGCCGAGGGTCGCATAGAAGAAGCCGTTGAGGCGGCCGACCGGATCGAGCTTGCGCATGTCGATATAGCCGCCTGTCATCACCGCCGGATCGACGTGGATATAGACAACCTCGCCGATCAAAAGCGCTTGGCGCTTGGGGCCAAGCTCGAGAACGCGCTCGAGCTTGCACTCGAAATGCACTGGCGCCTCTTTGACGCGCGGCGCTTTCACCCGCACGCTCGGGATCGGCGTCAAGCCGGTCTCGGCAAATTCGGAATCGCCTTCGGGAAAGCCGTTGGCCGAATCCACCATCTGCTGCCATACCGGCCGCGTCACCACGTTGAAGCAGAATTCGCCGG
>Ga0187781_10003234_pt1 | contig 12294 bp, 14 predicted proteins | sample 0715_SJ02_MP02_2_FD_132447 | JGI IMG/M metagenome (GOLD analysis project Ga0187781, IMG submission 132447) | Tropical peat soil microbial communities from peatlands in Department of Meta, Colombia - 0715_SJ02_MP02_20_MG | ecosystem: Environmental > Terrestrial > Soil > Wetlands > Peat | place...
AGCCTCTTGAGTAAGCTGACCCGCCATGAATCACGCTTTTCCGCGCTCCGGTAGAATCTTTCTGCTCGAATTCGGCCCGCAAGACTCGCTACGCGAGCATGGCTCGCGCTCAACTGACGACAGGCCCTAGAACCCCGAATGTTCGTCGACGAGATGCGCGCCATTCGCGACGCCGCCCGTAAGCCGGAGTGAAACACCAAGTAAAGGCGACTCCACGCGCCCTTTGGGAGCTGGCTCAGTTCGCCGATTCGGCCAACGCCTACAGCGCGATGTGGGCTCGTACGCAGTCTGCGCGTCTTGAGCGCGCGATCCTGACGGAAATCGCCACGGCTCCGCATCAATGGAGCTATTTCTACCTCACCGGCGCGCCTTATCCCGCCTACCTCTTTCGCGCCGGCCGCAAAATCAGTACTGGATCGTCTACAGCGTCGACGACGCGTCGCGGACCGTCAACATCTTGCGCTTCTGGAACGCCAGCCGGGACCCGGATCAATTTCAGCTTTAGCCCGCGTCTCTTTGCGCCCTTTGCGTTCTCCCGCCGCCGTGCTAAGCGCATCGCCTCACCTTCTCGCCCCCTCGCGGCAGCGGGCGCAAGGCGCTTTTCCCACGGCACAGAGGAACATGATGAGCCAGTCCGGATTCTTCACCACTCCGCTCGCGCAGTCCGATCCCGAGCTCTTCAACGCCATCGAGCTCGAGCTCGGCCGCCAGCGCCATGAGATCGAGCTCATCGCCTCGGAGAACATCGTCTCGCGCGCCGTGCTGGAGGCTCAAGGGTCGGTGCTCACCAACAAATACGCCGAAGGCTATCCGGGCAAGCGCTATTACGGCGGCTGCCAATTCGTCGACGTCGCCGAGAATCTCGCGATCGACCGCGCGAAGAAGCTGTTCAACTGCGGCTTCGCCAATGTGCAGCCGAACTCCGGCTCGCAGGCCAACCAGTCCGTCTTGCTCGCCCTCGCCCAGCCGGGCGACGCCTTCCTGGGGCTCGATCTCGCCGCCGGCGGTCATCTGACCCACGGCTCGCCGGTGAACCTTTCAGGCAAATGGTTCAAGCCGATCCCGTACACCGTGCGCAAGGACGACCACCGCATCGACATGGAGCAGGTCGAGCGTCTCGCCAAGGAGCATAAGCCCAAGCTTATCATCGCCGGCGGCTCGGGCTATTCGCGCATCTGGGACTTCGAGGCCTTCCGCAGAATAGCCGACAGCGTCGGCGCCTATTTCATGGTCGACATGGCGCATTTCGCCGGCCTCGTCGCCGCGGGCCTGCATCCGTCGCCGTTTCCGTACGCCCATGTCGTGACGACCACGACGCATAAGACCTTGCGCGGCCCGCGCGGCGGCATGGCGCTCACGAATGACGAGGAGATCGCCAAGAAGATCAACTCGGCGGTGTTCCCTGGTCTCCAGGGCGGCCCGCTCATGCATGTCATCGCCGGCAAGGCCGCGGCCTTCGGTGAGGCCTTGAAGCCGGAATTCAAGGCGTATCAGCAGCAGGTGAAGGACAACGCCCGCACGCTCGCGCAGACGCTGGTCGACGCGGGGCTCGCGATCGTGTCGGGGGGCACCGACAACCATCTGATGCTCGTGGACCTGCGCCCGAAGAAGATCACCGGCAAGGCGGCAGAAGCCGCGTTAGGGCGCGCCCACATCACGGTCAACAAGAACGGCATCCCATTCGACCCCGAGAAGCCTTTCGTCACTTCCGGCATCCGGCTCGGCTCGCCGGCGGCGACCTCGCGCGGCTTCGGCATGGCGGAGTTCAAGGAGATCGGCCAGCTCATCACCGAGGTGCTCGATGGCCTCTCCGCCCAGGGCGAGGCGGACAACGCCGCGACCGAAACGGCGGTGAAGGAGAAGGTCCACGCGCTGACCGCGAAGTTCCCGATTTATTGATCACGAGGCCTGGATACGTATCCCCTCTCCGTCATTAGGAGAGGGGGCGTCTCAGGAGCTTAATTATCGCATTGCGATGCCGAGTCTACGATGAGCCTTTCTGATCGTTATTTCAGTGAATCCAGCATTCGCTTTCGAGGCCAGCTCGACCGCGACGCGTAAGTCCTCGGAATAGTTGTCCGTGTATTTGAAAAATTTCGTGCAGTCGGAATCAAATTTTACCGCCGCGCGGATCGCATCCTGCAACGAGGCGTCGTTGACTCCAGGATGCGCTCGTTTGAGCCAATAAATGCAGGGCCTAAATGTGCACTTTGTTGTTCGAACTTGACCCGAGCATGGGCGGCGGCAAAGGCCTCTTTTTGAGATTCGGGATCAGAAATGTCAAACTTCCTCGCAGGAAATTTCCAGTCATGCTCATCGTCTTTTTTTCGAGCGGCGCTTTTCGACCATAGCCATAGCTCGTATGCGGCGTCTAGAAGCGGCAAGTTTGACGCCAAGGCGACGTGTTTTTCAGTATCATTCATGGGGGTCCGGTCCTCCAATGTCATTTCAAAGATGTCGTCAGTCCATATCGCGGCTCCGCCGACACGCAGGTGAAGGACTCGCGTCCCGCTGACGAAAGCGTCGGCATTTGGCGCCGCATTAATGCGGCTCCGCCGCGAGCCGTAAATGCAATCTGCTCCCCGTCGCTTCGGCCAAGCGTAGTATCGTTGTCATACTCGGCAGCGAGCGCCCATTTTCCATACGCGCAATTGCTGATTGGCTCGTTCCCATGCGCTGCGCCAGCTCGGCCTGAGATAGCCCGGCGCGCAGCCGCGCCTTAGTGAGTTCTGCGGCGATCTCGAATTCGGGAGCAAGCGCTTCGTATTCGCGCTTGACCTCGGGATCGGCCAAGAGACGCTGCTTGATGGTCTCGAACGGTATCGTCATGCGATCTCCTTCGCTCGTCGCAGCGCAAGGTCTATTTCGGCGCGTGGGGTCTTCTGCGTTTTCTTGACGAAGGCGCGAAGGATCACGATCCTGCGCCCTATTGCGGTCACGTAAAGCGCGCGGGCGATGCCGTCGCGTCCCTTCAAGCGCATTTCCCACAGCTTGCCTTCGAGATGCTTCACATGAGGCTCGCCAAGGCTCCCGAGGCCGACCTCGGCGATGCGTTCGGCGAGTCGAAGAAAGCGCGCCTGCATGTCCTTCGGCAGGCCGGTAATTTCATCAGCCACGGTTCCGTTCAGAACTTCGACTCGCCATGACATGAGACGTATATCTCATTTTTGAGATGACCAAAAGCGCATCGTGAATCTCAGGTTGAGCCTGGTTTCCGTTCGGGTCAAGCTGCGTTTCGGCGCGAAGCCCTTGTCGGCAGGCGGGGCAAAAGGTTAAGCAGACCTTCAGCCCCCATTCGCCAAGCCGCCAACCCCATGCGCTGTCCCTATTGCAGCTCCGCCGACACGCAGGTGAAGGACTCGCGTCCCGCCGAGGACAACAGCTGCATCCGGCGCCGCCGAGTTTGCTCCGTCTGCGGCGGGCGCTTCACGACCTTCGAGCGCGTGCAGCTACGCGAGCTCGTCGTCGTGAAAAAGTCCGGGCGGCGCGCGCCCTTCGATCGCGACAAGCTCACCCGCTCGGTCGAGGTCGCGCTGCGCAAGCGCCCCGTCGACCCGGAGCTCGTCGAGCGCATGATCAACGGCGTCGTCCGCCAGCTCGAGAATCTGGGCGACCCCGAGGTGTCGAGCCAGCAGATCGGCGAGCTCGTGATCGAGGGCCTGCGCTCGCTCGATCCGGTCGCCTTCGTGCGCTTCGCCTCGGTCTATCGCGAGTTTCGCGAGGCGCGCGACTTCAACACGCTCATCGACGAGCTCGTCGGCGCGCAACCGGACACGAAAAGCGAAGCCAAGGATGACTGACTTTTCCGACGAGGCCTTCATGGCCGCGGCCTTGGCGCTCGGGCGCCGCAATCTCGGACGCGCCGCGCCGAATCCCGCCGTCGGCGCGCTCGTCGTCAAGGACGGCGTCGTGATCGGGCGCGGCTTTACGGGGGCAGGGGGGCGCCCGCATGGCGAGGCGCAGGCGCTCGCGAGCGCGGGCGAGGCGGCGCGCGGCGCGACGCTCTATGTGACGCTGGAGCCCTGCTCGCATCACGGCGAGACCCCGCCCTGCGCCGAGGCGATCGTCGCGGCGGGCGTCGCGCGCGTCGTCTCGGCGATGGAGGATCCGGACAAGAGGGTCGCCGGGCGCGGCCATGCGCTGCTCCGCGCGGCCGGCGTCGAGGTCGTCGCCGGCGTGCTGGAGCGCGAGGCGCGACGCGAGCATCTGGGCCATGTCCGGCGGGCGACGCAACAGCGCCCCATGGTGACGCTAAAGCTCGCGCAGACCCTGGACGGCTTCGCCGCCGGGGCGACGCATGATCCGCGCTTGCATGTCACGGGCGCGCTCGCCGACTCCTTCAGCCATATGCAGCGCGCGCTGCATGACGCCATCATGGTCGGCGCCGGCACGGCGCGCGAGGACGATCCGCTGATGACCGTGCGCCTGCCGGGGCTCGAGGAGGAAAAGCGGCTGCGCGTGGTGCTGGACTCGAGCCTGTCGCTTTCGCCGCGCTCGCGTTTCGCGTCGCTCGCGCGCACGACGCCGACGCTTGTCATCGCAGGGCGCGACGTGACGGACGGAGCGGCCGACGCCTTCACCGCGGCGACGGGCGCCGAGGTCGTGCGCATCGCGCCGGACAGGCTCGGCCGCGTGGCGCTGCCGGCGGCGCTGGGAGAGCTCGCGCGCCGCGGCGTGACCCGCGTCTTCTGCGAGGGGGGGCCGCGCCTCGCCGAGAGCCTCATCTGCGGCGGCTTCGCCGACGAGGTGATCCTGCATACGGGCCCGAAGCCTTTTGGCGGAGCGGGGCGGCCGGCGTTGCGGCCGGCGGCCCGCGCGACGCTGGAGGATGGGGAGCTCTATCGTCTCGTCGAAACCGCGAGGCTCGGCGAGGACAGCATGACGCGGCGCGAGAAGATCGGCTGAACCGCCGTCAGCGCAGGCAGCAAGTCCGGCGCCAGGCGTGATGCGCATGGCGGCGCCAGGCCCAGCGCGCGGGGACCGTTGGAACGAGGCGCAGGCAGACCGGCGGCTTCCACTGTGGGCGCGGCGGCGCGAAATTCGGGGGCAATCCGGTGAGGGCGTTGTAGGACGCAGGCTTCCCGGCGGCGTAATCGAAGCCGTAGCCCCAGTCATAGGCGTAATCGGGGTAGTAGACCCCGCTGGCGCCGCAGCAGGCTTCGGAGACGAGGCCCGGGAGATGGTAGGTGTAGCCGCCGTAATAGGCTTCGGGCGCGGGGACGCAGTCGTCATAGCCGCACTCCCGGGCGGAGGCGGCGTTGGCGGCGAGGATCACAACGAACGGGATCACCGCCAGGCAGGCGGATTTGAGCTTTTGCTTGCTGAACATGGCGCCACCTCGTCGCGAAAGCGTGCAATTTTCGATTTCATACAGTTTTCTTGTGTGAAGAGTTGGAGAAGTTGCGCATTTGGCTAAGCGTTAAGGTATCCGAGAAGACGCTGGGCCGCGCTTGCCCGCGTCCCGACATGGGTCGGTTGACGAGGAAGCGATCGGCTCGGCTGCGGCCGATTCGATCTCGCGGGGCGCAGGGGTGAAGTGCGTCCGCCAGCAGGAGAGTCGCGGACAAAGAAGGTCGAGCGTAGGAGGCGGCGCGGCGACACTATGATTTGTTCGTGAGCTGCTCGTCGATGGAGACATAATAGTTCTCATCAGTGACGGATAAAACGCGCGAATAGTATTCTATGAATTTCGTGGTGGTTCGTTCTTTTATATGTAATCCATAATGGGAGTTTTTCGACCAACGCACCTCGCCGCTCATAAATCCAAGTTCCAGCGCCGATATTGAAACATGCTCAGATATGCTAAGAACAGGAAACATATATACGCTAAAGCTGATCCCACCCAAGGAGATGTCGTTTATTGAGCAAGGGAATTCGCCAGCCGGCGTTATCACGCGCCCGCAGAGGCGGCATACGAGCCTCAGATGCTTCCTCTTATCGATACAATTGTCGTATCGATTGTCTGATATGAGGCGCACGCTCGTATACATATGTAGTTCTCGCATTCTGCGTGGTATACAATGATGATTGAGAAGCCTCGCTGCACATGGGATATGCTTCGCGAAATCACCATATTGTCTCTTTAGCCTAGAAATTTTGTGTAGACGCGATATTTTAATAGAGCGTTTCGGTTGTTGATCGCTCGCTGGGAGTATCGTCTCGTTCTGTAATGCAGTTACATAATGCCTTGGAATTGCTCCAATTCGCACTGAGGTGCGACATTTTGAAGCGGCTTCCCCAGGCCGCCGAAGCGCCGGCGGCGGGCGGCGGCGCGACAGAGGGCTTGGACGAATTGCCGGCCGTCCGGACACGCGTCTCCCGCGCCTTGGCCCGAGCTCGTGACGCCTATCGTGCGCGGCCTCGTCCTCCAGATGGCGGGGGCCGCGATTCCACACAGCGCAGAGCGTCTTGCGCGCAGCGACGCGCGGGCTACTGAGGCCAATCGACGATCAAAATCTCGATGTCTTTCGTCGGCGTGAAGCTGGGGTAGCGGACCTCGAAGCGCGTCGGCGAGATCTTCTTCACCCCTTCGGCACAGAAGCTGACCAGCGAGTCGGGCTTGCCCTTATCGACGACGAGATGAAAGTCCTTAATGGGCCCCTTCCAATTTGCGCCGGTGGTCAGCACGTAGCCGATGAAGATTTCGGAGGCGTTGGAGTTCTTCCTCTGCTTTTGCAAGATGCGTTCGAAGCTCGTGCGCCAGTCCTGATCGATGCAATATTTGGATTTCGTGCGCGCGTCGGTGAAAATGAAGTCCGTTTCCGATTGCGGCGAGGGTCCGACAGCGCCGCCCGCGAGCGGCTTGTATCGGTGCTCGACCAAGATTGTCTTGCGCGCGGGGAAAGTCTGGCGGCGCGTCACCGTGGTTTGCAGCTCCCACAGACCCGCCCAGCTCCCGGGTCCAATCTCGACGATCAGCTTGTCGGCCAAGAGCCCTTCGCGCACGGGCTTCGCCAGCGCTGCAACCGCCGCGTCGAAGCGCGGAGAAAGGCGATTGAGCGGCACGCCGAGGGCGGAAAGGCGCGCGCTCACGTCGCGGCCACGCAGAAAGGCCTGCTCCACGACCTGCAACGGGAGCTTCTCGCCGTCGACCCGCGTCTCGAACGCCAGACTGGCTTGGGGATCGCCCCAATAGACCGCCTCTTCCTCGCCGCCGTCGTTGCCGGGCGGAATGCGCGGCAGCGGGAAGGCGACGAGCGCGTCCACGGGGGCGTCGCTCGTGTTGGTGAACCGGTATTTCACCTCGACGCGGTCGCGGGAGATGAAGAGGTCCTCGCTGTCCATCGAGATCGCGTCGGTCTTCAGCAACGTCAATCCGCCGACCGCGGTCTCGGCGATGGAATCGTTCGCCCGGCCGCTCGGACAAAAGCCGAGGCAGACGAGAGCGGTCAAGGCGACAGCGCGGAACATTCTTGTCCGATGCATGGCGGCTTCTCGAATTTCCTTCCTGACCGGACGCTCCTTGCAGCAAGGAAGATCGGGGGGCAAGCCGCGATCTGAATTTTGACCGTCTTGACCCGACGCGCTTCCGGCCAATCTCTATACTGAGCCCGCTGCAATGATGAGGCTTGAAAATGAGCTCCTATCGAATCAGAGAAGTCAAGATTATCGACCTTCCCAATGGCGCGGAGCAGCTGAAACCGCTGCGCGAATATGAGCGTGACGCCGACGATGAGCACGCCATAGCCGAGCAGGTTCGACATTTTTTCGAAGTAGAGATGTTGAGCCTAAAAGCGCCGCAGACCATCGACTTTGATGCGGTAATCGTCATTGACCCGTCGGGAAGGGAGGTCGCCCGCTTCAATGTTTCGGATGTTTGGAAACGCGAGGCTGAAGCTGTCAATTCTGGAGAATTCTACGCCCATTGGGCCTAAGGCCTCGTCTGGAAACAAGTGCAGCATTTCCCGCGGCGACCCTAGGCTTCGATCCGACGAATTCTGTCGCCGCCTTCTTCGTGTCCTTCGCGCCTTTGTGGCGACTCTTAACCACAAAGGCGCGAAGGACACGAAGAATTGCCGCTTCATATGCACCGACTGGCGCCAGGCGAGCCTTTGCTCTGTCCGAAATGGATCCTCAGCTCAGTCCTGCGAGAGCGGCGTGCGCCCCGGCCCGCGCGGCGCCTCCTCCAGGCTCGGCGCCTCGTGCGGCGCGCGGCGCGCCCGCTCCAGCGTCGCCTCCAGCAGGGCCATGAAGCGGTCTATGTCCTGCGCCGTCGTGCGGTGGTTCATGATCGCGGCGCGAATCGCCGGAACCCCGTCGAGGATCGTCAGCGACGGCGCCGCCTCGCCGCTCTCGTGCAGCTCCATGACCAGCTCGCGGGCGAGGCCGCCATCGGGATCCTCAGTGACGCCGAAGCAGACGATGTTGAGCGCGACCGGCGCGCGCATGAAAAAATTCCTCGAGGCGGCGATCTTCCCCTCGAGTCTGCGCGCCAGTTCGCAGCAGCGCTCGATGCGCCGGCCCAGGAGATCGGCGCCGAAGGTTTCGATCGTGAACCAAGTCTTGAGCGCTCGAAAGCCGCGAGAAAGATCAGCGCCGAGATCGCAGGGCCAGGTTTCGCCCGCGGCGAGGCCGCGGGGCGCCCGCGAGAGATAGGCGGCGTCGGCCTTGAAGGCGCGCGCGTGAATTTTCGGATCGCGCACCAGGAAGAAGCCGGCGTCGTAAGGCGCATGCAGCCATTTGTGGAAGTCGAAGGCGATGCTGTCCGCCCGCTCCAGCCCTTTCAGCAGCGGCTTCAGCTTCGGCGACAGCGCGGCGAGCGCCCCGAAGGCGCCGTCGACATGGAGCCACATGTCCTCTTCATGGGCGATGTCGGCGAGCGCGTCGAGATTGTCGATCGCGCCCGTGTCCACCGTCCCCGCCGTGCCGACGACGAGAAACGGCCGCAGGCCCGCAGCGCGGTCGGCGGCGATGGCGTGAGCGAGATCCTTGATGCGGATGGCCCGTCGCTTGCTCGAGGGAATGAGCCGCAGATGCCTGGCGCCAAGGCCCGAGAGCTCCATGGCGCGGCGCACGCAATGATGAGCCTCGCGCGAGGCGTAGGCGACGAGAATTTGGTCCGTGGCGCAAAGGCCGTTGAGCCTGACGTTGCGCGCGCCCGCCGCATGCTCGCGCGCGACGACAAGCGAAAGGAAATTCGCCATCGACGCGCCCGTGACGAATATGCCGGAGGCGTCCGGCGGAAAGCCGAAAGCCTCCGCCATCCAGCGTGCGATCTGGCGCTCGACCTCGATGGCGATGTGATTGCGTCCGCCGCAATTGGCGTTGAGCCCCGCCGCGAGCATCTCGGCGACCATGCCGACGGGCGTGCCCGCGCCTTGCGCCCAGCCCATGAACATCGGATGGGCGTTGCCGATCACATAGGGCTTGATGAATCGTTCGAAGTCGTCGAGGGTCTGCGCGAGGTCGCGGCCTTCGCGGGGCAGGGGCCGCTTCAGCCGCGCGAGCGCCTCGGGCGGGGCCTCGCGCCACACCGGCTCGAGGCGCAGGTCGCGGATATGGTCGATCGCGCCGTCGAGCGCCGCATGCGCGCGGGCGCGAAACGCCTCCCAATCGTCGGGATCGAGGTTCCTGCGGTCGGCGTCTTCGGGCTCATTCATGAATTTCGACCGGCTCGCGCCGCCGCCCGCGGCCTCGCGCGATCCCCTTTCCAAGCCACTGCATAGCGGGCCTCGCGCAAAAAAAGCAACATCCTAGCCGGCCCGCCAATCGCGACGCGCCCGCCTGTTCCGCTCCCTTCGCGATCGGGCCTCGAGCCGAGATTCGCCTCTTCTTGCGCAAGCGCGAAAAAAACATGTTGCAAACAGCGCAATCGCAGCCAAAACGCCGCAATTTTCGTCGAGTTTCTTCAGCGTCGCCGTGGAGGACGCCGCGATGATTCGCCAACATGTCGATGCGCTGAGATTTTTCTTGGCGCGCCCGCGCTTTGCGGCCGCCCCGCCGCCCGACAAATCTGCGGCCCAAAGCCTAAAATAGCCGCCTGCGCCGTGCGCAAGCGCAATTCTCTGTAAACCCTAATGCCTCAAGCTCGAAAGAGTTCATCTGCGGTTCATCCGCTCAGATGTAGCTTATTCCTGAAATCGCCGAAATCCTGAGACAGGAAAGCGGCGCAAGTTGATCGCGGCGCCGGTCTTTAGGGGCGAAGCGGGAAAACTGGAGTTGGACTGATGAACGAGACTATCCGCCGTCTGCTCGCCGAGCATGGCCGCCTGCATGCGCCCGTCGAGACCCTGTCCTCTTCCGCGGACCTCTATGAGGCCGGGCTCACGCCTTTCGCCGCGATCAGGGTCATGCTGGCTTTGGAAGAGCAGTTCGAGGTCGAGTTTCCTGTGCGCTGGCTGCGGCGCCAGACCTTCGCTTCGATCGACGCCATCACCGCCTGCCTCAAGGAGCTCGTGGGCTCGAAGCAGGCTTTGCACACGCGGGCGGCCTGACGCTTTGAAGGCTTAGCCTGCGCCGCCGTCGGCAATAGGCAGTAGGCAGTAGCTTGCCCCCGACTGCCGACTGCCCCTTGCCGGGAAAGCAGCCTGGCGCAATTTCACGCGTGCGCATTGACGAACCCTTTGCTCCATGGTCTAGCGCCTGTCGGCGCCGTCGCTTGCGCGTCAAGGCTTCGCGGAAGAGGTCCGCTCGCATCGTCCTGATTGAACGCCTTCGCGAGCGGCGCGGCCCGAGGCGTCGGGACAAGAGGATGCCGCCAAAATCGACGGGGCGCGGCGATGGCGTTGAGCAACAGCGAGAGGCAGGCCCGATGGCGGGCGCGGCTGAAGGAGAAAGCCGAACGGGGCTGGCGCGTCGAGGAGGCGTTTCGCCAGCACATGCGCAAGGTCCTGCTCGACGAGAAGCGCTTCCTCGACTGCGCGAGCGAATCGGAGCTGGAGATTCGTCTCGCGGCCTTAGATGCGATGCTCGCCGCGAGCGACGAAAAGCTTGCGCAAGTGCTGAACGCGCTGATCGACGCCTGGTATGACGACGAGTGCATCGCGCTCAGCCGGGCGCGGCGGGCCGGCCAGCAGGCTTCGCGGCGACGAGACGGTTGACGCTTGGCCGCCAAGTCGTAAACTTGAGGCGTCGCGGCTCCGTAGCTCAGCTGGATAGAGCAACTGCCTTCGAAGCAGTAGGCCGCAGGTTCGAATCCTGCCGGGGTCGCCAGTAAAATCAGTGCTTGCGATAAGCTGCAGGCGATGGGATTCGGCTCAACTCCATTCCGGGTAGCAATGAGGGTAACAATTGCCCCTGCGACAGCCTGCCGCGCCCCTCAGCACCCCATGCCCATGCCCGGATTGATGCGCTCGCTCCGGTTCGGGCGCACGTCTTCCGGGCGGAAGCGGGACTGGAGGCTTCGCCCCCGCGCACGCTAGCGCTTGGGGGCGTTTAATCCAGCGGGTAAGCGGTGACGAAGTGGGCGATTCGCCCGCCCTCCGGAACACGCCAGACGCTACGCACCCTCGGCTGGCGGCCGTCGGGGACCGGCAGCGGCGCTTCGATCACAAGCTTGGATCCGCCGAGCCGGTGCGCGCTGAGTTTGGTCGGCTCGTTGTCTTCATAGTGCCGGATCAACGCCGTCGCGAACTGGTATGGCCTCGCGAGCGAGAAGCCGCCGGCGAGGAAGAATTTAGCCTTCGGGCCACCGTCCGGGTGGTTGAGGTTGAGGAGATACTTGGTGATCTTGTCAGAATCGACGCAGCACGATTTGCCGCGCGCGAGAAAGGGGGCGCGCCGGGTCCGTTTGACGGCCACGCGGCGCGACAGCCTCATGCGGCGGCGATTTCGCTCGGCCGCACGGAAACGACGACGTGACGTGGCGAGGTGAATTCGACGATATAGCCGACGACACCGCGCACTCCGCGCACAATATCGACGATGGTGCCAACCGAGCCAGCCGGCGCGATGTCAGTGCCTTCTCGGATCTCCTTGAGCGCCTTTACGCGGGTAAACTCGGCGAAGCACGGCCGGCGCTTGATCGAGATGCGCCGCGTCAACTTCGACGGGCCGCCAGGAGACGGCTTCGCCTGAGTTCTCAGCGCTGGTTTCGCGAGGGCCATTGCCTGTTCCTTTCAACAACTTTTTCTATGATAAGCGCCAAAGTGTCAAACATCCAATTAACCAGACGGTGGAGCGCCAATTTGGCGACTGTGCTGCCTGCTTCACCAGAGGCGACCGCAGAACCAATAGGAGCGCGGTTGCAGCCCATAGCAGCGCCTCCGCGGTCCCCTGAAGAGCTATCATCGCGAAGTATGCGCCCCACCGCGAAAGGCCGCGCAGCATCAATGCGCCCGCCCCAAAATTTGCGCC
>Ga0187781_10003236_pt1 | contig 12291 bp, 5 predicted proteins | sample 0715_SJ02_MP02_2_FD_132447 | JGI IMG/M metagenome (GOLD analysis project Ga0187781, IMG submission 132447) | Tropical peat soil microbial communities from peatlands in Department of Meta, Colombia - 0715_SJ02_MP02_20_MG | ecosystem: Environmental > Terrestrial > Soil > Wetlands > Peat | place...
AACGCTTCCGCAATAGATCTCCAACGTGCCAGCTGCTCCCAAATCGCCAAACTCAATGGACAAACCATCCTTGGTTCGCTCGGTAACGATCCTCTGTTGCTTGCTGCCGGTGTAGTAACGAAATTCGCTTCCTTCTTTCTCGGCTGGGAAGTATTCGAGGCGCAGTTTAGGCTCCCAATTGTAGTCCCAGTTGTTGTTCACTTTAACGATATCGCCACGGGGAACGATGGCGCCTTCTCGCACAAACAAGGGAATCTCTCCTAGGGCAGCTTTTGCGGTAATAGTCGCCTGGCCGGAATAAACGGTGTGTTTGTCGTTGTAGTCCAGCCATCGGCCGGCAGGAAGATAGACTGTGCGTTCTGTGGCATGGGCAGTGGTGACAGGAGCGACGAGGATTTCACTGCCGTAGAGATACTCGTCCCACATGTCGGTAAGGATTGCGTCGGAAGGAAACGCGAAGACGAGGGCGCGCATGACAGGCATGCCGGTCTGTGTGGCCTGATAGAGAAAAGAGCGCGTGTACGGGATCAAATCGTGGTGAGCGTTGACATAGGTCTTGGCAATGCCGACGAGTTCGTCATCGTAGTCGTCCCAAATTGTGCGCTTCGGCCCGATGAGAATCTCCATCATGGAACTGAAGGCGCTGAATTCCAACCATCGCGCAAACAGTTCTTTTTCAGGCACGCGAATGTAGCCACCTGTGTCCGACCCCCACATCGGAAAGTCAATTGCACCACTGCGCAGTGCGGTTTTTACAGAGACTTCGAGACCGGGGAACGTTGCATGAGTATCGCCATTCCAGACAGCGGTATACTTTCTGGCGGTGTCATTGACGTTGCGCGTGAACTGGAAAAAGTCTGGGCCGTACGTGTCTTGCAAGCCTTCTGCTGTCATTTTGGGGAAGAGAATGGCATTCAGGTTTTCATCCGCGAGGGGCAGTTCATCCTCTTCGCCACGATCGACTTTGTATCCCTTCACCCCAAGGCGAACATACTCATTCAATTTTTCCTTGAACCACGCATAGGCGGCAGGCGATTTCATATCCGCCGCCGAACCTTTGCCGAAGTAAAGATGCTGCCCGGCAGAGCCTTCGACGAGAAGTTGATTCCACGCGCGGTTCGCGACCCAGATCAGGAGATTCATGCCCCGATCCTCGAGGTCGCGAATCATTTTCGGTGGGTCGGGGAAGCCCGTATCAAAGTCCATATTGCCCCAGCCCATTTCGCCAGTGCCATAAGGGCGGTCCAGCCAGATTGATCCAGCAGAAATATGCAGGGCACGCAAGCGGTCGGCATCGTCGAGAACTTTCTCCTGGGCATTGTTCGCGCGGCGCAGATCGTCATGTTCATCATCGCGCCACCAGATACTGCTAAACGCCCAGAGCGGCGGCATCACTGCGGGACCGGCGATGGCATTATAGCGGGCAAAAACTTCCGCATACGTCGGGCCGTAGATTATGTCGTACTTTAGTTGAGTATCGTGAAAGTTGAAGCTGGTCTTACCCGCTTGCGCAACTGAGTAGTGTCCCTGGCCCGTGGTCTCGACGTAGATCCCGTACTTCCGCGAAGTGACATAAAACGGCGCGCGGGCGCTCGAATAGTTCACGTCGGTTTGATGGCGAATGCCAAGGAAATCGTGATCGGCACCACGATTATCGATGTTCCCCCCGAACGGCATCTCCCAGATGCCGTAGTAGTGTTCACCCTGATCATTGAACTCCTCCGAAATCTGGGTGGGTATGCCGTTATTGAAATTCAGCGTAACCTGAAGAACCTCAGGTTTTGTAAAACGAAAGGTAACCAGGGCAGGTACCGATGTACCTTCAAGGTTCAGTCTAGCCTGCAGAGCACCATTCGTTCGGGTCACGTTGCCCGCGTTCCGTACAAGATATTTGTTTTCGGTAAACCAGAGGCCGCCACTTTCGGAGACCAGAATGTCACCTGTCGATTTTTCAATGACGCGATACGAGAAGGGATTGACGTTCGCCTCAACCTTCAGGGCTGCGGACTCCAGAGTCTCGGTCGAAGCCTGCGCCCTCAATGGCCGGGCAGAAAGGAGAGTTGGGATCAGAAGTGCGCAACGCAAGGAAATTTGCAAGCCAGACATGGTCATTCGCATTTCCTTTTCGGAATGTTTGTACAGAACCTTGTCACGCGAGCAGGCAGCAAGCAGACCCTCGCCAGTCTTGTATCCAGAAGTGTCGCATGTCAACTCAACAGAGATGAAGCGTGTATTTAGAAAGACTGAATGTTCCTGAGTTTTTGCGCGTTAGCTACTCTGAAGCCTTGGGTAGAGCGGAGCGAGAGATGCTATTAGATCGACGTTAAATTTTCGAACGCTCCCTGCCGCAGTACTGCCGGCGTTCGCAGGAAGACTGCACCTGCGGCAGATGAGAATGTACTGCCGGCAGCCGCATTTCCGTTCGAAAAGCTTGCAGTACAGGCGTCGAACGCTGCAGAAATCCGCATGTCTTGAAAGGAACACTCGCCACTGGAGCGTCGTTGGAGGTTCAGGAGGCCTCGCTACCGCCCGGCCGGGCTCCTTATCTGCCACATCACCATGGACATTCAGAGATGTGGATGATCGGAGAAGGCACCATGGAGCTAATGATCAACGGCGTGAATAGCAGGATCGGTCCCGGTGGACTTGGCTCCGTCCGTTCGAACGAAGAAACGGAATCAAAAAGGTTGGAACAACGGCCGTGACTTACTTTGTCGTGGCCATCGGACCGGAGGCGGACCACTAGAAGCGTCAACGCAACAGCGCCGAGGCACTCCAGAGCACCGGTGCCTGCCCATGTAAGTCCCCCTTGTTTTTGGCGCGGGTGAGGTAATAGTTGACGTCGTTCTTTTTGTTCGTACCTTCACAGACATCACTCAAATCGCCGTTCGAACCAATGCGACGAACGACTGCAATCCAACCCTTACGAGCGGCGGGGCCATAGTTCGCGTCGTCGAGCCACGCATTTTTCACACCCGTGACCAACGCAAAAGTGAACATCGCCGTGCTGGAACTTTCTTCCCAGGATTCTGGATGGTCGAGCAACTGCCGCCACATTCCATCCTCCGCTTGATATTTAAGAAGCGTAGCCATCATTGCCCTATATGCGGCCAAGATTCTGGCGCGATTCGGATGGCTCTCAGGGAGAGTACGCAGCAACTCGGTCATGCCCGCAGCGACCCATCCATTGCCGCGACCCCAGTAAAACGGGGCATCTGGGGCGTGAAAAAAGAGTCCGTTTTGCTGTTGAAGTTTGTCCAGATACGCGGTCATTTCGAGTGCCGCGCGATCGATGTATTTGGTTTCTCCGGTAGCACGGTAAGCCTGCACCTGCGCAATCGTGACCATATACATGTCATCAATCCAAAAGCGAGATTGGTTTGTCAGTCCGTCGGGCGTCGGGTTTTTCCACTGTTGATCCGCAAGCTCTTTCGCAAGAGTGAGATATTTCTGTTGTTTTGTCTGCATATAGATCTCGAAGGGAACCGCCGCGAAAACCGTGCTGTCTACATGGACCGGCGCCGGAACAAGATCGCTTTCTTCTCCAAAAAGCGGATCAAAGCGTTTGATCAGTTGTTGGGTGAGGCTGGAGTCGCCACTTAGCTTCGCAAACTGCAATGCACCGTACCACGCAACGGCTTCCGGATAAGTGATATGTTCGGGTGGGACACTGCGGCCGAAGTTTGTGTGCGGCGTTGCGACGAATCGTTCAGCGACACGTTTCCCAATTTCACGCGGAGATTGCCCGGCGGGCCATTCGGAGAATTCCTTGTGTTCCTTTGCGGGTTCTGCTGCAACCAGAAAAATGGTGCAGACCGCAAACAACATAATCCGGAAGAAGGTTCCCATCTTAACTCCCGAAATTCTCATTGTTTGCAAGGCAAGCCATCCTGGTGAGACAAAACCGCTCGACGACTAATCCAGCCTGACGTAGTTCTCTGAGTGCTTTTGGCAGGCTTGTGACCCCAAACACCATTCGCTTCACAACAAACATGCGTCAGATCAAACGGACGAGCCTCATCAGCGTCGCCATAAAGCTCGATGAATTGCCAGTCATTGATTTTCATGTGAGACCCTGGCGGTTAGGGGGATTGGCAAATTCAACGGGTTGTTCGAATCCAATCTTTTGAAAACCTCCGATGATTTAGGGACGTCGCTGACGGGAAGCGCGACACGCGCAATGCTGGCAAGCGAGGGTGATGCAGCCGGGGCGGACTCCAGAAACATTGGAGCCAGAATCAGGAATAGACTGGCAAGCCGCATTCCTCGAACACCCCGTGTTCGACGAAACGATAGGCACACACGATGCGGCTGTCAAATACGTATTTCTAAACCTCAGATTTAGCGCTTTGGAAGAACTAAATCCCGCCAATTGAGTTGATCGGCGATGTTTTCGTGCACTCTCGAACAAAGGCGAACTTGACAGCAATTGCCTTTAATTCTGAAACATTGGGTTACAATGCCCGCGCCAATCCTGAGCGCTCGGATGCAAGAACAATCCAAATGAGAATGGGGCGCGACATGAAAATGAGTTTACATCGACTGAGATTCCAAACAATTGAAAGTAGAACTCGTGCTCTCTTCTTTTTGTTTCTCGCAGCTTCCTGCCATGGGCGAGATCTGACGGGAAACTGGGTGGCTCGCGACCCCCAGCCAGACGGAACCTCGCGCGACACGTATCTCGATCTTAAGCAAGAAGGTTCTCGCATTAGGGGGCACATCCGCGTGACGCAGTATTACTACAACGTTGTCGAGAGCACGGGCGGTCCAGACAACTTTACACTCATTTGCAGCATGATGGATGGCCACAACGAACGGCGAGTGGAGTACCAAGTGAAGCTTGTTGGCGACGAAGTCCATGTCGCCACGCGCCGTCGGCCTGGTTCGGAGCTCATCGAGATGGTTGCGCACCCTGCGCCGCCGGGGGAAGGCACACTGCCCCAGCGTCTCCCCCTGCCGGAGCCGCACGCAGTTCCGGACAATGGCCTGGCACGCACGCCGCCCATGGGATGGAATAGCTGGAACAAGTTTGCGGGACGGGTGGATGATGCAGCCTTGCGCGCCATAGCCGATGCGATGGCTTCGAACGGAATGAAAGAAGTGGGGTATGAATACGTCAATATCGATGACACCTGGCAAGCAGGGAGAGACGCGCAAGGAAACATTACCTCCAACAAAAAATTTCCGGACATGAAAGCTCTGGCTGACTATGTGCACAGTAAGGGCTTGAAGATCGGGATTTATTCTTCGCCTGGACCAAAAACTTGCGCCGGCTATGAAGGGAGCTATGGACACGAAGAGCAGGACGCCAAAACCTATGCGGCTTGGGGCTTCGACTATTTAAAGTATGACTGGTGTGATGCGCGCAATCTGTATACCGACGAAGAGATGCGCGCGGTTTATCAGAAAATGGGTGATGCGCTCCGGAAGGCGGGGCGCCCCATCCTCTACAGCCTTTGTCAGTATGGGCGCGCTGAAGTCTGGAAATGGGGCGCACTGGTTGGCGGTAATGCGTGGCGAACTACCGGCGACATTCGCGACAGTTGGGATTCGATGAGCAAGATCGGTTTCTCGCAAGACGAGCTTGCTCCTTTTGCGAAACCCGGCCACTGGAACGATCCCGATATGTTGGAGATCGGCAACGGTGGAATGAACGATGACGAATACAAGACGCACATGACCCTTTGGTCGATCCTCGCTGCGCCGCTCCTTGCCGGAAACGATTTGCGCGAGATGTCGCCGGGCATCGCAGCCATTTTGACCAACCGGGAAGTGATCGCCATTGACCAGGACAGCGAAGGCAAGCCGGGGCGCCGTGTCAGCAAGTCGGGAGATCAGGAAATCTGGGCCAAGCCACTTTCTGGGGGCAGACAGGCAGTTGCACTCTTCAATCGTGGGAGCGAGCCCGCGCTAATAACGGTTAAGTGGTCTATTCTGGGACTAAAATCTACTCCGGCTCATGCAAGAGACCTTTGGAAGCATGCCGATCTGAAACTCTATGGGACGGATTATTCTGCTACGGTTCGCTCTCACGACGTCGTCTTTATTCGGATTAGCGACTAATCCACAGAGGCTGATTTCGAAGCAAACGCCCATAATCGATTGAAGATGTGATAGTTACCTGAATACTGAGGGCCTTCGGCCGGACAGACAGAGAGTCCAAACTAGGACGAGCAAGAAAATAAATCACACAGTCCTGAAAATTTTCTTGACAAATCGCATATCTCGGCGCTAATTGATGAAAATCATTAAGCGACTCTGGCGCCGAGCGTTCGGCCTGGAGCGACGTGGGGTGGCGCCTCGTAAAGGGTTTCCTAGGGTCCATATTTATCGAACCTAATAAGCGGGCGTGGCTCTCCGTGCAAGTGAAAGCCTCTGGTGTGCGCCGAGGGAGGGGGGTGACCTCATCGGTGTAGGAATTCACGACAATTTCGCAAGGATATTTTGGAATGTCTCACGAGTGGGAAAAGGAGAGGCAAATGCAGAATCGGGCAAAACTGCTGATGGTCGCTGTACTTGCTCTGGGACTTCTCGCAGGAAACTCGTTCGGTCAGACGATCACAGGAACCATTATAGGAACCGTGTTCGATCCCACCGGGGCCGTAATCTCGGGCGCGGATGTGGTCGCAAGGAACGCCGATACCGGTATCACGTACTCCACGACGACCGGGTCGGAAGGGTTTTACACCCTAACGAAGATTCCGCCGGGCAGGTACGACGTTACAATTGAGAGCAAAGGCTTCAAAAAGAGTGTCTCGAGCGCAAACGTGGTGAACGTTGAGAAGACGACACGCGTTGATTTCACGCTGGTAACCGGCTCGGTGACCGAGACTGTGCAGGTAAATTCGCAACCTCCGCTCATTGAGAGCACCACCTCCGACATTGGAACCATTGTTGAAGAAAAAGGCATTAATCAATTGCCCCTCAATGGCCGACTGTACCAAATGTTGGTTTTTCTCGTTCCCGGCACAACGCCGCAGGCCTGGGGTGACCAGGATGAAAATCCGGCAGCGGCTGGTTCGCCGTTGCAGGGTGGTCCGGGCAACGGAACGTACGCGTCGGTGAACGGTTTCTTTTTTGCCGGAAACTTGTTCTTGGTCGACGGCGTTCACAACAACGAACCTGCCAATGACTATATAACCATGAACATTCCGTTTGCAGACATCCAGGAAATGAATATCGAGACAAGCAACCCAACTGCTGAGTATGGCACGTTTGGCGGGGCGGTCATCAATCTGACGACGAAGTCAGGAACAAACGACTTTCATGGACAAGCTTTCGACTACATCCGGAACGAATCTCTCAACGCGTTCAATGCTTTTTCACTCTCCAAGGCCCCATACAGCGCAAATCAGGTCGGCGGAGCCATCGGTGGCCCGATCATAAAGAATAAGTTGTTCTTTTTTGGAGACTTTCAATACCTAGATCAAAACGCAGGCCAAACGTACAATCTGAACGTCCCAACACCGTTGATGCGGACCGGCAACCTTTCTGGCCTTGTGACAAACGGTGCAGGTCCGATCACCAACGCCAACGCTTGCACGGTCCTCGCCCAAGCGAACGGGCTTGCGGGTGTTCCCTGCACCGCCGATTCTGCCGTGACTGTGCCGGGAACCTACGACATCGTTCCTGCCGCGGACATCAATCCAATTTCGGCGGCGGTACTCAGCCCGAAAATTATCCCTCTCCCGAACAACAACAGCGTTAAGAACGCCATTTTCAATACGACAAATTCACAGACTGTTCCCCAGTTTGACATACGTGTCGACTACGCCATCTCGGATCACGACCGCATCTTCGGACGGGAGTCTTATCTTCACCGCAATTACGATTCTCCGGCGCCCGGCACCGAATACATGATGGGGAGCAACCCGAACGCAACCAACGCCAATCACCTCGCCGTAGTTGCCTGGGACCACGTTTTCAATACGACGATGACTAACCAATTTCGTTTCGGTTTCAACCGCTATGTCACGGATGATTTTGTAGATTCGTTCAACAGCCAGAACATAAACAACACTTTGGGCATCCTGAACGGCAATATTTCTGGAGTGCCAAGCACGTATGGGATAGCCCAATTCAACTTTCAAAATATCAACTTGAGCCCCACGGGCGATCCAGGTCCGATTCCAAACGGCCAGGGGAGGCTTGCGAATATCTACGAGTATGCAGATGGGTTAAGCAAGGTATGGGGGCGGCAGACGCTCAAGGTTGGACTGGATTGGCAACACATCCAGGGCGCAGTTTCAAACCCGCAGAACAACCCGCGCGGCTGCTTCAACTTCAACGGGGAATACACTGGAAACGCTTTTGCGGATTTTCTCGTCGGTGCACCTGGAGGAGGCGGTTGTCCCGGTGGTGGAGCGATGGAGCGAGACCTGTTCATCGACCTTCCGGCCGTGCGCTGGAACTTCATTGGCATGTATGCCCAAGACGACATCCGAATCAACCAGCAACTCACCTTGAACCTCGGTCTTCGTTACGACATCTACACCACGCCTGTGAGCGTGAATAACACCCAAAGTAATTTCGTCCTGACGGGTCCCACTGCGGGTTTGATTCAGCTAGCAACTGGCAGCAACCGCGCTCCAAATGTCGATACGGACTATAAAAATGTGCAACCCCGCATCGGGCTCGCCTACTCGCCCGATAGCGGCAAGACAGCGATTCGAGGAGCCTGGGGCATCAGCTTCTTCCCGGACAATTTCGGAGCTGATTCAGGGACTCTGGAGCGGAATTATCCGGAACTGATCCAGGAGAATTTCGTCGCTTTCAACGAACCAACAAACGGGTGCACCTTAACCGCGACGCCGCAGTTCACGAGCTGTGGTTCCCTGATTTTGGCCAATGGTCTGCCAGGCACCACACCTTCGGCAAACTCCTCTTTTTATCCTCTCCTTGTGAAGCCATCCGCGACCGGAGGGGGAACGTGCTTGACCGGTTTTGGAACCACTGTAAACATTCCGGCTGGTTTTGTATGCCCCCCGGAATCGTCTGCCGTGTTCCAAGTCGACAAGAACTTTAAACAGGACGGGGTTTACTCATGGAACTTTAGCGTCCAGCGGTCCATTACCCGGGACATGTCGTTCCAAGCCGCCTATGTCGGGAACAAAGGCTTTAACCTTTACCACGATTATCAGTTGAATCAGTGCTATCCGCCGGAGAATGGATTGCTTCCGGGAACCGGCAGCTCTCCTTTCACGAATTACCCCAACTGCTTGGCGTTTCCTGGGGTTATTCCGTCAGGCCCATCGGCTGGGAGCTTGATTCTTACCGGGGTCCATGCTCGCAACAGTGCCGGAGCCTCACGATACAATGCCCTTGAACTGGAATTCCAAAAACGGACCTCTTTTGGCCTCACTGTCCTGGCCTCTTACACCTGGTCGAAGCTGTTGGACAATGTCACCAACCCCATCAGCGCATATGACACCTCTTTGCAATTGGTGGGAGTAGGCTGGAAAAATGGCAATTATCCTCAGACGTTCGTCATCAGCTACGTATACGACTTACCGTTCGGCAATGGACACAGATATCTGAGCGATGCTACCGGTGCCACGCAGCACATCGTTTCCGGTTGGCAGGTGAGCGGAATCACGACCTTCCGTTCGGGGGGCGCTCTCTTGATCAACGCCAATGGAAGCCTGCTTCCTCCCGGGGCAGATCAGGAGGTGGCAAACTTCGATTGCAGCGGACAGTCGATGAACAATCCACACAAGGCCAGCCAGTGGTTTGATACCGCTTGTTTCAGTGAACCCGCCCTCGGCACGATCGGTAGCGCCCGGACGGGCAATGCTTACGGCCCGAGGTTTCAGAACTGGGACTTCTCGATCAGTAAATCGATAGCACTATGGTCAGAGAGTAGACAGTTTAAATTCGAGGCCAACTTTTTCAATCTATTTAATCACTTGAACCTTAGCAACCCGGATACCAATCTCCAGGATGGAAACAGTTTTGGCACCATCACCGGACAGACAGGCCTGTCTCGACAAATTCAGTTTGGAGTCAAGTTCCTCTTCTGACCCCGCCCACACACCCCGGGCAGCCCGGAGTGGCCCAACGCCACTCCGGGTTAACTTAAGATGGCACAATTAACTCCATCCGCGGTCGTTCTGCTTTTTGTGTTTTTGCATTCGCAGGGAGTTTCGCCGGAGTACGCAACACGAGGAAACAACGGGGTAAGCTCCCAAGCGAGCGCCAACGCTGGCTACATTGGGTCGAAAGCCTGTGCCCCCTGTCACGCGCGAATCTACAACTCGTATTCGCAAACGAGCATGGGCCAGTCGATGTCGATCCTGACTCCTTCGGTACTCAAAAGAATTCCGCAATCGGCTTCCGTCCTTTCTGTGCAGCTCAACCGTCATTTTAGTGTGTTTGTGCGAAATGGGGAGCTTTATCAAAGCGAATGGGCAAGTGGCGAAAATGGAAGGGAGGTTTTCCGCGAGACCGAACGGGTCGAGTGGATCCTGGGGGCTGGAACGAACGCCATGGGTGGAATTATCCGAAAAGACGATCAGTTTTTCGAAGCTCCTTTAACCTTTTATAGGAAAACGCGAGTCTGGGCCTTGTCGCCGGGCTACGAGGACGTGGACCGCGGCTTTAATCGGCCGATTGAGGTCGAATGCATTTTTTGTCATAGCGGGCGGTCAAATCCGGTAAGTGGTGCCATTGGGCGATTTCAAACCCCACCCTTCGAGGAACTGGCCATCGGTTGCGAGAATTGCCATGGCCCAGGCGCCGCCCACGTGCGTGACATGCGGGGAGGCTTTTCGAAGCCAGGCCGCAGGAATCCTTCGATTGTGAACCCGAGAAAGCTGGCCCCATGGCTGGCAGATAACATCTGTATGTCGTGTCACCAAAACGGTGATGCCCGGGTGCTACAACCAGGAAAGAAGATTCAAGATTTTCGTCCCGGACAACCGCTGGACGACACGCTTGCCATTCTGATGGTTCCTCCGACGCGTGAATCCCCGCCAGACTCCGACCACCTTCAACACTACTTCTCCATGACACTCAGCAAGTGTTATCGGAGCAGTGGGGCGAAGCTGAGCTGCATTACTTGCCATAACCCGCACATCCAACCCCCGCCCGAACAAGCGCCCCTCTATTTCCGAACAAGATGTTTAACCTGCCACACGGAAAACCGTTGCACGGAGCCCTACGCCTTGCGACAGCAGACTAAGCCTCCCGATGACTGCGTTTCCTGTCATATGCCCAAGCGCGAAGTCACGATGATTTCCCACGCAAGCCTGACCAACCATCGGATTGTGGCCACCTTCCAGCAACCCTTTCCCGACATCACCTTTCAGTTGGCCACACCACAATTGGCGGACCTGGTTCACCTGAACGCTATTCCGGGGCAGACCAGCAACGTTCCCCCTTCCCTGACCCTGCTGCAGACCTACGGTCAGTTAAGTGTCGGGCATCGCGAGTATCTGAGGCGCTACTTTGAGCTCGCGGAGGAACTCGAGACCTCCAAGCCAAACGACAGTAACGTTCTCGAAGCACTGGCAGCCCGCTCCCTGCAACAGAGGACGCCAGAGGGCGACGGGGTGGCAATGGAGTACCTCGAGCGAGCCATTGAAAACGGTTCGACATCTGCTTGGGATTTCGAACAGTTGGGGGGCCGGCTCCTCAGGGAACAGAAATTTCAAGAGGGCTTGGCTTGCTTGCAGAAGGGAGTCGAAAGAGCCCCATATGACGGAAAACTCTATGCCCTCCTTGCTGAGGCCTACGTTATGCTGAATCGCCAGGGCGAGGCTGCCGTGACTCTCAAGCAAGCATCGCAGCTGTTTCCCCAGATGGATTTACTGCGAGAGTTGCTGAACGAAGTGGAGCAAAACCGTCCCTCGGAGCAAGGGACGGCCCAGAGCCCTGAGCGTTAGGCAAATGGGATTAGGAATGCCGCTATCATAGCCGCAGATCTTGACATGCTTCAAATGCGCAGCACTTCCTCAAAGCCTCCTTGTTTCCAGAGGCCAACTTCGAAATTCGCGCTTTTGCTGGCCGTGGTTGTAACGGTATTTGGATTGGCGCGAAATCTGCCCGGCCAGCGGCCCGACCACGAGAACCCTAAGCCCTCCCTCATTCAGTTCATGGATATCGCTTCCGGGGCGGGCCTGACCATGATGAACTTCAATGGGGGCGACACTCGCAAGGAGTTCCTTATCGAGACCACCGGGAGTGGTGCCGTCATTTTTGACTACGACAATGATGGCTGGCCCGATATTTTTCTCCCGAACGGCTCGACTGTGGCAGGATTCGCTACCGGAAAGGCTCCAACTGGCCATCTCT
>Ga0187781_10003237_pt1 | contig 12290 bp, 10 predicted proteins | sample 0715_SJ02_MP02_2_FD_132447 | JGI IMG/M metagenome (GOLD analysis project Ga0187781, IMG submission 132447) | Tropical peat soil microbial communities from peatlands in Department of Meta, Colombia - 0715_SJ02_MP02_20_MG | ecosystem: Environmental > Terrestrial > Soil > Wetlands > Peat | place...
AGTTTGTGTCGCTGGATCTTCCCACCGAGGCCGAACAGGCCGAGAAAGAGCCGCAGGGCTTTCTCGAGCGCTACCCGGCACCGGTAATCATCGACGAGGTTCAGTACGCGCCCCGGCTATTCCGCTACCTGAAGGTAGCGGTGGATGCGCACCGAGGCCGCTATGGGCGGTTTCTCTTGACCGGATCGCAGAAGTTCACGCTGATGAAAAGCGTTTCCGAATCTTTGGCGGGACGGGCCGACATCATCGAATTGGAGACTCTCTCTCTGGCTGAGATCCGACAGGCGTTGCCCGAGGCATCCGTGGAGAATGTCATCGTGCGGGGAGGGTTCCCTGAACTCTACGCCAATCCCAACATCGACCACGTGGCCTTCTACAACTCTTACCTGGCGACCTACCTGGAACGCGATGTTCGCTCTCTAGCGAACGTAGGCAGTTTGAGGGACTTTGAACGCTTTCTGCGCGCGTGTGCCCTGCGTTCGGCAAATCTTCTAAACAAGGCTGACCTTGCGCGTGATGTGGGCATTTCACCGACCACGGCCAATCACTGGCTGTCAACCCTAGAAGCATCCGGGCAGATCGTGCTGCTCGAACCGTGGTTTTCAAACCGCACGAAGTCCATCGTCAAGAGTCCTAAGCTGTACTTGTCCGATACTGGGCTGCTCTGCGCATTGCTGAATGTTCGCTCCGTTGAAGCCCTCCGCCAAGCGCCGGCGGCAGGTGCGATCTGGGAGACATTTGTCTTCGCTCAACTACGGGATCGCGAACGCCGGACCAACCGCAGGGGAAGCTTGTTTTTCTGGCGAGACCGTACGAGGGAAGTGGATTTTGTAGTCGATGCGGCTGGGCGCATCGAACTGTTCGAGGCGAAATGGAGCGAAGTGCCGGAAGCCAGTGATGCGGTAAATCTTGACTTTGTTCGCGGCGTAATCGGCAAACCGCGAATTGTCAGTAGTGCCGTTGTGTGCCGCACGCCAAACGGCTATCCGCTATCGGATGGTTCTCGCGCGATCCCTGCGACAGAGCTATAGCGATGATGGAGTGCCGAGATTTCTGGGCGACCGCAACAGAAAGCAGTCGTTCATTAGAGTTTACGAGTAGCGGATTTGAAAAGAAGTGACCACGAGCTCTAGGTTATTGTGGGAATTTCGGCCGTGGTCCGTCCGCATCTCTAACTCTTCAAGTTGCCTTTAGAGTCCGAATGTCCAAGGACATTCGTTGTGTCGGTTGATTCTCGGAGCTGCCTTGGTAAGGAGGAAGTTAGGTTGAGATAACGGATAAACTGTGTTCAAGGTGACTGCGCGTTTTTTCCCGGGTTTCTGAAGCCGACGAAAAGATTGCACCACCACACTGATACTGAGGACCCCAATGTGCACACGGCTTCTCAAGAAAGAAGCCCATGAAGTGCGGATGGAAGCATCGCGAATCAGTTTCGAATAGGACACGGTTTATAAGCCCCGATCGGTAATCGCAGGAAATTTGAGTCTAATCGCCTCATCTGAACAGTTAACTTGCCGACGACCCGTCAAGGACAAGAATTGGAAACGCTTTCGAGATGTGCAAAGCTTCTTGAGTGAGACTGTGCTTGTCAGACGGCGGGTGCGCTGCCTTTTTGGGTGCCGTATTGTTGCCGATTGTCGCCTATGCGGTATTCGGATTCCAGCATGGCTTTGAAGAACAAGTTGGCTGGTATGTAACCCTGCTCCCGGGAGCCATCGTGGCCGTCGCGATTTCTGACTTCATCAAGAAGACGGTCCCAGGAGTCGAATCCTTTGCGTTTTTGGGCGGTGCTCGTTTGCCTAAATTTTCTTTGGTACTTTGGCATCAGCCTGGCCGCGATCAAGATTTATCGTTTCATCTCTAGTGCGTCAAAGAGGTCGTGATCCTTACTAGCTGGCACGGTGCCGAAGCGGTACAGAAAACACGAATATCCAAGGCAAAATATGTCTTACTTGCAGCGTCAGTTGCGATTATTTCGACAGGTCTTGCCATCATTAATGTGGGCGCGTTCCTTCTGAAGAGACTGGATGATCATGCATTCGGAGATCCCCGTGTTTCTTACACGGCAGTCCGAGCTGCCTCTCGTCCGCGGTGACCAAGGTCAGATTCATGTGCTGCGATCGGGCTTCGGGCTATGGCTCCATTCGACTGAGACCAATCGTCTTTACGAATGTCTGGAGGTTCTCGAATCGAACTGTGATCTCTCCGAAGTGGTGACTGAACGGACTAGCGACATCCTGGGCGAGAACAAGATTCTCACGGCCTGAGTATTGCCGACGGAATGCCTGCAGGTTGGTGGCATCGAAGTCTGCCGCGGACCACTTGCATTCGAGCGCAATCGGCTTGTTCCGGCGCCCTCTCAAGATAAAGTCAACTTCGTGTCCCCGTTTGTCACGCCAATACGAGATCTCACGGTTCTGTTGGCGGGCCATGATCTCGTTCAGTACGAAGTGCTCCCAAAGCAAGCCAAGATCCTCCCGGCGCAAGTCCTGCCAGCCGCGATAATACGCCACGAAACCTGTATCAAATCCGTACACCTTGGGCGCAGACACGATCTCGGTCGGCCGATGGGTACTGAACGGACGAATCACATGTGCGACGAAGGTTGCCTCGAGCACGTTGAGGTAATTGTTGATTGTGGTGCGGCTAACTTCGCAGGGAGCCGCAAATCGTGTCGCTTCAAACAGCCCGCCACTCTGGGTCATCAGTAGCTCAGTGAATCTCTGAAACGACGAACGCCTCTCCAACCGGAACAACTCTTGAATATCTTTGGCCCAATAGGCGTCCATCCATTCCTGAAAATCACGCTCGGGAAAGCTCTCGGCCAAGAAGAATGGTGGCAGCCCGCCGCGCAAGAATCGGTGGCGCAGGTTGGTGTGCTTGGCATCCTTCAAGTCTTGCAGACACATGGGTGTCAGCCAGACGTTTCGCTTCCGTCCGGCGAGCGTGTCTTTGAACTTGGCTGACGCTCCTAGGGTCGACGAGCCGGTGGCCAGTACTCGGATGTTTGGGTAATGATCGGCGGCGATCTTGAGCAATTCGGAGGGGTTCGGCAAGCGGTGAATCTCATCGAGTACGATTCGGCGCCGGCCCAGCCTCTCCAGGAAAGCTTGGGCATCTTCCATCATTCGTCGCGTGCGCGGCAGTTCACAGTCGAAGTACTCAATGTCATCGAGACTTTGACAGAGGAAGGTCTTACCCACACGGCGCACGCCAGCCAGCCACACTACGGAGCGCTCGCGCCAGTTTTGTTCAACGAGTTTCTGCCAGAAGTGCCTTTGTACCATATGAATATACTATTTCATATAGTGACATCAAACGCAAATATGAATGCGTTTAGCATCACTACCCCACCGTAGGCTCTCAGTGGAGCCATCGTCAATAAACAGGCCCCTTCTTCTCAACTCACGTTTTTCCCAGCTCATGAGAGAGCCTGAGATCGAGGTAAGCAACAACTACACCCTGCAACTCCTCGCTGTGACTTACCTGACTCGGCAGCTCAACGAGTGTGGCGAAGGTGATGGCTAGTGAAGAGGATTAGTTCTTCAGGATCCGGATCGTTCCCAGCCCGAGCATCTTCTCGTCCGCGGTGACCAGCGTCAGATTCACGAGCTGAGCCGTCGCCGCCAGAAACCGGTCGGCGGGATCGCGATGCGGGAAAGGTAATTGCTGCGCCAGCAAGACAATCTCGTGGGTGAAGGGCGCTTCCCGCAGGGCTGCCGTCGCCTGAGGGAGCCATTTTGCCAGGTCAAGCGGGAGACGAATCCGCCCCTTAGCATTGAGCAGCAGAGCTTCCCAGGTCGAGGCCGGAGAGAGCCACAGTTCGTTCTCGGGCTTACCCAGTTCTTCCCGAACCCGGCGGCTGAGGCGCGCCGGCTCGATCAAAGCCCACAGCCAGACGTGCGTGTCGAGCAGCAGTTTCAATCGTGCCAAGCCTCGATGTCTTTCTCGTCGATGATCGGAGCCACGATGTCGCCCAGGATTTGCACGCTGTCTCGCATCGAGCCGATCCAGTCGCCGGCTCCGGCCTCGGGAGAGGGCGGGACGACCTCGGCCACCGGTTTGCCGAATCGTGTGACGCGCAGCGGCTTCTTGGTTTGGCGAACACGTTCGAGCAGGGCGAGGCACTTGGCCTTGAACTCGGAGATGGCAATTTCTTCCATAGCCGACAAGAGAACAAATATAGACAAAAAATATTACCATAGTCATATATATTGGTCAACGTGACGAAGGTCCTGCCCCGTTTTACGAAACGAAGCCAATAAGTGCTGTGTTTTCAGCACACACTGCCAACAGAACCTTTCTTGAAAGGTTGCTAAGAAAGCCATTGCTGACCGGGCATACGCTTTGTCAGTTGGTGGAAGAGGCGCTCTTTAAGAAGAGCCGGTCACAAATATAACTCCGGACTCTACTACAACTACCTGCCCGGTTTTCTTGCTGCCATCCTTAGATAATCACTTGAGTTTCCCGGCGACGGCGATCGGTGTTGAAGCGTTCGACGTCGGTTGTTTGTAGAAAAGCTGCCGTTGGAATGTCGGTCGGAATCGCTTCCCAGCACACACCTAGGTGATCACGCAAACAGATGTCAGTGCTGTGTCGCGCGCCGTGTCTAACTCGCAGGACAATGCACCAATCGATTTGCGTCACATCAGAATGTGACATGGGTACATACGGTCAGTGACGTACAACACCGCCGCCTGGGAGGAATTCGCATAATCAAGTGAAGATCGCTTCTTTGGCTGCCGCGGAGTTTCAGACCGCGACTCGACAATCTGGGGCGGACAACTTCGCATGAATGCCTTCCGAGACGCGGGACATCTTTTCCGGCTGGCAGGCGTTTTCGCCGCCGGCGTGCTCCTCTTTTTGGTTATCCGAACTTTTCTGGTACCGAAGAGTTTTGGCCAATACGGGCACTACCGGGGGAATGCGCTGGCGGAGATTGCGGCGCGGCCCATCAATTACGTCGGCCACGACACCTGTGAAGGCTGTCATACCGATGTGCTCGACAAGAAGAAAGACGGCAAGCATGCCCATGTGAACTGCGAAGCCTGTCACGGACCTCTCGCCAAGCACGCGGACGATCCAGCCTCGGTGACTCCTCCCAAACTCGATACGGCTGTGCTGTGTGCCCGTTGCCACGAAGCGAACGCCGCCAAACCCAAGAACTTCCCGCAGGTCGTTTCTGCCGATCACGCCGGAGGGCTCCCTTGTGATACCTGTCATCAACCCCATAGCCCAGCCATGACCGCGGAGGCCGCGAAATGAACCTCACCCGGCGTCACGTTCTCCTCCTGTTGCCTGCGGCCGGTGTGGCCTGGAAGTACATTCTGGCCGGAACTCCCGAAGCGGCTCCCAACTATCAGATGACCGATCACTGGTGGAGCATGCTGATCGATATTCCCAAGTGCATCGGTTGCGGCAACTGCGTGCGCGCCTGCCAGACCGAAAACGAAGTTCCCGACGGTTATTTCCGCACCTGGGTTGAGCGCTACCACGTCAACGACTACGACATCGAAAATCCACAGGTGGATTCGCCCGACGGCGGCAAGAAGGGATTCCCGCCTGCCAAGGATCCATCGGGCAAGAACTTCTTCGTCCCCAAACTTTGCAACCACTGCGCCGACTCTCCATGCACGCAGGTTTGCCCGGTGGGCGCGACTTTCATTGCTCCGGATGGCGTCGTGCTGGTCGACAAAACGTATTGCCTGGGATGCCGGTATTGCGTGCAAGCCTGCCCCTACGGCTGCCGGTTTATCAATCCGAAAACGGACACGGCAGAGAAGTGCACGCTTTGCTATCACCGCATTCGAAAAGGACTCACTACTGCATGTTGCGAAAGCTGCCCAACCGGTGCCCGCCAGTTAGCGGACCTGAAAAACCCGAAGGATCCGATTCATGAATTCCTGAAGACTCACAGCGTGCAGGTTCTGAAACCATATATGGCCACCCACGCCAAGGTTTATTACAACGGCCTGGATGGCTCGGTGAGATGACATATCGGATGAGCTGCGCGGGGCACGATTTGAGCGAGAGAGGGAAAACGCATGCAGGGTGTTGAAGGCTTCATGTATCCCAACGAAGTCGAATTGCAATGGAGCGTGCTGATCGTTCTCTATCCATTCCTCACCGGCCTTGTCGCTGGCGCGTTCATCCTGGCTTCGTTAGAACGCGTGTTTAACGTCGAGGCTGTGAAGCCGACCTATCGCTTGGCGCTGTTGACCGCGCTTTCATTTTTGCTGGTCGCGCCCCTGCCCTTGCAGCTTCATCTGGGCCATCCGGAGCGCTCGTTTGAGATGTACTTGACTCCGCATACCACCTCCGCCATGGCGATGTTTGGCTTTGTTTATCTTTGGTACCTGATGGCGGTGCTGGTCTTGGAAATCTGGCTCGACTACCGCCGTGACATTGTCGTGCTGTCGCAATCCACGAGCGGCGTGAAGCGGCTGGTGTATCGCGCGCTCACTCTCGGCTCCAGCAACATCAGCCCGCACGCGCTCCAAATCGACGACCGCGTGGGGTGGGCAATTACGCTGATCGGAATTCCGTCGGCTTTTTTGTTACACGGTTATGTAGGGTTCATCTTTGGTTCGATTAAGGCCAATCCCTGGTGGTCAACGCCGCTCATGCCGGTTGTGTTTCTGTTTTCGGCTATGGTCTCGGGCATTGCCACGGTGATGTTGCTCTACATGCTGCTTACCTGGTTGCGGAAGCAGACGATCGACATGGGCTGCGTGGATACGGTTGCGCGTTACCTCTTCTACACGTTCATCATCGACTTCACGCTCGAAATGCTCGATCTGATTCACCGCATCTACGAGTCCGACGAGTCGTTCCGCAGCCTCGATTTCATGGTCCACACCAAACTCTACATGTCGCACATCGTGGTGCAGATCGTGCTTGGAACCATCACGCCGATTGCCTTGCTCGCCCTGACTCAGGTTGTTCACTTGTCGGACATGGCGCGGAAGCGCATTTACGTTGCGGCGGGATGCCTCACCCTGATTGGCATTTTCGCCATGCGATGGAATGTGGTGATTGGCGGACAGCTCTTCTCCAAAAGCTTCCTTGGCTATACCACGTACAAGATGGGCCTGGTTGCGCGGGAAGGCCTGTTGATGGCGATCGTCCTGACTCTTATGCCGTTTGCGATTCTGTGGGTGTTGGTGAAGCTGCTGCCACCCTGGCCGGAGAAACACCCCGGTTCGGCGGGGGCGTAGCGCGCGTTAAGTTCATTTTCGGTATTTCGTTGCCAGTCTCAAAGCGGTGGAGATTATGGATGATCTTCGTGACGCTTTAGCACGGCTCGATGCCCGCCTCGAAACGCTGGAGCGCCGGGTTGCCCAATTGGAGGGCTGCGAGCGAGAGGCGACGTCTATTCCGCTCTCTATCCCCACGACCGAAATTTCGGACTCTGAATCCACCCTGGCGCAACAGCGGCCACTCGCGCCGGCGGAGAACATCTTCTCGGTGGCAGGCAGAAGCATGCTTGGAATCGCGGGCGCGTATGTTCTGCGAGCCATCGCAGAGTCTGGCTCGTTTCCGAGGCTGGCTGTGGTTGTGCTGGCGTTGGCCTATGCCGGAATGTGGCTCGTCTGGGCGGCGCGCGCTATGCCCGCGGCGCGCTTCACGCGCTTCGCCTATGCCGTGACTGCCAGTCTCATCCTCTCTCCGATGCTGGCAGAGTTAACCCTCCGCTTCCAGGTTTTGCCGGACGCAGTGACCGCCGCCCTGCTGAGTACTTTCGTGGTTGGAGCTTTCGCTCTGGCGTGGAAGAGATCTCTCGCGTCGGTGGCCGGTGTCGCAGCTGGCGCGGCGATGGCGACCGCGCTCGCCCTGCTCATCGTTTCCCACAAGCTGGTCCCTTATGTGTCGGCCCTTCTTGTCATGGCCGCCGCCAGCGAATTTGCGGCTGCCAGAAACCGTTGGAAGTCTTTCCGCTTCGCCGCCTTTCCGGCAGCCGGGGTCGCGGCGCTGATCCTCGTCTATATTCAATCGCTGCCCGGAAGCTCCCGTCCAGACTACCCATCTGTTTCCACGTCGGTTGTGCTTGCGCTGCCGTTGCTGTTGTTTGCCATTTATGGTGCGAGTACCGCTTATTCCACCGTCTTTCAGCGGCAAACGATGTCCATTTTTACACTCGCGCAAGCCGTCACCACGTTCCTCCTGGCTGCACTGAGTTGTCTCTGGTTTGCGCCGGGAGCTAGCCGCTTGAGCCTGGGGAGTGTCTGCTGGATTCTCGCCATCGCCTGCTATGCCACGGCTTTTTCCCGCGTCGACCGCTTTGCCGACCAGCGCAACTATCACGTTTACTCAACTTGGAGTGTCGCGCTCGTGATGGCCGGAAGTTTCCTGTTGCTGGCGCCGGCTGTACAGGCGCTTTTCTTAAGCGCAGTCGCAATTGCTGCCACGATAGCAGGGGTGCGCACCGCACACCTGACACTGGAATTTCACGGCCTGCTTTATTTGACAGGCGCTGCTTTTTCGTCGAGTCTGCTGATCTATGCTGCTCACGCGCTGGCCGGAACCTTCCCAACCGCTCCGGGCTGGGTCGTCTGGGTGGTGGCTGTCGTGACGCTCCTTTGCTATGGCATTGGCGGCCGTTTCCAGGGCGACCTATGGAACCAAAAGTTGATGCGCGTGCTTTCGGCCGCCTTGGCCGTTGGCGCGGTAGCGACTTTTCTTGTTTCCGGATTGGTCTGGCTGGCTGCAAGCGGCATGACGCTTGGTGAGTCCCACGTCGCGGTCATCCGAACCCTGATCACTTGTGCCTTGGCGTTGGCTCTCGCCTTTAGCGGCTCGCGATGGGAACGCGGTGAACTCGTATGGACGGCCTACGGCACGCTGGCCTTCGTTACCGCCAAGCTGATTTTCGAGGATCTCCCTCACGGCCACTCGGGATCGATCGCGATCTCGATCTTCCTGTATGCCGTTTCCCTGATTCTCATCCCGCGCTTAGCGCGCACCAAGATCTAGAGCCTTAGGTATTCAGGCACCGAAGCACTGGCGCTCACAAATCGAGCGGCACAGAATTATTAACGCGATAATCACCGCGATCGCCTGCCAGCGTATTGCCGCGTCATTTTTCAAGCTTCGTGTTCCTTATTGTGCTCACGAGTTGCTTGAACTTGGGATTGGGACGGAGAGCTTTCAGATCGTCGTCGGCCATTAAGCCGTCGGGATCCCTGTATCCGTGATTGACTGCTTCCTGTAAATACTGGAGCGCGTCATCTGGGCGATTTGCCGCCGCGGCTACGCAAGCGAATGCGTACCAGATTTGGAAAGGATTCCCTTGCCCGGGGGAATTCGCATCTTTTGCGATGGCGTCGCGAAAAAGCTGGCTCGCCTCAGGGTAGCGATGCATTTCGGCCATTGCAGTCCCGAGTAGCTGTAAGGCAAACACAGTATCGGACTGCCGTGGCCCCAGAGTGCGGCATTCGATGTCGTAGGTCTCGCGAGCAACCTTTTCCGCTTCAACAAACTGACCCTCCGCGATGAGCCCTGCTGCGAGATTGGATTGAGCCTCAAGGGTTTGTCGGTTTTCAGGTCCGAACAGGCGAAGCAAACCCGCGAGCGTTTCTCGGTTTAGTTTTTCGGCTTGGTGCAGATGGCCTTCCCGGAAAAGCACATCTGCGAGGTTGAATTGGGACGCGAATGTTTCGGGGTGATCGGGTCCGAGGGTCCGCAACCGGATGGCCAACATTTCCCGGTTCAGTTTCTCGCTCTCGGCCAAGTGGCCTTCAATGGAGAGGGTGGCCGCCAGGTTTTCCATCGTAAGGAGTGTTATCTGATGTTCGGGCCCTAACACACGCCGCTCCGCGTCCAGGACTTCGCGATCCAGTTTCTCGGTTTCCGCCAAGCGACGCTGCGCGAACATCGCCACGGCGAGATTGGTCATTATTGCCAGAGTTTTTGGGTGATCCGGTCCCCAGACACGGCGTTCAACGTCGAGCAACTGACGATCCTCTTTTTCAGCCTCGCCGTAACGGCCCTCGTACCACAGTGCATTGGCGAGGTTACTCATTGAACTCAATGTTTGCGCACTCTCCGGGCCCAGTCGGCGGGTTCCAGCCGCTATCGCCTCACGCTCCAACCTCTCCGCCTCGTCGTAGCGACCCCGGTTTTCCAAGATGACGGCCAAGTTATCCATGGTTTCCAGCGTACGCGGGTCATCGTTTCCGAGAATTCGGCGGTCATCCACGAGGGCCTGGCGCTCTAGTTTCTCCGCCTCGAGGTCATTTCCCTGGCGGTCCAGAATCCAACCGAGTTGACTCATCGACTCAAGTGTCTTTGGGTCCTTCGGCCCGAGTAGGCTCCGTCGAGTGTCCAGCGCGCCCTTTGCCAGTTCGTGAGCACGGGCGTATAGCCCCAAGTTCTGATACGTGCTTGCCATGACTTGCATCATCTCGGCTTGCGCCTCGGGATCTTTCGCCAGACCCTTTCCTATGTCGTTCGAGGCTTTGTCCAGAATCTCTCGCGCAGTCACGCTGTTGCCGCGCGCTTGGTCGGGATCGGAAACCTTGAACATGTTGGTCATGAAGTCGGTGATCCGCGTGGCCCGATCGCGCTCGTGAGTAATCCGCCGCAACTCGACCCCTTGTAAGATTGAAAAGGCAGTGAGTAATATCAGCAACACCGCTGCGATCGCTACAGCGAGCCGGTGGCGACGAACGTACTTACGTATTCGGTAAGTCGCACTGGCCGGACGCGCCGCGATCGGCTCCTGGTTTAGATAGCGCCTGAGGTCGGCGGCCAACTCCATTGGAGATCCACATCTGCGGGCGCGATCCTTTTCAAGCGCTTTCATCGTGATCCAATCAAGATCGCCTCGTAGCTGTTTCACCAGTTGCTTGGGATCGGTGCCACGCGCTTTGGCCATCGCCGACGATGTCTGCCGATCGTTGCTCACCTTTGTACTTGGAGTGGGCGGGTCCTCCTCACGCAGTCTTCTCAGGAATTCATCGAGCGGAAGCTTTTCCCCTGCCTTGGCTTCGAGCGGTTGCGACCCAGCGAGTAGCACATAGAGAACAGCTCCTAGCGAGTAGACGTCGGTGCGCGTGTCAATGTCTCTCCCAACCGGGTCGGCCTGTTCGGGACTCATATATCCCGGCGTGCCGACGAGATGTCCCATCTGCGTGAAGAGGGTCTCGCCCTCCACGTTTAGCGTCGTGGCCTTGGCCAAACCGAAATCGATGATGCGTGGCACTGGCTTGCCGTCGATTTCCACCACCAACATGTTGGCCGGTTTCAGATCGCGATGAATGATCGCTTTCTGATGTGCGTGCTGCACCCCTTCGCAAGCCTGGATGAAGAGTTCGATCCGGTCTTTGATCTCGAGTTTCTTGAGGTCGCAGTATCCGGTGATCGGCAAACCGGGAACGTACTCCATCACAAAGTAGGGCTGTCCTTGCGGCGTTGTCCCGGCGTCGAATACTTTGGCAATGGCGGGATGATCCATGATGGCTAGCGACTGGCGCTCGGACTGAAAGCGCTTCACCACCGACTCGTCATACATCCCCGCCCGGATCAGTTTCACGGCAACTTGCCGCCGTACTGGAGAGGTTTGTTCGGCCAGCCAAACCTGGCCCATCCCGCCTTCGCCAAGTTTGCGAATCAACTGGAAACGCTGCGCGAAACATTGTCCCGGCTCAAAGCAGCCGGCCGACGCAAATACCGCATCATCCAGCGGCGGAGACTGCATAAAACTGGAGCGCAATCCCTCCTCGGCGGAAAGCAAGGATTCCAACTCTCCCCGGAGTTTCGTGTCGGAGGAACAAGCTTCATTTAGAAATGAAATCCGCTGATCCGGTGTGAGCTGCATTGCCTGATGCAGCAACTCTTTCACCGATTCCCACCGCTCGATATTCATGGTTAGTTCGACTCAATTGGTCATACCGCCGCCCCACTCCAAACTGAGCGCCACTCGTGGGTAGTCTAGCGCCACGCGGTAATGGCGCAGAAAGTTGTATCCACTATACCCTGTAACTTGGTTCCCAGTGCGGCGTTTGAGCTCCGCCAATAAGTCTGACGCTGGCGCCGTGACAATTCCCGTCCTATCCCCGCGTGTTTGACGGGGCTGAGCTGCATGCAAAGGTCAAAGGGTAGTCATGCCAGCAACTGCGAAATCTAGACCCCTCTATCACGAGCGCAAGTCAACTGTCGCAGTCAGATGTGTCTGTTGAAAAAGTCTCCGAGTTGATTCTTGTAAGACTTCACGATTCACGCTATAAGCAGGCCAGAGTTCTCGATGCTGCTGTTCATCGCCATGCTCGGAGGCCTGCTGCTCATGATGG
>Ga0187781_10003239_pt1 | contig 12283 bp, 14 predicted proteins | sample 0715_SJ02_MP02_2_FD_132447 | JGI IMG/M metagenome (GOLD analysis project Ga0187781, IMG submission 132447) | Tropical peat soil microbial communities from peatlands in Department of Meta, Colombia - 0715_SJ02_MP02_20_MG | ecosystem: Environmental > Terrestrial > Soil > Wetlands > Peat | place...
CCGCACCCGCTATATGGACACGCCGTTCCTGCAAGCCGCCTTCCAGGTAGTTGTCGGCGGCGCGCTCGTGTTCGCTGCCGGCATTCTGATCGGCAATTCGTAAACGGCGGCACGCATCCGCGACCCGCACCGAAAATGGTTGTGACCGCGACGAATCGCGGAGCATCATGCGGCATGTTCGTTCTTGCGCATCTGTCCGACCTGCACATGGCGCTGCGGCCGCGGCTCTTGGAACTCGCCGGCAAGCGCGGGCTTGGCTACATCAACTGGCATCGCGGCCGCAAATACATCCATCTTCGCGAGACGCTCGATTCGATCACGCGCGATCTGAAGAGCAGCGGCGCCAACCACATCGCGGTGACCGGCGATCTCGTCAATCTGTCGCTGCCGGGCGAATATGCCGCCGCGCGCGCCTGGCTCGACACGCTTGGGCCGCCGCACGACGTCACGGTGATCCCCGGCAATCATGACGCCTATGTGCCGGTCGCGCTGGGCGGCCCGGAAAAATACTGGGGCGACTATATGCGCGGCGACGACGGCGCGCCGAGCGGCACATTCCCGTTCGTGCGCCGGCGCGGCAACGTCGCGCTGATCGCGCTTTCGTCGGCGCTGCCGACCGGAGCGTTCATGGCGACTGGGCTTCTCGGCGACCAGCAGCTGACGCGGCTCGCGCAAGCGCTCGAGCAAACAAGCGGACTGTTTCGCGTCGTGCTCATTCATCATCCGCCGGAGAGTCCGCCCAGCCGCCATCTGCGGCGACTGGTCGACGGCGCCGAATTTCGCCAGGTGCTTGCGGTTCACGGCGCCGATCTCGTTCTGCACGGCCACGATCATTGCCGGGCGATCCTTTGGCTCGACGGACCGGACAAGAAAATCCCGGCGGTCGGCGCGCCCTCGGCCTCGGCCCGCACGGCGCATCGCCACGAGAACGCCGCCGGCTACAACCTTTTTCAGATCGCGGCCGAGGACAATGCCTGGCGTTGCGAAATGCTGGCGCGCGAGCGCAGCCCCGACGGCAGCGTCGGCGAGGTCGGCCGGCAACGATTGCTGTAAGGCTTTACCCCTGACCGGCTGCCAGCAACGCGGCGAGTAACAGCGCGATCACGCCAAGAACAAATCCAAGGGCCAGCATGCCCCATCCCTGCCGCCGGCGGCGGCGCAGCGCGCGTGCGGTCTGCGGCGCGATGCGGGCGATGAATTCGGGGTCCTCGTCCAGCGCCCGCTCGCGCTCGATCAGGCGGCGCGCAACGTAGTTCGTCACCGCCTTCGCTATGTCGGCGATCTCATGCGACTCCGCCATGACGCGGCGGCCAACGCGTGTATCCTGCAGGAGGCGGTACATGCGCTTGTCGCGCCCCATGGCGACGTGGGCGACCGCATCGATCCAAAGCCGCGGCGTATCGCCCCGGCTCACGCCGCGATCGAACAGATCGACCTCGGGGGGAATTTCCTTGAACAGCGGATCGAGCGCCTCATTGAGAAGCTCAAGGCGAGCGACTTCGGCGTCGCGCAGGTCGACCACGACGCTGGTGCGCTCGGCAGCCTCAATGCGCGCCGCGTGCATGGCCGTCTTGAGCGGCGACGGCAGCTCGCTCTCGCCGGCTGCAACTTTGCTTTTGCGTCCCCACATGGCCTTGTCCCTCAAAGGCCGCACGTCCCAAAAAGCCAAGATACATCAATGCGTAGGGTTGTAACAGCGCATTCGAGACTTCAGCCCCGCGGAACCACACCGTAACGGCGCGCCCAGCCGAGTCCATCCTCGGTGCCTGCGCGCGGACGATATTCGCAGCCGACGAAACCGGCATAGCCAAACCGGTCGAGCGCGGCGAGGATTTCCGGGTAATTGACTTCACCCTCGTCGGGCTCGCGCCGCTCCGGCACCGAGGCGATCTGTACGTGCCCGATCAGCGGCAGGTGCGCCTCGATGCGGCGGATCAGATCGCCGGAGACGATCTGCACGTGATAGACATCGAACTGGATGCGCAGGTGCGGCGCGCCGACCTTGCCGATGATATCGGCGGCCTGCTCGACGCGCGTGAGGAAATAGTCCGGCCGGTCGCGCGGATTGAGCGGCTCGATCAACAGCATGATGCCTGACCTCGCCGCGTCCTCGGCGGCGCGCGCGAGATTGGCGATGAACACCGTCTCCGCCGCTGGGCGCTTTTCCGGGGGCACGCAGCCGGCCAGGCAATGGACGGATCGTGCGCCGATGGCGACCGCGTAGTCGAGCGCGCGCACAAACGCATCACGCCATTCGCGCTCGCGGCCCGGCAACGCGGCAAGCCCGGATTCACCCTCACGGCCAACCGGCGTGTTGATGCCGAGCTGAGTCAAGCCGTGGCGCGCCAGCTCCGCCCGCACCACCGCCGCAGGATGCTCGTAGGGATCGAGCAGTTCGACGGCGCGAAAACCGGCGGCGGCCGCGGCGCCGAAACGCTCCAGGAATGGATCCTCGGCGAACAGCCATCCGAGATTGGCGGCAAGGCGGGGCATGTCCCTTCTCTCTTTCGTGTCCGGCGACCACGGTCAACGTCGATGACCGCCGACCCGGGTAATTTCTGCCCCTTTTTGATTGGGCAATCGCCCATTATATTGCCCACTACTTGAGTGGGCCATTTTGTGGTTTACCCCTCTGCGCCCGTTTGGTTCGCTCAAATCTTAGGAAACCGTGCGCAAACAGACACGGAACAACCCCGCACGGGTCGAGGAAACCGCAGGACGAGGCGTGCCATGAACGCCCAGCAATTACTCCAGGAAATCTCCGATTATTGCCGGTCAACGGGACTCGCCGAGTCCACGTTCGGGCGGCGGGCCGTCAATGACGGCAAGCTCGCTTCGCGGTTGCGCAACGGCGGCCGCATCACCACCGACACGCTCGATCGCATCCATGGATTCATGGCTGCTCATCCGCCACAGGGGCCCCGTCCAATCGTGATTGAACGATCACATACGCGACCATTAATTCATGCAAGTGCCGCGCAAATTCACCCGCTCGGCGTGCCGCCGCCCGCCGCCCCGCCCGCTCACGGTCCCAGCGAGCCCGACCCGCAGCGCAATTTCCGCTTCTTCGACAACCGGCAAAAGTATCTCCTCTTCGTCAACACCTGCAGCGAGAAGTGGGAAGTCGCGCACCGCGTTTCCGAAGAGCTTGCGCACCTGCATCCGCGCCCGCCGGCGATCCGCGTCTTCGATGCCGGCGTCGGCGACGGCTCCGTGCTCACCCGCGTGATGCGCGCGATGCACGACCGCTACACCCACATGCCGTTCTACGTGGTCGGCAAGGAAATCAGCCTCGAAGATGTGCGGCTGACCTTGCAGAAAATGTCGGACCGCTTCTTCGAGCATCCCTCGACCGTGCTGGTGCTGACCAATCTCGCCTACGCGGATGCGCCGTGGCTGGCGGTGAAATCGCTCAATGCCGCTTCCAGCATGGTCTGGCACGAGCTGCCGCTCGCCGGCAATTCGGCGCATCGCTTCGAGCAACAGATCATGGATCTCGAGCCGTTCCTGGCGCAGAATTGGAAGGCCGGCGTGAGCCCGCGCACCGGCAATCCGGTCTACGAGCGTCCGGTGGTGCTTGTCGTCTACCGCGAGGATCACCGCTTCCTGCTCGACCCGATCATTCCCAAGCCCGGCGGCACGCTCGCCAACTACGATCTGGTCATCGCCTCGCAACCCTATCGCGCGCGTGCTTCGCTTGAGTTCAAGGCGCAGCGCGTGGTCGCGCCGCTGGCGCGCGCGCTTGGTCCCGGCGGCCGGCTGATCGGCATTCAATCGCATGGCCACGATCCCGGCATGGAAATCATCCAGAAGGTCTGGCCGGGCGACAATCCGTTCATCCATGACCGCCACCAGATTTTGAAAGCCGTGAAGCAGGAGCTCGGACCGGCCGGCCGCGATCTCAATTTCAACGCCTATGCCGATAACCGCTCGCTGTTCCGTTACGTGATGCACACGCTGCCGTCGGAAATCTCCGAATCGATCGGCACCTCGACGTTGTTCGCGGCATGGAATGCGGCGATCTACGTGGCGCAAGTCGAGGACGACCGGCTCGGCGGCGCGGTCGCCGACGGCCGCTACATCGACGCTACGCGCGACGTGCTGCGCGAGCGCGGCGGATTGTGGTTCTTCGACGAATCCTACGTGATCTCGCGCCGGCGCGCGTGACGCCGATCGTTGTTTCTTTCCTCCCCTGTTCACGGGGGAGGTGGCGAGCGAAGCTCGCCGGAAGGGGCAAGTAACGAATGCTACCGCAAGCGGTGATGCCGCACGCCCCCTCCACCACGCTTCGCGTGGTCCCCCTCCCCCGCTGCGCTTCGCTCCGCGGGGGCGGGTAGGATGGCCGCCCTCCCCGTTCCAGATCAAAAACCGGTAAGCGCGATCGAACGCATCGCCGCGCTCATGTCCGGCTTCTCCATCGAAGCAACACGGCCGTCGGCCGCCGACATCGCGGCGCTCGCCGTTCTGCGGCGCGGCACCCGCGTCTATCTGAGCGCAGTGCCGAACCGGCCCGCCGACGAAGGGTTGTCGGCCGCCGTGCAGATACGCGCCGCCGGTCTCGAGCCGGTGCCGCACGTGGCGGCGCGCAACTTCTCGAGCGTCGAGGCGCTCGACACGTTCCTGGCGCGGCTCAATGGCGAAGCCGGCGTCGAGACGGCGCTGGTCATCGCCGGCGACCGGTCCGAATGCGGGCCTTTCCGGCGCGCGCTCGACATTATCGACAATGGCGTTTTGCGTCGGCGGGGCGTCCGCAGCATCGGCATCGCCGGCTACCCGCAGGGCCATCCGCGCGTCGGCGACGACGAGCTCAACCGCGCGCTTGCCGACAAGATCGCCGCCGCCGAAGCAACCGGCCTTGCCGTCGAAATCGTCACGCAATTCTGTTTCGATGCCGGCGCGATCCTCGATTTCGTCGCGCGTGTGCGCAGTTTCGGCTTCGAGCATCGTGTGCGCATCGGGCTTGCCGGACCGACGAGCCTCACGTCGCTGATGCGCTATGCCGGCCGCTGCGGCGTGCGCACCTCCGCGCAAGGGCTGGCGCGCCGTTCCGGCCTGATGCGGCAGATGTTTGCGCTGACCACGCCGGACGATCTGATCCGCGCGCTCGCCGGCGCCGCGCCGGCCGAAATCGTCCCGCATTTCTTTTCCTTCGGTGGCATTCCGGCAACCGCCCGCTGGGCGAGCGCGGTCGCCGACGGCCGCATCACGCTCGATGCCGGCGACGGGTTCCGGGTCGAGGCACCGAAGTCGGACGCAGCGCGGTAGAGCTTTTCTCGTCCTTCGTCCTCTCGGCGCGACGAGGAAGTCATGAAAAGGCGCTGCCTATCAGCGGAAGAGGTCAGCGATGTCGGAAGGTTTCACTGATGGCTTGCGTGCGCGCAATGGACATTGGGATCGGCGGTACGCCCTGGCCGCGATAATAGGCGCTCTCGCAATCGACGAGCCCACTGTAGCTCAGCCGTCCGCTGCGGTTGTCGAATAGAAACCGACGGCAGACTTTGCCGTCATCCGGCACAAAGAGGATCGAGCCGGTATAGATTTCATCATCGCTCGGCATCGCGATCGGCTTCGCCGACGAGGGCTCGATTTTGCTCTCCCTTGCAGCAAATAACCCCGCCACCAGCACGGCAATCACCGCGGCGACCGCCGTGATCCGGGGCGCGCGTTCGGACCTTGCGCTTCGCTTCGTCGTTCGTTGCCTCTGGCGACGCATGAATATTTCGCAGACTTAACGACGGGCGCCGGCCCCGATCCCGACGCATCCGGTAGCTCATGAAAATGCCGAGGCTAGGTCGAATCGGTTAAGCGACCGTGAGACCGCAGCGGGTCATGTTCGCAAAAATCGGAGGGTGCGAACGCTTACGCTTCCCGCTCAATCGGTGCGGACGCCGGCGGGCGCACCGATCATGGCTCTTCATGGCTCTCCGGGCGGCGGAGGCCGCGAAGCGGCCACAACCGGCGGGGCCTCGCCAAGGACGCCGGGGTGAACTATGTGTGGGGCGCTACGACTTCTGACACGCCGTAAGTTTTCACGCGCCATGCCAGTCAACGTGCCATACCCCGTCAACGCACCATATCCCTTCAACGCTCCATGACCCGAAGCACCGAAAACGTCGACGTCTTTGCCCCTTACAAGCTCGGCCCGCTGGAATTGCCCAACCGGATCGTGATGGCGCCGATGACGCGCAATCGCGCCGGTGCCGGCGAAGTACCGGGACCGATCTCGGCCACCTATTACGCTCAGCGCGCCAGCGCCGGCCTGATCGTCACCGAGGGCACGCAGATCTCCCAGGAAGGCCAGGGCTATCCCGGAACGCCCGGCATTTTCAGCCCGGAGCAGGTCGCCGGCTGGAAACACGTGACCGACGCGGTCCATGCCGCTGGCGGGCGCATTTTCGCGCAGCTCTGGCATGTCGGCCGGATTTCGCATCCTTCGCTGCAGCCGGGCGGCGCCGCGCCGGTGGCACCCTCGGCCCTGCAGCCGCCGGGACAAACCATGACCGCGCAAGGCATGCAGCCCTTCGTCATGCCACGGGCGCTGGAGACGCACGAAATCGCGGGCGTCGTCGACGATTTTCGCCGCGCCGCGGCCAGTGCCAAGCGCGCCGGCTTTGACGGCGTCGAACTGCACGGCGCCAACGGCTATCTGGTCGACCAGTTCCTGCGCGACAAAACCAACCAGCGCACCGACCGTTACGGCGGCAGCGCCATCAATCGCGCGCGCTTTCTCATCGAGGCGACGGAAGCTCTGGTCCACGAATGGGGCGGCGATCGTGTCGGCGTGCGGCTTGCGCCGACTAATCCGTTCAACGACATCGCCGACGGCAATCCGGCCGCGACCTTCGGACTTGCGGTCGGCGAGCTCAAGCGCTTCGGCCTCGCTTATCTGCACATCGTCGAGCCGCTGCCCAGCGATCCGGTTGCCGCCGGCGAACGGCCCGATATCAAATTCTTCCGGCGCATTTGGCCGGGGACGCTGATCGGCAACAAGGGCTACGACCTCACCCGCGCCAATACGGCGCTGTGCGAGGGCGTCGTCGACCTCGTGTCGTTCGCTGCCCTATTCCTGGCCAATCCCGATTTGCCGGAGCGTTTCCGCCGCGGCGCGCCGCTCAATCCGCCGGACCGCGCCACGTTCTACGGCGGCGGCGAGAAGGGCTATACGGATTATCCGGCGCTGCGGGGGTAGGTGCTACTCCGTCATTCCGGGGCGCCCACCGCTCGCGGGCGTTCCCGAGATCGGCGCTCTAAATGCCAAGTCGGTAACGGCCATAGCCTTCACCCGAGCGGCGGTACGCCGAGATTCGGCTGCACCGATTGTGACTATGGATTCCAGGCTGCGCGCGCGACCCCGGAACGACAGCCAAGGCCAAGCCAAGAATAAGGCGCGATTTCAATGACTTACTCAATAATGCAGTTTTGTGATGGGGGTCACTTCGAGTCGGGAAAGTGGCCGTTAGGGTTAATTTAACGATTGGAGATGGGATCAGAAGAAGGAAATGACGCAATGATCGCCGCTCTAGCCGCTATCGAATACATCGGCCGGATCACCGACAGGTTTTTCGAGGCGCAGATGCAGCGCGCCGCCATTCGGATCAAGGCTCGTTCGCAGTACTTTCACCATCAGTAAGGTCTTGAGTATCAGTTAGTCCCCGAGCTAAGTCCCCAAGATCCTTGGCCGCGAAGTCGACGCCCACGCTGGGCGCCTGCTCTCCGCGGCCTTTTCCTTTTTCGTTGGGCCGCGCGATATGGGCCGTGCGCAGGCCGGCGGCGGCGGCCGCGGCAAGATCGCTGGAATGCGCCGCCACCATCATGCACTCGCCGGGCGCAAGGTCGAAGGCTTCCGCGGCGGCGAGATAAACGCGCGGCTTCGGCTTATAGTCGCCGGCAATCTCGGCGCCCAGAATCGCGTCCCAAGGGAAATCGTTGCGGCGAGCAAGATCGACCATCAGCGAGATATTGCCGTTCGAGACCGGCGCGAGCCAGAAGCGGCGTTTGAGACGGCGAAGGCCATCCGGCACGTCCGGCCAGGCGTCGAGCCGGTGCCAGGCGGAATTGAGGGCGCGGCGGTCGTCCTCGGCAAGCGCCGCGAGGCCGAAGCGGGGCAGGACCAGATCGAGATTGCGCCGGTGTAGCACGTCGAGCTTGCAGAAGGCGATGCGGCCGGCGCGCACCTCTTCCATCGCGCCCTGATATTCGCCGCGCCAAGCGTCGGCGAACGCGAACCAATCGAGCGCATGGCCGCGCGGTTCGAGCAACGCTTTCGCCTCGCGCGCGATCGAGGAGCGCCAATCGACCAGTGTGCCGAAGACGTCGAAAAAGAGAGCTTTGATCGCAAGCGTCATGTTTGATCCAGCGCGATGTGGATGGGCCAGAGCCATGTTCCGCTCGGGGCCTGCGAGCGGCGTCTCAAGGCCTAGCGCAATTCGCGGCGGGATGCCAAAACGGCGCCGCGCGAAAGCGATTGATCGATCTTGCGGGACAGAATAACGAGGGTTGAGAGAAATCACATGGCGAAAAAGCAGAAAAAGCGGGCGCCACGCGCACGAGCGAAGATGCCGGCGAAACGGCCGCCGTCACGGCTGCCGGCTCTGGCGCTGCAGAAGCTGACCGGCGAGCAACAGACGCTGGTCGATGCAATCACATCCGGTCCGCGCGGACAGTTCAACAATGAGGGTCCGTTCGCGGTGTTTCTGCATGCGCCGGTTTATGGAGCGCTGGCGCAAAAGCTCGGCGGCCATCTGCGTTTCAATACCAGCGTGCTGCCGCGGCTCTCGGAATTTGCCATCCTCTGCACCGGGCAGTTCTGGAAGGCGCAATACGAGTGGTATGCGCATGCGCCGATTGCCGCCAAGCAGGGCGTGAAAGAGGCCACCATCCGCGACCTGAAGGCGGGCCGCGCGCCCAAATCGGCGCCGCGCGACGAGATGGCGATCTACGCCTTCATCAAGGAACTTTATGCGACGCGGCGCGTGAGCAACGCGACCTACGCGCGCGTGCACAAGTTCCTCGGCGACGCCGGCATGGTCGAGCTCACTGGGATCCTCGGCTATTACGTCCTGATCTCGATGACCCTCAATGTGTTCCACATGCCGCTGCCGGAGGGCGAAGCTTTGCCGTTCAAGGAGGTAGCAGCGAAATGAATTCAACCGCTCATTCCCGCGCAAGCGAGAACCCAGCAATTAAACACTGGGTCCTCGCTTTCGCGGGGACGAGCGGACCAGCCTGAGGGACAACCGGATCAAGACAACCGGATCAGTGCTGACCCGGCTGCATCATGTGGCCGCCGTGGCCTTCCATCATCATCGAGCCGCCGCCCGCCGGCGCTCCGGGCGCGGCGGCTCCCATCGCCAGGATTGGAAACTCGACTTTGACCGGGCCGGCTTTCTCGAATTGCAGCGTCGCTTCGACCGTCTTGCCGGCTTCGAGCGGATGCTTGAGATTCATGAGCATGAGATGATTGCTGCCGGGCTTGAGGGTGACCGTCTCGCCCGGCTTTATTTCGAGCCCGCCTTCGACCGGTCGCATCTTCATCACGCCGTTCTCCATGCTCATCGTATGGATCTGGCATTGCGCCGCGGTGTCGCTGCCGGCGCAGCTCAGCCGATCCGGTGCGGCGCCGTTGTTGGTCACCGTCAGATAGGCGGCGCCCGCGCTTGCGCCCTTCGGCGTCGCGCGCGACCAGAGCTGGGCCAAGTGAAGCGGTCCGACATCGTAGTCGGCCGCCTGCGCCGCGACGGCGGCACATTGCAGGATGCCGATCATCGTCGCCCCGGCCAGGGCGCTGTGGATCAGCGTGCGTACGCGCTCGGTCATGGTCGTCTCCCGGATTTGCCGACAGCGGTCAGTGCAATTCGTGGCGGAAATCGTGTTCCATTGGAACATGACCAGCTGCCGCAGTCATGAAAATCCGCCGAATTGCGCCCAGGCAAGGCGGCGTTGAACTTGGCGGCATCCTTCGCTATACGGGCTTCACGACCGGAGGGGCCCGCAGCGTTCGGGCTTAAACGGCGCTGCCCGGGCCGGCGGCGCCATTCATGCTGCAAGGGAATGAGCACGCCCGATGTCTGCCACGTTCGATAAAGTTGCTGATATCATTGCCGAAACCTGCGATATTCCGCGCGACAATATCAAGCCGGAAAGCCACGCAATCAACGATCTCGAAATCGACAGTCTCGACTTCCTCGATATCGCCTTTGCGATCGACAAGACGTTCGGGATCAAGCTGCCGCTCGAACAATGGACCCAGGAGGTCAACGACGGCAAGGCCACGACGGAACAGTACTTCGTGCTGCAGAATTTGAGCGAGCAGATCGACAAGCTGATCGCCGCGAAAGGCGCCTAGACCGTGACCCGATCATGTTGGATCGGATCGTGGTCCAGATATTACATTGGAGCATGATCTCTTCCGAAAGCCGGTTTCCACGTTTCGGGATCATGCTCTAAAGGGCGCCCACCCATGCGTTTCGAATATTTCCAGATGATCGACCGCATCGCCGCGCTCGACGTGGGCGGGCGGACGGTGCGATCGGTTTGCAGCGTGCCGAAGGAAAGCACGATTTTCGAAGGGCACTTTCCCGGCTATGCGCTGATGCCGGGCGTGCTGCAAATCGAGTGCATGGCGCAGACTTGCGGCTGGCTGGTCATCGCCATCAACCGCATGACGACCATGCCGTTTCTGATCGGCGTCAAGGAAGCGAAATTCCGCAGCCCCGTGCTGCCCGGCGAAGAACTCGAGTTCGAGGGCAAGGTCATTCACGAGGGCTCCGGCTTCACAGTCGGTGAATGCAAAGGGCGCCGGCAAGGACGAACGATCTGCGAAGCGCAGGTCACCTATCGCCTGATGCCGTTTCCGAATCCGGAATTCCGCCAGGCGATGCTGCAGTGGGCGGAGCGTATCGAGGTGCCGCTGAAAGAGCTCTCCGGCGAATTGTCCGAGGAGCCCGGCAAGTGAGCGACGCCCGTGAGGTGTGGATCACCGGCGTCGGTCTGATCACGTGCTTGGGCGAAGGGCTCGACGCAGCGTGGGGTCATCTCCAGCGCGGCGATGCACCGCCCTACGATGACAAGACCTTCGCGCCGTTTATCGTGCATCCGCTGTGTGCGGTGAATTTCGACAAGCAAATCCCGAAAAAGAGCGATCAGCGCCAGATGGAGCTGTGGCAGCGGATCGGCGTCTATGCCGCGGGTCTTGCGCTCGCGGATGCGGGCATCGCCGGCAAGCCGGAACTCCTCGACAATACCGACATGATCGTCGCCGCCGCCGGCGGCGAGCGCGACATTTCGGCCGACAGCGCCATCCTCACCGGCTTGCGCAAGGTGACCGAGCGCGGACCGTTCCTCAACGAACGGCTGATGAGCGATCTGCGGCCCACGCTCTTTTTGGCGCAGCTTCCGAATCTTCTCGCCGGCAACATTTCCATCGTGCACGGCGTCGTCGGCTCGTCGCGCACGTTCCTGGGCGAAGAATCCGCCGGCATCGACGCCGTGCGCATAGCCCAGGCGCGCATCGCCGCCGGTCAAAGCGAGTTAACGCTGGTGGGCGGCGCCTACAACGCGACCCGCTGGGACGTGCTGCTGATCTTCGAGCAATCGGGCAGCACGCTGCGGGGCCATTTCGCGCCGGTCTGGGATCGCGGTCCGCGGGGCGGCATCGCGCTCGGCAATATGGGTGCCTTCCTGGTGCTGGAAAGCCGCGAGCATGCGCGGGCGCGCGGCGCGCGGCCGCACGGGCGCCTTTCGGCGGTTCGTGCCGACCGCAACCGGCGCCAGCCCGGCGAAATCGAAGCCACGCTCCGCAAGGAATGGGCGGCAATCGCCGGCAAGGTCGACCGCCCGCATGCGGGCATCATTTCCGGGGCAGCGGGGCTTGAGCCCGCAACTTCGGCCGAGCAGTTGGCGCTCAAGGACATTGGCCTTCCCGTCCGCAATACCGGGACGTATATCGGTCATGGCGTCGAGGCGCAGTTTGTGGCCAATATTGGCATTGCCTGCGCGGCGATCGAGCATGGCCAGCTGTTCGCGCCGGCGGGCACCGGGGATTTCGGATCGAGTCCGCCCGATCTGTCGCAGGTGATTGTCACCGGCGTCGGCAACTGGCGCGGCGAAGGCCTGGCGCTGGTCGAGCGCGTTGAGTGAACTGGAGCGCGATGACTTTAAGTCGGCTCGTTATCGCGCTTTGGGTGTTTAGTGGAGCATGATCTTTTCGGAAAACCGGTACCCACTTTTCCGGATCATGCTCGGGGTGTTTAGTGGAGCATGATCTTTTCGGAAAACCGGTACC